>SMTZ1_10001515_pt1 | contig 77757 bp, 68 predicted proteins | sample DeeMarSWOR136_30_FD_25667 | JGI IMG/M metagenome (IMG submission 25667) | reverse complement strand
GTTATTAGCGGTCTGGTTGTGCTATTGGTCAAGCGGGCCTGGTGGGAGAAGTTGATTGTTCTTGCTTCAAGCCTGCCGATAGCCCTGATGTGCAATACAATTCGATTAACAATCACAGCGATCGCTTTTACGGTTGTCACCAGCGAAGGCTGGAGACAGATATTCCATGACTATGGCGGATATGCCATGATGCCACTGGCCCTTGCTGCTGTGGTCGCTGAGTTTCACGTTTTGACAAGGCTTACAACACTTCCAGTGAATGAAGAGGCGATAATAATTACAAGCCGAAGCAGTAATTAACGTTGCAAATGACAACGGAAGGAGAATGAGACAATGAACGAATTAGAAATGTATCATGATCAAGTGCTCAGTGAAGGGCCTGCCACTCTCGAAGTGACATCCCAATCCGAAAGCGAGACCACGCCCAATTTCATCGCTGGCGTATTGCGCCGCTGGTACATAGTACTGCTGGTGTTCATCGCAATGTGTGGGCTCGGAATCCCTGTAATATGGCTTTTGGTCAAACCTTCGTGCACTGTAACTGGCGCAATAAGGGTCGCACCCATCCTACGAAACATAATCACCGGAAAGACAGACACGGGCGAAATATCAAACTATCAAATGTTTATGCAAACACAGGCCGAGATGGTCAGAAGCACACCCGTGCTACAAAGAGTGGCAGACGATTTGACCAAGAAAGATCTGTCCTTCTTTGACGATGAGCCCACCAACTTTGTTGGGAGGCTCAAATGCGAGCTGAATAAAAGACTAAAGCAGCCAAGAACAAAGCCTGACCCCGCCACCAAACTTAAACAAGCATTATCTTCTCGAGTCATAACGGTCAATTCCGACCGCCGTAGTGAGCTAATGAAGATAAGCATGAAGAGCAGAAAGCCAGACGAGGCCAAGCTAATTGTCAACGCATTCATCAACGCCTACATGGCCGTCGAAGTCTCAAAATCTGCTCAAGACCGGGGCCGAGATCTGACCGTGCTGGAAAACGAAAGAGACCTGCGAGCCGAAAAAATAAAAAGTTGGAACCAAAAGATACGCCAATTGGGACAGGAGTATGGAACTACGGACTTGGTCAGCAGGCAAGACATGAGACTGCGACGTGTCATGACCCTGCTATCCGAACTGACGAAAACAGAGGCACGCAGAATTAACCTCGAAGCTCAAGTGCAATTCCTCGAACAAACCAAAGAGCAGACTATCGCACCGGAAGATCTGCTGAAGATGCGCAATGAGCACATCAATTCGGATCCGATGGTCCAGGAGCTGACCCGAAATATCGTCCAATTGGAACGCAACCTAATCATTGCAAAGCAAACATTTACACCGGAAAATCCAGTTTTGAAACAACAGCAGGAGCTCTTGGATGCATTCCAATCACGTCTCGAAGACAGACGCGAGCAGATAGCAACACGTTTCAATGATGTAGCGTCTCAAGAAATCGGCAAAGTCCGCAAGCAAAGGATGCTTAGTGTACAGACTGAACTGGAACAAATTAAAGTACATGAAAAGCATATCCGCGACGTGCTGGCCACGGAAGACACCCAGGTCATCGAAATCGGCCGAACGCAACTGGACATCGAAGACTTCCAGTTCGAGCGAGATTTAGACCAGAATATTTACGATATGGTCTGCCGGCGAATACAGGATTTGGAAATGGAAGGGAAGCGTCCTGCAAGAGTCACCGTCGCCTATTATGCCGACATTGCTTCATTCCAAGATAAACGTGTCAAATACACAGCGGCCCTTATATTCGGCGCAATGGCTTGTGGAATGCTATTGGCTTTTCTAAGAGACAAGGCAGACCTCAGCTTGTATACTCCTGAAGATGTGGCTAAACACATCGGCATCCGAATAATCGGGACTACCACCAGTACACACAACACCAAACCTTCTCTTCTGCCGCCACAGATAATCGGCGACTACCAGACTATCCGTGCCAATTTAGGGCTGCTCAACCACGGTGGAATGCCCAAGAAGCTGGTTATTACAAGCCCAGCGATGGGTGAAGGCAAGACTACTTTTGCGATCAATTTGGCAACAAGCATATCCAAGTCCGGCAAGAAAGTCCTGCTGATAGATGGCGACTTGAGAAAACCTGACATCGCACGGTACTTGAATCTCCCCAATGGCTCAAGGGGTCTGAAGGATGTGCTTTTGGGCCAAGCGTCCGATAAAGCTATTCACTCCGTAGCCTCAAGTGGTCTGGATGTACTGGCAGCAGGTTCCCGCAATATATCAGATGCGTACGAACTGATAGCCTCTCCTTTAACGGCAGAGCGCATAAATGTGGTCAGCGAGAAATACGACCACGTGATTATTGACGCGCCTCCCGTGCTGGCCTTTCCTGACGCCCTGCTGTGGGCCAGAATAGCAGATGCCGCCATATTGACCAGCTTCGCCGGGCACACTACTTCACCGGAACTAAGGGAGGCAAAGCAGCGACTGGCACAAACAAACGTCACTGTGCTCGGCACCGTTCTAAATAACGTCCGAATTGACCACAGTTACTACCGTTATGGTTACAGCTACTACGTCCAGAAACATAAGAAAGACACAAGCGCAAAGGTACTGCCTCAACTAATTCCTGCGCAAAGCCAGCAAGACAAGACTGAGAATTCCAACTCCTCAGGAACCTAATAAACTCAAAGCGAGAAACGCCAGACCGTGGAATGCAGTGCATATTAGGTTGGTTACCTTTCGCCAATTCACATGAACCTAATTATCATACACGAGAATGGGGACTCCACAACCTCGAACGGTAATAATCTGCTTCGATCCGCGCTCTCTGGCGGCCCCACTGCCGCTGTTATCTTCGATGGGTTGATAAACAGAGGTTTGCGCTGGGGCCACCATAGCAAGGTCATTTGTGCTATTCCAGAAGCGTGGGGCACTGAGCGTCACACTGCCGCACCAGAGGTAATAACATACAAGGAGAGTGTCACAGTCTGTTCTGACTTCGTACGAAATACGAAGGCAAAGAGCTGGATCACTTTGTCGAACGGGCGATTTGCTACGCAGATCAACAGGGAACTTCTCGACAGCATGCTGGCTGGCACCGAAGCCGATGTCTTGGCAGTTAATGCTAAGCCCGAGTTAATGGCAGGTCACGAAAAAGTGCGCTTGACAGCCAAGAACAAAGTGGCTGGTTTCCGTCGGTTCTACTCCGACTCGGCTGAACCCACGCCCATACCTGGAGACTGGCCTCACTATGTCTTCATCAAGACTGATGTTCTTGAAAGGGTACTGGCAAACCAGACTCTGCCCCGATCTTTTTCAGCTTTTCTAAAGACGTGCCGGTCGAACGCATTGACGCTGCGCGCAATTAATATCGCTGGCGCTGCGCTGGATTTGGAAACGCAAGACGGACTGTTGAATTTCTGTAGAACCAGGCTTTCGGAGATTCAAAACTGGAAGCTGGAGACCGGAAATTCAAATACGATTTCGCACGATTCAAGGTTTGTCGGGAAAGTACTGTTAGGCAAAAACATTCGAATCGGCCCGAAAGTTGTCATTATGGGTCCGACAATTATCGGTGATAACGTCACGGTCCAAGAAGGCGCCGTCATAAATTCATCCATAATTAGCTCAAAAGTCTCTGTGCCACGCAATCAACTTGTACAAAATCGTGTGATAAGAGCACAAGAATCTGACCAGAAGTGCCTGCAAACATCCAAGAGCAACAACTCGAGCCAACCCTTTAACACAGTGTGTGCTCCGGACTGCGCTCAAACTGGCAATGGTGCTTTCCGCACTTCGCCGAAGTTCTCCTATGCAGGGAGCTTAAAACGAGTTGTTGACTGTCTCGTGGCAATAGTGGCACTAATTCTATTTGCGCCGATAATGCCGCTTATCGCCTTGGTAATAAAACTAGACTCGCCTGGGCCAGTATTCTTCAAGGATAAACGCCAAGGGCTACATGGAAGGATATTCAAGTGTCTGAAATTCAGGACCATGCTCACCGGGGCTGACAAGATACAAGAGAAACTAAGAATCGCAAGTCAGGTCGACGGCCCGCAATTCAAGATGGAGAACGATCCCCGACTTAGTGGAGTCGGCAGATTCTTGCGAGAGACATACATTGACGAAGTACCTCAATTCTTCAATGTTCTGCTTGGTCAGATGAGTGTCGTGGGTCCGAGGCCCTCTCCCGAATCTGAGAACACACTGTGCCCATCGTGGCGCGATGCCCGATTGTCGGTTCGGCCGGGAATTACAGGACTATGGCAGGTTCACAGAACCCGGAAGCCAATGAGAGATTTTCAAGAGTGGATATACTACGACATCGAATATGTCAGAAGTCTGTCGCTAAGGATGGATTTATGGATATGTTGGCAGACTGTCAAGAAAATGGTCGACAACTTTGTCAACCACTTCTGACCACAACTTTTGTGGATGCGAAAGGACAAAGAAAATGGCGAAAAGATACTTTAACTGGAAGCTGGCGATTGTTTTGGTGATCGCGTTTGCCGTTCTGGGCAGTACTGCTGTTGGACTGCGGCAATGGCAGAAAGGCCGCAGAGCTGAGTGTGGTCTGGAAGCAGGTCTGAAAGCGTATGAGCAGATGAAGTGGGAAGAAGCAGCGACAAATCTGGGCCGTTACCTCATGGCTAAGCGGGATGACGTGCCGATACTGCTCAAGTACGCCGATGCGCAGCTAAAGATCATGCCGCTTACACCCAACAAGGTTCAGCAAGCCATAGCATCTTATAGAGCTATCTTGAGAATGGATAAAGACAATTCGGAAGCCGCCATGAGACTTACTGAAACCTATTTAGCGACGATGGGTGCGCCAGGCGAGGCCGAGCTGGTCGCCAGAAGACAAGTCGAGATAAATGCAGACCCTGAGCTTCGCAGACTTTTGGCCTTGGCTCTGGCCAGACAGCGAAAGTTCGATGAGGCGGCAACAGAACTGAAGGGCGTTATAGAAGAACATCCTGAGCAAGTATTAGCGTACGAAACATTAGGCCAACTTACCGAGCAGCGACCGGAAGATTTCCCCGACCCGCCAGAGCATTGGTTCAATTTAGCGGTAAAGAATAATCCATCCACCGCCTTGGCCTATATAATCCGTGCACGTTTCAATCGCAGAAGCAAGAACATGCCCCAAGTCTTAGCCGACTTGGAGCAGGCCGAAAAACAAGACTTGTCTGACCCTGCTGTTCGCCTGCAACTCGCTAACGAACTTATCAATACAAATGTACTGGATAAGGCAGAGAAACACCTGACGGCAGTACAAAAGGCCATGCCAACAGACCAAACACTCTGGCACACCTGGGCGCAGCTTGCGCTGAAGTCACGCTCCCAAGAAAAGATGCTCAAAATAGCAGAAGCTGGACTAACAGAGCTCTCTTCCTACCCGTGGGCCTTTATGTCCACAGCCGCGGAGCTGTTCATGTGGGGTGGCAAGCTCGACCGCGCAACCGACTGTGTCTCCAGACTACGCCAAAAGAATATGGCCCCTGATTTTGTTGCTTGCCTGGAAGGTCTCGTAGCCAGCGAAAAAGGACAGCTTTTCGAGGCCGTAAAATGTTGGCGTCGAGCGGCGGAATTGGGAAATCGTTCCCCGCAAATTCGATTACTGCTGGCCCGAGCTCTCTCTCGCTTAGGCGACACACAATCGGCACCGAGGCAGCTACGTGGTCTCGTTTCTGAGAGGCCTGATTTCTTCGATGGACGCTTGGAACTTGCCAGGCTGTTGGCTCAAACCGGAAACTGGAGTGAGGCGAGCCAGCACGCCCGCGCTGCGATGCAGCTTGAGCCGGAAAACCTTGAGGCCGCTTTGCTCCATCTGCAAGCGCGGATATACTTGCTGGCTGAAAGCCCAAGCGGCGAAAATACGCAGATGTGGCAGGACGTACAAGAGGAGCTTGCCAGACTGGAAAGTACCACCGATGGTGCTGCCGAGGTCAAATTCGTGCAGCTGCAACTTGCAGTGCAGCAGGGCAACTTCCCCGAAGCCGAGGTGTTGGTGAAACGACTGAAGAAAGACCATCTCCCACAAGCAAAAATTGCCATAGCCGAAGCGGAGTTGCTTGCCGTGCAAGCCAAGACGAGCGAGGCAATATCAATACTGCGGGCAACCACAAAGGAATATCCTGAAGCTGTTGAGCCCGTAAAATACCTGGCCAGTTTGTTAGCCCAGCAAGGCAATTACAAAGAGGCCGAAGACACCCTTGAGGCTGCATTAGCGCGCGTTGAACAGCCGATCGCACAACGCGACTTAGGTTTGCTGCTCGCTCAAATCCACACTGTATCGGGCAAACCAGACAATGCCTATAAGCTCTTGACAAGACTGGCACAGAAACTCCCCAGCGACATTCCCCTCAAACGCCGACTCCTCGCGTGTGAACAGGTTACCAAAGACTCCGGACAGGCCCAACAAATCATCGATGAAATCAAGTCCCTTGAAGGCGAAGACGGCTGGCAATGGAAATATGAACAGGCAAGAGTCTGGCTTGGCACTGATGACTTCAAAGGCCGCTATCCGCAGATTGTCCCGCTTCTGCAGAAAAACCTTCTGGCTAATCCTGACGACCAGGCCAGCCGTATGCTTCTCGCGGCCGCCTATGAGCGCGCCGGTGAGCTGCAACTGGCAGTCTCGACCTATCGTGATGCTCTGCGTCGATCCCCCGATAACATTGGCGTAATAGTCCGTGCGGTGACAGCCCTGTACAACGCACAGGAACACAATGAGGTCGAAGAGATCCTGGACCGCGCTTCCCAACAGAAGCTGTATCACCCGCAGCTTCAGACCTTGCGATATCAAAGCTACCTCAGACGTGGCGAGTTGAGTTCGGCATCGGATATCCTGCAGGACCTTCTTGGCAATGACCCCAATAACCCGGCTGTCTGCTTCTCTCTTGCCCTACTAAAAATGCGACAAAATAGATTCGATGAAGCAGATAAATTGCTGGCAAAACTCAAGGTTCGGGACCCCAACTCGTTACCAGTGACCGCTGCACAAGTCCAGTTGAATGTCTCTCAGAACAGACCAGAAGAGGCGATGAGACTCTGTAACGAAGCAGTAGACAACCTTGGTAACGCGTCAGCTTACATCCTTCGCGCCAAAACATGCGCTATGCTGGGACAAACCGATAGAGCGATCGAAGACTTCGGACGCGCCATTGCTGTGGAACCCAAGAACGCCGAAGTGTGGGTCGCCCGAAGTGACTTATACCGCACCTCAGGTCGAGAAGTTGAGGCAGTTGCTGATATAAGGCAGGCGTTATCTTTGGCCCCGGATAACAGCCGAGTACAAAAACTCGCTATCCAGCTTCTTATGGGATCCAGAAATCCCGACACGGTCCGCCAGGGAAAAATCATTCTGGATAAAGCATTGGAATCAAGTCCCCAGGACATCGAACTGCAGATGCTCAAAGCCCGTTCACTGCTTGTCGAAGGGACAGCCCCAGCGGGCGAAGATGCTGAGCAAATTCTCCAAAAAATTACGGAAGACCGGCCCGAAACTGTCGAGGCGTGGGTGCTTTTGGGAGCAGTCCTGCTCCGCCAACAACAGTCGGGCAGGGCGTTAGATGCCGCACTGCGGGGTCTTGCCCACAAGCCCAACGACAAGACTTTGCTGTTGCTCAAGGCCCGTGCGGAGGCAGCCCGCTCACCTATTCTGGCGATTCCTACGCTCAAGGAACTGCGCGAACAGGACCCGAATGATGCTGATATCGCCCTGTACCTGGCTAACACATACGCTGAAGTAGGCGAGCCTGAAAAAGCCGTCAACCTTCTCAAAGAACAGTTGACGTTGTGCAAGGGTGCCAGCCAGCAGCGAAAGGTGCGAATTGCCCTTGCCGTAGCGCTGTATCAGAACGGCGAAAAGGTGGATGCCCAAAAGGAATTTGACTCTCTGCTTCAGTCCGCGCCAGACGACCCAGCTCCACTGTTGGCAGAAGCGAGACTACTGGCGAACGATAACCTCTGGAGTCAGCTAAGTGAGAAAGTCACCCAATGGTCTAATAACCATCCTCAGGACAATTATACACTTCTGACGATTGCCGGGGCCTTGGCAACCAGCGAAGAAGACCACGCCAAAAGAATATCTGAAAAACTACTTTGCAGAATCCTGGACCGTGACCCGAACAATCTTGAGGCAATGAACACGCTTGCCATGCTATTACAAACCATCGGGCGCGGTGCAGAATCAGCCAAATTGTATCAGCATATCCTTCGGCTCAAACCCAATAGTGTAATTGCCATCAACAATCTTGCCTGGATAATGTGCGAAGAGCAAGGCAAGTATCAACAAGCACTTGAGCTTGCCCAGAGAGGATTAAAGATAGCACCGTGGTATATCGACCTCATCGATACCCGTGGTATAGTGTATTACCGACTGGGGCAATTTGATAAAGCCATACAAGATTTCACTACGTGTATCGAGCTATATCCGAGTGCGGCACCACTGGGTGTCGCTTCACGTTTTCACCTGGCAAGGGCATGTGCCAGACTCGGACAGACAAACAAAGCAATTGAACACCTTAGCCAAGCATTGGACTTAGACAGCAGAATCGGGGGCTTGTCAACAGCGGACCTGGCCGAGGCACGGAGCCTGTCCGAACAGTTACGGGCAGGTAGCTAACCATATCCTAATTGTTGGACCTAACAACCGAAATTGTCGCGAAAGACAATACCAACTGCGGCCACTCCGCGGTCACACTGCTTAACGCAAAGCAGTGGCTGGATGCTCAGAGCCGATACAATTTGATCAGTTTCTAACGCCCCTAAGCCATATCGCCTAAGTAGATCAATCAGCCAAGATCATGAGAGGACATGTCCGTGTCCGGACGTAAGAGGTTGAGGTCAATTCATCTTGCCAGCACAGGATGGTTCATGCTGTGTGTCGGCTATATTTTTATTCTTGCATTGCGGCAAGCAGGCGTTCGCTGGTGGGTCATATTTTCTCTCTCGGGGCATTCGGCATTACTTATCTTCCTGCTGACAAGTCTATACTTGTTCGCGGTCTTCAGGGGTGTTGTCAGGAGTCAAAAGATAGAAGTAGAACATCCGTTGACAAGCACGACTCACTATATGGTGTTCTACGTGGGCGCTCCCTTCTTGGGCGGCTTGGCAGGCTGCCTTGCAATGGCAGGGCAGAGTAGTGTTGGGCAATTCCCGCTCGGGATCGCATTAGCAACATTGGGAACAACCTTTTTGGCCTGGGTAATAGTCGACCCGGTGGTGGGCCTGTTGGAGATGTTGTTGCCTGCAAGCCGAAGGCATCGCGTTGAATGGCTTGCACAAGTCAAAGCCGAACGAGAAAAACAGCGGAGGGGCTCCGAACGTTTGTTAGCTGAGGTTCTGGCAAAGGAAGAGTCGGATCGGCGCCGCTGGCAGCAAATGCTGAAGCCACAAGCTCAAAAGCTCGTCGAGCTTTTGACAGCAAGCGGAATTGACCTGAAACGAGTAGAACGTGAAGCTGCGGACATAGGCCTCAATGCATGGCAGCTTGGGGGAATGAGCTGTATGCGACAGCTTCGCGATATGGCAATCGCCATCTCAAGACAAAAGAGCCGGAACAGGGCCATCATTGACTACATCTCGGTCTGGTGGGACGGGATTGGAGGCTGGCGACACCCGTCCTTTGGCTAAAAAGGAAGAATACACATCAGATAAATCAGAATAGTGCCACTTCATGCCTCAATTGAAAAATAGACTTTTTAGAGTCTACTGCTTGCACCGTCAGTAGCAAACCACCAGTTGACATCCATCTTCTCACCATTTCGGTTTCTGTTACCATGCCGGTCCCTCCCTGTCTAGCCCCACCATGGCCCCCATGCGCCCTGCTAAGCACTGGCCAGACAAAACGCTCATCTCAATCACCGCCATGTTTAGCCGATAACGTATGATTTTGCGCGCACATTTGTTACGGGATGTACAAGAAGTCTTCTCAATTTCGTCGATGAGGCGGTAAAAGCAACGGTACAAGAGACGCTCAATAAGATGCCGGACGCCGAAGCGGACAGGCTGTGTAATGCCCAGCGATACGAGCACACTGAAGGCAGGATGGACACTCAGGCAGGTTCTTATGGGCGTAGGCTCCAGACCAAGGCGGGTCTGGTCAATCTCAAGCCGCCGCGACTACGCAAAGCCACTCTGCAGACGGTGACTATCGAGCGTTATAGACGGCGGGAATCATCGGTTGAGGAGGCTTTGATTCAGATGTATTTGGTGGGAGTGTCTGTTCGGCGAATTGAAGATATTACCCAGGCACCGTGGGGTACAAGGGTCAGTCCGGGTACCGTCAGTGAGTTAAGGCAAAAGGCCTATGGTCGGGTCGGCAAATTCCAAATACTCGCTTACCTGCAAAAGCTTACTCCATTCTCGGTATTGAATTCTCGACGATCTTTAAATGCTGATGTTGAACTTTCAAGCCAACAAACTGTACGTAAAACCCGGTATTGATGAGCCAGCTTGCAACAAAGAATAAGTCCGCACGCAAAGTAGGTGCCCCAATAGACTGATGCTGTGCTTCAGCACACTCTGAATACAGTGCGTCAGATGAGAGACGTGCTCATCTATTGCGTTGCTTCTACCTCAAGTAATCAGAGCGTTCTTTTTTGCCTCTTTCTGAGAAGTGCTATCGCCGTAGCCGCCATGGCCTCGCCGGCTCCCACGTCACCAAGGCCTTCGTTGGTTTTTGCCTTGACGTTGACGGCGGTAAAATCGATGCCCAACAGGCCGGCAATGCACCTCTTTATTTGTCCTTTGACCGATTCGAGTTTCGGCTCTTCCGTGTGTATTATTAAGTCAATATTGACCACTTGCCAGCGTTTCTTTTCGAGCTGCTCTTTTACAGTATACAAGAGCTCTTTGCTATCTGCATCCTTCCACCGAGGATCCTTATCGGGAAACAATGTCCCAATATCGCCCAGGCCACTGGCCCCAAGCAGAGCATCAATTACAGCATGCAAGCCTATATCGCCATCGCTGTGGCCGGCTAATCCAACTGGATATGGCACGTAGACCCCGCCGAGCATTAACTTCCTGCCCTCAACAACCCTATGGACATCAGTGCCTATGCCGCTTCGATACTCAGCCTCAGGTTCCTCAATCACAACTGCCCCTTCGTACTGGGGACATCAGTCCCGACAACCTTGACAGCTCCTGCAAGTGCCTGGCCGAGCCCTTTGAAAATGGCCTCAGCTATGTGATGGCTGTTTGTGCCATACGGCACGTTCACATGCAGATTAAATTTGCCCGTGTTAGAGAAGCTTCGCAGCATCTCCTCCAGACACTCGACGTCGAAATCGCCGATCTTGTCTGTTCGATACTCAGCATTGTAAACATAATTTGGCCTGCCGGATAAATCAACGGACACGTTCGCCAGAGCGTCCTCCATAGGCACGGAACTGTGCCCGTATCGTGCAATGCCTTTCTTGTCCCCAAGGGCTTTCACCAGGCACTGACCGAGGCATATCGCGATGTCTTCAACTGTATGGTGCGCGTCGACGTGCAAGTCGCCTTTGGCCTTAACAGTCAAGTCGATTTTGCCGTGCTTACTTAGGTGTGTGAGCATGTGGTCCAGAAAGCCGATCCCGGTGTCGATCTCATATTTGCCGAGGCCGTCGAGATTAAGCTCGCACGTAATGTCAGTCTCCTTCGTTTGTCTGTGGATTTCTGCGGTTCTCTGCTGCATAAGAGTGTCCCTACTCTGATAAGATCTCTTTCAAAGCGGCAAGCAGTCTGCCGTTTTGCTCTTTTGTCCCAACCGTTATCCTCAATTTATCACTGAGCCCTGGTGCGTCAAAGAACCTGACGTAAATATTGCGCTGCACCAATTTATCATAAATCTCGCTTGCTTTGCAGTTCTTACTCCTGGCAAGCACAAAATTGGCGTGGCTTTGTGATACCTCGAACTTCAGCGCTCGCAGCTTCTCAATCAGCTCTTGGCGGTCTGCCTTTACCTTTTCGACATTTTCTCTGAAATGCTGCCGGTCTTTTATAGCCGCAGTTGCCACAGCAATTGCAACGGCATCAACATTGTAGGAGTCCTTGACCTTCGTAAGGCCGGCAATCAAATCCGGCTGAGCAATCGCATAGCCGAACCTTAATCCGGCCAGGGAGTAACCTTTGCTCATCGAGCGAAGTATTATCACATTGTCAAAATCTCTGACCAATGCCGCGCAATTTTCTTCTGCAAAATCCACGTAAGCCTCATCAATCAGCAAGACTCCTTCCAATTCGTCAGCCAGCGACGACAGCTCGGCAGCGCTTACAAACGTCCCGCTCGGCGCATTTGGATTGCAGACAATGGTCAAGGCTGCCCTCGTGCCGGCTAATTTGGCCGGAAGATTGAACTCGTCATCGAACGGTATTTCAATCGCCTCACAACCTTGGAGATTGGCCAGCACGGGATAAAGCGTATATGTGGGCACAGGATATGCGACAGGTCTATTTTCATCGCAGAATGCACGAAGAGCCATAGTCAACAGCTCGTCTCCGCCGTTGCAGCACATAATATAGTCCGGCCCTACGTTATCGACTTTGGCCGCCGCCTGCCGGAAAGCGCTGCCGACCGGGTCGGGATATCGGCGAAGTTGTTCCCCGTCCATCTGGGCTAAGACCTTCATTACCGCAGGCGAAGGCGGATATGGATTCTCATTGGTGTTTAGCTTGACTACATCCGTCTGCCGAGGCTGAAAGCCCGGCTCATAGCCTTTTGCTTTTTCCACATTGTCCCGAAAATAACCCATCTCTGCTCCAGAAACATACCACAGCCGCAGATTATACGGCCATTTACTCAGAAACAAAAGGGGGATTTGGTGATTATTCGCAGCAGGATAAGAACATTAAAAAAAGCCGTGGGCATTCCACCCGCAGCCCTTTCTTCACAACCAAGGTGCTTGCCGGCCTACACCGTGTGTTTTTTTATCAAACCTAAACCTGCAAGTGCAAGGAGCACAAATGTGGCGGGTTCCGGCACTTGCGAGCCGAGTATGGCAAACGCCGAGACATTTCTGGACGGGAGAATGACCCAATCGTTCTGGTCCACACGATAGGCAACCGTACCGAATACATTGTCCGCAAGATTCCAAAGAACGTCTGCTTGAGGAGTCTGACCAACCAGCCAGTAAAGTGTATCGGAGTAAAGAACCGTCTCGTCTGTAACCTGTGCGGTGACGATTTGGGGTGTCGTAGCAATACCAGACATTTCGAATGTGCCCACTGGCAGACCGGGTTGACCGTCATCATCAAGATTGATGGAAAAGTTGGCAACCGAACCGCCAATGCCTTCGTGATAAAATGCCGCCACCTGTAGCTCTTCGGCGTAATACGGCCCTCCCGAAATGATTGCAAATTGAAACGCTCTATTATAGCTTGCGTTTATCATGCAGTAAGAATTATCCCAAAAAGGAGGCGGACTTTCGAGAGAACTTCCCGCAATCACAACTGGTGCGGCCGATGTTGGCGAAGCCGTCAACACAATTACCATGATTGCCAAGAAATAGAAAGCTTGTTTTTGCATGTCAACCCTCCATCCGAGATTATCTGCTGACTCATCTCATTCCGCCTGGTCTAAGGCTGCGTAGGCAGCACTGCCTAATACAGATACAGACAAAATGCGTACTGAAACACCTCCTGTGAGTTTCGTCAACTCCATTAAAACATCATTATGAAATGGTTTTTGGCAAGTGTCAAGTAAAAAAGTGGAGTTTATTGTATTCTACGAGAATTCTTTCGAACTTTTTGCCAATAAGCAGGTTTTACAATCAACTATCTCAAGATTATACGTAATTGACGCCGGTCTTATTGAAAAGCTTACTTTTGGCAGTAGTCTATAAGGCGGGCGATTTCGCTGCGGAGGTCCTTGCGGTGCACAATCATATCTACAAAGCCATGTTCGAGCATGAACTCAGCGGTCTGAAAGCCCTCCGGCAGCTCGACCTTTATCGTCTCGGCAATAGTGCGAGGGCCTGCAAAGCCGATCAAAGCGCCCGGCTCTGCCATAATGACGTCGCCCAACATGGCAAAGCTCGCCGTCACTCCGCCTGTAGTTGGATCCGTCAAAACCGAAATGAAAAGCCCGCGAGCCTCGTCGAATTTGGCCAGTGCTGCGGAGGTCTTAGCCATTTGGCCCAGTGACACCACTCCTTCATGCATCCTTGCACCTCCGGAGCAGCTTACAACCACTAAAGGCAATGTCTCTTCAATTGCCATATCAACAGCAGTGCAAAGCTTCTCGCCCACAACAGAACCCATAGAGCCCATCAAGAAATTCGGCTCCATCACACCGAGGATAATGCCCCTACCCTTGATAAAGGCTTTGCCTATTCGCATAGCCTCCTTGACGCCTGATTTCTTCTCGTCAGCCTTCAAGCGCTGCTTATAAGTGGTTCCTCGAAACTTGAAGCCCAGCGGGTCAGTGGTCGTCAAATCGCCTAACACTTCCTCGAAAGCATCTTCATCAACAAGATACCTAATTCGAGTTGCCGCTTCGATGCGAAAATGATGGTTGCATCCAGGACAAACATTAAGATTCTTCTCGACCGTCTTTTTATAGAGCATGTGCTCGCAGCCCGGACACCGCACCCAGAGCCCATCAGGCATCTCTTTTCTCGGCCTCAATGAGAAACCGTTCCATTTTGGTTTCGTTTCTTTGGTCTTAGCCATAATATCTCGTGGAAGAGTCCATTCTTGAGATACGATAGTATCAGAAACCCCGCAGTTTCGCCACAAAAAGTTATTTGGCGGCCTCACGAATGGCGTTTATTGCAGCAATACGGTCGGCTTTTGAAAATATTGCATGGCCTGCCACAAGGGTGTCGGCACCACAGGAAACGACTATTGGCGTGGTCTGTGGGTCTATTCCACCATCAACTTCGACTCTCGCTTCGGACCCGACAATTTTTCTGACTTGGGCAATCTTGTTGGCCGCCTCCGGCATAAACTCCTGCGCTCCAAAGCCCGGTGGAACCGTCATAACCAGAACCATATCGCAAAGCCGTGCCACCGCCTCTATCGCCTCAACTGGAGTCTCCGGATTCAGACATATCCCCGCTGTGGCACCGAGCTTGTGCAATTTGTCGATGAGCTTCTCGGGCTCGTCGGCTGCCTCTATGTGAAATGTTACGTGATTGGCGCCAGCTTCGACAAAACGCTCGGCATACCTGTCAGGCTCACTTATCATCAAATGACTGTCGAAAACCAGCTTGCTGTGCTTGCGCAGCTTGGCAATAACGGGCGGGCCAATTGTGATGTTTGGAACAAAGTGGCCGTCCATGACGTCAAGATGCACCATACATACACCTGCCGACTCAATCTGAGCTATTTCGTCGGCCAATCTGGCAAAATCGGCGCTCAATATCGACGGCGCAATTTCAATTGTCCCTGGCTTGGGCAATCGCAAATCTGCTCCACCTTTCCCGCCGCGCAATTTAGCAGTCGGTAGCCCGCCTGATATTTCGTGGTTACCTTTTCCACCCAGCATGTGCAAACCGCTGTTCGCTATTACTTTTCGTCGAGGATTTCGATAGCCTTGAATTTCTTTCCTTCTAACAATTCAAGTGATGCTCCCCCGCCGGTGGAAATATGGCTTACCTTGTCCTGCAGATTTAATTTTTCGATAGCACTCGCGCTGTCACCACCTCCTATTACGCTGCGCGCCCCCTCATCGGTGGCTTCGGCGACAGCGATCCCAACCGCCTTGGTTCCTTCATCGAAAGGTGGCATTTCAAAAACGCCCATCGGACCATTCCAGACAATTGTCTTTGCTCCCGCAAGTTTTTCTGCGAAAAGCTTACGCGTTTCCGGGCCGATGTCCATACCTTGCCAGTCACTCTCTATGTCACCGCTGACGACTTTATTCTGGGCTCCAGGCTTAAATTCGTGTGCAACAACCGTATCGACCGGCAAAACCATTTCACAGCCGGTCTCTTTGGCCTGTTCCTGCAATTCAGTAGCTTTATCAAGAAAACCATCTTCACATAAGCTCTGCCCGATTGCCTGGCCCTGTGCTTTGAAGAAGGTATAAGCCATTGCGCCACCGATCAATATACGGTCAACCTTATCCAATAGATTTTCAATCACGCCGATCTTGTCGGAGACCTTAGCGCCACCAAGTATCGCGACGAACGGCCTATCGGGACTACTTAGGGTCTCGCCCAGAAATTCCAGCTCCTTTTCGACCAAAAAACCAATAACTCGAGCCCTGCCCTCCATCATCAAGGGCACCGTATACATTGAAGCATTGTCTCTGTGAGCGGTGCCGAATGCATCATCCACATAGATGTCAGCTAAAGCCGCAAGCTCTTTTGCGAAGTTATCCTTAGCCTCCCGCAGTTGCGCATCTTCCTTCGCCGCCTTGTCCTTTATCGTCTCTTCCTTGTGAAATCGCAGATTCTCCAGTAGCATACAGTCACCGCTTTTGAGCGCATCAGCCTTGGCTTTAGTTTCATCGCCGATACAGTCATCAGCGAAGACAACTTGCTGGTTCAGCAGCTCGGTCAGTCTTTTTGCCACTGGTGCGAGAGACAACTTTTCATCTGGCTCACCGCCAGGTCGGCCGAGATGGCTCATAAGAATCAGCGCACCACCTCGTTCCAAGATATTCTCTATAGTCGGCAGGGCCTTGACGATCCGGTCGTCACTCGTAATGTTACAATCGTCATCCAGCGGCACATTGAAATCGCACCGCATCAAGACCTTCTTTCCCTGCACATCGACATCAGCAACGGTTTTCTTTGCCATTTTCGTATCAGCCTCAAAAAACGCTTTACTGTTCGATTTTGGCTTTTGGCACTTACATCGCCGCCATTTTCTCCATAATATCCACCGTACGGTTCGAATAGCCCCATTCGTTGTCATACCAACTGACGACCTTGACGGTTCTGCCGATAACCATTGTGCACAGAGAATCGAAGATGCTCGAAGCAGGATCATTAATGATGTCGCTGCTGACAATCGGCTCGTCACAATATACAAGGATACCCTTCATCGGCCCTTCCGCTGCCTTCTTCATCGCTGCATTCACCTTGTCGGCTGTAACATCCTTATTGACATTGACGACCAGGTCCACAACACTGCCAACCGGAACAGGAACTCTTATAGCGAAGCCATCGAGTTTGCCATCAAGCTCAGGGACGACTTTGCCGATGGCCTTCGCCGCACCGGTAGTGGTGGGGATAATGTTCACCGCGGCAGCACGCGCACGCCGAAGGTCCTTATGTATCAGATCCGCCACTCTCTGGTCGTTCGTGTAGGCATGAATGGTAGTCATAAGTCCCTGCTCAATGCCAAACGCATCGTTGAGGACCTTTGCTACAGGCGCCAGGCAGTTTGTCGTGCAGCTTGCGTTGGATACGCATTTGACATCCTTGGTCAGCTTATCGTCATTAACGCCTAAGACGATAGTTGCCTCAATATCGTCCTTTGCCGGCACGCTCAGGACAACTTTGCTGGCGCCGGCCTTGAGGTGGTCTGCGTAACCACCTTTGGGTGACTCAGCGGTACGAAAGGCGCCTGTTGATTCCAGAACAACCTTGACACCCATATCCTTCCACGGCAGTTCAGCAGGATTCTTAACAGCCAAAACCTTTATCTCCTTGCCGTTGATGACCAGATTACCATCTCCTACCTCGACAGTTCCGCTCCACTTGCCCATCACGGAATCATACTTAAATAGATGCGCAAGGCTTTTGGCGTCCGAGAGGTCATTAACAGCCACCAGGTCCAAATCGTCCTGCTTTTGCATGATGATTCTTGCAACAGCTCTGCCGATTCGGCCAAATCCGTTAATTGCAACCTTTGTTGCCATTTGTAAATCTCCTTATTTTCAGTACTGTAAACGCGGCTTTTCACCAGTTCAGTTGTTCTACCCCGTGGGGATGAACCTTCTCCCAAAGGGTCCACAGCAAACAAGGCAGCTACTTTATTTATAACCACCCTTGCTGTCAAGGATTTATTCCGAATCAGACGATTTCCAGCCATTCCGAGCCGAAAATGCATTTTGTATGATTATTTTTGCGACCTTATGTAACATATCTGCCTGCCGCGCAATCATACTTATGGCGATGGTTGGTGTTATGGCAGAAATTGGTGAGCAGACAGAGGATGAAAATTTACTGCTCAGGGCCCGCGCGGGAGCCGAAGCTCTGGGCCAGCTCTACGAGCGTCACTACGAGCCGATCTTCCGATTTTGTGTCCACAGACTCTTCAGCAAAGATACAGCCGAAGAAGTAGCATCGACGGTCTTTCTCGAGGTAGCCCGGAGGATTCGTGCATTTGAAGGGCAAACAGAGCAGGACTTCCGAAACTGGATATACGCCATAGCTGCCAACCAGGCAAACGCCTACATAAGAAAGGCGTCCCGACGTAAGAATCTGCTCGAAAAGGCCGCTGCTTCACTGGCCGCTTCTCGCGACAAGAGCAGTAACTGCCCATCCGAACTGGACTGGCCCACGCTTTATGCGGCCATTCTGAGACTCAAGCCCAAGCATCAAACCATCGTCACGCTGAGATTCTTTGAGAATATGGAGTTTGAAGAAATAGGCAGAATCACAAGGACAAAACCTGCAACAGTGCGTGTGACATTACACAGGATTCTTAAGCAATTGCGAGAACGCTTACAAAAGGTTCTCAATGGAGATGAATAAAAATGTTTAACAATGAAGGTGATTTCAAAAAGATTGTTGATCGGCTAAATATCGACAGTAAGCCGAGTCCCTCGCATCGAGAGAAGCTACGCAGACAGATGCTTTCGGAATTCGATAGATCCTCAAAGCGGTCGATACCAAGGATAATCATTTTTCAGACCATACGGAGAACGATCATGAAAAGTAAAATAACGAAATTCGCCGCTGCGGCGGTGATAATTATCGCGGTGTTTACCGGCGTACATTATCTTGGCGGCTCGATTGACGGCGCAACTGTTGCCTGGGCTCAGGTGGTTGAGCAAATCAGCAACCATACAAAATATAAATGCCGTCAGCGATTAGCCCGGGAACAAGGCCCGCAAATACCTGCAATGCAGGTCTATCACCTGAATCTTCAGCAAAGGCGGCAGGAAGTTGAGGATGGCTCCATCCATATCATTGACATGCGGGGAAAGGACGCCATAACCGTAGAACTATATCCCGATCAGAAAAAGGCTGTTGTTACAAACATTATTGGCCTCGGTCCAATAAAAGACCCGGACATCATTGACATGGTCAAGCGATTCTAATGATTTCACGGTGTGGGTCGATCCTCAGACAAAGCTTCCGGTTGAGATAGAGCTTAAACACCCTCAAGCAGGGCAAACCATTTTTCTGGATGAATTTGAATTTGACTTTGAGCTTGATCCGTCAGCTTTCAGTACAGATGTGCCTGATGGATACGAAGTAAAGACCATAATTCAGGATTACAGCCCGGTCGAACCTAAGCAAATCACTGCTGAAGATATTCGAACCGGGCTTAACCACACTGCATATACAATAAAGAAACTCCCATGGATACAGAAGCTCATTATTGTGCAGGTTAATAGCCCCCTAATGAGAGTTGGCAAAGTGTACTTGATCGGGGTCGTAACCGATGACGACAACAATATAATCATCGACCAGTCGAACATGCACAGTGATTATAAAGAGATGATTATGGAATGGATACTCAGCCAGCAGCTTGTTATGGAGGCCCCTTCCGGAGCAAAGCTTTATGCAGACGCAGACCCACACGGATCTGAATATGCCCGCCTTAATTTGGAGAGTTTCGCCAAGGCAAATCCTGAATTTTTTGACATTAAAAACCTCAGCGAAGAAAGATTTACCAGGATGATTGTCATGCCGGATGGAACAATTATGGGCTTGTCAGCCAATAAACACATGAGCAACAAAAAATTACAGGAGCTTGTCGAGTCCTTAGTAGAAATTAAAGCGGATTGATTATTGCATCTGCAGGCTTCACAGGGACTGTATTGCTCTCGCCTGTTGGTGGTCTGAGTAAATAGGCCGGGCTGGTTCAGTTCGGCCTTATTTTTTGCACATTCCCCAGTAAAATCTACCACAAATACAATTTCATCTATACCAAAATGGATCGGGCCATCGTCATACATAATAGCAACAATCGATTGTACTGAAAATAGAGCGAGAGGAGTTTCAGATGTTCTGAAAAGCAGAAAACCAAAACGCGATCACAACCCTAACATGAGAATAACAATCATGAAAAGCTCAATTACGGGAACAATCATGAAAAGCTCAATTACGGGACTCATAGTTGTTATCATCGCAGCAGTTGTAGCCGCAGCTATTTCCATACATCACAAAGGCAAATCCGAAATGGCGCCGCTGGATATTGAGCTGCCCACAGCCATGTTTGTCGGTACGCCGCAGGATTTCCGAGTAGAGAATTTAGAGAAACCTCTCCGCAAGCCTCGTCCGCCATTTCTCGCTCCGGTCGGAACCAAGAATGTGGCCCTCGGAAAGCTCGTAAAGGCCAGTGACGAAGAGCCAATCATAGGCCAGATCGGCCAGATCACTGATGGAGACAAAGAAGCTGCCGATGGCAGTTACGTTGAGTTTGGCCCGTGCCAACAACACGTCATTATCGACCTCGAGGCTAAGTACGAGATATATGCCATTTTGATATGGCACTACCATAAGCGGGCCAGAGTCTATTTCGATGTAGTAGTGCAGGTTGCTGACGACCCTGATTTCATCTCAAACGTCAAGACTGTCTTCAACAATGACATTGACAACTCTGCTGGCTTGGGTGCTGGAAACGACAAGCACTATGTTGAAACCAACGAGGGCAAACTCATTGATGCCAAGGGCGTTCTCGCCCGTTACGTCCGCCTGTACAGCAACGGCAATACAAGCGATGACTTGAATCACTACATCGAGGTGGAAGTCTACGGCAAGCCTGCAAAATAGATGACGGATTTGTCAGTTTCAGCCGCGTTAAGCGGCACGTAGGCGAAAGCCGGAAAGCATAGTAAGGCTCCCGGCCGGGCTATCTGCCCGGCTTTTCTTACACTCCAACGCCCGCTCACCCTCCAATTTCGACACTCGAGCACATTTTTTTGCTTTTTGATGTCGCAAAAACAGTGAATCCTACACAATATTGTGAGAACACGGATTCTTAGGCGATTTTGAGGTGTAGATATGTCTGAGACTGACCAGTATTTCATCGAGCGTTGTTTAGACGGCCATCCGGACGATTTTCGCTACCTTGTCCGACGCTATCAAGCTGTCTTGCTGGCCCATCTGGCCGGAAAACTGGGCAATAAGGACGTGGCCGAGGAAGCCGCTCAGGAGAGCTTTGTGAGAGCCTATTTCAAAATGGACAAACTGGAGAGGCCGGAACTGTTCTTTTCCTGGCTGCTTGGTATTGCCGACCGCGTGGCAAAAGAGCATCAAAGAAAGGAACAAATTCGTCGACAGCGAGAAATGGTCCGCTCATTCTCCCAGGAAGCTACCAATCCCGAACTTTCGCAGGACTACGCCCTCGAGGCCGCAATCGCTGGACTGCCGGAGGCCTACAAAAAAGTCATTTTGCTCCGATATTATGGCAGTCACTCCTGCAACCAGATTGCCGAGCGACTCGATATGCCTTTGGGAACGGTTACAAAAACCCTGTCACGGGCTTATGCGCTGCTGCGAGAGTCCCTCCAGCAGCATAACAGTGTTTGTGAGGTGTAAAAATGAAGTGCGCAGAATGTAAAGAGATTTTGGTCGGTTGCATTGAAGGATTACTGGATGAATCGCAAAAGCAAGCGGTCGTGGCCCACCTTAAAGACTGCTCTGCGTGCAAGGCGGAAGCAATAGAGTTAGGCCGTCTTCGCGCCCGCCTCGTCAAGAATGGCAAGGCCTTGGCCCAAAGCGACCTTGAGGATAAAGTCTTAGACCGAATCATCCAGGAGCAAAACCTTAAGCTTAGGACGGCTACTCGTGCCACCAAGAGCCTCGGTCTAAGGAGAATAATTATGAAAAGCCCTATTCGAAAAATCGCCGCCGCTGCGGTGATAGTTGTTGCTGTGCTCTATGCGCTAAGTCTCATCGGCAACGGTGGTGGCGTCGCCTGGGCCGAATTGGTCGAGCGAGTCGAAGGGATCGGGACGGTCGTGTATCGCATGAGCCTCACTATGAAAGGCCTGCCGGGAACGCCCGAAGACAAGCCCCTCGACATCGACATGCAAGCAAAGTTTGCCTATGACAGGGGTTTTTACATCGCTGGCCTCACCAACGTGGAGAATCAGCAAATCGCGACCAATACCTACGTCCTGTTCGACCAAGGCGCCATCGTCACGGTGATTCCAAAAGAAAAGAAGTACATCAGAATGAAACTCACCGACGAGCTTCTGGCAAAGATGGAGAAAGAGAACGGTGATCCCAGAACAATGCTCAAAGAGATGATGAAGCACGAATACACCAAACTTGGACGTGACACGATCAACGGTATTGAGGTTGAGGGTATTGAAGTAACCGACCCGGCAATGGGCGCCGGGATGTTTGACGAGCTTGAAGCCCAGCTCTGGTGTAATGTCGAAACTGATCTGCCTGTCCTAATGACTATGAAAGCTTCGGCGAAAAACGGCGAGGTTGTGCTGGATATGGTCTTGGAAAATTTCGACTGGGACGTCGAAATCAATCCCATCGAGCTCGAGCCCAACATACCCGACGACTACGAACTATTGACAGAAACAGAGTTTGGCATTGCCAAGGATGGAAAGGAGATTGTCGAGGCGCTGAGGTTCTTTGCTGTCGTTGCTGACGGCAAGTATCCCAGCAGCCTGACGGGAATGACGGTAATCAAAGAGCTCACGGATGCGGTGATGATCAAGTTCGCCGGCCAACCGTCCGCCAGCGACCCAAACGAAGAAGAAATGGCAAAGATAATGAAGCTCCAGACAATTGGCATGACCTATGCTTCAATGGTAAAGGACGGCAACGACCCGGCGTACTACGGCGACAAAGTCACCACCCAATTTCCGCATGCCGTGCTGATGCGGTGGAAGATAAACGATAATACCTATAGAGTGGTCTTCGGCGACCTGAACGTCGAAGATGTTTCCCCCGAAGAGCTGGCCGAGCTTGAGGCTCTGCCTCTCAATCTCGAACCATTTGCCATCAACCCTCAGCCAGCCGATGGAACCGTAGGTATCCCGCTCACTGGAATCGAGCTAAATTGGATACCGGGTGCCTATGCGACCGGACACAAGGTGTACTTCGGTACTACGATTGATGACCTGCCACTTTGGGCCGAGGTAACGGAGCCAAACTATCCCGAACTGCCGCCCCTCGAAAGAGACACTACCTACTACTGGCGCGTAGATGCGATTCAGCCTAATGGCTCCGTTGTCACCGGGACCATCTGGAGCTTCAACACCGGCGGCTTGGTCGGATGGTGGCAGCTTGATGACGGCTCCGGCAACGTCGTTGCGGATTCCAGTAGCAATAGTCTCAACGGCACTCTTGCAGGAAATCCAACCTGGGCCGACGGAAAGCTGGGCGGCGCGCTTGCCTTTGATGGAGATGGTGACTATGTGACCCTTGGCAATGACGCAAGGTTTAACATCGCCAATCAAATAACCGTCGCAGCCTGGATAAAGGTCAACGCGTTCGACAAAGACTGGCAAGCCATCGTCACCAAGGGCGATAGCTCCTGGAGGCTGCAGAGGAACCAGAACAAAGGCACACTCGAATTCGCCTGCACGGGCCTGGTCGTATCCGGAACCCGTTGGGGCAACACCTTAGGCACTGTTGAGGTCAACGACGGGCTATGGCATCACGTCGTCGGCACATTCGACGGCCACCGGCTCTGCCTGTACGTGGACGGCACTCTTGACGGCTCATCAAAAGCCGGCGCTTCAATAAAAAGCAACGACTGCATGGTTTACATCGGCGCAAACGCCGAAAAACCGGACCGTTTTTGGAATGGCTTGATCGACGACGTTATGATCTACAATTACGCACTCAGTGCTGACGAGGTGGCAGCAATTTGTACGGGCCAGTTAAAGCAGAAGTAATCTCTGACGCAGCATGAAAAAGTTGCATGGCAGTCCTCCTTCAATTGGACATAATGAAAAGGCCGGGCCAACTTGGCTCGGCCTTTTTGCCACTCTTACGAGCACCTCTTGTCGGTGTGGAAATGTGCTTTCCAGAAAAGACAAAAGCGTTATGGTTATTGGCAAATAGAAGGAACGAAGGAAACTCTCATCAGTGCTCGGAAATTATCAGAAGAACTGAGCAGGAGATATCAACTGGTGGGTTTATCTTGCTCGAATATAGGAGAGAAGCACCATGAACAGAGATGTTCTCGCATATATTGCCATGAGCATTTTTGGAGCAGCAGCCATCTACGTCATGGCAGTGGGCGTGAGGAAAGGAAACATTGATGCATTATTGGTGGGAATACTCATCGGCAGTTATGCAGTTATAATCGGGACTGCCACATCGGTCAAAGCGGAACTCAAGCAGGAAATAAAAAGAATAAGCGAGGAAATCAAGAATCTGCGCGACTCGTTCAAAACCAACTGACCATTATCCACCTATTCCGATTTCACTGCGCAGGTTACGTGATAAGTTGGCATAACACGCACAAAATCAAGGATGTGCGCAGCACTTGGCGGATCTATAAACTACTGCATTGCACAGACAACGGCTGAGCTGGTTTGGCTCAGCCTTTCTTATGCCCTTCCGCACGCCGAACGGTCAACAATTCTTGACAAAGTTGCTTGGCAGGATGTATAAGTTTGGGCGAAGCATTAAAGTCTGTTGCCAAGTAAAGCCCTTCTAAAGTAAAGGACTATGGATTACTCCAGAAGGCACGGAAGTTAGAGGCCCAAAGATGAGCTTCGCTTAGAAAGGACTTCCTCGAAAAAACATAAAGGCTAATTGAGCAATGACACATCACAGAATAATCGTTGGTGACTCAAGACGCATGACAGAGGTGCCTGATGAATCTGTCCATCTGGTTGTCACGTCTCCGCCATACTGGCAACTAAAAGACTATGGCAAGGGCGAGCAGATAGGTTTTGACGATAGCTATGAAGACTACATCAATAATCTCAACATAGTCTGGAATGAATGCCACAGGGTCCTCCATAAAGGCTGCCGTTTATGCGTGAATATCGGCGATCAGTTTGCCCGCTCGGTTTACTACGGAAGGTACAAGGTCATTCCTATAAGAACCGAGATCATAAAATTCTGCGAAGCCGTTGATTTTGACTATATGGGGGCTATTATATGGCAAAAGGTTACGACCTGTAATACAACCGGCGGAGCAACAATAATGGGCTCATTTCCTTTTCCACGAAATGGAATCGTTAAGATTGATTATGAGTTTATTCTCATCTTCAAAAAACACGGCAATCCTCCTGTAGTAAGAAAAGAAATCAAAGAGAAATCGAAATTGACCATAGAAGAATGGAACCAGTTTTTCACAGGTCATTGGAAAATCGCAGGAGAAAAACAAGATAAACATCTTGCGATGTTTCCAGAGGAAATTCCTTATCGCCTTATCAAAATGTTCAGCTTTGTCGGCGATACAGTATTAGATCCGTTTTTAGGCAGTGGAACAACTTCACTGGCTGCGAAAAACCTTGAAAGAAATTCGATAGGGTACGAGATAAACGCTGGTTTTATCTGTGTCATAAAAGAAAAACTTGGCTTGAAAGAAAAAAGACTCTTTGATGATAAGGTCGATATTGAACTCGCACAAAATAGGGAAGACAAAGTCGACTGGAAAAAGGAATTGAGGAAACTGCCCTATATCTTCAAAGACCCCGTAAAATTCGATAAAAAGGTTGACCCACGAAAACTGCAGTTCGGCTCTAAAATTAACGGAGAGAGCCCGAAAAGACAAGATTACCATTATGTGAAAAAAGTTATCTCTCCTACTGAACTCGAACTTGATGACGGTCTGAAAATACGTTTGATAGGTATAAAAGAAAAAGCTCAAAAGAAACAGCAGGCCATCGAATTCTTGCGATCAAGAACAAAAGGACAAAGAGTTTTTATTAAATTCGGAGAGATCAAACACGATAACCAAAACAATTTATTGTGTTATTTATACCTTCAAAATAGAACTTTTATTAATTCACACTTAATAAAAGAGGGATTAGTTTCTGCTGATGGCGAAACGGATTTCAGCCGCAAAAAGAGCTTACAGAGTTAGCAACGGAAGGTTATATGGAAGATGAAAATACATTCGAAAAACTTTGGCAAAAAAGAAAAAGTACTGAATTATGCCAACCAGACGTATCAATTATCGCGGCCCAATAAAGTTGGGGCCGTTATGGCCTTAATTAGAGAGTGCCAGCCGAAGACTATCAAGGAGTGGGAAAAATGGTACTTTGAAAAAGCATATACAGAGGGGAAGAATCCTGCGAAGATCACAAATGATACGCTCGTAGAACTTGGGGAGAGATTATATATCAAAATCACGGAGATTGTCATACCTGAATGGCAGGAGGCGTTTAATCAACTGACGCTTCAAGACTGTATCGACTATATATACAACCTGACCATTAATCGAACCTTTGACGGATTTTACAGAGAAAAATCGGTCGTAACCGGAATTCTGGAGAAGAAGTTTCCAGATGTTAAATTCGTCGAATCGGAGCCAGAACTTGACCACGCAGGAGACATTGATTATCTGGGACATGTTGGCAATAAAGCGCTTGGCATACAGATAAAACCCGTAACTGCCAAAGCGAACTTCGGCGATTATTCCCCTTCGGAAAGGATGAAGGTAAGCTTCCGAGCGTTTGAGCAAAAATACGGAGGCAAGGTATTTATTATTTTCAGCATAGATGATGAGGTAAAGAATACAGAGATTCTCGAAGAGATAGAGAAAGAAATTGTCCGACTCAAGGAATTGCAAGAAGGAGGGAGGGATTGAAGGACCGACGCAGGATACTCGTAGCTACTACGAATCGCGGCAAGATCGCTGAGATAAGGGCGATGCTCGATTTGGATGTTCGGTGGGTTGGTCTGTCTGATTTGGCCGGTATCGGCGAGATCCAAGAGGATGGCACCAGCTTTGCTGAAAATGCCCGGAAAAAGGCGACTGGCTACGCGAAAGCTACCGGCCTGTGGACTCTCGCCGACGACTCGGGGCTGGTCGCGGACGCCCTGGGTGGACAGCCCGGCATCAAATCATCGCGATTCTCTGGGGATAAAGAAAAAGGGGCTGATAGAACTCTAATCGACCATCGAAACATTGCCAAAATCCTCAAGCTCCTCCAAGGCGTTCCCAAAGAAAAAAGGACCGCGAGATTTGTCTGCAGCCTGTGTCTGGCAAGTCCTGAACAGATCCTGATCGAAACGCAAGGGACAGTAGAAGGCATCATAGCTGAGAGAGAAATAGGAGAAAGGGGCTTTGGCTACGACCCTATATTCTTCGTGCCACACCTAAGCAAGACTTTCGGCCAATTAACTCCCAGAGAAAAAAACGCAATCTCTCACCGCGGCAGCGCTATCCGAAAGCTGAAACCCTTGCTTGCTCAGCTTCTGGAAACGCTCTAAGAACTGGAAAATTGTTTTTCCTTGACATTTCTGCCGGCCGCCTATATTTGTCCTTTTCTAAATTCGGCTGCTAAAATTGCCGATGAGTGATTCGTAACCTAAGTCACGAAGTTGGAAGTATTAACGATTAAGCCCTGCTTATGGCAAAAGCACCCACATCCAACGGTAAGTCTTTGGTGGTTGTCGAATCGCCGGCCAAGGCAAAGACGATAAACAAATATCTCGGCCCAGATTTCGAAGTCAAGGCCTCGATGGGCCACATCCGTGACCTGCCTTCGAAAGGCCTCAACGTCGATATAGAAAACGATTTCGAGCCGACCTACCAGATAATGCCGGGCAAGAAGCGCATTGCAACGTCGCTAAAAGCGGCTGCCAAAAAAATTGATAGGCTGTTTCTGGCTACCGACCTGGACCGTGAAGGCGAGGCAATCGCCTGGCACCTGGCACAAATCCTCGGTGTGCCGGAAGAAAAAACCTACCGCGTGATTTTTAATGCTATAACACAAGCAACCATTAGACGTGCTTTCGCTGAGCCCGGCAAAATCGATATGGATAAAGTAATGGCACAGCAGGCTCGGCGAATCCTCGACCGCATAGTCGGCTATCAGATAAGTCCGCTGTTGTGGAAAAAGGTCTCCAGGGGACTCTCGGCTGGGCGCGTACAGTCCGTCGCCGTAAAAATGATAGTCGAAAAAGAGCGAGAGATCCGCAACTTCAAGCCCAGAGAGTACTGGCTCATTCCCGCAGTCTTTACCACCGACTTGCGAAGTGACCATAGGCAAGAATGGCTGGAATTCACACGCGCAAAAACTGAGGGTGACAGGGGCCCGAGCGCCACGGAACAGAGCAAATGGCTTGTAGAACATAATGCCTTTAAGGCTGAGTTGTATAAGATAGGCAGTGAGAAATTCCAGGCATCCAACAAGGAACAAGCCGAGCACGTATTCACCGCGCTAAAAGAAGCAGAATTCAAACTGGCCGACGTACAGACCAAACAATCCACGTCTCAACCGCCGGCGCCTTTTATAACGTCCACATTGCAGCAGGCTGCTGTGAACCGGATGGGCTTCACTGCAAAAAGAACGATGGCCGTCGCTCAGCAGTTGTATGAGGGCATTGATTTGGGCTCGATGGGTTCTCTCGGCCTTATCACCTATATGAGAACGGACAGCACGCACCTTTCAAGCGAAGCCATCAAGGAGGTGCGTAACTATATTAGTACACATCTGGGCGGGGATTACTTGCCAGCGGAAGCCAAGATTTACACTTCCAAGAAAACTGCGCAGCAGGCACACGAAGCTATCCGACCAACTGACGTTGACCTTACACCGAACGACATAAAGCAGTTTCTAACTGACCAACAGTTCAAACTCTACGATCTTGTTTGGCGCCGCTTTGTAGCCTGCCAGATGACGCCGGCCAAGTGGAATGTGACGAATCTAAATATCGTAGCTGAGACGTCTCTTGGGCCGTGTCAGTATAAAGCAGCGGGCAGAGTGCTCGTGTTCGAAGGTTTCACGAAAGTCTGGTCCATTTCATCAACCGAACAGCAGTTGCCCCCGATGAAAATCGGCCAGAAGTTAACAGTCATCGATATTAAGCCAGAGCAACATTTCACCAAACCGCCGGCTAGATATACCGAAGCGTCTCTGGTCAAAGGCCTCGAAAACGAAGGCATTGGCCGACCAAGCACCTACGCTGCAATCATCAGCACCATCCAAGAACGACGGTACGTCGAGCAGAGAGACAAGAAATTTTTCGCCACCGACCTTGGTGAGATAGTCACAGACAAGCTCAGCGAGTACTTCCCTAAAATAATGGACATGAGCTTCACTCGCTATATGGAAGAACAGCTCGACAAGATCGAAGACCAACACCTCGACTGGCTTGGCGTCTTAAAGGACTTTTACGGTCCGTTCAAGCAAAACCTCGATACAGCACAGAAGCAAATGCGACACGCCAAAGCTGAAGTTGTCCCCAGCGAATATGAATGCCCACAATGTGGTCGGCAGCTTATTTACAGGTTCGGCAAAAGTGGAAGATTTTTGAGCTGCTCAGCTTACCCGGAGTGCAAATTTGCTTGCCCGTGCGACAAAGAAGGCAAGATGGTCGAGGTCAAGCAGAGTGAACATAACTGTCCCGCATGTGGCAAGCCGATGGTGTATAAGAGTGGCCGATTCGGCTCATTCCTCGGCTGCGCCGACTATCCAAACTGCAAGACCACCCTCAAACTCGACAAGCAGGGCAACATCGTGCCGCCAAAACCTCCCCCAGAGCCAACCGATGTTACCTGTCATAAGTGCAAAGAGGGTCAGCTGGTAATTAGACAAAGCAAACAAGGACCGTTCCTGGGCTGCAGCAGGTTTCCGAAGTGTAGAACCATCGTAAGCATCAAACAATTGGATCATCTGAAAGACTTGCAGTCAGCCGGACAATGGCCGCCTGAGACCCTCGAGCAAGCCGACCAAATCATCGGGAAAAAACCCAGAAAGGCTACGCCAAGCAGAAAATAGGCGTCTAATACACGGTCTCATCATAATCTCAGTGAAACCCCCAGCAGCAAAATCTTTGCAGTCAATCCTGCAGTCGCCGTTCGCCTGCCCTGCGACAATTGTCTCGCAGACCGGCTCATCATAATACGGCTTACCTGCCTCAGTTATGCCAGTGTTGTGCACCGCGGCCGACTGGGTCGCTGAGTCTTGTGGCACACAAGAAGACCACGAATATCAACTATATCCGAGCTTGCGGAACATAGACCACGCTGAGAGTAAAGCCAGGAGTTAATCGGAGCAACTGCACTTCTAAGTGATTGCACAAGAAGGCGGCGATTTACTTCTATCGCATTGGCTACCGCAAGAAAATGTACAATACGCTTGACAAGCCACAAGCAGATGTGGACACTTGGATCATGGTCTATGATGAAGAAACGACGGGTAATGAAAGACATTGCTCTGAGAAAACTCCGATGCAAATGCTCACAGACCCAAAACCACTGGTCAAAACGCCACTGAACAATACTTGGTAATAGGACATTTGCCAAAATCGACCTTAGAGGAAAAAAATATTGAAGGAAAATCTTCAAGAATTAGCAGACTTAGCCCGTCTGATCAGAATCGATATCATTACAATGATCTACAAAGCTGGTGATGGACATCCTGCTCCTGCATTATCAGCCGCAGATTTAATAACCGCACTGTATTTCAATATCATGAGAGTCGATCCGCAAAAACCTGATTGGGAAGATCGGGACCGATTCATTTTGTCAAAAGGGCACGCGTGCCCGGCACTTTATGCAGCGCTTGCGAGAAAAGGCTATTTCCCTCGGTCTGATTTAACAGCCCTTCGTTCATTAGAATCGTATTTGCAGGGTCACCCGGATATGAACAAAACACCCGGAATCGACTCCACGTCTGGATCGTTAGGCAATGGAGTCTCAATCGGTTTAGGGATGGTTTTAGCCGGCCGTGTATTGGGCAAAGATTTTTTCACATACGTTATTACAGGAGACGGTGAAATCGAGGAAGGGGTGGTCTGGGAAGCTGCTATGTCAGCCAAGAAGTATAGGGCTGGCAAATTGGTCGTTTTTGTCGATAACAACGGAGTCCAAAGCAGCGGACCTGTAGAGGAGGTCAGCGGTTTGTATCCTATTTTACCAAAATGGGAGTCTTTTGGCTGGCACTGTCAAGAGATAAACGGCCACAATTTTGCCGAAATACTTCAAGCCGCAAATAATGCAAAAGCGACTGTTGAACAGCCGTCTTTAATCCTGGCACACACCGTTAAAGGCCAAGGTGTCCCTTATATGGTTGGAGATAACTCCTGGCATAAGCGAGTGCCGACAGAGCAGCAATTCAAAGAAGCAATGATTGGGCTGGGAGGAGAATATTAGTGAATAAAATCGGCAATACACGAACCGCATTTACACAAAGCTTAATGGAAATCGCCAAAGACGATCCAAGAACAGTGTTGGTATGTGCCGACTCCGTATTAGTAGTAAAGGCAAATAGCTACATTGATAAATATCCTGACCGCTTCTTCGATTTTGGCATTGCCGAACAGAATGCCGTCAACTGTGCAGCCGGTATGGCCGCCTGCGGTCTAGTACCGTTTGTTGCGACTTACGCTGGTTTTATAACAATGAGAGCTTGTGAGCAAGTCCGGACATTTGTCGCTTATCCGGGATTGAACGTTAAACTCGTCGGCGCAAACGGTGGTATTTCAGCGGGAGAAAGAGAAGGCGTAACGCATCAGTTTTTCGAAGATATCGGTATTGTTCGAACGATTCCCGGTATTACCGTAGTAGTACCCGCTGACCCATCGCAGGTTAGCCAAGCAACCAAGGCAATCCACAAGATTTATGGCCCGGCATATCTGAGAATAGGGAGCGGCCGTGACCCTGTGGTCGATGTTGATGTACCATTTGAATTAGGGAAAGTCAGAGTCTTAAGGGAAAACGGAAATGATGTTGCCTTGTTTACGAACGGGTTTGTTATTAATCGAGTTTTGAAGGCTGCGGACGTTCTAAAGCAAGAGGGTATGAACGCGATAGTTGTTGATGTACATACGTTGAAACCATTGGATGTAGAGTCTATCATAGAAATATTAGAGCGAACAGGTGCTGCTGTTACCATCGAAGATCACAATATCATCGGAGGGCTTGGCAGCGCTATCGCAGAGGTTACTGCAGAAAGGCTGCCAACACCAATTATGCGTATAGGCCTTAAGGATACTTATCCTCGCTCCGGAGACCCTGATGCCTTGTTGGACCATTATGAGATGGGCGTGAACGATATTGTCGGAGCAGCTAAGAAGGCGATGCAGAAAAGAGAGCGAAGACGTTAGCAATAACAAAATGAGAGGATAATCCCGGTGTCGAAAAAACGTCTGACTCTTATTCACACCTCGGCGGTAATGATTCCTATCTTCACAGAATTGTGTAATGAATTCCTACCCAATGTCGAGGTGTTACATTTCGTTGACGACAGCATATTGAAAGATATTATACACGATCAACGACTCTCGAAGCCAACAGCACGAAGAGTGGTCGGACATATCATATCCGCAGAACAGGCCGGCGCTGATTTTATAATGGTAACGTGTTCCTCGATCGGCGCAGCCGCAGAACTGGGTCGAGAATTAGTGGATGTTCCCGTCATGCGCGTAGATGAGCCGATGGTTAAACTGGCAGTCAAAAGCGGTTCGTGCGTCGGTGTCGTGGCTACGTTGCCCTCGACCCTGAACCCTACGGCTGAGCTGATTAGAGCCGAGGCTAAAAAGCAAGCTAAGGAAGTTCAAGTGACAACGACACTATGCGAAGGCGCGTTCGAAGCCGTTATCTCGGGAGATAGTGCAACCCACGACAAAATCGTCGGTGCCAGCATACAGGAACTGACCGAACAAGTTGAAGTAATTGTGCTTGCTCAAGCCTCAATGGCGCGAGTAGTCGATACCCTCCCCGATCAGCGAGGAGAAGTCCCCATCCTTTCGAGCCCAAGGTTGGCTGTAGAACACGTGGCGATGTTGCTACAGCCAAAGGAACGCATATGAGCAAAAACACGATAAGCGCAGTCTACAGAATCTGTCTATACTTGTCAGCTGCATGCTTCTTAGCGTTAATCGTCTGTTGGATAAAAGGATATTCAGCAGGATGCGGTCTCTTTGCAGTATGCTGTATCATCCTACTGCCTATTGGCATGTCCGATGTGCCTTTCTTGAGAACATATCGATTCACCGCTTGTATTGTGGCGGCGGTTGTCACGGCTATGCTTTACCCCCAGTGTTTTCTTGAACCAGGCGGTGTGAATCTAACAGATAAGAGACTGATACGATTTATCGTCCAATTGGTAATGTTTGGCATGGGTACTCAGATGAGCGCCCGTGACTTCATCGGTGTTGTCAAGATGCCAAAGGCTGTACTCATAGGAATCACATGCCAGTTTACAATTATGCCTCTGGTCGGGTACACAATTGCAAAAGCTATCGGTTTCCCTCCTGAAATTGCCGCAGGAATAATACTAATTGGCTCTTGTTCGAGTGGCCTTGCATCCAACGTAATGGCTTATCTCGCCCGAGCTAACCTGGCCTTGTCTGTAACCCTAACGGCAATTGCTCAGCTGTTCGCACCGGTTATGACACCTCTCTGGATGAAATTGCTCGCCAGCGAGTTTGTTCAAATAGAGTTTTTGAAGATGATGATCAATATTATCCTGATGGTTGTCCTGCCGATCTTCGCAGCCCTAATTTATAACTGGCTCAGGAAAGACCGGCTGAAATGGCTGCACAGTCTGATGCCGATCCTTTCCATGGCCGGTATCATCTATTTTACGACCGTTACTACTGCCGCAGGACGAGACCACCTGCTTCAAGTAGGAGGATTGCTCGTCATAGCGGCTGTTTTGCACAACACCGCAGGATACATCTTGGGATACTGGGGCTGTCGTCTGCTGCGCTTAGACCGAGATTCTTGCAGGACCATTGCAATCGAGGTCGGGCTGCAAAATGGGGGAATGGCATCAGGCCTCGCAGGCCAAATGGGCAAGCTTGCCACCGTTGGTCTTGCATCAGCTATCTTTAGCCCATGGATGAATGTCTCCGGCTCTGTACTTGCTAATTTTTGGCGTAGACGACCGGTTGTAAAGGACAGGGCTAGGAATTCTGCGTCAGTCGAGAATATTGCCCCTGGTAGTGATACCTGTTAGCTCATCGTATCATCGAACCCGAAGTTTGATAGCGCCGACTCGTACCGATAAATCTGGATAAAAACTCAAAAAGCATGTATAATACGCACTGTACTAAAGACAGATTGCTCTGTGGGTTTTGAAATAGAATGGACAAAAAAGAGCGCATCAAAGCAACGCCGCTCGAGATAATCGAGCCGATAGGCAAACGCGTCCTGATCTGCAAAGATGAGGATAAAAAGCAAACCAAAGGGGGCATACGACTGCCAGACAATATAGAAATACCCACAATAACGGGCAGAATCGTTGCAGTCTCCGCTGAGGTCGAAAACACGCCGGATATACCGTTGTCCAAATACGACAAGGTACTGTTCAATCCCAAAAGTGCCATACCCGTCGATTTCGAAGGTGATAATCGCCTATTCGTGGTCGAAGTTGAGAACGTCGTCGCAGTCTTCAGAAAATCATAGTCCGTCCCACCTGCACAAGCCACTGACAAACCTGCAGTATCATAGACAATTCTGAGCCTCCAGCTTGGCACTTCGGCCTCATTTCTGATATTTTCTTCGGATGCGCGGGAACTTTTTGCGGATCAGCTGCGCCATTAACTGTGGATAGCAGACAATGACAAGTGCGTTTGAAGTGGAATTCGAGAAGTTTTGGGCCCAGACCTCGGGTAGAATCAGCGCGTTTATGTTTTGCGCATGTGAGAGTCGGGCCGACACTGATGATTTGGTCCAGGAATGCTATCTACGGGCGTTACGCGGATGGGGCCAGTTTAGCGGCAGAGGAAGTAGACAGGCGTGGCTCTTCAGGATAGCACAAAGAACCCGTGCCGATTACTTCCGGCAGAAGCGCAAAAATGAGCCTGTGGCTCACCTGCAAAGCACAAGTGAGCTTGGCACTGGTTTGAAAGAGTCAAGCATGGACCGAACTGAGACAGTCTGGGAAGCGGTCAAGAGTCTGGACAACAAACAAGGTGAGGTCATTCATCTGAGATTCGCAGCAGGACTGGGTTATCTCGACATAGCTGAAGCTCTTGGCATACCGGTCGGCACCGTGAGGTCAAGACTTCACAGAGCACTAAAAACGATAAGACAAAAGATCGAGGGACGAACGAATGAAACGTGAAGTGATAGAAAGACTGGTGATAGACAAGGTAGCGGGTGAGCTGAACGAAGACGCCGAAGCCCTGTTCGATGCATATCTTTCTGAGCATTTACAGGCAAAGAAGTGGGCCGAGCAGATGGTGACCACCTATGAAGAAACCCAAACAGCAATCTCCGAAAAGACGAGCTGGGTAAATACAACTGCGCAGACGTCGTTTGTTCGCAAGAAAGTGACAGTATGGCTGACATGGCGATCAGTAGCGCGCTCGGCCGCGATCTTAGCTTTTGGCATTCTTATCGGTCTTGTGGGGGCACGCTGGAGAACTACAGGCAAAACTATGGGGATTGCCCTGGTGGAACCCACCGGTCGTCCAACTCCGGTCAGAACCGTCTCTGATTTGAAAGAGAAGTATGCAGGTACTTTCTGGGGAGACAAGATGCTATCCTTGCTGGAGCATAGGCCTGAACCACAATACAGCGCTGACTTGCACAGTGTTAGCCTTTGGGACAGATACAGACTATACAAAAAGGAGAACCGTTATGAATAATCGCAAAATGACCTGTGGGTTGGTGGCTTTCTATGCCGCCGCAATCTTCGTTGTAGGCTGTATTCCCACAAATATGCTTCAGTGGTGCGAAGACGGTTCCGTAGGATTGCTGCAAGTCGGCGAAGGATTGGGTTTGGTAGATGGTAAGACCGGGGAACTGACCGAGGTTGCGGGGAACGTTTGTCTGCTGCCGGACATATCAAAGGATGGCAAGTTGATTGCCTACAGCGAGAAAGTCAACTGCGATAGTCTGTCAGAAGGATTGAAGCTGCTGCCGCCAGGCCAGGTGAAGATGATAGAGTACTACGCGGAGCGAATGAAGAAGAATATATTGGACGCCCGCAGGCTGCCCAATGACGAGTTTGGTTTTCCAGAAGAAGGACTTCTATTGCCCGAGGACTATAGGAACTGGGCGATTCGCTATTTGTGTGAGAATGCAGACAACGAGCTTTTAGAAATATTGCAGAATGAGGGAATTGAAAAGGCTAAAGAAAGGGCTATCCGCTACTTTCAGATTGTTGTAGTGCCAAGAGAGAACCTGGACCAAAAACGTGTTGTAACTGCCAGTATTTTTCAAATAATGGCAACACGATTCTCGCCCGACACCAAATCAGTCGCCTACCTGATGCACACGCAAGAAGGCGAGGTCAGCAATGCATACCAAGAATTTGCCCTGTATATCGCCTCGCTTGAGACTGATGTAAAGGCGATGCACGTGGGCTCTCGCGCTGCCATTGGCTACGACTGGCGAGAAGACGGAAAAGCAATAGCATATCTAAGTGCGGATTCAAAGAATCTACGCTATGACGACTTTATTCTGGGTACGCTCAATGAGAAGATGGTCGCCGACGCAAACGGCAGCCTTCTGGCTGAACCGACACAATTACCTGAACAGGGCTCAGCCAGCACTCACCGTTGTAGCGCTGGGCCCGCAGAGTTCGTAGCCACAGCCTTTTATCCCTTCTTGAAGGTCAAGTACGGCCTTGGTAATCGGATATTCTTCTCAAGCTTCGTTCTGCCGCTGCCTGCAAGCAAGAGAGATGAGCCTGGGTGCTCGTTGTTCTGCTTTGATCCCGTTACAGGAGCCGTAAAAGATGTGCTGCCCTTAAGTGTATCAACTCATACGAGCCAAGCTGTGGGTATGTTGTATTTTGCCCTATCGCCGGATGGGAAGCGTGTGTTGCTGCCGATAAAAAACAACAGATTTATCGGTTACACACTGGGAACAGACTCAGCGGAAATCCCGATCCCGGAAGCCGAAGGCTTCGGCGAGGAAGACTTTCCGCTACTGCCGCCTTCGTGGAAAGGCAACAACGAGATCTCCTGTCTGGTATCTGAAAAGAGCCACTTCCTGCCCAAGCCCAAAGAGGGCGAAGAGAAACCTGCTCGCAAAGAAGTAGTTGTCCTCGGAGATGGCCAGAGTTGGATCCTAAGTGAGAGCTGGCCGAGCATTTTTGAAGATGACCAAGAGCAAAGGGCAAGTGAAGGACCAAATTGAGATTCGTTTGGCAGTCGAGCACTCTGCTCTGCTGCGATTGGGCGGAAGCCTTTAGGTTTCACATAAAGGAGAAATATTGTGAATAGTCACAAAATGACCTATGGTTTGGTGGCCTTCTATGCCGCCACAATCTTCGTTGTAGGCTGCATTCCCGAAATGTCGCTTCAGTGGTCCGAAGATGGATCAGTAGGGTTGCTGTTAGTGGAGGGAGGATTGGGCCTGGTAGATGGCGAGACCGGGGAATTGACTGAGGTCGCGCAGAACGTCAGTCCATTGCCGGACATATCAAAGGATGGGAGCTTGATAGCCTACAGCGAAAAAGTCGATTGTAGTAGTCTGTCGGAAGGATTAAGGCTGCTGCCGCCGAACCAAGTGAAGATGATAAAGCACTATGCGGAGCAGTTGAAGAAGAGATATTTGACAGCCTATGCGCAGTATGAGCAGCGCCTTTATGACGATCAGCCCCCCTTTCCGCTTCCGGAAAAGGACGTTCAACTACCTGACAACTATTGGAACTGGGCTGTTCGCTATTTGTGCGAAAGTGCGGATAATGAGCTTTTGGAGAAGGTGCGGAACGAGGAAATTGAAAAGGGCAAACAAGAGCCTATCTACTACTTTCAGGTTGTTGTAGCACCCAGAGAAGATCTGGCCAAGAAACGCGTTGTGACCACTCCCAGTATGCTTGAACCGTTCGCAACACAATTGTCCCCCGATGGCAAGTCAGTCGCCTATCTGATGTACACGAAAGGAACACCGGCCAGTCAGGGGGGGGAACACTCCCTGTATATCGCCTCGCTTGAGACTGATGTAAAGGCGATGCTTGTGGATTCTCGCGTTGCCGCTGGCTACGACTGGCGAGAAGATGGCAAAGCAATAGCATATCTTAGCGCGGACTCAAAGGATGTGTACGATAACGATGCCGTTCTGGGTACACTCAATGAAAAGGTGGTTGCCGACGCAAACGGCAGCCTATTAGCAGAACCGGCGCAAGTTCCTGAACACGGCTCAGGCGAGACTCACCGTTGTACGGGTAAGAGTTCGGAACTTGTAGGCGCGGTCTTCTATTCCTGGTTTAAGGTTAAGTACGGGCTTGATAATCGCATATTTTTCTCAAGTTTCGCTCTGGCTCTGCCTGCAAGCAAAAGAGATGAGCCCGGTTGCTCCTTATTCTGCTATGATCCTGTTACGGCAACTGTGACAAATCTGCTGCCCTTGCGTGTATCAAGCCATGTCAGCGGGCAAGTTTTCGGTTTGTCGCAGTTTGCCCTATCGCCTAATGGCAAATACGTATTGCTGCCGATAAAAAACAACAGATTTATCGTTTATGAGCTGGGAACAGATTCAATGGAAATACCGATCCCGGAGGAGGAGGGCTTTGGAGAAGAAGAATTGCCGGAGATGGCGCCTTCGTGGAAGGGTAACAACGAGATCACCTTTATGGTATCTGAGAAGAGCCACTTTCTGCCCAAACCCGAAGAGGGCACCAAGAAGCCTGCTCGCAAAGAAATAGTTGTCCTTAGAATGACAGATCAGCAGAGCCGGATCCTAAGTGAGAACTGGCCTGATGAGATAATGACTGAATTTTGAGGACGATTCAGAACCGAGGTCAACAGACGGACGTGTGTTGAGATTCTCCTTATGCCTCAGCAGTCTGCTTTTCGGTTGGGCATCCTGAGGTAACAACAGCTATTAATACGGTTACGAAGAACTAAATGTGCCTCTGTGGTCGAACTCTCAGAAGATAATTATATGACCAATACCGTGTGGCAGCCTCAAGCGCAGCTTGCCGATGGCTTAATGGCAATGAAGAACCCTTTTATACAGCGCAGAATGTTTTTATCATTGGTGTAAGACCCTGAGCAAAAAATCCTCACATTAAGGCTCGTTCTTTTTCAATGCTCCATCCTGTAACAAGACGAGAACAGCTCAGTTATCAACATGCCCGTTCGAAGAATCTTATGTCACTATCCGACAGAGAACCTCTGACAACAAATGCGGGGACACGTGGCATATGTGACGGACCGTCGGCGGCGAACCCAGCCAAAACGCCAAATGGACAGGCCCGGTGGATTCAGGCAGGACCGCACGAGGTATTATGCGGAAATGGCTTGTGCCGACCCGTCTAACCCGGTAAATTGTGGCAAACAAGATTTGGTCGTATGTGTGCCGAAAGTGTGCTCTGCAATTTTGGATGCCACCAGATAGAAACGAAAATACATCATAGGTTATCCTTGACATTACAACTCCGCATAACAAGATAGTAGAGATTCGAGAAGCCGCTCAAGAGGATGATATAGAATTGTGCAACCATAAGCAATCGACAAGGAGCAATGTATGGATGGCGAAACGAGTGCGCAAACAGGTGTAATCAGAGAGCTGAGCGTTCCTTTGTACCAATGCAAAGGATGGATGAAATTAGTGGGTGTTATGTCTATCATTGGCGGTGCGCTCCAGGTCCTGACCATTATTGGGATAATCATAGCATGGCTGCCTATATGGACGGGCATTCTATTATTTCAATCTGCCAGCGCCGCAGAACAGGCATACCTCGGTGGCAATCAAGACGCGATGACCCGCTCGCTGTCGAAACTGAGGACTTACTTCATTATTATGGGGATCCTGACTTTGATCGCGATAATAGTCATGATATTGGCGTTGATCTTCGGTGCCTTAGGCGCATTTTTCTCCGCCCTGAGTATTAGCCATCTTTAGAAGACATAGCGAACAAGGGCTCGATCTCTCACTGACACTCAAGACCCCCGGGCAACATGGCTACACGCTCGGCTGAATTCAATGAGAATTCTGACCGGCAAATGAAAAATCGGTGCGCGTTCAGCGTGTTTTGGCGGTGTCGCAAGATGCTCCGATGATTTCTTGAGGTATATATATTGCCGGCAGTATCTGCAAGGTTCTGGCTTGTGGTCGAAATAAGAAGAAACACCTGGTCTGCTAAAGTAAGAAGGACTTTGACCGCAGCACTGCCGGCTTCTAAAAGGCGAAAGGGTCGATGCATTAGTTGTGGAGCATGCTGCAGACTGCCGAATGTCTGTCCCTTTCTAAGGTACGGGCCAGATGGAAAATCTCATTGCTCTATCTACGCAGTTCGTCCATTAAATTGCAGGAAATACCCACGAACCAAGGCCGAATTCATCACTGAGGATACGTGTGGCTACAGATTCGAGTGAAATGAGTCCATTCGCCTCCGGCCTTTTTCAATAGCTTCGTATCAGGTCCGTGTTCTTGCACGGTGTCTGGCAAAGGCAGACAACCCGCCTAAAGCTAACAACATACCTGTCACCGGCTCCGGTACAGGTGGCAGCGGTGGTGTCGGAGGGTCTGGTACTGGTGGCTCCAATATTGGAGGTTCTGGCGGTACCGCAGGTCCTGGCCCCGGAATAGGCTCATCAGCCTCAGCGTATTGAGCCGCCGGCGTTTTCGGTCTGCCTGCCGGTACTCTGCTATGTCTTGGCCAGCCAAAATCTGCGGGACTGTTAATCATATCACCGCCTGCAGAGAAAACGCCACCGGATGTACTGCCTGTTGTGAGCAGAGTATCAGATTCGATCTGTTGGAACACCGCAATAATGATCTTCGGCTTGTCAAGATAAGTAATGGTCAGGCTCGATGTAGGGTCACTCACATCACCAAGCCAGCAAATGAATGCATAGCCGGGTTTTGGAACTGCAGTCAGAATAACCTGTGCGTTTTGCGCAAAGTGATGGACCCCCGGCCTGGGAGTTATCGTGCCGCCCTGCGAAGGGGTTTGGTGAAGAAGAAGCGCAACATCCCCGCTTTGGCCGTGCGCCGCCCCATGTAGGCCAGCCACAATAAGCACAATAGCCAACACTGTACCCCACCCTGGCAGGGATATTGGAAAATGGCCTTTTGCCACGCTGCCTCCCCCATGTTAGAGAAGTTAACGGTCCCCAATTATGACAGTGTCCCTAAGCGAATAAGAATCTCCGATGTATATTAGACCAGAATCGCAGGCAAAAGTCAAGTCTTTTTTTGAAATCTCCGGACGCCCTACAACACAATTCGTACACAACTGTTTGTAATAGCCCGCAAAGGGTTATTATGGGCGGTTCGGCGGGCAAAACAAGGAACTGTTGTGAATCTTTGCGGCCGAAACCGGTTTGTTCTTCAAGAAATCACTTATCGTTCGCTTGCTGGCTTGGCGGCAATCGCATCGCGCGCATGCTCACACCACCCTTTGCGATATACGTCCGGTAGAATGCCGCTTCTTAGCCAACAGATTGCGTGGCTTCCAACTTTATCGGCTGGCTACTCCTTTTCTTACCGGTTTTTGCTGCACAAATCGGCTGATGTTGCGAATCGCCTGCCGCAGCCGCTGCTCGTTTTCCACAAGAGCGATGCGCATGTAACCTTCGCCGTTTTCGCCAAAGGCTCTACCCGGAGCGATTGCAACCTCCGCATGCTCCATCAGGTCGATAGCATAGTCGATAGTGCCCTTTCCTTTCAGGCACGCCTCCGGCACTTTTGTCCACACGAACATCGTAGCACGTGGTTTTTCCACCTCCCAGCCGATCCTACTGAGACCCTCGCATACTACATCTCGCCGGGACCGGTACCTTTGGTTTTGAGCGATAATATCATCGTCACAGTGTCGCAGGGCAATAATGCCGGCTATCTGGACCGCCTGAAATATGCCGTAATCGTAGTAGCCCTTTATCGTCGCAAGATAATCCAGCATATCTTTGTTGCCTGCGGCGAAGCCGACGCGAAAGCCCGCCATGCTGTATGGCTTGCTCATCGTGATAAATTCTACGCCGATATCCTTGGCCCCTTTGACGGCGAGAAAACTCGGCGCCTTATAGTCATTAAAACAAGTCTCGCCGTAGGCAAAATCGTGGATCACAGCGATTTTGAATCGCTTTGCCAAATCGACAACCGGCTCAAAGAAACCCTCGTCAACGGTCATGGCAGTTGGATTATGCGGAAAATTCAGGATCAGCAACTTTGGCTTCGGATAAAGGTTCTCAATGACCATCGCGATGTTGTCTATGAACTTCTGATCGCAGCCGAGAGGAACTGATATTACATTCGCACCCGCCAAGGCGACCGCGTAATTGTGTATTGGAAATGCGGGGTCCGGCACAATCGCGGTGTCGCCCGGCCCTAACATCGCCAAGCACAAATGACTAAAGCCCTCCTTGGAGCCTATACAGGCCAGCACTTCCGTTTCCCAATCCAGCTGCACATTCCAGTTCTTCTCGTATTTCTTGGCTATTTCCTTTCGCAGACCTTTGATGCCTTTCGATGCACTGTACCGGTGGTTACGTCCATCTTGGGCGGCCTCACATAGCTTGTCGATGACAATCTGCGGCGCCCTGTCCGAGGGGTTACCCATACCCAAATCGATGATATCCGCACCCTGCTGGCGTTTGGCCAGTTTCAACGCATTTAGCCGCCCAAACAGATATGGCGGTAACCGCGTTATCCTCTGTGCCGGCTCAATCTTAAATTCTGCCATCGTCTCACTCACTAATCAAAAGGAGTCTCATACAATACAATCGGACAGTCTACGCCGAACGGATGAATTTGCAAAGCGATTTTGTCCGGACGCCGCGTAGCACAGAAGTTCACATGTACACTCTTTGAAATTGGCTTTGATTGGGTCTGTTTTGGGTTTGTTTTGCGGAAGTAGGCGGAGGGGCCGATTTTCGTAATCCTTTGTTAAAAATAAGTTTACGTTCATTTTGCTTTTTGGGAGATTGGGTTTGAATTGGGTTTGATTGGGTTTGTTTTGGCAGAGCGGCAGAGCCGGAATATTATCATAATTCCTTGTAAGAGAGAGGGTTGCCTTCATTCTGGCCTCAGCGAAATTGGGTTTGTTTTGCATAATTCGTGATTTGCGATTGATGGATTGTGGTTCGTGATTCTCGATTCGTGGTTCGTGGCTTGTGATTTGTGGTTTGGGAAACAGGTAACACCTCCGGATTTATTCTGCCCCGCCAGAAGACGGCAAGCCTGTGACTTCGATATTAACTATTCACTAACGACGATTCATGTTAGTTCACTATATATTATACCAGATGTGTTATTAGAAATCAAGTGAAATCAAAGGGGCCTCTGACAGGTCTTAATTGAGTTGATATTATCGGGAAAAGCCGTTGATTGCCCTGTTATGCAAAATGGAGGGGGAAATCAAAGAAGCTCAGGCAGCGGTCTTTTTACGTTTGATGACAATGAAACCATTTGAATAATGAAACAGATTGACAAAGTAATCGCCGCCCCCGGTGGCTGGCCAACAAGATAATAGAAAGGAAATAGAATGCCTTTAGAACTTGGAGTTTGGAAAATTGATGATGGGCTAAATCGCCTTGAGGTTAAATCGCTCGACCAGGAGGAAAGGCTGGAGGAGTTTCTTGACAAGGACATTACGATTGCTTCACCTCACTGGATGGTCATAGGAAGACAGGTCTATACTGACTATGGCAAATACATAGACCTTCTGGCAATTGACAGGGACGGCAATCTCATAGTCCTGGAACTCAAGAAGAACCAAACTCCCAGAGAGGTAGTTGCTCAGTTACTGGACTATGCTTCATGGGTTAAGCGTCTCAAGGATGATGAAATTGCTGCTGTCTTCGATAATTATACAAAGAAATACCACCCAGAGAGAAACGCTATCTCGCTTGATGACGCATTTCTAAAGTGTTTCAAGCTGAAGGAAATGCCAGAGGAACTAAACGAAACTCATCAGCTTGTGGTTGTGGCTTCAAGGCTGGATGAGAGTACGGAGAGAATAGTCAACTATCTTTCAGATGAACACAACGTTCCAATTAATGCAGTGTTCTTCAGAGTCTTCAAGGATGGGGAGAGAGAATATCTGAGCAGCATGTGGTTTATTGATCCGACCTTGCCTCCACCAATTATTGTTGGCGACGATAAGGAACCTTGGAATGGTGAGTTCTATGTTTCTTATGGGCATGATATGGGCGGCAGAAGATGGGAAGACGCTAAGAAATATGGTTATGTTTCAGGTGGTGGAGGAACCTGGTATAGCAAAACTCTAAGCCTGCTTGAGATTGACAAAAGGATCTGGGTTAATATTCCAGGACAAGGCTATGTAGGTGTAGGTATAGTTGCAGGTCCTGTTGTGAAAGTAGATGAATTTGAAATAGAAGAGGATGGCTCAAAGAGGCTGCTTAGAGAAGATGATGTTGTTGGTAAGAGGATTTTTACTGACAAGGACGATGAGGAGAAATCTGAGTATCTTGTGCGGGTCAATTGGCTCAAGACGGTCAACTTCGACCAGGCTATAAAAGAGAAAGGATTCTTTGGCAATCAAAATACAGTTTGCAAACCAGTGACTAAAAAATGGCAACATACGGTTGAGAAGCTGAAGAAAAGATTTGGAGTCGAGTAGCCAACAAACCTACAACTGCGATGGGCAACGTCGTATTGCGTATTGCACAAACGCTCGAAATGTTTCGCAAAACGAGGCAACGGCGTCGAAGGCGTCGAGGGTTTCTGCCCATGGCACAAGTACCTATGGCACAGGTTGCTCAGAATTAACTGGAACGTGGCTGATTCGAAAATCCTTCTTCAACAGTCAGTTATCCCATTTCTTTTTGTAGATCAAGTTGCAGCTTTGATATTTCAGAAGAAATCAATCTATATTCTTCCGAGATTTGTTCTTGGCTTTTATGTGCAAGAAAAAATAACTTCTCTGATATTTTGAATAGGATTTTGCTAATCTCATCTTTTGGACTTAATCGATTAGCAACTATCCACCTTTCAATGGCTTTATTGGACAAACCGCAAAGTTCTTCTTTATTAGCACGTTTTTGATTAACGACTTCAAGAACTTTGCGTTGTGCATCCATTCTGTTATTAAATTCATCCATTAATCAGATCTCCTTTAACAGTTTATTCATCCAAGTATGAATTACAGGTACCTCTTTCAAAACCTTCTGAACTTCTTCTTTGTATATAATCTCCCCATAGCCTCTTGTGCTAAGAATTCTCGACCTTTCTAGAATCCTGAAGTTATCATATGATATCTCTAACGATTTTTTACCTAATCGCTGAGCAGAATAACGAGAAAACTCACACAAACCCAAACATCCTAAGGCATAACAGGTGGCAAAATTTCTTATAGCTAGGAACATTGTAGACAAATCATATATGGGACTTTTACTACCTGATTCGATCGAAGATAGTGCTGCAGAAAACAATCTCTGGAACTTTTCACAATCTGCTTTTGTTCTATCGTATCTATTTGGGTTGCCTAGGCTCTCTATAAAATTATCACAATTTAATGAATATAGAAGCCTTGCCTCTTTTGCCAAATGCCATGCAAATGGATTTCCTTCGCTCCAAAGTTCTTTTATTCTTTTGTATGAGTAAATTGAGAATAGATTTGGATCGAACACATCATCATGTTCGTCGACAATTGCTAGGAGATCAACATCGGACCCATAGTCTATTTCACCCCTGCAAACTGAGCCAAATGCATAAATGTGCATTCTTATCTCCTATTAAATCGTTTGATGATTATGGACATAAAGAATCCAAATGCCACTAAACGGATAAAGAAGATAAATGCCAGATAAGACTCAGAGTAACCCACTGGCTTTGATGCACCTAGAAAAACACTCGGCATTGAAAGAAAGCTATTCCAATAACTCGCGACTTTTGTAGGATCACAACATAAAAAAACATGGATGAAGCTCATGAAGAGCAAAAATAAAACAACAGATCTTACTAGCTTAAATGTGCTCTCTCCATTACCCCAGATGAAGTCTAATACCTCAAAATTTAGCCATTCAAAAAATTTACCGATACGTTTCAATCTTGTATACTTCTTTCTATAATAGGATTCATTAGAGTGCCATGCCTTATATAAATAGGCCTCAGTGGCATCTAATTCTACCTTGATAGCCTTGTTTGCAGACTTTGAGTCGCCAAGTTGCTGAAAATTCATTCGTAACGTTCTGGCAAATTTCAACTTTAAATTATCCCAGCCAGGACAGCCGACAGCTAAGATATTACTATCAATAATAGTTCTCTCGAATATTGCGTAATCGAATTTACAACCGCTGAAGCTCGCTCCGTAAAAATTTACACCGACGAATCGACAACCTGTGAAATTGCAGGAATCAAAAACGCAGTTTCTCAAATAACAGGTGTCAAAAATTGTATATTTGAAATCAACATTATCAAATCGTTTTCCTTTTGCAACAAGACGAAGGAATAGACTATTGCTGAAATCAGTGTTTAATAAATCTGAATCAAACTTTTTATCTATGTGATGTTGTCTATTGCTGTGATGTTGTCTATTGCTGTGATGTTGTCTATTGCTACTTACAGTTGTCATTTCATTCCTTTTAATGAGCCAACAATCATTACACAGCCTATATAAAACGGGAAACATAGACTTTTCCTGCCTGCCAAGGCCAAACAAGCAGGCAGCCTACCTTACGCTTTCAAGCTAAAAACGGAGTGAAAAAACCCTCGTTTCTAAAAATATCTTTGTTTTATTTTCACTCCAATAACCACAGCCAAAATCACAACAGCCACACCAACAACTATCCAAGCCATAGTGCTCATTAAAAGCATATTAGGCCTCCTTTTGCACCTAACAATGATTATACAGTTTTACACGCCTTTTACCCGCCGGAGTCTACTCACCGTAGGTGAGGTGTGTGGGCGTGCTGTAAAACGCCAAAGCTTGTCCCCGGATGCCTCTGGCGGAGAACCGACTTCTTTCTGTATAAAAAGTTCCCGTTGCTTCTTCCGTTAATGCGCAGAATATGCAAACTGCGGGCCGGTGTCAAGCGCGAGTTTTCGGGGATGGGGGGATTTTCATTATTTTGCACCCCCGCCCAGAGGACGGGGCTAAATACTACCACTGGCAGGGCCAGTAGTCGGGGCGGAAGGTGAAATCAGTTCTCAGTTCTTAGTGCTTAGTGCTTAGTTTTGAGTTGCGGGCAAAACGCGGAGACAGGGCACGGGAGTGTGGATTCTTTTGCAGGAATTGCCGGACGGCAAAAAAGGCTCGACCCTAACGCCCATATTTGGTATAATATGGCGTGATAGAAAGGGACGCAGTTCAGGTTCGTTTTTGAAGGAGGAGCGAAATGGGCAACTTAGACAAAGCTCTCGGCCTTTTACTACTTCGCTTTTCTACTACAAATAGGCAGGCTTATTTTGCCGGCAAGCAGCGGGGCAAATTGACGGTGCCGCTACTCGTATTGCTTCTGGTCTGCTTGTTCGGCTCATCGGCAGAGGCAAAGTACGGCGGGGGTAGCGGGACGGTGAGTGATCCGTATCTGATTCACACAGCCGAGCAGATGAACGACATCGGGGCCAATCAGGGCGACTGGGGCAAGCACTTCACACTGATGGCGGATATTGAGCTGAGCAGCTATACAGGGAGCGATTTCAATATCATCGGATACTTTGAAGCGTGGTATTCTGTTGATAACATACCGTTCAACGGCGTATTTGACGGTAATGACCATACGATATCAGACTTCGGCTACAGTTCCACCGGCGGAGACGGTATCGGACTTTTCAGTTACGTTCAGAAGCCCGGACAGGTCAAGAACCTTGGATTGGTCAATCCCAACGTTCTCGCACAAGGAGACCGTGTTGGCTCGCTGGTAGGTTACCTGGACGCAGGAACAGTCGTCGACTGCTATGCCAAGGGTGCCAGCGTTTCGGGGAATAAACTCATTGGTGGGCTGGTCGGGTCGAATGACGGCACGATCGTGAACTGCTATGCGAGCGGCCGTGTGTTGGGCGATGTACAACTCGGCGGGTTGGTGGGGCAGGTTGGCCCGGGCACGGTGGGCAAGTGTTACGCTACGACCAGCGTTTCGGGTAATCAATATGTCGGCGGACTGGTGGGTAATACCAGCGATGACACAAGCACAATCATCGACTGCTACGCCACCGGGCCAGTCCTGGCAGGCATAAATGTAGGCGGTCTGGTAGGGCTGCTCGGGCGCGGCAGAGCCGCTACGTGCTATTCCACAGGCAGCGTTTCAGGGACCCAAGACGTCGGCGGCCTGCTGGGAGGTGCGAGCGGCCTGGCCACGGTTTGGAATTGTTTCTGGGATATGGAAACCAGCGGCCAGACGACCAGCGGGGGCGGAACAGGCAAGACAACGGCCCAGATGCAGACCAAGAGCACCTTTTCCTCCGCGGGCTGGAATTTCGTCACCGTGTGGGACATCTGCGAGGGGACCAACTATCCTGTGCTGCGCTGGCAGATCCCGGTGGGGGATATTAAGTGCCCTGACGGCGTAAACATGATCGATTTTTCCCGTTTTGCATCGTACTGGCTGCGGAACGGTTGTGCCTCGTTTAACTGGTATTGTGCCGGCTCGGACCTGGACCAGTCCGGCTCGGTGGATATCAGCGACCTTACAATCTTTGCCGATAACTGGCTGGCCGGTGTTAGATAACCGCGCGTACATTGTTGCGTGTTATCTGCCTACCACCAGCGTGGACTCTTCTAAGGGAATTCGATTAGAATTGCTTTACCAGGCTAACGCCCATCGCCGGGTGGTCGCCGGTCATCACATAGTGGGGTACTATCTCGAAGCCTGCAAGCTCAAGCTTCTTGTGTTTGGCAGCTATGGTATGGCCAACGACGCAGCCAAGAGTTGCCCCAAAGACGACATCGCTTGCCCAGTGGTCGCCAGCATCCATCATCCTACAAGCCACAAGCGACGCTATCCCGTACGCGGGAATGCCGACTTTGGGTCCATAGAACTCGTCAAGAACCGATGCAACCGTGAAGGAACTTGCAGTATGGCCGCTCGGCCAGGCCCAGGGCCCTCCGCTGGGAGTTTCGTTATCCCTTATGAATTTCAGTCCCGCTGTCACCAGGCCCGTCACCGAAAGGGCGGTCATCATTGTCCAGGCCCGCTCTCTGTTGAACCCGTCCTGTTCTTCAACACTCAGCGTATACCAGAGGCCTGTGGCCACAAGGTGTGTCACCGGAGAGCCGATTACGTTAAGACCCTCGTCTGCAAAGCCGTCAAACACCGCGTGTTCGTCGAAGTCTTCAGCTATATCCCTGTCGGCGTTAGTATTATGCATCACAACACTCGCCCAGCCTGCCAACAGCAAAGCACAAAGATTGTCGCTGCGAGAGAACGTATCTCGCGAATCTTCGACAAGCCGACCCGGCCAGTCCATAAGATCAACTTTTGCGGATTCAACGAAAAGGCGAGCCATTCCGCCAGAGTCCACGCAACTTTCTTGGGAGGTGTTTTCTATTTGATTAGCACAGCCAGCAGCTAAGATTAAGCCCCCGCAGACAATCCCCAGCCAGCATCCACACCAGCAACATTCACTCGTAAGACGCTTCTTTGCTGACAACGCGGCCCACATAGAATGCAATGCCAAAGATTACTCCCATTCTATCGTTGCCGGCGGTTTGCTTGAAATGTCATACACGACCCGGTTAACGCCGCGAACTTCGTTTATGATCCGGCTTGATATTATCCCCAAAACCTCGAACGGGATATGTGAGAAATCAGCAGTCATAAAATCTGAAGTCTGCACGGCGCGAATGGCAATGACATTCTCGTAACTTCGCTCATCACCCATCACGCCAACCGTCGCAACAGGCATGAGCACTGCCAAGGCTTGAGATACCTTTCTATACAGCCCCGCTGACCTTATTTCATCTATAACAATCTCATCAGCGGCCCGTAGAGTCTGGAGCCTTTTCGGCGTCACCTCACCGATTATCCTCACCGCCAACCCAGGGCCCGGGAAAGGATGACGCCAAACAATGTCCTCCGGCAGCCCAAGATATTCACCGACAAGTCGAACCTCGTCCTTAAACAAATCCCGCAACGGCTCTATCAGTTCGAAACCGAGCTCCGCCGGCAACCCTCCGACATTGTGATGCAGTTTTATGTTTGCCGCAGGATTGCCATCTTTCGCGCCCGACTCGATAACGTCAGGATAAAGTGTCCCCTGGGCAAGAAACTTCACGTCAGGTATTTTCGAAGCCTCGAACTTAAAAGCCTTGATGAACTCTGCACCGATTACTTTCCGTTTTTGCTGTGGCTCGGTCACCCCTCTAAGAGCGGCCAGAAATTGTTGGGACCAAACGACTACTCGCAAATCTATATGAAAATGGTCCCGGAAGGTTGACACAACGTTTTCGCGCTCGTTGTTTCGCAACAGACCATTGTCAACGAAGATACAAACGAGGTTATCGCCCACCGCCTTATAAACCAACGAGGCCACAACCGATGAATCAACTCCACCGCTCAAGCCACATACCACTGTAGCGTCACCGACCTGCTGGCGAACTGATTCTACCGTTTCGCCGACAAAGTCGCTCATCTTCCAGTCGCCGCTGCAGCCGCAAATATCGTAAAGGAAGTTCCTCAAGATCACCGGCCCTTTGGGCGTGTGAGCAACTTCGGGATGAAACTGGACGCCGAAAAATCGCTTTTTTTTGTTTCTCACGCCGGCAAACGGGCAGGTCGCCGTAGCGGCCAGCTTGACAAAATCTTCATTCAATTTGCCGACCTGGTCACCGTGACTGGCCCAGACGACGGTCGAAGCCGGCATATTCGCAAATAGATCACTTTTGTCGAGAATGGACAATTCTGTCCTGCCGTACTCGTGCCTTTCAGCGGCGATGACCTCCGCCCCCAAGAGCTTACAACCAAGCTGCATCCCATAGCAGATACCTAAGATTGGCACACCCAGGTCAAAGATTCTCTCATCGCAGGCTGGTGCATTTTCGTCATAAACACTTGCCGGTCCACCGGAGAGTATCAAGCCCTTGACCGGCAGCTTCAACAGCTCGTCGGCCTTTATGTCCCCCGGACAAATCCGCGAATACACGTTGTGCTCACGAACACGCCTGGCTATCAATTGGCAGTATTGGCTGCCAAAATCGAGAATGGCTATCATCTGGCGAATCATAATTCGTGTCTCATTGCTCGTGATTCACATGCGGCGGCGCAGCTCGGCATTAATCTTCAGAGGGCACAGTCGCAGAATAATTGGGTGCTTCTTTGGTAATCTGTATGTCGTGCGGATGGGACTCGCTAACCGAGGCCGCACTTACACGCACAAATCTGCCCTTTGTCATGAGCTCTTTGATATTTCGAGCTCCGCAATAACCCATACCTGCCCGCAGTCCCCCCACAAGTTGATAGACGAAGTCACCGAGTGTTCCACGGTAGGGTACTCGCCCCTCTACGCCCTCGGGCACGAGCTTGTTCTGTTCTGTCGAACTGCTTTGGCCGTATCTTTCTGCAGAGCCTTTGACCATAGCCCCCAGAGAGCCCATGCCCCTGTATTCCTTGAACTGTCTACCCTTGTAGATAACCAGTTGACCCGGACTTTCCTTCAGACCGGCAAAGAGCGATCCTATCATCACATTTGAAGCCCCCGCTGCAATCGCTTTGGTTATGTCACCTGATTGCCTTACTCCGCCGTCAGCAATGATGGGTATATCGTGCTTCTGTGCCACCTTGGCACAATTTATGATAGCGGAGATTTGTGGCACTCCGACGCCGGAAATAACTCTGGTAGTACAGATCGCACCGGGTCCGATTCCGACCTTTACAGCATCGGCACCGGCCTCTATCAAATCCTCCGCCGCCTCGGTTGTTGCAATGTTGCCCGCGATCACATCGATATCATACTTAGCCTTTATTTTCTTAACGGTATCGATAACATTCTGCGAGTGACCGTGAGCCGTATCGACTACGATAATATCTACATCAGCGGATATTAAGGCCTCAATTCGCTTATAGTCGTGCACGCTCACCGCCGCACCGACTCGCAGCCTACCTCGCGTGTCTCTGGCTGCTCTGGGATACTGCTGAACCCGGTCGATGTCTCTCATTGTAACCAAGCCTGTCAGCTGGCCTTTGTCATTGACCAGAAGTAGCTTCTCAATCTTGTGCTCCTGGAGGATTTCCTTCGCCTGCTCCAGGGTCGTTCCCGCCGGGCCCGTAATAAGATTATTCTTAGTCATCACCGAGCTTATTTTGATGTCATAGTCTTTGAGGAATTTCAGATCTCGTCGCGTCAAGATGCCCACGAGCTTCTTGCCCTGAACAATCGGGATGCCGGAAACGTTCTGCTCATTCATCAGCTCCTGTGCCCTCCTGACAGGTTCGCCCGGCGACAGTGTTACCGGGTCGAGAATCACCCCGTGCTCAGAACGCTTGACCTTGGTCACCTCCCTGGTTTGAGCCTCAACGGAAAGGTTCTTGTGGATTATGCCGATCCCACCTTCCTGGGCCAGTGCTATCGCCAGGGCCGCTTCGGTGACAGTATCCATCGCAGCCGAGACAATCGGGATATTTATCGCGATATTGCTGGTCAATTTCGTGCTCGTATCCGCCTGGCTGGGCACAAAATCGCTTTTTGCCGGTATCAGCAGAACATCATCGAAGGTTATACCTTCAGCGACAATTTTGCTCTTATTCATTCTTCTCTCCAAAATCAATCGCCCCTTCAAGCCCCCGCTTCGCGGGAACTGAGCTTCACATTTAGCCCGCCAGTATAATATCGCTACTACCCGGCGTCAAAGCAAAACCTCCTGTGGTCTTTTTCTTTGTGAATCTGCCGGTCAAAAACCATAATAGGGCCGGTCTGATTGATATAGTTGCAGACGCAATTGATAATTGGCCTGCCAGTTATGCTGCTCATCTTCGCCCTGTTCGTCTTCTTGCCGGCCAAGTGGAACGTAACTACACTCAGGGCTTGTGTTTCTGAATCAAAAAGGCTTTGAACCAGTTCTCCACGTCCCCTCTTGCGTTCAAGCTCAATTGAATTTATAATGGATTTGGTGAAAGCTACCTCATATTACGAGTACTGATTTACGGCAAAGGAAACTTGAGCCGATGAGTAATCGATCGCCCAAAACCAGAACAGGTAAGACAAGTCGAGGATGGCTGCGTCGCAGTATCCCGAAGGCAGTCATCATTCTAACCGCAATAGCGATATTGGCCGTAATAACGAAAATGCCGGCGCGAAAACGGGATGCCCCCCCTACGGAAGCACCGCCCGTGAACGTCGCGGTCATGACTGTGACTGCTGAACCGCAGCTTGCCGACACATTCGACCTGCCGGCAGTGGTCGAGCCGAACCTGATTGTCGCAGTCTCGGCCGAGGTCGAGGGCCGCGTCGAGCGGATCCCTCTGACTAAGGGCAGCAACGTGCGCACCGGGGACCTGCTAATCCAACTCAACACGGATCTTTTACAGCCCCAGTTTGAGATCGCCGAGGCGCAGGTCGAGCGCGACCAGATCGAGTTCGAGCGCATGGCAAATCTGTTCAAAGAGAACGCCACCACCCGCCGCGATTTGGATAATGCTACGACCCAACTGGTTATCAGCAAGGCCCGCCTTGAGGACATCCGCGCCCGTCTGGACCGCACCCGCATCGCTGCCCCGTCTGATGGAGTGCTGAACCACCTGCTCGTCGACGAGGGTGAGTACGTTCAGTCCGGCACGCCGGTGGCCGAGGTGGTGGATACCGACACGGTCAAGGTGGTTGTGGAAATACCCGAACGTGACACTGCGTTCTTTGTCGCCGGCCAGAAGGTGGATATCTTCGCAACTGCGAAGGGCCGGGAGAAGTCGCTGGAGGGAACCATCACCTTCATCAGTAAGCTGGCCGACCAGAAGACACGCTCCACTCGCATGGAGATCACCCTTGAGAACAAGGACGGTTTTCTTCTGAGTGGGCAGCTCGTGCGTGCCCGCCTGACGCGCCGTATTCTGAACGACGCGATCCTGATCCCCCTGCTTGCCGTGATCCCGATGGAGGACAGCAAGGCCGTCTATGTGGTCAATTCCTCACAAGCACAGCGGCGCGAAGTCCAGCTTGACATAATCAAGGGCGATCGTGTCCAAGTGACCCGAGGTCTCGAACCGGGCGATGAGCTAATCATCGCCGGCCATCGCTTCGTTGCCCCGGGACAGAAGGTAAAGGTTGTACCAGAGAGCAAATAGCCGCTATGCTAATCACCGACCTTGCCATCCGAAATCGGACCACCGTGGCCGTCCTGGGCCTGATCATCATCCTGATGGGCGGCTACAGTTATCTTTCATTACCCCGCGAGGCGTTCCCCGACATCCCAATCCCGCACATCCTGGTCAGCACGATGTACGAAGGGGTCTCGCCGGAAGACATTGAGACATCCGTGACGATGAAGATCGAGAAGGAGCTCAGCGGTATTCGGAGTGTCAAGGAGATCCGCTCCAGCAGCGCCGAGGGCCTCTCGATGATCGACGTGGAGTTCACGCCGGACGTGCCGACCGAAGTGGCCCTGCAGCGTGTGCGCGACCGCGTGGACATGGCCAAGGGGGAGCTTCCGAGGGATGCCGAGGACCCGGTGATTAAGGAAGTCAACTTTGCCGAGTTTCCCATTATGCTGGTCAGCATCTCCGGTGATGTATCGCCGGTCCAGTTCAAGGAGATCGCCGATGACTTGGAGGACGCCCTCGAGACGGTGCCCGGCGTACTCAAGGTGGAAGTGCTGGGCGCGCTGGAACCTGAGATTCGGCTGGAGTTCGCTGCAGACCGGGTTGCCTCGTACAACCTGACGATCCCGGAGATTCTGGCTCTGATCCCTTCAGAGAACGTCAACATCTCTGCCGGCGGGCTGGAGACCGAAGGTACCAAGTTCAACGTTCGCATTCCCGCAGAGTTTGTCGGGCCCGAGGAGGTAGATCATCTGCTGCTAACCGTACGGGACGGCAAGCCGATTTATCTCTCAGACGTCGCTACCGTGCGAGCGGCTTTTAAGGACCGGACCAGCTACTCGCGCCTCAATGGCTCCAGCAACGTCACCCTCAGCATCCAGAAGAGAGCAGCTTCCGGGTGCGGTGACGTTCACCGTCACCTTCGACATGTCCAAGTACATCCGCAACATGGTGGCCGACCTGGAGAACAACATCCTTTCGGCGCTGATTCTGGTGACGGGCGTGCTGCTGCTATTTTTGGGCTGGCGACCGAGCACAATCGTGGCGATGGTCATACCGCTGAGCATGCTCATCGCCTTCTTCCTGATCCAGATGCTGGACTACACGTTGAACATGGTCGTGCTATTCAGCCTGGTGCTGGTTCTGGGTATGCTGGTAGACAATGCCATCGTCATCGTGGAGAACATCTACCGCCACATCCAGCTCGGTTACAGCCGCATTGAGGCAGCGATACTCGGAGCGCGCGAGGTCGCCTGGCCGGTCGCCACATCCACGTTCACCACCGTGTGCGCGTTCCTGCCGCTGATGTTCTGGCCGGGCATTATGGGTGACTTCATGAAGTACCTGCCAATCACCCTGTCCTTGGGCCTGCTGGCCTCGCTCTTTGTGGGGCTCGTGTTCAATCCGGTCATCTGCTCGGTCTGGGCGGGTCGTTCGCCTAAGCCGCGTCAGAAGGATCACTGGTTCATCCGGGGCTACCGTCGGCTGCAGAAAGCCGGGCTGCAGAATCCGGGTCTGACTCTATTTTTGGCCGTATGTCTGCTGCTCGGCCTGGTGACCCTCTACGCCAAGGTCGGCAAGGGCACCGAGTTCTTCCCACAGGGCGACCCGGAGCGCGCCATAATTGATGTCCGTACACCGCAGGGCACCAATATCCGCGAGACAGATCGCATAATTCGCCTTATCGAGAACCGCGTCGAACCGTACAAACCGTACATCAAGCACATCGTCACCAACGTTGGCTCCTCGGGCAGCGGTCTGGACATCATGGCCAGTGCAGGCGGACCACACCTGGCCAATATCACGTTAGTCTTCTACGACTTCGCGGTGCGCGAGCGGCCTTCCGCGGAGATTATTGCCGCGATTCGGCGGGACATCGCCGACATCTCCGGCGCCGAGATCAAGGTCGAAAAGCAGGAGGAAGGCCCGCCCACCGGCGCGCCGGTCACGGTGCGTATGATGGGCAAGAACTTTAAGACACTCGGGCAGCTCAGCGAGCAAGCGCGTCGAATGATCGCCGACGTGCCCAACATCGTGAACCTCCGCAGCGACCTGGAGGCCACCCGTCCCGAACTGGCCTTTACCGTGAACCGTCGCGTTGCCATGCTGCTCGGCGTCAACACGGCCACGGTCGGCAACTTCCTGAAGATGGCAATCTTCGGAACGAAGGTCGGAACCTACCGTCAGTACAATGACGAGTACGACATCACCGTGCGATTGCCGCTGGCCGACCGCCTCAATATTGACGATCTCTCGGACCTGCAGATTCCATCAGAAGCGTGTCGTCACACTCACAGCCGACGCCGAAGGCCGCCTCAGCTCCGAGGTACTAAGAGACGTACAAAGGAGGCTTTCCAAGCTCGAGCTGCCAGCCGGCTACGAGATCCGCTACGCCGGCGAAAAGGAAACCGAGGACGAGTCGCGGGCCTTCCTGAGCAAAGCCTTTGCCGTCGCTCTGCTGCTGGTCATGCCCTTCGGCATCATCATGACCGGCATTGGCGTTACCAGCCTTGCCGGCGTGGTCGTGAACAACGCCATCGTGCTGCTCGCCTACACCCGGCAGTTGCAGCAGCGTGGCATGGATTTCGTCTCGGCCGCCGCGGAGGCCGGCGTCACGCGGCTGCGGCCCGTGCTGCTGACAGCCGCGACCACGATAATCGGCCTGATCCCAATGGCCATCGGCGTATCCTACGACTTCCATACCTTTACCTGGGCCACCAAAAGCGAGTCCAGCCAGTGGTGGCGGAACATGGCGGTTGTCGTCATCTTTGGCCTGGGCTTCGCCACAATCCTGACGCTGGTGGTGGTCCCCTCGCTCTACGTCATGCTTAGTCGCCTTTCGCTCCGGCTGGGATTCAAACCGGTCGCCTCCGCACAAACCGGACATAACGGTTCCTCTCATAAAAGGGCAAACTGAACGTGTCCTCGTTGCCGTAAGCTCAACTTGCAGACGATTTGTATGAGATGTTTTGGGGCACGCGCCGAAAGGCAGGAGCTGACCTTCCGGAATTCTGGGCCCGGCTTATATACGGTCGGAGCGATAGCCAAATTGCATAGATGAGGATAGCAGCACCTGGTGCGACACACAACAACAGTACAAACGCTTTTGATACGTCTGGTCACCATCTGGTTTTGCAGTCGGCAGTGTCCCGGCCAGAGACAGGCCCTTGACGCGTTCCATTACGAAGGATGGCCGCCCAGCCCCGGTCGTTCCTGCATCGTAAACCGGGGCGATATTAGGATGTAGGGGTGAGAAATGCGTAAGAAAGAAGAAGTTTGGATAATTTGGAACAAGTATTGTGATTCTACGAACACGATTTCAACCGGATAGTATAGTTATTTAGATAAAGCAAATTGGACTCGGCAAGCAAGGAGGTAGCGAGTCAATAGTAATATAAGATTCGGTTAATTAACCCAATCCTTTTGGCCAGGCACGGACATGCCCGGATCACACACAACAGCGGGCAATAAACCGCTTGGTATATAGTCCACGTCTACCCCGTTGTTGGGGCCAGCACGGAAGCTGGCTTTTTTTATGCGCATCCCGCACAGGAACATATAAAATCGCAAAAGGATGCGGACGACCAATATGTTGGAACGAGTACATGAGGAGCTTAATCACAGGACAAGAGTAGCAGGGTTATTTCCAAATGCGGCGTCACTGCTTCGGCTGGCCAGTGCAGTTCTAATGGAACTGGGTGAAGAATGGTAAACAAGCAAAAGGTACTTGAATATGGACGTGAAGAACGACGACTCTGCCTCAGAGCAAGAAAGAATTTACAGAAAAAAAGTTGCTTGATCGGCTAATCGTGCGTATGCTGATTATGACGATTTGCGCTGTGCAGCGATAGATGCTTGGCAGAAAGCCGCTCTCGATCCTAAAACGATCAAATCTGTTTGTCGGGTTCATTATGCTGAGCGCAATAATTAATTACAATTGGTATTAAAAAAGGGCTGGAAGCGGGATACTCACAGCCCATTGACTGACGGAGTACGAAAACGCGCCGTGTTCTACCGAGTGTGGACGATGATTGAACCATCACCTATGGCCTGGTCCATCCCGTTGTCATAGACCACAACCTCACCATCGTCCTCATACGATATCTTGATCCGGAATGTGTCTGGGGCACCGTCTTCGGCCCAGAGCATAAACTTGAATGGTCCGGAACCATTTATTGTTCCCGTGCCGTTGAACCGGGCATAGTTGGAACCGGTGACAATCAGCCAGTCATAGCTGGTGCTATGGAAGTCCAGACCGGCCGCCTCGAACCGGAACTTAGTGTTGCCCTTTGGTATATTGGCTCCTTTCTGGTACTTGGAGACAAAGGCGAAGCTGGCCCTGCCTGCCAGGGTAGGATCGGGCATATATGCTCCAGCAAGCGATTCAATCCAGCCGGCACCGGTCACAAAGCCGCCCGTCGGGTCATAAACGATCACATATTCAAACACCTTCTGAGCGGAGGCACCAGACGCATCGGTGACGGTTAGTGTGAGTGTATAGGTGTCAGGGGCGGTATATGTGTGGCTTCCGTTCACGCTCTTCATCCCTTCGTCCACTATACCCTGCGTGGCCGTACCATCGCCCCAATCCCAAAGAGCAGTGTGAGTGTCACCGACGTCGGGATCGGAGAAAAACCCGCTTGCAGTAACGCCCGTATTGACCTGAACAGGGTCCAGCGGTGCACTGATGGATTCTATTGTTGGAGGGGTAACCTCAGGCTCGTACAACCATAAGACGGCATGATGAACGCCAACTGTGCCGCTGAGGTGCGCAAATCCTACGATGTTGCCGCCTGAGTCGATGCCATAAGCGTATGAGTCGTCGTATTGTGATGGTAGGAACGCATGCAAGTCAATGAAGCTGTCTGCCGTACCCGACCATAGTAAGGCATGATTACATTCCCATCCCAGTGTATGTCCATCACCGACCTGCTTGCCGCCACAGACACCACGAGCTATCGAGTCAACGAATCCTGTCGGATTCAGATCAACATAACTTGCCGCCGTACCCGACCAAAGCAGAGCATGCTCATTATTTCCCGTTACATCTCCCCACCCACAACCAACCTGCTGGCCATCGGAGATACCAAAAGCCACCGAGGTAGTAAATCCACTTGGGGGATTCAGATCAACACAATTCGCCGCCGTACCGGACCAGAGCAATGCGTGACCGCCACCTCCGTAGGGCGAGCCCCAGCCCACCTGCTGGTCGCCGGAGACACCGTAGGCTCACGAACCAATGAATCCGATGGGATTTAGATCAGCACAAGTTTCGGCTGAACCCGACCACATTAAGGCATGATAATACCATTCTGTGTCATCTCCCCACCCATAGCCCACCTGCTGATTGCCGGAGACACCGTAGGCCCACGACTCAGCAAACCCGAGGGGGGATTCAGGTCCACCCAAGTTCCCGGCGTGCCTGACCACAACAGAGCGTGATTATTACCTTCTGTGGTGCTTCCCCGGCCCCAACCAACCTTCTGGTCGCCACAGATGCCACGAGCCTCCGAATAAAGGAATCCGGTGGGATTCAGATCAACATAGCTTTCTGCTGTCCCAGACCACATTGCAGCGTGCCCATCCACAATGCCGACCTGATCGCCGCTGGACACCCCGTAGATTCGTGATCCCCAACCGTCGTCCAAAATCACTGCCTTGTAATCAGCAGTGGCCGGCGGAGCCCAGACAGCGCACGCACACAATACCAATGAAGGAACTAACTTAATTAGCTTTCTCGTTTTCATAGCCTTTCTCCTGACTGAATTATGGTTTCGTAATTGTCATAACCTCCATCGCCGTGGTGGTGCAATAAAAAAATTGCACTGCTACATCATACGCGACAAAACGCGATTTCTGCTCCCGAACCTCATCCTGCGAGCGTGCCAATTGCCCTCCTTTGCGTTGCCCCTCATTCTATGAGGGCTTGTAGAAACCGCTACAATTATAAAGCCTATAGACCTGCTTTGCAAGGAAAATTGGGGAAAAGTATGGGATAGCCAAGGAACATCGTATCCCCCTGATAAAGATAGCGTGTATGACTGATAGATGCTATAAGGAGCTAAAGAGAATATGGCAGGGGCTAGGGGAAAGCCCCTGCCACGAGGGCCAAAAACGTCTTGAAAAATGTAGGTGCCCCAAGAGACTGTTATGTCTTTTTGGAGGGCCAAGGATTGAAACGTCTAAACTACTCTGAATTGATTGTACGGATGCCAGGCGAAGCTGACAAGTTTGATTTGAGATTGCGGACGGTAAAATACGCCCTTGTCCATGGGGTAACTTCGGCCTATACGCAGTTTATCTCTGGCCACACGGGGAGGTCTGGTTCTCCACAGAGGTTGACTTTGAGGACGGCTGGCAAATATAGCCGTTCAAAGAAGATGTCGTCATGGTCAAGGATGGTACCTTTACAGGCGAAGGGAACAGGGATATGAATATGCTCGGAAGGGGGGCGCTGGGCGCGGCTTATATATGGTTGGAGCGGCAGCCAAATTCCATATACAATGGCAGCCTGCACGGTCGCCAAAAAGCAGAGAAAGGAAGGCACAGAATGAAGAATCCGCTGAAAAGAATTGCTCATAGGGCTCGAAACTTTCTGATTGATCCTCTTCAGCCAAGTTTAACCACGCGATATCCTGACGCAGCTTCACAGCTACAACTGAAATTCACATATAGAGCACTACTCGAATCGGGAAACGCTCTTCCCGCCTTAGAGGAGGTAGGGTTTAAGACTTTTTCACAAACAGATGAAGACGGGATACTGCTCTATATTTTCTCCATAATCGGAACGGTGACTAAGAAGTGTGTCGAGATTTGTGCGGGAAATGGGATCGAATGTAATACCGCAAACCTAATCATAAATCACGGATGGTCCGGGTTACTTGTAGACGGTAATGAGAAATTGGTCAAACAAGGATGTGAATTCTATCGAACCAATCCCTGTACCCGTGTATATCCTCCCAAATTTATTCGTTCCTGGGTGACTCTTGAGAACGTGAATGAAGTTATAAAAGAAAGCAACTTTGATGGAGAAATTGATCTCTTATCCATAGATATGGATGGTGTAGATTACTGGATATGGGAAGCCATCGAAGCTATTGAACCACGAGTCGTGATAGCTGAATACCAAGATATCATCGGTCCCGACAAAGCGCTGACTGTTCCATATAAAGACGATTTTAATGCCTACGAGTATCCAACAACATTAGGTATGCCAAATTTCTGTGGGGCATCCTTGCCTGCATTCGTGAAACTCGGCAAAAAGAAAGGTTACCGTTTAGTTGGCTGCAACCGATATGGTTACAACGCATTCTTTGTTAAGAATACTTGTGGAGAAAAACAAATACCAGAAATCCCAATTAAGGAATGCTTCAAGCACCCAAAAGTCCTCTGGGGTATGAAGGAGCGATTTCCAACGGTGAAGGATTTGCCGTGGGTCGAGGTGTAACCTAAAGGAGAAGCAAGCCAAGAAGGCGCCGCACCTGACGGCTGTTGGCGCTGCGCTGCATAAGCGCAAGTGACCTTAATCGATGGAGTACTGTATGCGACAGATAACAGCAATAGTCCAAACAATTATGGTGTGTCTGGTCACTATCAGCTTTTGCACTCGGCAGTGTCTCGCCCAGCGCAAGATAAATGTGCGAGCATTGCAGACAAGTGTGGGCAAGTACGAAAAGCTCGAACTGCTCATAAGCGTGGATACTCGGTACGATAACCCATTTGACCCAGACCAGGTCGACCTGACGGTGTTATTTAAGACGCCCAACGGCGAGCAAATCGCCCTGCCTGCCTTTTACTGCCAAGAGTATGAGCGACGCACATTCAAGAAAGACCGCAAGACCGATAGCTGGTACTATCCTGTCGGCGAAGGCACATGGAAGGCGCGATTCGCCCCCATGCAAACAGGCACCTACCTCGCAACGGCAAGGCTGAAGGACCAAAATGGCACGATTCAATCAGAGAGCGTGCAGTTCGACTGCGCAGCTTCCTCGCGAAACGGCTTCCTCCGGATCAGCGGCCAAGACCCTCGCTTCCTGGAGTTCACTGATGGTGCCCCATTTTTCGCCATTGGCCAAAACCTGGCCTTCATAGGCGAAAGTCAATACGTCAATCTTACCAAGGCGGAAGAGATATTTGCCAAGCTCTCACGAAACGGCGCCAACTTCCTGAGAATTTGGACGTGCTGCAAAGACTGGGCGATGGCTATCGAGGCAAGAAAGAGCGCCTGGGACCGATCATGGCACCGCCGGAAAATGGTTGTACCGCTACCTGGTGGCGAAAATGATCCAAAAACCCGTAAGTGCGTGAAAATCGAGGGAGACGATGGAACATCCATCACCGCCTCGCCTTCGCACCCGGTGGCACTGAGGCCGAAGACACAATACGTGCTGACCGGCAGGTTCATGGCAGATGGACCCGTTGGCCTGCAAGTGAAGGTGGAGCGTGACAGTGACAGACCACTTTTTGACGCTGCTGCCAAAGGCCAGTGGCGCAAGTTCACGCTGGAGTTTGTCACAGGGGCGAATGATTTTTGGCTCGGCAGCATAGTCTTTAGCCTCGTGGGATCTGGTAGTATCTGGCTGGACAACCTGTCGCTGAAAGAGACTGCCGGCGGAGCTGAACTGCTGGGGGAAGCTGACGTAAATCGCCCGACAAAAGGCGTCTACAACCAGATCGATTGCTTCATGCTGGACCAGCTCGTAGAAACCGCCGAGCGTAACCCGATATATCTGATGTTGTGCATTATCACCAGAGACTTATACATGAAGTCGCTCTCCGACGACCAGAGTCCTGAGTATCAACGAGCAATTGACGATGCCAAGAAGCTGATGCGCTACGTCGTAGCGCGATGGGGCTATTCCACCAGCGTGGCTGCCTGGGAATATTTCAACGAGATCGATCCGGGCCTGCCCACGGACCGTTTTTATGCCGACGTGGGTAAGTATCTCGAACAGATCGACATCTACCATCATTTGCGCGCAACCAGCACCTGGCACCCATCTGCCAAAGACTGTCGCCATCCACAGCTTGATATCGCGCAGTTGCACCACTATATGCGCCCGGGGACAAAGGAAAACTACCGGGATGAGGTGGCGGTAGTTCTCGACAAAGTGCGGTTCCTGAGAGAACACGCTCCGGACAAACCGGTGTTGATTGGTGAATTCGGCCTGGCTACTCCGAAATGGGGCCTGAGTGAGTACATGAAACAAGATGAGCAGGCCGTCCATTTTCACAACTCGCTTTGGGCGTCGGCATTCGCGGGCGCTTCAGGCACAGCGATGCTTTGGTGGTGGGACCAGTTGGATAGGCAGGATGCCTACGGCCACTATCGACCACTGGCCACGTTCCTGGCTGATATTTGCCTCCAAGGCCTCCACCAAATCAGGGCCAGAGCCTCCGAAAAACGGCTTCGCCTGCTTGGTTACCAAGGCGATGACCGCGCATACGTATGGCTCTTTGACACACAGGCAACGTGGTGGAACCTGGTGACTGAGAAGCAGCAGCCGGCAGAAATCAAAGAAGCTACGATTGAGATCGAGGGGCTCCGACCCGGCAGCTATTATGTCCAGTGGTGGCATACCCATGAGGGCGTGGCTATCAAGAAGGAGCGAGTCTCGCTCACGAAGGGGGCGTTGCGAATTTCGGTGCCGCCTTTCAGGCGGGACATCGCCTGCAAGTTAGAGAAAGCGAATGTGACTCGGCACGCGAAAATGCAGTAACGCAACAAAACCATAATATCCGGCGGCCTGACCCAGCACTTGCGGTCCGCCCGTTTCCGCTGCGCACACAACGGCAGGTAGAAATCCACTTCGTCTGCAAACATGTGTCGCGTTGTTGGGGCCGGTAGCGAAGCCGGCTTTTTTATGCCCGTGTTGTGGCAGAATAGATATAATTGGAAAAGACTGCAAAAAAGACCATTTTCGGCGCCCATTTTGATGGCAAGAGCCCGTCCCTACTTATGAAAGCTGACTCAATGAAATGATGTCCGAGACGTTGGAGAAAGAAGAACCAAGAGTTCGGAGGCCGGATACAGCGCTGGTCAGTGCCGCTCTCAACGGTGACGCAGACAGCTTTACCGAGTTATGTCGGCGGTACTACCCAGCTATGGTTGCGGTCGCACATGCGATACTTGGTGACCGGCATCTGGCTGAAGACGCAGCCCAGCAGGCCTTTGCAAAGGCCGTCGTGAAGCTGCCGCAGTTAAGAAAAAAGAGCAAGTTTGCAGGCTGGATTGCCACCATTTGCAGGAATGTTGCAAAAGATATGGCCCGCGCAATGGAAAGGCTTCATACTCATGAGAACCTTTCTAACGTAGCAGCTAAGCCGGACCAAGACGATGCAACCGAAGCAGTAAAGCAGGCTCTCGGTGAGCTATCGGCATCGGCAAGAGAAGTCGTTTTCTTGCGATATTATGACGGTCTGTCATACGAACAGATATCTGCGGTGCAGGGGATATCCGAACAGGCGATAAACGGCAGACTGCGACGAGCAAAGAGAAAATTGGCTGACTATTTACAGCATAGAGGGTTTGGCAAGGTGTAATTATGAACAAGCAGCAAGACGACAAATGGTTGGATGAGCTAATTTCACGCACCATCAACACAACAAAACCGCAGTTTGATTCTGGGAATTGGAAGAAGAAATACCCTAAAGAATTTCAAACGCTCGTCAGCCGATCTGATAAAGGTTCGACAGTCTTAGTTCGAGGGCTAAATATTTTGAAAAGCTCAATCACAAAACTCGCAGCCGCAGCGTTAATAATTCTGGCTATAGGTTTTTTAATGATTCACCTGGATTCAGGTGAGAAAGTCGATACCTCCGATATCACCACAGTTAAAAAATCTCCGGCTGAACTATTGACAGTGGCGTCACTGAACATCGCTTTTCGTCGCGGCGGGATAGAAGCGGTAGAAAAACAGTGTGATAAAGCTATTGATAAGCTGGGACCGCGGCCAGCCATGATAACGGTCCGAGAATTGCTTGGAGGATTCAATGGCACTTAGAATCGGAAAGGACAGGATTATGAAAATAGTTGCTAACAACAATTTGACAATTTCCATTGCTCTGGCACTATTCGTATTAAGTTCATCGGTTTTTGCCGAGCCTCCGGATAATGCTGCGTTGCTTTACTATCAGGCATTTTTGCTCTATGAGAAACCAGACGAGACGATGAGCAAAATGCTCACAGATTTCCACGACGGTAAAATCGGAGCCAATGAAGCAATCGAGCAGCACATAGAAAATAATCACCGGGTAATCGACTTCATAGTAACAGCGGCCGACACTCCTAAATGTGATTGGGGCTATGACTACTCGCAAGGATTCGATATGGTGATGCCGAACCTCGCACAGCTTAGGCGCGCGACCTTTCTGATTGAGGCAGACGCGAAACTGCTCGGTGTGCAGGGCAATTATAAAACGGCGTTGGACCGCTGCTTAAGTATGCACAAAATGGCATTACACGCAGCCGATAGGACAATTATAAGCTATTTGGTAGCGATCGCGATTAGCGCGCGTGCAAATACAGTTATGCCAGATATCCTGAAGGATACGCCGGAAAATCCAGAAATACTGAACTGGCTTAAGGAGCAGTTGATTCATATTGAAAACAGATTTCCCTCACTAAGGAACTTCATAACATATGAGGCAGAAGTGTGTGCAGCAAGTATGCAAAAGGACAAAGCTCAGGCAATTGTAAAGATGGCCTCTGACGAAGAATGTTCTGATCCCAATACGACTGAGCTCATTCTTACAGCCGATGAAGAGTTTTTTCAAAGAAATAGAGATCACTATCTAGACTATATGGCCCGTATTCAAGGTGTCCTGGATACCGATATGACGTATATGCAGGCCCATGCGAAACTTCGCCAATTAGAAGAAGAGCTGGAGCAAGAAGCTAAAGAAAAACAGACGCCGTTAGCTGTTATTTTCGCACCTGCGGCGGATAAGATCTACACCTTGCCAGTGAGGCAAAAAACCCACTTCAACGCCGTCAAGACGGCCATTGAGATTTACATGATAAAGGCTAAGACAGGCAGACTGCCCGATGCGTTGCCTGTCGGTCTGCCGAAGGATTTGTTCAGCGGCAAGGATTTTGAATATGAGAAGAAAGACGGCGGCTTCGTACTTCGCTGCCAAGCCAAGGATTTGAACAAGGACGAAATCTATCAGTACGAGTTCGAGATCTCAGACTGATCTACGTCAGTGTTCTCAGGGCACGGTCGGGCTTTTTAGCTCGGCCTTGCTTATGCGCCGCTTCTGTCTGCCGCTGTCACGAGTCAATGCTTCGTCCGGCGTGCACTTTCAACTTCAGACAGCAGCAGTTGAAGTCATTGTCTACTAAGGGCTCAGCCCCAAAACCGCCTGATTGCTCGTTGTGCCGTACCGCAATTGCCTTTCGGCGGTCGAATTACCAAGAGGATTCACCAATGTTTCAGCCATCCTGCTTCTGGAACGCAGAACTCAAATAACATAGAATTACAGAAAATCACATATTCTGGAAAACAAATTGACGGCCACCGGCCTCATCGCTAAAATTAGCTAACTCATTCGAGCCAGACAAACGAGGGTGACATATGGGCAAGAGCAAAGGACAGGTTGAAGCTGAGATCAGCGAAGCCCTCATCAAGTTTGAGAAAGAATATATGGGCCGAGGGCCGGAGGAGACCAAGACCTATATTATTGGCGACATGGTAGTCATCCGGCTACAGCGCGTTCTAACTCCAGCAGAGCAGCGCCTTGCCGAGGCGAGCGGTGAGACCACGGGGCGCACACTTATCAAACGGGTCAGGACGGAGCTGCTCGAAAAAGCCCGGGCCCTTCTCGAACAGATAATAACGGACCTCACCGGACAAAGAGTAAAAAGTCTTCATACGGATATCAGCACCGTAAGCGGAGAACGTGTTATCATCTTCACCCTTGAGAGTCCGGTCGTGCTTGCCGACTGATAATTAAAGTCGAATAGCACAGAAATTTCTCTTGACAGTCTCCGGTTTCTATCAGAATATCTTTGTGAATACGAAAAGGCAGATTGACAGGAGGTAGCTTCGCACTACCTGCTGGAGAATAGGCCGACAAGCAGTAGGTGTCTGTAGAACTGTCGTCGGTCTTCTTTTTTTGTCGGAAGCCGGAGAGGAGATGCGCATGGAACGATTCAGTAAAGACGGCAGATTGATTATTCCACTCGGGCAGCGGAAGAAAGGCACAAAAGAAACAGACGAGAACAAGGTGAGATATGTCGTAACTGAAGCATACTGTCCGAATGGCTGCAACATTATTGATAAGGAACATGAGATAAACGGTGCCCCAGGACTGCGGATGAGATTCAAGCGGCCTGGGATGGAGGGCGAGTTTGTTCTCTCGGCCATTCAGGGTGATCTCGACAAGATTATTCTCTCGGGCGAGTTGAAAGACGGCACAAAAGACGAATTATACTGCCCTTACTGTGGTACTATGTTCAAGAAGCTGGTCAACTGCAGCTGTAAACCCGATGCGGACATGGTTGTGATGGGATTAACACCCCAGCTCGATTTTAATAACGCAATCTCGTTCTGCAACGTGACTGGGTGCAAGAATGGCACCACCGTCAAGTCGGGAGATGTCATCCGACACGTACAACTATGGGGAGGAGTCTAAGACTCAGAGACAAAGTGATTTAAGATCGGAAACAGTTTGACGTAGCTCAGTACCGAGGTTAGAATCCTATGATTTTCTGAACTCAAGTAAGCAATAAGGAGGTAATCGTCGGCTATGGAGAATGTAAAAGAGTTTCTGAAGGATAGGCTAACGCCTGAGAATTACAGCAGGCTTATCGCTGTTGACAACTTGAAAATACACGAATTTATCGCTGACGCGATTGAGCTCACAAACCCGCAGACGGTTTTTGTATGTACCGACTCCGAGGGGGACGTTAGGTACGTTCGCGATATGGCAGTCAAGAGCGGGGAAGAGCGCCCTCTTGGAACGCCAGGCCACACTTGTCACTTCGACGGGTATTACGATCAGGGCCGCGACAGGACAGTGACCAAATATCTTGTGCCAAAAACGGAAACCTTGGGCAAGGCGCTGAATCAGATAGAGAGGCAAGAAGGTCTTGCTGAGGTGCGCGGTTTGCTCAAAGATTCCATGAAGGGCAGGACGATGATCCTTCGGTTTCTGTCGTTGGGGCCGACCGGCTCGGTATTCAGTATTCCCTGCGTACAGGCGACAGACTCGTGGTATGTCGCGCACAGCGAGGACTTGCTTTATCGAAGTGCTTATCAGCAATTCTGCAAGATTGGAAGGGACGACAATGTGTTCTGTTTTCTACATTCAGCCGGTGAAATGAACGAAGATATGATCAGTGTCGATGTGGAGAACAAGCGTGTCTATATGGACTACACAACCGACACGATTTATAGCGTCAATACGCAGTATGGCGGCAATACTATGGGGCTTAAGAAGCTGGCTTTGAGGCTTACGATCCGCGTGGCTGATCAGGAAGGCTGGCTGGCCGAACACATGTTCATATCGGGTGTTTACGGCCCCGGAGGACGCAAGACCTATATGGCGGGTGCTTTTCCCAGCGCCTGCGGCAAGACCTCGACAGCGATGCTGCCGGGTGAGACCATAATGGGTGATGACATTGCATATTTTAGAAAGATTAATGGCGAGTTTCGGGCGGTAAACGCCGAAGCAGGGATCTTTGGTATTATTCAAAACGTCAATGCCGAAAACGACCCTGCTATATGGGATGTGCTACACAAGCCCGGCGAAGTGATCTTCGGAAATCTTCTGGTTGCGGACAACAGACCGTACTGGCTGGGTATGGGAACCGAGACACCGGAGAAGGGTATTAACTTCTCGGGTGAATGGTTCAAAGGAAAGAAAGATGCCAAAGGGAATGAGATTCCGCTGGCTCATAAGAACGCAAGATATACTGTGGCTTTGAAGGCGCTGGCCAATTGCGATCCTGAACTGGACAACCCTGACGGCGTTGTACTTGGAGGGCTAATGTACGGAGGCCGTGATAGCAAGGCATCTGTGCCTGTTCAGCAGAGCTTTGATTGGGCACACGGCATAGTCCTATACGGTGCTTCGCTTGAGACGGAGACCACCTACGCGATTATCGGTAAGGAAGGCGTTATGGAGATTAACCTGATGAGCATTCAGGACTTCCTGGCTATTCCTCTCGGTAAGTATATTCAGAACAATATCGATTTTGCCCAGGGTCTCAGGAATCCACCGCTGGTATTCGGCGTAAATTATTTCCTGAGGGACGAGGAAGGCAAATTTGTCAATAGCGTGCGTGACAAGCACGTTTGGGTAAAATGGATGGAATTGCGTATTCACGGCGATGTGGATGCGATTGTCTGCCCGACAGGCCAGATCCCTCGCTATGATGATCTGGTGAAGCTGTTCAAGCAGGTGCTCGACAGGACGTATACGAGAGACGATTACATCAAGCAATTCACTATCCGGGTGCCTGAGAATCTGGCCAAGCTCGACCGTGTTCAGAAGTATCATCAGCAGAATGTGCCCAATAGTCCCCAGACAGTCTACGAGACACTCGAGGCAACACGAAAACGCCTAGATGAAGCCCGTGACAAATACGGCGATTACATCTCGCCCTTCGATTTGACTTCTTAGTAGTCAGCTCCATGGCGTGAAATACAGATTCTGTGATGATGCTACGACACAGTCCGGAAGGACGCGGGAGTGCGCAAAGTGCATCTAAGTCGAGCGTATCTTGCGTTCGCAGTCTCGGCGCTTGCTGCATTGTTTGGAGCTACACTGACACGTGCAGCAGCAGTCGGCGCGTCCGACAAAGTCGAGCGATGGGGTATCTTTGAGCTGTCACTAAGCGGGCCTTCTGGCGGAAATCCCTTTATTGACGTGCAATTGAACGCAGAGTTCAGGCAGCACAACTCCGTTTTCAAGCCGGAAGGGTTCTATGATGGAAATGGCGTTTACCGAATACGCTTTATGCCGGACAAACTGGGCCAATGGACCTACGAAACGAGAAGCACCCGCAGAGAACTCGATGGAAAGACAGGCAAATTCACCTGCGTGGAACCGTCAGCACAAAATCACGGGCCCGTTGGCGTACACAAGACTTGGCACCTTGCCTACGCCGATGGAACACCCTACTTTCAGGTCGGCACCACCTGCTACGCATGGGCCCATCAGGGAAATGCAATGGAAGAGCAGACGCTGGCCACGCTTGAGAACGCGCCCTTTAATAAAATACGAATGTGTGTCTTTCCAAAAGACTATGTCTACAACAAAAATGAGCCTGAGTACTATCCCTTTAAGGGAAGCCCTCTGAAGGACTGGGACTATAGTCGCTTCAACCCCGAATTCTTTCGGCATTTTGAAAGGCGGGTCGGAGACTTGCGCAACCTGGGGATTGAAGCTGACATTATCCTTTTTCATCCCTACGACCGCTGGGGCTTTGCCAACATGCCTGATGAGACGGACGACCGCTACCTGCGTTACATTGTCGCCCGGCTGGCCGCCTATCGCAACGTGTGGTGGTCCTTCGCCAACGAGTACGACTTAATGAAGTCCAAAACGATGGCCGATTGGGACCGCTTCTTCCAAATCGTGCAAAAACACGACCCATATCAGCATATGCGCGGCATCCACAATTGCCGTGGGTTCTACGACCACAACAAGCCCTGGGTCACTCACGCGAGCATCCAAAGCTCCGACCTCTTGAGGGCCAGAGAATGGCGACAGACATACAAGAAGCCAATCATCTTTGACGAGTGTAAATACGAAGGCAACATTCCACAGGGCTGGGGCAATATTACCGCCCAGGAACTCGTCCACAGATTCTGGCTGGGAACCATCGCCGGCTGTTATGTCGGACACGGCGAAACATATAGGCACCCCAAAGACCTTCTATGGTGGTCAAAAGGCGGCCTGCTGCGAGGACAAAGTCCGGCAAGGATAGAATTTCTAAAAGAGATCATGTCGCCCACCGCGTTCCACGAGATGCTGCCCGGCGAGCTTACGGGTGGCAACCATGTCATTTCCAAAGCCAGCCATATCTATTTCGTTTACTTCACGAACCCAACCACGACAACCTTACAGCTTGCAGGCCCAAGAGCATATAAGGTTGACGGCATCGATACGTGGAATATGACGACTACCTCGATGGGAAGTGCTGCACCGGGCGAGTTCACTTTTGCTGCGCCCAGTGCCAACTACCTGGTTCGGCTGACTGCTTACGAGCCGGGCGAGAATATGCGGCCCCGCGTGCAAGCGTCCGCCGACCCGACCGAGGGTATAGCTCCCTTGAATGTTCAATTCTCGACGCTGAGTGAACTTGAGTGCCACTGGAAATTCGGCGACGGCACATCCTCATCCAAACGAAATCCTGAGCACACCTACAAAGAGCCCGGCCTTTATACGGCCATGCTGACTGTCACCGACAAGGATGGCCTGTCGGCCAGTGCGCCGGTAGTCATTGCTGTTGACCGCGCTATCGATGCACCCATCGTGCGAGTAGGCTTCAAAGATGCGGATGTCCCCGGCACAAAGCTGCACGGCAAAATTAGGAGGGCCAGAGATGGCACCTACGATCTTGGGGACGGCGAGCCCTGGAAATGGATTGGTGTCGGTGACAGGCCCATCGGGCAGCTGGAAGGACTGCGGTCTTTTACCATACTTGGCTGGGCGAAGCCGGTCAGCCTGAAAATCGGAAGTGGCGGCAATCGTATCGTATTCAACCTGAACTACAATCGCTCAGGGTTTGACCTGGTCTGCCTAAAGGATGGACGGTTGAGGCTCGCGGTCAACGAATGGCCGGACGGAGTCCGCAACGACAGCTCGCCGCAAAGACTCAGGATTGGCAACTGGACCTTTTTCGCTGTGACCTACGATGGAACTAAGGCGAAAGATAACGTTCACTGGTACTTCGGCGACGCCCACAATCCGGCGAAGCTCGACAGGATAACAAGCTACTGGCGCGGCCCGACCGGCAAAGCAAGCGGCACACTCACTGTCGGCAACTACAATGAGAGCATCCAGCACCACGGCAAAGACCGGCAATTCCGCGGGCAGTTGCGCGGAATCAAGATATTCGGAAGCCGAATCGGACCGCGCGGAGCACTGCCGTTGAATGAGATTCGTAAGCACCAGCGTGACGACTAAGCCCAGCAACTGAACCGCTTAATCCATACGAGTGGAGATTATGCGATGACAAATCAAAAAGACAAAACAGAAGCAACAGCCGGAGTATGCTTGAATAAAGGACCGTACAAAAATAGACGCGAACTTCTTAGAATAGCTGCCGCAGGCCTGCTCGGGTCTTTTGTTGCACAGAAGGGCCAAGGTGCCGAAAGACAACGCTCGAAGTTTAAGGCGTTAGGTACAGATGACCGCCTTGATGTCGGCGATAAGGCAGAAAGAATCATCGAGAAAGCATACGAGCAAGGCTATGATCTTGAAAAACAGCACGGAGGATGCTGCCGATGTACCGTGGCGGCGCTGCAGAATTCTGTTGACTTCGTTCCAAAGAATAAGGGTTTGTTTAGAGCAGCCAGTTGCCTGGACGGCGGAGCAACTCCGACCGGCATACAGAATTGTGGAGCCTTTACAGGTTCAGGCATGGTTATCGGCTGGGTCTGTGGCGCCGACGCATTTGAGAGCACGAAGTTATCTCACAAACTGATAGGAAAAGTTTATGAGCGGTTCGAAAAAGAGTACGGCAGTGTGCTGTGCAAACGCGTTAGAAAGAAAACGAAGCGCGACTGCCCGAAGGTAGTAGCGAGAGCAGCAAAATGGACGGCAGAAGTACTACTGAGACAGTTCACAGACTACCAGCAGGCTGAAAGCAGTTCGTGACTTCCTTGTTCGAGAGCTCGGTTCAAACCAGCGCTTTGTGGCGGATGCTTGCAGGAATTGTCATGCTGAGCGTACCGAAGCTGTTGGCCGGAGCAAAAGAAAACCTGCACTCTGCTCAGAATGATTGACCCTCACCCCCATGCTTAAAAGAGCGCCGGCAGCCTAAAAGCAGGTGTGACAAATAGTGCTGCAGTCTGTAAACTATGTACATGGATATCTAACTTCCAAATGTCAAAGCAAAGAAAGGAGACACTTGCATGGACAAGAAAACCATTCGCACCGGCATTGTCGGCGCCGGTTTTGCCGCAAGATTTCATTATGAATGTCTCAAACGAGTCCACAGCGCCGATGTGGAAATCGAGGGCGTATACGCAATCGACACCGAGCAGGCAGCAGAATATGCCAAGAAACGCGGAATTCGCAACTACGACAGTCTGGAAAAACTCATCGAAAAGGTGGATGTCATCCACGTTTGTACGCCGCCTGTCGTTCATGAGCAGATAGCAGTTGCCGCTCTTGGGCGCGACAAGTTTGCCATCGTGGAGAAGCCTCTGACCGGCTATTTCGGTGATGGTTCCGAAGATTTCAACGGCGATACCTTCCCGAAGCAACAGGCCCTCGACGAATCCCTGGCCAGCATCAAACGAATGCTCGAAGCCGAAAAGAAAAGCAAAGCCAAGATACTCTACGCTGAGAACTGGGTCTATGCCCCTTCGATTCAGAAAGAGCGAGAAATCATCGAGAAAACCGGCGCGCAGGTACTTTGGATGCTCGGAGAAGAGGCACACTCCGGCTCACACGCCGCGACGTACGCTTACTGGAAATATTCCGGTGGCGGCTCGGCAATCGGCAAGGCCTGTCACCCACTGACGGCGGCCCTTTATCTCAAGCGAGTCGAAGGAAACGGCAAAAAAGGCAAACCAATCCGCCCAAAGGCCGTATCCGCCCGTACCCATGCGCTGACCAGGCTAAAAGACTTCGAGGACAAGGGACATCTTCGGGCCACTGGCTCCAGGTCGCAGCGAACAATCACCGGACCATCTGCAACATCAACCCCAGCACCGCCATGCAGACGTACAACCCGGTTGATGATTATTTGAAAGACATTTATGTTGTCGAGAAGACGGGCACCAAACAAGGCTGGTCCTACCCATCGCCGGACGAGGATTGGTTCACCGGCTATCCGCAGGAAATCGACGCATTCTACCGGACCATCGCCTATGACGAGCCTGTCGAAAGCAACAGCAATCTGGCTGCAGATTGCATCTCAACAATTTATAGTGGATACGTCTCGGCTGAAAAAATGGGAGCCGAGGTCCCCATCAAAACCTTCTGACGAGTGAGCGAGCCAACGTGTCAGCTAACCTCAGACTATAAGGACTGGCTATGGAATTTCTCGGGCTGCACTACGCTATCTGGATTGTGTTGATACTGTACTTCATTGGGATGCTCCTGATGGGCTGGTGGAGCAAACGGGGAATTCGTAGCCAGGAGGGCTACTTGCTGGGCAATCGGCAGTTCGGCACACCAATGATGGTTATGCACGCCTTCGGCGCCGGTACTCATCCCGGCAACGTGGTGACGGTGATAAGCGAGGGGGTAGTAAGCGGTGCATCCGGGATATGGGCCTCGTGGATGTGGCTATTCGGGACACCCTTTTACTGGATTATTGCGCCAGTAGTCCGGCGGATGCGGTGCCTGACGATGGCCGACTTCTTCCGGGAACGCTTCGGCAGATCGGCCAGCATACTATACATCGTAGTCGCGGCGGCAGGCATGACCGTCTTTTTAGGAGGCGTTTTGCTGGCGACGACTCGCACCGTGCAGGGTATGATGGGCAAAGCCGACATCCAGGAAGGCGAAATATGGTTCTTCGGCATCCTATTTGTCACTACGGCGGTCTTCATAATCTACAGCTACTGGGGCGGAATCATAGCTGCTATTCGCACCGATATGATCCAAGGCTTGATGATTATCGCCCTGTCCTTCATTGCCATCCCGGCGGCCCTTGCTCTAAAAGAAGTGGGCGGTCTTCCTGGGACGCGATCAACCCTTGCATCGGCCGCACAGAATGTCAACCGGGCTATTCCCAAAGCCATTGAACAATGGAAGGCAGGTGACGCTGAAAGTGCTCTTGCTGACCTCAGAGCCGTTGAGGCGCAGGACGCCGGTGGTACTATTTCCCAGGTACTCGAACTGTCCGACAAAGGGGATTCCCAAGGCTCGCTTGCCAAACTTGAAGCGGCGGCAGAGGTCAACTACCTCAGCTTGTTCCACTCAGAAAGATTCAACGTGTGGGCGGTACTTCTGCTGTGTATCAACGCCCCGCTAACCGCGCTGGCCTTTCCACATTTGATGAGCGTCTGCGGCGCAGGCAGGACCGAATGGGAGGGGCGCGTCGGCTTTACCTACGGCAATATCCTCAAGCGTATCTGCACGATCGGCTGGTGTGTGCTTGGATTGTGTTGGCTGGCGTATCTGATCAATTCAGGGGCGAAGATTGATAAAGATGCGGCTTTTGGCGATGCGATTCGCGGGTTACTTCGGCCGGAACTTCAGGGGGTGATGCTTGCGTGTGTGATGGCCGCGGCGATGTCGTCCGGCGATGCTGTTCAAGTCACTGTGGCGGGCCTTTTCTCTCAAAACATCTACCGCCCTTATGTTAATCCCGAAGCGGATGAGAAGCGACTGGTGCGTGTAACTCGGCTGATAGGGATTGCCATTGCCCTTCTGGCGCTTGCCGTGGCGATCTTGATGCGCGACGACCTCGTCAAGGCAATACTCGACTATTTCAATATCCTGAGCGTTGTGGGAATTTCGACGGCGATGGGAATTATGTGGCGCCGCATGAACACAACGGGGATGTTCTCCAGCACGATCCTTGCCGGGACCAGTTACATATTGACTCGGCATGTTCTCGGCTGCGGTCGAGAAATCACAGTTGGCGTGCCGCTCTTACTTGGCCTGCTCGCCGGCATTATAGGCAGCCTTGTGACAAAGCCGCCGAAGCGAGAGGTTATTGAGAGGTTCTTCACGAAGATCTATGTTCCCATCGGGCAGGATGAGAACCTTGAATCGCCCTTGGATGAGGCAGTGCCGCAATCCAAGCGTTGGCTCACCCGCGGTGGGCTTTTCATTGTCAAGCCTTCGCGGCAGTCCTGGGTCGGCTTCGTCGTGACATTAGGAATATGCCTAGCCTGCGTTCTGGTAATGTTGGCGATACTCCAATAGGACAAAGTTAACAGCTTGTGGGCACGGCGATAGCCGAGCGACTGCTCGCCGAACGGTTTGCTGTCGTAGGCTTCGATATCGATTCGGCAAAGTGCAAGCACTTTGAAGGGTTGGGCGGAAAAGCTGTTGTTGGCCCCGCAGAGCTTGGTCAGCAAGCAGATCGCGTTATCCTTTCGCTTCCGGATACGGAAATCGTCCGACAAGTCGTTGAAGGTCCCGGCGGGATTCTGAAGGCAAAAATGCCCCCAGCTTATATCATCGATACGACCACCGGTGACCCTGAAGAGACAATCGCGCTGGCACAACGACTTGCAGAACGCAGCATCTATTTGCTGGACTCGACCACTTCCGGCTCGAGTCGACAGGTCAGAAACAAAGAAGCAGTGGACGTTTTCGACGCACTCACTGAGAAGGTCTTTTATCTGGGTCCATCCGGAAGTGGCTCCAAGGCCAAGCTCGCCAGCAACCTTATTCTTGGACTGAACCGCCTGGCGTTAGCCGAAGGGCTCGTCTTTGCGAGCAGACTGGGCCTGGACCTGCCGGCCTTTCTCAAACTGCTCAAGGCCACGCCGGCCTACTCTGCCATCATGGACACCAAGGGCCAAAAGATGTTGAGCCGGGACTTCGAGGCCGAGGCCCGGCTCCGCCAGCACCATAAGGATGTATCAATCATTCTCAAATACGCGGAAAAGGCTGGCCAGGAACTACCGCTATCGAAAGCACATTTTGATGTCTTAAAAAAAGCGATCGCGGCAGGCGATGCAGAATTGGATAACTCGGCCGTCATTCGAGAAATCGAGCGGAGGATGAGCCCGTAGCCCGAAAAGAGTGGATGTCATTAGGGGTGCAATGTCAGATGCAATTCTCGCCCTCTGTGTACGAGCACGCAGCCAGAGTGATCGGCAAGAGTCCCTGGCAAGTGTCACGAAATGCCGACCTGCTGGCGCGAGCCAACATAGAGGCGTTTTGTCTTTATGAGCACCGCCCTGTCGTAGTAGGCATAGACATCTACAACTTGGAAGCCGAGGCGTACGGCGCAGCGGTGCAGAAACCCACCGGCAGTGGAATCCCCGCCATATCTCGGCATCCCTATTCAACAACAAACGAATTGCTGAACCTGGAGCCTTTTAATCCCAAAACAGACGGCCGAGTCCCAATGGTCATAGAAGCCGCCAAACGCGTCGCCCGCGAATGTCCGGATGCCGATGTCAGGATACCTTTGGCAGGTCCATTTTCGATAGCCACGAACCTAATGGGATTCGAGGCTTTGCTTTGCGAGGTAATTGGCAATCCTGATTCCGTCATCGAAGTCCTCCACCACCTCGTGACGGGCCAGGTTGAGTTCTGCAAAGAAATCGCAACCAACCGTCTGGATATCGCTTTCTTTGAATCAGCAGCGGCACCTCCTTTGCTGTCCCCTCAGCAGTTCAGGGACATTGAGCTA
>SMTZ1_10000054_pt1 | contig 78585 bp, 69 predicted proteins | sample DeeMarSWOR136_30_FD_25667 | JGI IMG/M metagenome (IMG submission 25667) | reverse complement strand
GCGAATTTGCATAGGATTTTATCAGAATCATTCTCCAACTATTTGAGAATAAATAGGATTGTATCATAATGGAGCGGAGGGTGCTAGCCGGAACGATTTTCCTATGTACATTGATCGTTGGCTCTGTTATAGCTCTCCAGCTTGGTTTTGTTCCGTCAAGTATTCCTTTTGAAGAGATAGAACAAGGGTTTTACTGTGGAATTAAAAGTAGAATAAACTATGTAATTGAAGACCTAGAATCATGGGAAACACTTTGGACAGACATGAATAACATAAGTACAGGTGTTCCTGATCTGCCCTATGTGAATTTCACATACGAAGTTGTATTCGCTGTCTTTCTTGGTGAGTTTGTAACTGGTGGATATGTCGCTGAGATCACTCACATTACAACATCAGGAAACAGACTTACAGTTCATATTAAGGAACAACACCCAGGAGAGGGTTGTGGTGTAACCATGGCGTTCACTCAACCCTACCACATAGTGAAGGCTTCTGTGAACTCAACAGTATCAGTCGAGTTCGAATATAATTTGGTTTACAATAATTGTCCATAAGATGCATCAAATCATATCTAAGTCGTCATCAAACTCTGTTTCGGGCACTACTTCAAACCCAATTGTTTCATCTACCATTGGAGCACCCCAAGTTTCCTCTTCTGGAACAGGAATCGGATATGACAAGCCTTTACGAATCATTAACACACCAATTAGAGAGAGGAGGGCACAAATCATCAGAGAAACTGGAAATCCTAAGTTCTGTATAGTAAATCCAATGACAACGATTTGAGGAAGTGCCAGTATCATGGAAACTGTGGGCATCAATGAGTAGACACTATTTCGAATTCGGTTTGGAATCACATCCAACAAGAGTCTCTGTGTCAGAATGTTTGAGAACCCTCCAAAAAGACCAGTAAATATGAAAGTACAAAGCAGAAAAACAATAGGCAGTAGGAACCTCTGTGGTATCTCCAAGATTATAATGTCAGTGAAGGGAAGCAGGATTTCAATTATAGTCGCACCCTCGGAAATAGGAGGATAGATTATCATCACAATGGCTAAGATCAGGAAGAATAGAAATCCGCAGGTCTGAAGTAATCGGAACCTAGGAATCCATTTCTGGGGGTCAAATCTACGAGACCATATACCGGATCTTTCCTCTGTAAAGACACTTGGAAAGAATAGAATTGTCCGGAAGCTCGCAACACCAACATCAGTGATAAGGTATAGAAAATAGAAAGGAAATAGTATCAGGTTCCCCCAAACAATAATTACACTTGTTACTAGAGTGCCCCCAATTATAAACCACTTCACAAAGGGATCAGTAAATAGGAAACCAACTCCAGACTTTAGAAGGTCTGTATACTCACTCATGGTTGGTCGTTTTCTTGCTTCGCTAACCTCAGGGAAGTCTTGAACAAATCTCAGTGTTAGAAAAGCTATGAAAACGCATGCAATCCCTTCTAGTTGGAAAACCCATTGACGACCAAAAACAACTGCGAGGATACTACCGGGTATTAGAATTGCTGTTGCAGCTATCTGAATAATCATACCACTTCGTCCAAGAAATACTCCGTATTCCTTTCTATCAGAGTCAGTAGGCATGGCAACTCTATAGTTGTTATCAAACCAAGCCATCCACGCACCACTTTCCTGAGAAGCGGCAATGCCCCAGAAGACATATACCAGAACAAAGATCGTAAATGGGGTTGTTGGAGTGAGAAATGAGGTCAGAAAGAATGTAGCCGCATAGCATACGAAAGCTGAACATATAATCCAGCGCTGACCAATCCAATCTCCAACTGCGCCTGTAGGATAATCAAGAAGTGTTTGGAAACCAAGCTGAATAATTACTAATACGCCAATTAAGCCTAGACCTTCCAAGAACCTACCTTCGCCACCTCCAAGAGCATCAGCAACGAAAATCATATAGAAAGTGCTAGACATTGTTGTAAATGCCACAACAATGGGTACAAATCCGACGATTATCTTGGCAATTCGAAGAATACGCTCATTGTCTTCACTGAACCCATAGAATGAGGCGATCCGACCCATATTCCTAACCTAATAACAACTGCCAGCCTGTCTTGTTAAAAAGAATTATGCAAAGAAAATACCTATCAGACTTCAGGTGGTCCTGCCTGTATCCTTTCTCGAAGCTCGGCAACTTCTGCACGAAGTCCATGTATATCTTCAAGGAACCATGTCGCACCAGCTTGAGTCCATTGTTCGATCTTTTCCCGATCTATTGCAGAATCGTTTCCAGTTGTTTCACCACAGACTACAACATCGTAGTTTTCAAGATCCTTTCTCTCAGACAGGATGATTTCGAGGACATCATCAAGAAGTGTAGGAGTGACTAGTTCGGGCCATTTTGAATGGACCGGAGCTACACCATCATAATGAGCCGCTCTTCTGAATGGTGCCTTATTTGGTACTCCTCCACCAACCCATATCGGGATTCTGGGTTGTTGTTTTGGTTTGGGCAAGAATGTCATCTCTTCCAATTGATAGTGCTGTCCCTTGTAGGAGAAAGGTTTGCCAGACCAAAGACCAGTTATGATATCTAGACCCTCATCCAATTTCTGGGCACGTATCTTTGTGTCGCTCGCTTCACCAAAATAATCAAACTCGGCATCTGGTGGTGCACCAATTCCAACCCCTAGAAGGATTCGACCATTTGAGAGATAATCAAGAGATACAGCCTCTCTAGCGACTTTCCAAGGTCTACGACGTGGTAGAGGTGTAATTAGTGGTCCAAGTCGTATCTTGTTAGTTTGACATGCTACTGCTGATAGTGCAATCCAAGGATCGACAAATTTTGTAACCATATCTTCTTGCTTGAAAACTAGCAGATGGTCCCAAAGGAAAAATCCATCCCACCCAGCATCTTCGACAACAATTGCAATATCGACAAGTAGGTGAATATCACCAAACCATCCAAAGTTAGGGATGTTGATTCCATACTTCATCTTAATTCCTCGAGGATTGATTCGAGATACTCTCTAGGATAAGGAATCTTTACTCGGGAATCAAGAGTGAGGTGAGATTGCCAAATTCTTGCTCTGACCGATTGAATAATTCCACCTCTTGGTTATAGATCCATTCGGTGCTTGGAGTGAGTAAAAGCAGCTTCGTCGAGTTTGTGACCATCACTGTAATTTTCCTATTCGTTTTGCCGATTATGTTCACATTTATGGTGGTAGTACTTCTGAACTCGGCTATTGCAGTTGAAATTCGTATAGCTCAAGCAGGACTAATAGTTCTGGTTTCGGGATCTATCCTTCATGGTAGCGTGACATATTTCATTCAAAAAATGAAGAAACAAATTGTGAATTCTCAAAAAGAAATCGGATGAGAGGAGCTCGCCATTGAATATTGGGAAAATGCCAAATGGGAAATATCAGATTTCAAAAGCGTAAGAAGACCAGTATTCCAAGCGTATAATTTCACAATCAGACACTGATGCAATATCATCTTCATAGACAGTGAAGAACATATCATCATAACCCTCATCAAAGTGTGTGGGGATAAAATACCCAGGTTGTATCATCTCAATAGAAGAAACCACAGTCATGCCATAACCATATATTGGAAGGAGAGCGACATCAATCAAACCTGTCAATTGTTCATACTCAAACATGTTTAATGCATCTCCCCCATGGAAAATTCTGAAACCATTAATGTCAATCAGGTAACTTGTCCAGTTTGCCTCACGCGGATGAGATCCAGTTAAAGTGTACATATGGAATGCAGTTACAGTGATATCTCCTAATTGCACAACATCGCCAGGAACAACACCAATAGCATCATGTAGTGCAACCTCTGCAGACATACTTGCAGGAATGACATTCACGGTATCATCTTTCTGGAGTATGTTGATGAAAGTTTCATTGTAATGGTCGAAATGAGGATGTGTTATGAGAATAGCATCTGCAAGGAGAGTAGTGTAATTATCCAAGAGAAACCAAGGATCAACGTAGATTCGAGTATTGTTGTATTCGATCATTACGCCTGCAGTGTACAGAAGATGTATAGTAACTGTGTCTTGTTCAGATTGAGAAGGGAACAAGAGAGGAGCTAACATATATCCAGACACAGCAATGACTACAATGAGAATTACAACTAATCCTACAACTTTGGGTCTTGTTGAGGATGGCATATTCTTAGTTTATATTTCCTATACTAATTAAGATTGGAGCTTGGCGCAATGGTGTGCAGAAGCTAGAATAACTTTGAATCCCTGAAATCCAAAGGATCTTTTAGACGGAAAACGAATAACCAAGTTTCAAGCACCGGTCTCCAATGGTGGTTCCCTGAGATAAAAGAATTATCAGATTCATTTTTCACACATAAACAAAATTAGAAAAGAACTTCATACTTTATTTCTCCAGATAATAATGGAAATTCCAGTCAATTCATGGTTAAATGCAATCAATGTCAGACACTCTCGAAGAGCATTTACTGGAGAGTCTTTACCTGAAGACAAGTTACATCGTTTAGAAACTATAGCTAATGAATTCAAACCATTTAGAGGTGCTCGAGCTGTTGTTGTCAAAGATCCACCAGAGAACGTATTCAAAGGAGCAATTGGTTCATATGGTAAAGTGAAGGATGCTCCTCATTTCATAGCATTTATTGGAGATACATCAGTTCTTGAAGTTCAAGAAGTTACAGGCTATCTTGGTGAAGGGATTATTCTTGAAGCAACATCTATGGATATTCAAAACTGTTGGGTGGGAGGATTTTTCAGACGTGAAGTAGTGGCGAACATTGCAGGGTTACGACCTAACGAACAAGTGCTTGCAATAACACCAATTGGCTATAGTCTTGAAAAGAAGTCACGTACAGAGAAGACATTTTCTCGTATTGTTCAATCACATAAAAGAAAACCAATTGAGGACCTATTGCTTGAATCTCCACAAACCTATCCTTATTGGATAATCAGCGCTCTAGAAGCAGCAAGACTAGCCCCATCTGCAGCAAATAGACAACCATGGAGATTTCTCATTGAAAAAAATTCCATTACAATTAGAACAGATAACCTAAGTGATGGAAGATGGGTTTCCAAGAGACTGGATTGTGGAATAGCCATGCTGCACATCGAATTAGGTGCAAGAGTCAACGGAGTTGAGGGCAAATGGAAGTTCCTGTCTAAACCGTACGTTGCTAGATATTCTGTATCATAGCTCTTACAGCTCAAAGTATAAGTCAGAATTTGTGGATACTGCTATACACGAGGTTAGTCTGACATGATGAATAAGTTACAGGATCTAATGACAGATCAAGTGCCAGTCCAAGTAATAGTGGACATTGATGATACTCTGCATAATGTGATAAAAGGAATTATCAAAAATGTGGGCAGAAATTACATTGAGGTATTAAGACCTACAAATCAGGATGAGAAATCACGATATGCTACTGATGAGGTCAAGATCATAGTGCCAATTGAAAAGATTGCGGAAGTCATGTACTATCAAAAGACTTGAGATGGTTGTTGAACAGTCCATTCTTGGTTTCCTAGTTCATCGGAAAAATTGGGTACTGACCGCTTCAACAATTCATTCAACAACAATAGCAGGTTTTCCAGGAAGAGCTTGGGACTTTTTTGTATTCGAGCTCATATTCTCAAACTCCAATTTGACATGAGCTCCAAATCGTTGTTCGAGAAGAAACTTGACATCCTTCAAGAACTGGTACTCTTCATCAGGAGAAGCAAATGGTAATTCAAATTTTCCAGGGTCTTTCTCTATTTTTGAGAGTAAATTATTAACCTGCTTACCATGGGGTCTGATGGACTCATCAGTCATGAGTTCAGGCATGATTTTTTGAGGTGGTTCCATGTTTTTGATTGCATCAAGAGCTTTCTGAATCACAGTAGTCTTCCATTTTTCAGACACAATCAGATGAATCCTATCAAATGGCTTTACACTAACATCTCGCTTGAGAATTTTTGCAATATTCCTAATGTCGTCCACGAGCTGGTCAAAGTAGGTCCATCGTTGAATAACTTCATCCTTGATATAACTCTCATCGAACTCTGGCCAGCTCTCTGTTGAAATAAAAAGATCTGAATCTTTCTTCTGTATAATTAACTCCCACAGCTCTTCCGTGAAATGTGGAACAAACGGAGTCAATAGAAGCAAAAGTGTCTTCCTACATTGCTCAAAAAGAGCTGGGTCAACCCCTAAATCTTCATTGTCACCATAGTTCCGGGTTGTATCTATTAGCCCGATGATTCCGTTGAGAGCATCTCTGAGAGCTAAGTTTTCAATATGGTTGGTAGTATCTTTGATTGTAGTGTGAAGTGTGTATTGAATTAATGTATCAATAATATGAGATTCAGTTCTTACTTTCTTAGGCGGGTTTGAAAGAAGTTCCCAAGTCCTTTGCAAGACGCGGAATGAGTGTTCAACACCCAGATCGGACCATTCCAATTCTTTCTCAGGGTTTGCTACAGACAAAATAAAGAAACGTGCAGTATCAGCCCCAAATTTCTCGATGATGGATTCCGGACTTACTGTATTACCCAAGGATTTTGACATCTTAACGCTCTTCATTCTATATTGATTACCACAGTTGTTACAAGTTTTAGATGTGAGGTCATAGTTGCCAAGTTGTAGGAATTTTGCACAGGTTTCACAGAAAGGACTAGCATTATTTACCATACCTTGAGTTAGTAAATTCATGAATGGTTCATCAAAGTCATGCAGACTAATATCTCGTGTGAACTTTGTCCAAAATCGTGCATAGAGCAAATGTAGGATTGCGTGTTCAATTCCGCCAATGTATTGGTCCACAGGACCCCAATACATAACGGGTTCCTTTTGATAGGGGAGTTCTGTTGAATGCGGGTCACAATACTTGAAGAAGTACCAAGAGGAATCAACGAATGTGTCCATAGTATCAGTTTCACGCTTTGCATTACCTCCACATTTGTAACAAGTTGTATTCACAAATGAGATCGAGGTTTTAAGCGGATTTCCATGTCCGGAGAAAGTTACATCTAAAGGAAGTTTGACTGGGAGCTCTGCATAAGGAACTGGAACTATGCCACAATTATCGCAGTATACGATAGGGATTGGTGTTCCCCAATACCTTTGCCGTGATATTAGCCAATTTCGGAGTTTGTAGTTGACCGTAGCTTCACCAGCATTCATCTTCTCGAGATGTTCTGTGATTGCATGCATTGCTTCTCGGTTTTCTAAGCCATCAAATGGACCCGAGTTGACCATTACCCCATCCCCCTCGTAGGCTTGCGTCATCTGCTTCTCATTCAATTCTACTCCTGACGGTTGGATGACTAAAGTAATTGGGATATCGAATTCTTTCGCAAATTCAAAATCACGCTGGTCATGGGCTGGTACAGCCATAACAGCACCTGCTCCATACTCATAAACCACAAAGTTGCCAACATAAACAGGAATTTCATTCCCATTAATCGGGTTTATCGCATATTTGCCAACAAACATTCCTCGTTTCTCAGTATCAGCCGCTGTTCGTTTGAAACGATCTTCATTGAGAACATCCTTCAAAAACCTCTGAAATGGTTCGTCATATTCAGTACCAACTATCCAACTCTCGACAAGTGGATGCTCAGGAGCAAACACAAAGAAGGTAACACCATAGAGTGTGTCTGGACGAGTAGTAAAGATAGGAATGATTTCTTCTGTGTCTTTAATCTGAAAATTGATAGTAGACCCTTCGCTTCTCCCAATCCAGTTCCGCTGCATATTTTTCACATTTTCAGGCCACTCGAGAATACCTAGGTCTTGAAGCAACTCGTCAGCATAATCGCGAATTTTTAGGAACCATTGTTGAAGGAATTTCTGTTCAACACTTGAACTACATCGCCAGCACTTTCCACTCAAAACCTGTTCATTTGCAAGAACAGTTGTGCATTTCGGACACCAATTCACATAGGACTCTTCTTTGTATGCCAAGCCATGTTCAAACATCTTTAGGAAGATCCACTGGTTCCAGATATAATAATCAACATCGATACTCTGAATCTGACGGGACCAGTCATAAGACAGCCCGAGGCGCTGCTGTTGTTTTTTGATAGCGTGAATATTCTCCCAAGTCCATTTTTCAGGATGAATATTGTGAGCAATTGCTGCATTCTCTGCAGGAAGTCCAAATGCATCATACCCCATAGGGTAGAGGACATTGTATCCCCTCATTCGCTTGAAGCGGGCAAATGCATCTCCAATTGAATAGTTGCGTAGGTGACCCATGTGTATAGAGGAACTTGGATATGGATACATTTCTAAACAATAGTACTTTGGCCTGCTAGAATCCTCCTTCACCTCGAAAACCTTGAAGGAATCCCATCTCTTTTGCCATTTAGACTCGATCTCGTGTGGTTGATACTTCATTCTTTGTAACTCTTGGGGAAGTGAGATTTAAGACCTTCTGTGAAATCTTTTGTATTATAGTCAACAATTGGTGAGGCTTAATTATTCCAGATATGACTCGGTATTCCATGAGTGATTAAAATCCAAGGAGGGATTCTCTCTTGGCCACTGAATCAAGCATGCCTCCACCATCAACATTGATGACTTCACCAACTATGTAACTGGCAGCTTCTGATGACAAAAATACAACAGTTTCAGCTATATCCTCGGGTTCCCCAACTCGCTTTAGGGGGACCTCTACCTCTATATACCGTGCAACTTTTTCCAAAGTCCAGCCAGTTGCCTGTTTAGCCATCTCTTCTGGTGCCCATGTCCGAATTAGTCCAGGTGTGATACAGTTCACATTGATCCCAAATGGAGCTAGATCCCCAGCCAAACCTTTTGTCAAACCGATTATTCCAGCCTTACTTGCAGGGTATTGTACCCCTGAGGAAAGACTTCCATTGATGCCAGCGCCGCTAGATATATTGACAATCTTGCCAGATTTTTGAGGTATCATTTTCTTTGCTACAGCTTTTGCGCAATTGAAATATCCAGTCAGATTGACTGCAATTACCTTGTCCCAAGTCTCCTGGGAAGTTTCTGTGACTATCGCATATCCTCCAGAGATGTAAGCATTGTTGACAAGAATGTCGATATGACCATACTTTTCGAATACATCTTTGACCATTTCATCTACAGCTTGTTTGTTTGACACATCGACAGTGTAAGCAATCGCATCTAGGCCTGCGGCCTGAATATCAGCGGCAACCTTCTTTGCGCCTTCACCATTGATATCCACGATTACTGATATGGCACCTCTCCGAGCAAACGCCCAAGCAGTAGCTGCACCTATCCCTCTGGCGGCACCAGTCACAATGGCAACTTTGTCTTTAAACTCCAAAACATCTTCACCCGTTTGTATAAGTTATCAATACTTCAGGACTCACATTCCTCTATTAGAAAATAACTACAGCGGTTTCTATCATACTTAAGGGAAGCTTCAAGATGAGGATTGCCTGTAGTTCAAGAGATGATTATGTGGAAAGACAAGATAAGCGCATTTGTAGATGACATCCAAAACCAGTTGATCAACATCAGTGATGAGATTCATGCTAATCCAGAACTTGCCTTTAAGGAGGTTAGAGCAGCACAACTTCTTGTTGATGAACTAAGGAAAGCAGGTTTTGAGGTGGAACATGGTGTCGCAGGAATGGAAACTGCGATTGTAGCTGTTCATCCAGAAAGGTCCAAAGGACCAATAATTGCTATTCTTGGAGAATACGATGCACTCCCAGAGATTGGTCACGCATGCGGACACAATCTCATTGCCGCAGCTGCTCTTGGTGCTTGTCTTGCGCTCAGTTCAATTAAAAAAGATCTTCCAGGCACATTAGTCTTCATGGGTACACCTGCCGAGGAGAATATTGGCGGCAAGATAGCAATGGTTGAAGCAGGGTTGTTCAAGGATATAGATGCCGCCATGATGTTTCATCCAGCCCCAGGTTATACAATTGTAGGTCGGAAAGGCCTAGCTCTGACCGAGGTCAAAATTGAGTTTCATGGAAAACCAGCACATGCAGCTGCAAGCCCTGAGAAGGGTATCAATGCACTTGACGCAGTTATCCAGACATTCAATGGAATCAATGCGTTACGTCAACATATAAAGAGTACAGCAAGAATTCATGGAATTATCACCCACGGAGGTGTCAAGCCGAATATAGTACCAGAGTTCGCAGCTGCAGAGTTTTATGTAAGAGCAGTTGAAGATGACTATTGCGCTGAGCTGGTGAAAAAACTAGAGAACTGTGCTCAAGGAGCAGCTAGTGCGACTGGTGCAAATCTGAAGTATGAGGTTGTCAAACCTTCATATCAATCAAGGATTATGAATAATGCAATGGGAGAGGCATTTGTCAAGAATCTTGAAGCACTAGGAGAACCAATCATTCCACTACCAAATGGTAGCGGAGCTGGGTCCAGCGATATTGGAAATGTAAGTCATGTTGTTCCAGCAATTCATCCTTACATCACGATATGTGATAATAGTGTTGCAGGTCATTCTCAAGAGTTTGCAGTGGCTGCAGCATCCAAGAAAGGACACGCAGCCATGTTGACTGCAGCAAAAGCACTAGCTATGACTGCCATTGATCTGTATTTAGACTCCGAATTGATGGAACGAGTTACGAAGGAGTTCAGAAACCATCCAATCTAATTGGATTTGCAGTTGATAACAGGATTCTTGGCTAAGTCTTCCGTGCTTCTTCTTCGCGCTTCAGACGTTCTTTTTCAAGGTCTCGAATACGCTTTTCCTTGGCATCCTCTGCTTTCTTGATTCGTTTTTCCACGTCGCGAATTCTCTTCTCAGCATTTGAGAGTTCGTTCTTCCTGCGATTTTCTGCATTCTTGTACTCCTTGTTCGCGTCGTTGTACTCTTTCTTCGCAAGACTCAATTCACGTTCCAGACTTTCAAAGCGGGTACGCTTGGTTTCAGCCACTACTAAATAACGTTCCACTTCTTCATCAAGACGAGAACGCAGTTTATCCATCTCTGTTTGGAGCTGGTCACGTTCGATGTTGAATGTCGTGATATCAGATTCTAATATCCTGACTTTCTCATCTTTTGCAGTTTCATCGAGAGCCATAGAAACCGAGGGAGGAGTGATTGGAGCGGGCTTTTCTATCACTGGCGGTTTCGAAGGTGTAGGTTCTGGCTCTTCATAGTACTCTTCTTCTTCCTCTTCTATCTCTTCATCTTCTACTTCTTCGTCCTCTTCTATCTCTTCATCTTCTACTTCTTCGTCCTCTTCTTCCAAGACTTCTTCATATTCTTCTATTTCCTCTACCTCTTCTGAGATAATCGCCTCTTCAGGTTCTAAATCAGGTTCTGAGGGGACTGCAGCCTCATTAGCCCTGGCACGAGCCTCTGCTTCTTTTACCTTAGCGAGAATGTCCTTTACAACTGCTCGGCCTCTCTCGTGATCCATTGGTTCGGATTTTGGAGCGCTAGATATTTCTTCAGGTTTACTGCTCATCGGTTCAGTGACCGGTTCTTCAAATGTGTCTGGTGCAGCTTGTTCAGATGCAATATCACTAGGACGTACAAGCTGTTCTTTGGACGCACTGAATCCGGTTTCTGATACTGGAGGCGCCCTAGCTTCTTCAACAGGTTCAGGCGTTGAAACCTCTTCCTTAACTAGCAGTGAGGCTCCACAGCGAGTACAATATTTACGCATCACATCATTTGCTTTCCCGCATTTTGCACATGTCTTAATTTCAAACCTCTCCTGAATAGCAGAATAATATCCTAATCATGGAATTATCCTTAGATATACGTTTAGCGTATAGTATTTAGAGGAATAATCATAGTTGTATTTGAGGAGATGTAGAAATTCCAAGGTGATTAACAATACTTAGCAATACGCCTAAGACGGCAAAAAACAAAAAGTGATTGTGTTTTTTGTCGCAGTTGTAATTATAATTGGAATTGGAGGTTTTGTGAATATCATAAGTAATTCACCTACAACCTATCATTATGAAGCATGGCTACCTACATCTGAGGCAAGAAACACACGGTTTACAATCGCTGGAATTGAAGATGCTAATATCACAATTACTTTTGTTAATGATCCTGGTCTTTGGTATAGGATAGGTGTGACTCACTATACTTCTGTCAAACATCACGCTGTCGAGAATGTTTCAAATCCTTTCTTCTTGCCTCTTAGAGTACATCTCAGAAGTGTCACATGTGTCAAGACAATCAACGTCGTACTAGGAACTGATGTGGCTCATAGTGTATATATCTCTGGTGAGAATCTGAATATAATAATCATAGTTGATAATGGAGCGAAAATCTCAGGTAGTAGATGTAGGTTCTACGGTACGGGTATCTTTCAATTCAAAATGACTGAGAATGTCAATTTTACAACAAAAGGAATGAGTCTGAAAATTGGCGATCGCGTCTTGGGACCAGTGTCGCCAGAACTTGTATTGTTGGACATTGATTTCCCAGATGGATTGAATGGTCGAATGTCTGCGCCTAATGCGACAGTCTTCAACAACCAATGGCCGTTCAAATATGACAATGTGTGGGGTACGCCCTCAGTCGATGGTCCACTACTTGATATTGAAATATTCTATTCGATGAGGGTGTTAGCGTATCTTAGTACTTAGATTCTTTCAGAAATATTAATTCGCCACATATCTTGACAGTTGGGGATCTAATCCTGTTCTTTGAAAACAGGAATCCTTTCTTTTTTGAATCAATCTTTCCAGTGCCATATATCTTCAATTATTGGTCCTTTTCGTAGTTGGCCATCTCTTTCGACTAATTCGCGTATCATATCAGCACATCTCCGATATTGACGAAGGGCATCTTTAATGGAGGACTTATCCTTAGGATTGAACTCAATAATCATGAGTCTAAAGATCTCCTTGTGCATGGAAATGTTTGGTTGGAGACCATGGAGAAATAGAATGCTTTCTGAAGCATGATTGCGGACCAAATAGTCAGGATCTTTCGCTACAGTTTCGAATAGCGATGTAAGGACCTTTTCAGATGGGAATCGTCTTAATGCTCTTGCAGCATCAATCCGAACAAACCAGAATCTAGACTCTTTGAGAGCAGTGATTATTTTGGGTACATACTCAAGGCTGTTCTTTATTAGACTTAGAGCAACTGCTATTTCAATAGCCAAAGTCCCAGGGCTGTCGTTTAAAAGCACTTCAAGAATTGGGACTGCCTTGTCTGATCGTAATTCTCGGAGACCTATTGCACCATAGCGACTACCCTCTTCAAGCAAATCAATTAGCATGTCCTCGGCCTTCTCTCGCTCCTTGCCCTTCAGAAAAGTGACTGATTTTTCATCAATACCATCATGCCACATCATGTAGGGGTCGCCAAAATAGTTCTCCAAGAAGCGATTCCACTCAGGGCTTGGCATATTATTCACACTAATTCAAGCAATTATGCGCGGTTATTGTAGTTTTCCACAACACCATCAGTCTAACCTTATTACTACCCTATTATTAGTAAATAGGGCAGAATCGAGTAACCGCTGAAAAGCACACCCGTAAGATTGAGAAAAACATGAATTATACCGAGAGGCCACATACTACCAGTCCGTCTGTAAAGGAAGATGTATCCGATAGGTATGATAAATTGTATAATGAAGAATATCTGTGTAAATATGAAAAGATAGCTGCTCTCAAGCAGAAATTTAGCCCAGAATAAAACGTGAATCATGCCTATAAGAGCGATGTAAAGGGCACCCCCAATAAAGACCATTATTGAGCGTTTCCGTCCCTCTTTGTAGTATTCAGCAAATGAATCGAAAGTGTAGAGCCAAATCAACTGTTCAGAAAATGCATTGATGGGAGCCCATATCACAAGAGTCAGAATCCAACCTATAGGATTCAAAATCTCTACTCGTATTAATGTGAACCATGAAGTTATGACCAATATTGTCTGTAGTAGAAATAGCACAACGAAAAGAGGGGTCAGGTAACTTCTGAATTGCTTTCTAACATTCCCCCAGTGGATCTGGTAATCAAGACTACCCCTACGCCATCTCACTATCAGAATTGCAAAGAAGCCATAGTATATTGCCATAGGAACAAAGGCACCAATGAAGTCAAAGAGGTATCCTGCAATAATGGGCATCGCAATTGCAGCTATACTTGCTAATACAAGATCAAGGAATGTTGGTTGATACTTCTCGTAAACATGATCAAAAGCCATCTGAATCTTCCCCAAAATATTTTAACTATTGTGAATATTAATGATTTGGTGTAGGGATTTCTAGTAAAATTAGAAGGAAAGAGTTGGCAGTCGATTGACTGCCAAAAGATATAAAATAAATTCAGAATGGTGCGAAGATCCCAGCGAACACTATCCAAGCTAGCAATGTCTTTGCTACCAAACTCAGTACTATGTACATACGTTCCCCGTAGAGATAGTCCTTCCATTTACTTACTTTCTTGTATTGTAGAAGCATATTCAATGCAAAAATGTTGAAGAGGAATAAGTACATGAAAATGATAATGTACACGAATGTTGGCGGCTGTGTTTCAGCAACACTGATTGCAGCAGCAAAATATCCGAATAGCACTACCCAAGGAGTTCCACCAGATACACATCCTAGAATGAAAGGGCTCCATTTGGTTTTCTCGGTGTATTGATTGATTACCTCCATTAGATAACCAAACATTATCATCATGGCATTGAGCACTACAATCATCACAAGTGACCAGAGGTCCCATATTCCAAGGAGAAATGTGATTAGGAAAATCATCACGGAACTCGACACAGAATACTCGTACCATCTGTAGGGATTCATACCTTTCTTTAGATTCTCCACATATTTGTCATTTAGCGGAAATGCAATGAGAAAATGAGCTAGTGCAGACATCAATGGAAAAGATGCAAGTATAACTCCTATGTTAGTCAAAGTGAAGAGAACTGCTGGTGTGGGTTGCACTAGAAACTCAAATGGGTCAAAGCTGATAATCTCAAAATCAAGGTAGATAGTGTATACATCCTGTGACCACTCTAAGGTAAGACCTAGGAAGAGCATCAACACGCCTGTTAAAAGATGAAGAACGCCAGCGTAAAGATTGAACTTCTTCAAATAAGAAAAGGAAATTGGAGATTCACCGCTGGAACGTACTTCATACGTTTCATTAGAACTCATAATAATCAAGAAACATCAGTCTACTGGAATATAAATTATGCACTAAAATAGTGCCGAGCATTCATTTACATGACACTATGATTTTCCATTGTGAGATAGTTGGTTGAATCTTAAGTAATAATAAAGATCCAAAAAAAATAGAAATAATCCTTGAATAATCACTCCAAGTCCATTCCCAGCGAGAAAAGCGTCCTGCCAGAAAAAAACCAGTAATGTTATTCCAACTAGTTGATAACCGATGTCTAATACGATGTTAATACGTAGAACCTTTGAAATTTTCTCTATTAGTTGAGTATTTTGTTTGAATAAAGTGAACAAAGCAATTACTGCATCAATTAACCCCCAGAGTATTCCCTGAAGGCCAATACCTTTCAAAAAAGAAAAAGGAGAGATGAAGAAAAACAGACCACCAATAATGACGTTCAGAATGCTCCAGGTCAAAAGGCGTCTACCTAGACCTTGTGTCAATCCCGTGTTAGATGCCAATTTTTACCCTCCATAACGCAAGATAGTTACATAGAATGAGCCAGTATGCACACTGTTCAATAATACAACTGTAATATTGGATCCTTGAAAGAAACCAATTATGCTGCTTCGAGTTGAGTCATGAAATTCAACTGATCAAAATATTCGTGAATTTCGGCTATCTTTCCATCCTTCAGCTTGATTACATTGCAAAATGGAATTCGAATGGTTTTTCCAGTTGGTGCGAGTTGTTTTCCACTCTGGAGTGTAAAGGTTCCTTGGTGAGTACCTGTTATATGACCCTGAATACACACCCAATCATCCTGACCGAAGCTGTTGGTAATATCAGCCCGAAGATTCGCGAAGATCTTGGCGAATGCAATGTTGTCCTCAATAAATGCTATTTTACCTTCTAGAGGCGTTCGACCACTAGCAAAGTGGTCGACAACATCATCATCCATGAACTCTGCCATTCCTTCGGCACCATCTCTGTTATAGGCGCCAGTTGCTTGCTTGACCAATTCAATGTTTTCCGAAACAGTCATGTTCCGATAATAATTAACTATTGTTAAATATCTTTGGGTAGTGATCACTTATGAGGAACTAATTCTCGGAACTTGCGAGCTATATAGACAAAAAGGAGGTTATGAATATTCAGTATGCATCAATTGCAATTCTGAGCCGTCACAACCCCATGAGGTGAGTAAAATGAAATGGTTTCAAAAGTTTGCTGAAAGCCTGGAACAGCAAGCAGGAGAAGATGTGAGGAAAATTGTGGCTAAGGGGTGGGATGAGCTACCATCCGGTTCGAGTGAGCGTGCAAAGGAAGAACGTACCAGGTGGATCAAGTCAGCAATGGAAAAACTCGATAGTCTATGTGATGAAAAAATTAGAAATCTAGTGATGATTGACACATGTCCTCACAAATATCCCAAGACTCGAATCAAGGAGATGAGAGCTGCACTCGAGCGACTTGGAAATTTAGACGATCTTCTGAAACTGATGTGGGAGGACACATCGTGGGGTGGAGGTTCGTTCTATGACTATCCGGTCAGGAAAAATGATTGGATATACATAACTAAAGTGCCCTATAATCCTAAGGCATACAAGAAGGCAACAACCAACGAGGAAAAACGACTAGCATATTGTCATTGTGGTCTGGTGAAAAGAAGCAATGATGAGATTTCATCAACCTTCTGTTGTTGCTCTGGAGGTTGGGTGAAACAGCTTTGGGAAGGAGTATTGGGTCAACCTATTGAGGTCAAACTGACAGAGTCACTCCTTCAAGGAGATGAACGTTGTACCCATGCAGTTCGAATTCCTGCTGAATTTCTATAGAGACCTCGTTTGATAGCCATTGTAGAATGCTGAATTCAGTATCATTTTATTTGTTCGAAAATCCTATTCGCATCAGGTGTAGAGAGTGAGTGATACCAAGCGTTTGCTTGCAGGCGTTGTATTATTGATTGTAATATCTAGTGCATTTGTAGCAATTTTGTTTTACTTGGATTCAAATCCAGTGCGGCTTGATGTTAGCTTCATCCCAGAAAACGTAAACACAAGTCCTGGTGAAATTGGATGGTTTCTAGTTGAGATTGATTCACCAACTGTAATTACTGACTATGATGTTGTAATTCAGACTAATGCATCCATAGATACGGATTACAGATATTGGTTTCAGACACCACTTCTGGAGGTGTTCCTCTATCCTAATTCAAGTCACATAGACATGTGCATTGAGGTCGAGGTTGTTTTCACATGGGGAGAGTTGGTTGCTCATGATTCTGCGTTCCTCCATGTTTTGAACTGGACCTTCGAAGGACTAACTGAGGTCCTTGAAAAACAAGATGTGTTCATTGATTATCTTAAATCGACTCACCCAGAGTTTGGTATCAATGAAACCACTTCATGGACACCAATCCATAATGGAGCAGGCATCTTGATAGTGGGGCACTATCTCTTCAAGTCTGCTCAATGGGAGATGGAGCTTGCGTGGCACGTCATGATTGCACCTCATGACTGGGTGCAAGTCTACCTGCGGCCTAGAGGAGAGATCCAACCGAGTTGGGCAGGTAATATTGAATCTTGGAGCACCGATAATCAAACAATTGTTGAGATTGACCCGCCCACTGAGATTTATCGACCGATGTAAGATAGACAGCTAGTCCATTAGATTTGACACGCGATATCATTTGCTTAATTTGGGAAAAAATCGACCAGTCCGATTCATGTACTCGGAGTACTCCTCACCGAATGTTTCTAACAGCATCAGTTCCTCTTTCCGTGCTACAAATGGAAATGGAATAACGACAAGTGCTGCAAAGACAACAACAAGGAAATTCGCAGTTACTAAAGCGAGTCCAAAAGAGAACATATTAAGGACAGTATACATTGGATGCCGGACTCGCGCATATGGGCCTTCGGTGATTAGCATATGGCTCTCCTTGATCTGCAGACAGGCAGAATATTGACGATCCAATGTTTTGTGAATCCACCATAGGAAAGGTGTGCTTATGAGAGCCAAAGAAACACCAACCCAGCGCACAAATTCTGGATAATTTGGGAACTGAGACCATGCAAACCAGGGTTGATTGAGCAGGTACAGAATTATTGAAGCAAAGTATCCAATGATTGCAAAGCTCATCACTGCTTCAGCCTTTCCAAATGGCTTTCGTTCATCGACTATTTCTGGTCCTTCGCGTCTTGATTTTACGAATCGATAGTATCCTCTGACACTGAAAAATAAAGCATAGAGTGCAACAAAGAGTATTCTATAGAGCAGTTCGTCAGCCATAATAATCACCGGCTCAATAGAGATGATGGAATATTTTCATCGACCATAATATAATCGATTATTCTTGCAACCTCATGGTTTCATTAGATATATTGTGAAAGAATCAAGAGCTAAAAATACAAACCAACTCGGGAATCAAAATTATGTAAGAAGTCAGAAAGTTCAACATTTTTCAAGAGTAACTTCGCACATATCTTATGCGTATCAATCAGCATCTTGCAATCTTTCAGCGATGTCATTACGAAGATTTCTTCTCGTAACAAGAAGCGTGGCAATCAGGGGAAAAGAATAACCAATAAGATATACTCCTCCCAACTGGATGAACGGAATTGATAGTGAAATAGGCAGATGATTCCAGGGCAAGGTTTCTGATACACCCATATACATTAGAGGCGTTCCTAGGACCATGCCGCTCAATACTAGACCAGTCACCATCCCAATCACAGATGACAAAACGATATTGATTATAATATCAAATAGCATTGCTGACTGAATTGTGGTGGAATCGGACCCCATTGCTCGTAGAATCGCAAATTGTTTCCTGTACAGGCGGTTCTTATCACCAGCTATAATTGAGATCCCTATTGTCAAATAAAGTACAGAGAAAAGAACATTCAATGTGTAGATTCCATGAATTGTACTTGCACCTCTTGAATCAAAGACCTCATCAATGGCCTGTAAAGAGGAGCGGATTATGGAGAAGCTATAAGGTGCTATTTTCTTAATGTCATCCATTATTCGAGTATAATTTGCCCCCTCCTCAATATCGACATAAATTCTACTCACTTTTGTTGAATTCAGTTGGTCATGTAGCAGCTCTAGATTCATTATGATAAAATCACTATTATCGGGAGATCCTGGCATATATGCTGCGCTATCTATCTCCTCGTCTTCAGACATAATATCTATTATAGTCAAATTGAGGTAGTTTTCAGGTATTCCATCTTGAAGGTCAATCTCTATGTGATCTCCATAGATCTTGCTGTACATACCGTCTGGAGCTATATTGTAACCTAATACAGGTTTGAATGATGATATGACATTACTCTCTTCCTCTTCGATTATCTCCAATGCAACTTTAGGTTCATGTTCAGCAGTAAAATAAGGAAGAAGAAAAGCAGTATGGGCCCATTTACTAGGTTGCACGCCATATACTGTTATCACCCGGTCATGAAGAATAGTTATAACAGGACCTACAGTATAATAGTGGACTGTTGCATGAACCTCTAGCATAGCGCTGGCTTCTTTTACTCCTTCAATAGTAGATATCATATCGAAAATATCTAAAGTGAAATTATTTTGAAATGGATGCGTTTCTGCAACAATGTCGGCACCAATTTCAAATGACCTTAGATTTCGTATCTGCATAGATCCTGTGCTTGAGGCAATTGCAGAAAATGTACCTGCAGTAAAGACCAATGCGATGAACATCACTCCAAGGGCTTCACTACTAATTTTCATCTTAGCTGTTCTGCCCACAACTCTTGTGCCTACAAGTAGCTGCCGCCGATGAATCCTTTCCATTAATCGATATTTGATTGGTCCTGCGAAACGAGATAGGAATCTAGTGAAGGAAACCACAAACACGCCAATCATCAAGATTACAAGTCCTAAAATCTGCCAGCTTGCATTCATTCCTTGACCCAGAAGGAGAAGTAACTGCATAGATACAATCCCAGAGAAAATGAGGGCAATAACATCCACAAAAGGGTTGGTCATGTATTCACTCTCTGATGTTTCTGTTTCCATCTCATCGTGTGTCTTGGTTGGCATCATAAGCAATACCCTGATTGTTGATGCTGTTGATGCTACAAAACCAATGAAAAATGAGAAGAGAAAAACAGCAATTACTGCAGCGGAGTGTAGAACGATGCCAAATTCTGCTAGTGGATCAAAAACGAACAACTCTCTAACCGATCCGGATAGAACTGCAGCTAATGTACTTATGAGAATCGCACCTATTCCTCCTACTATACCAGTGAATGTGGTCGTGCTTAGAACCCACCAGAGTGATTGACGTCCACTGGCGCCTCTGACTCTCAACATGCCTACGTCGCGGCGAAGCCTATCAGAAAGAAGTTTGGTAGAGTAGTGAACAAGTATGATCCCCATGACTAATGTGGGTATTGAGAATGCAATTGCGATTGATGTCATGCTACTTTGCCAGCTTGAATAGCCACGCACAATACCTAGAGCTTTATACTCACCAATAATCGCTAATGGTGCTGTTTTTTGTTCTATTTTCCTCCTGGCATTCAGAAGATTCTCCTCGGCTTCAGAGGGATTGAAATACTGAAGGAATGCATTATCAAACTTTGCCCAAATACTGTCAATGATTCCATTCCTCTCTCCGATTCCAACAAAACCAAATTGAGATTGCAATGCATTTTTGGTTAGAATTGCTCTCAAATTAGGATAGATGTGACCTTCAATCTCGATTGAGCCCCACAGGTCAGTTTCAAATGTGCCTAACACAAGGAACTCACGACTTTCCAAAACCACCTCATTCCACCAAGGTATATCTACAACGACTGATATGTTACAATAATCGCCAATACTGATATTCGCTCCTTCAAAGATGCTTCTCTCTAGGTAGCAGGCATTATCAGTTAGAGCAGGTGTCCCCTCAGGTAATTGTATAGCATCAGAGAATTCATCAAAGAAGGACTCGCCAACACCTAGGTATACATACCTCTTGAAATAAGATGTCCAAAGAAGATTGCCAAATGATGCGTCAATTATAAGAAGATGTTCAGCGTTATGAATTCCATTCTGAGACTCAATTATTTCAATAATATCAGTTGAAGTGAATTGATCCTGATCATAGAAATAATCTGTGAAATCCACCACCATATGAATTGGTGCATCATCAGCCATTTCAGTCAACACATAAGGCCCAGCACTATCCATGTATATTAGAACTCCACCAAAAACTCCTGCTGATAATGAGAAAATAAGAAGTGTCGCAAGAACCTGTGGGGCATCTGATATAAGCCGACTCAATACATTCACTCGGTTTGCCCCCTATTGTTTAAGCTATCTAACCAGATGTCTCTAGTTACTTTACCAATAGTTTTCTTAACGTTAAGAAAAGAAACGATGAATCCTATTGCACCCGCGCATAGAACTAAGTAGGCTATTAGAATCACTAGAGGAATCCAAGGGATTGAGAGAAGAATCGGATATGGGAATGCCTTAAACGCGATTGGCGAATTATACATTGACACGTTCAATGAAGTTGTTATTAAAATGGGAGATCCTAAAGTAATGAGAAGTATGCCATATAGAGCAACACTCTGTGTTTCTATCATTTGGTACTTGTGTAATTGCATAGATTCCATTCCAATTGCCCTCAAAAGGGCTGATTCCTTTCTTTTGTCTTCGAATTGTTCATAGAAGTGCATGAGAAATGCAACTGGTATTGAACCCAATGCTATGATTATAAGAATTGTATCGATAGAACTCTCGAAGATAAACAGATTTTGCAGTGATGACTGTTCTGCTATTACACTCGCAACTGCATACCCCAAGATGGCATCTGCCAGATTGGAGTCAAGAACTGCATCCACAAGTTCTTGTCCATTTGCACCCTCACGCGTTCGAACACATAGAGTCGTTGCTATAGAGGAGTTATGCAGAAATACCGTTTCAGCATGTTGTATATGCATCCAGATTTGACCACGACCAACTCTATCAGAAGAGCCCAATGGAGGCGGTGTGTAGCCATCAGGTCCAACCATAGAGTCCGGTAGAGATTCAACAATAGAGAGAATGTTAAAGATTAGCGTATCTACTTCTGACCCATTGGCACGAAAGGCTCTAAGTGTGTCACCCTCAGACAACCCATAACTCCTTGCTATATCAGAAGTCATGATAACTCCAGTTGGATTCTTATCTAGTATAGAAAGTGAAGGCATTAAGTTTGATTGTGCTAATGGAGCACCGAGTGAGTCATAACCAACATCAGCGTACAGCATTGGTTCTATGGATACAAACTCAACAAGATTTTGCATTTCTGAAGACAGTGAGAGTCCATAGGTTGTGACGATTGAAAGTCCTTCCACTATTGGACTCTCAGTTACGTTTTGGAATAAATCATCCCAGAGGTCCCTACTATCATCTTCTAACCGGAGTGTTAAATCTCCGCCTATTGCAAATCTCGTTTGATTGAGTATTGTATTGGGCAATGTGACCTCGAAAACAGCACCATTCCAAGCAAGGCTGATTGCTAAGGCAAGGATTAGTACTGTTGTACCAGAAGTCGACACATTCGAGCTTATTCGTCTTATTCCCAATCCAGAAGCAAGTTTTCCAATTGGTTTTCTGAGTCTTGAAGAGAGCCAATTTGAGCTAATCTTTAATGATCTGGATATCATACCTGCAAGTCCAATGAAAAATGTAAATGGGGTAACATATGAGAGAAGAGAAAAGATAGAACTCTGAGTGATTAGACTATTTGATCCCCAGATACTCAGGAGAATTACAAGTGAAACTAGTGATAATGAAATGTCCCAACGAAACAACCGCACTAGTCTTGCTAATTTTGCATGACCTCCAAAACCAATAGATCCTTTTGTAACAATATTCGAATTGTTATGAAGAATCGAATACAGGCTCAAAGGGACTACTATACTCAATATGATCAAGATAATAATAGAATCGAGTGAAAGCAGAAATGGACTAGTAACTAATTGCTCAAAATGAAAGAATCCTATAGTCGCGAAACCGATTCTGCTTATCGAAAAGCCAAGGCCCACAGCAATAATAGTTGATAAAACTCCAAGAAATAGTAACTCTCGAAGATATAACAAGGTAATCTGAGCGCTCGAACCCCCTCTTGCTCTAAGCATCTCAATCTCTGTCTTCTTGTCTTTTATGTTATATCTAATTCCAAATCCCGCGAAAACTAGAGCAAAAAATATGAAACCAATAATTCTAGTAGATTGCTGAAACCTTGTAGACAAGAGCCAAGCTTGATACCTAATGATTCCTTTGGCTAAGATATCATCAATGTAGAACGATGTATGATGAAATAAACTGTATTGGGGATCAAGCTCTCTGATTTTTTCTTCGATATCGGCTAGATAAGAAACTCCAGTAGAGGGGATTAATGGATGATGACGGGGTTCTACATCCAAGAAAAGATAGTCTTCTCGACTATCGTTGGTCAAGAGCGCTGGAGGAACTACAGCATCTGCAAGTCTATAATAATGACCGCTTCTTGTATCCGCCTCATCTTGTGAATAGACTCCTACAAGACGGAGAGTTGAATAGTGTGGATTATTCACACCATGTTCATAACTTACAATATCTCCTGCTGTCACTTGGAAGATACTAGCCAACCATTCTGAAAATGCAATTTCTGAGTCACTCTCAGGCAATTTTCCACTTGTTATATTTATGATTGAAGGGAAATTATCCTGAAATGTTTCATCGATATATCCCACTCTAATAGTCCTATTTGATACCTCATCTAAGGGGCCTTGAATAGTGTAACCATTTGTATTTTCAATCATGGCTTCTGAACAAGCGAATGAGGCATTGTATTCAGGAGGATATGCAATAACAGATGCCATTGATGTTTTGAGCGATGAAACTCTATTAATCTCTGGTAGTGCTAGAATCTCATCAATGAAGTCTAGTCCTTCTGAACCAAGAATCACCATCGATGCCGGCCCCACATCAGTTTCGTAGTCCCAAATGTTGTAGGAATATGAGTCGATGAAAATCAAGAAACTCGAGAAAATTGTGCTAGACACAAGCAGGCATAGAAGCGTGAATGCCATTCTTTTGTGTTTAGCATCTAAAACCATACCTCATTTGCGATAATATCATACTAAAAACTCTAGCTTTCTTCATATCTGCTGTTAATAATGTAGGTTCTTGTATTATGAGTTCGTAATTATCACCGAGAGGATTGATCAGATTGTGCTGAAGAATATGAAAGTTATAAGATGAATATCTGAAGCACGAGTTGCATGCAGTTCTAGCTAGGACGTTTGCGCATTATCATAAGATATGAGATTCTTGGTTTTTCAGACTCATATCCGAATTATGTCAAGGAGTATTATCCCACTAAGAAATTCTGAGTACTACCATAGCGGGGTTTTGTCATGCATCAGGAGTGAGGAACAGATCTCTCTATGAGAGTTCACAGGGAGTATTCACCTCTTCTCTCTTTCTTAAGCTATTATTGTTCCCAGTTCCAGATATTCTCAATTATTGGACCGGTCCTTAGAATTCCTTTCTTCTCAATCAGATCACGCAACATATCAGCACACATCTTGTAGTAAGCGAGTGCATTATCAATCGACGCATCATTAGCCTTGTCAAACTCGACAATCATGTGCTTGAAGATTTCTTCATGCATAGTGATAGAGGGTTGAAGACCGTGGAGGAAGAGTATAGTTTCCGAGGCGTGATTCCGGACTAAATACTCATGGTCCTTTGCAACAGATTCAAACAAAGCCTCTACAATCTCTTCGGTGGGAAAACGTCGCAGTGCTCATGCTACATAAATCCTATCCGACCAAAAGGGGATAACTTGAGAGCCACAAGGATGTGAGGAAGGTACTCCAGAGTATTTTTGATAATGCAAAGGGCTACAGCAATCTCAACCGCGAGAGTCCCATTGTTCATCCCTAATTGTTCCTCGAGGATTGGAACTGCCTTTGTGGATCTCAACTCTCGGAGACCTATAGCACCATAGTGGCTCCCTTCTTCAAGAGACTTGATGAGCATGTCTTCAGCAGTTTCCCGCTCTTTATCCTTGAGTGGGATGACTGATTTCTCATCAATCCCATCAGGCCACATCATATAGGGGTCGCCAAAGTAGTTCTCGACAAAGTAGTTCCACTCATCACTTGGCATATTGACTCACACACAAGTCGTATCTATTGTATATTTGCAAATTAAGAGAAAATGAGTGTAAGCTCCTTTTCCGGTTGTTCTATAACATGGACTTGATAAATTCGTCGCCTAGAGCAGAGTTCCTTCATACGCTCCTTCTCTGGATTCATCGGTCTTGGTTTCTAACCATCAGCTGGTTCGAACCAGAAGTAAGTGACGGTTCCCTATCGTTCGTTCTTTGGCGTCCAGACAACCTTCACTGGTATCCCGAAAACTATGTCCCATGAATCAAGAAGTCAGATTTTCACAAGAAAGCCTCATCTTCACTCAATCCTGACTAAGGCGCCTTCGCATCAGTACTACAATAATAATGACAACAGCGATAGCACCTCCACCAATAACGACAATTATCAAATTGATACCATCGGGAGGCGGTTGTGTTATGGGAGAAGTTGTTGTGGGGATAGTAGGAGCAGTTGTAGTAGGAGCCAGTACATACAGCGCTGAAGTTGCATTAGTAGAATGACCCGATACATGATAAACTGCAACTGTAATCTCATAGTTACCTACATCAAACCCATCAACATCTATCTCAATATCAGTACCATCCCAGGTTTTGTGATAGAGTAAATTATCGTTTACATATACTTCATACTCCTTCGGATTCAAAGCTTGAGCTGGGAAGAAGATTCTGTTTCCACTCGTGCCATAATTATATTCTTGAGGAGTCGATGAATTGATTTCCAAACTCTTGGATGGATACATATCGAAAACATCAGGTTGTGTGATTGTATAGTTTCCCTGACCAGAGAAATCTGAATACCAATTCATATACCAATTATTATCAAATCCACCAACATCATAGGCGTTATCATCAAAATTCCACCCAATATCATTACTATGGACCCAGCAAGTCGAACTACCCAACATGCCAATCCCGAATACATTGTCAAAAACAATATTGTCTATTATTCGAGCATTCATGTCAGTGCTATAGATTCCAATTTCATTTCGATATGCGATGTTATCGCTGATGAATTGCGATAATGAATGATCAGAGAAAATACCTGTGAAATTGTTATCAAAAACAACATTACTAACAATATTCCCATATTCGGAGGACATCAGAAAAACTCCGCTCTCTGTGTTATTCCATATTTGATTACCAAGAATGGTCCAATAATCGCAAGACTCTGTATGGATACCATTGGACAGTGATTCTGTTGGATACCATCCATTACCCCAGATTTCATTCGCGTTTACTTCAACAAAATCTGATGTTTCACTATACAAACCATGAATAGTATTGTTGTAAATCATATTATTTGTAAGAATACAATTGTCTGAGTTTGTCAACCAGACACCATTCTCAGAATTATCATAGATTTGGTTCTGACTCACTATAGTCAAGCCAGAATATGTGACACCTAAACCCGGACCGTTCAGACTCCCATATATGACATTATTAATGACTTCGCAAGATGGAGAGTTGTCAATTGCTATATTTATGTCAGAATCAGTCACATTACATGCAGTTATGCTACAACCTGCAGAGTATGTGATGTATAAACCAGTATCATTGCAGTCCCAAACGGTCACATTATCAATAGCAAGTCCCGGCGATTCATAAACATAGACACCATAAACTTGTTTGCTGACTTCGCAATCGAATAAGTGGCCGTAGGTTGCATTTTCTAATCTAACCCCATATGAACCCCTGAAGCTGTTTGTAAAAATACAATTGCGTATCACAAAGTATGATGATACATCGGTGATTTGAATAGAGTATTCAACACCTGAAATAATCGTATATGACTCGATGACATATGGAAATGATAAGGTACCGTTGCCCTCCCAGCCTTCGCTATCAGCTTGACTCTTAAAATCTGTGTCATTACGAATATTGATTGGATCATGACCAATGTACGACTCCGCGAAAACATCTTTTAAATTGTAAGGAGTTGTATATTCGAATCCCGGGAATATGGCTAATTGGAAACCACTTGTAACATAGAGTGTTGAAATGATTAGCATACCTAAAGAAACCAAACTCGCTCGCTTCATATTAATCCCCCAATTATTGCGAAATCTTGTAACCGCTTGTAAGAAACTCTAGATATGTCTTTGTAAAATCACGAGAGTTGGCGGAATCTAATCCTAGCTTTTGTCCGCAACACCTAATTTATTCAAAGACAGAATCATTTTTCTGACCACATTTTCAATTAGAAACCGACTTCTTCTTCAGGCAAGTTGCTTGAATCTCCTGTGATAGGATAGGTCTAGTACTAATAGAAACGCTCCTTGGATGATTATTCCATATCCATTTCCTACGAGATATGCATCTTGCCCCAAGAAGATAAGTGGTAGACCGATGATCGGGTAGATGAGATCTAGACCAAGGCTTATGGATAGTTCTCGTCTGATTTTCTCTAGAACGTGCTCTTTCCGTTTTAGTAGTTTGTACGCGATTACGAGGTTAATCAAACCCCAGAGCATTGCTTCGAAGCCTATTCCTTGAAGTAGTGGATCAAAAGAGAAGAAATAGAGTGCAATACCAACTATGATACAAGAGATACTCCAAATTAATAGGATATTTCCGAGTGTCTTATTGAGATTTTCAATAGAAGTCAAAGGCTTCGCCTACCAGAGCGCAACCTGCTTTTCACTTGTAAGTTTGTCGGAAATTATGATGCTAAGGAAGAATATGAGAATAGAGCTTGAGAACTCTTTCTCGAGGTTCATTATTTTCTTCTTATTTGGTTTTGTGAAACGACATTACCAAAGACCACCATTCATCTTTTAGTTTCAGATATTCATCATCTCGTGTCAGCATTACATCTCTCATCAGTCGGGATGCATCTTCCTGTTGGTGTGTTGGCAAGATGTTCCAAAATTCTTCATTGACGATTGCAATTTCAGAGCTGATTTGGTTCTCTCGTTCAATTAACTCCTCAAGTATACTAAGTGCAGCGTTCATCCTTGACTCAGGAATACTAACCCCATATGCTTCAAGCCCCAATATCATATTGCGGAGTCGGTCTTTCGCATAAGTCTTAATTCCACCATTTGCCTTTATCATATCTGCAATACCTAAACGGTATTCTCGTGCTGTAGCTCTATAGTATCGCTGAACAATTCCAGTTGTAGTCTTTTCAGTCCTAACCTGCTGAACCAGACCAACACTCTTTAGCCGTTCGATATGACGTAATACATTTCCTGGATTCTTCCCTATGGCATCTGCGAGCTGCTTGACTGTCATCTCCTGATTAACAAGATATTTGAAAACAATCAGTGCACGTATCTTATCAAAGAGAACTTTGATAGTGTTTGGATCGGAAATAATCTCAAGGTCTTTCATCTGATGAGATTCATTCACGTGATTCATCCTACTGAACCTCCTTAGTGTGAACTTCCTGTGCTTCTTTGATATTCGGGTCTGAAATAATGAGGTAAGTTCTCGATGTAGAGAGCACATAGACCGGTAGTAGTAACAGAAAAATCAGGACAGCTGATGTAAGCACATACAAATCATACCATTGTTCTGCAATTATTGGAAAATCAGCAAGCTCTTGGGCAATGATGGGTCCGAGTATCAGCAAACCCAAAGATGAGAATGTAATCCAGATTGAGAATACAGCACTAAGGTTGTTCCAAGTCAGCCTTATTGAGTGTTTGATGGATGCGGAAATAGACATGCCATCAACTATCAAGGGAAATACCATTGACAGCATTCCTGAACTAATTAAAAACCAGACAATAGCTATGATGATCAGAAGCATTAGCGAGGTACTATCCACCACCTGGTTTCCGAAATACCATACTGTAAGGATGTACTCTATCCCGATTGGACCAATTATATAGAGAAACTGGACAATTCCTCCAGCTGCCAGACGAGTGAATTTCTGCCGATACCAGAGCAGCGCATCCTCAGCAGTTGTTGATCCACTCTCAAAAATTTCCTGCCCAATCCCAAACAGTGCACCCAGAGCAATTAAAAACGGTGCAAAAAGTGCGGAACCCACAAACAGAACAATTCCGACTGCTTCGACACTGTTCGCTCCAGACAATGCAACTCCTATATAGTCGAAGGCATCGAATATCTCATCAAAAGGCCCATAGACAATCGAAATGGGAATGGTTCCAATGAATACTATCAATAGAAACAAGCTTATGGTTATCACGAAGACACCTAGTATCGCTAAGAAGATAGAGAGATAGTATGTTTTTGTGAAGCGAACGCTAAGCTTGATTGTTTCAATATAATCTCGCAGATTCCAATTGCCCAATCCATTCACTTCCATCTTTTCCTTTTAGCGACCATGAAGATGCTACTAAGTGCTGCGATTGCCAGAATTGAAACGGGGATGATAATCAAGTCAGGTCTTGGTTGATCTTCTGTATCTCCCTCTGTGATTGAGAGGTCCAGACTCGCTGATGGTATTTCAGCAAGCTCGAATACATCCTCAAAATCAGTCGGAGTTTCATCTGACATTAGAGTGGTTATCACATACGCTTCTTCAGCCCCGTTGCTCTGAATATACTTGGAGATTGCTCCAGATGTTGAATGGAATTGAGATTGAAACACATACCACCCACTGGAGTTTCTCATAGCTACAACCACTCCCATGGCGTATGGACGTAGTTTTTCAATATTAATTGTGAAGTTGTCTGGTAGTGCGAACAATCTGTATACATTGAAACCATAATGATAATGCTTGACGTTCTCCCTTATGATTGGGTAATTGCTCGGTAGGGTTGTGTAACTTTGGATTGTATAGTTCCATGACTCGAATCCATAGATGCCATCCTCAATCTCAATGTTATCTAAAACACATGCAGTAATGAAATCAAGGTAGACATCATTGAATGTTAGATCATACCCTGCATTGGTAAGCGCAATCTCGACTGCTGCTGGACCATCCTCGCATATGCTCACAAGATCCCTCACTGCACTCATGCCAAACCGTTCAGCAAGATAGGTCACAAAGAGATATGCTTGACCGTAGCTTGCATCCCAAAGGCGACCGTAGAACCTATTGAAATGGAGGAGAGAAACTTCTGGATGATATGTGTAAGTAGTCGTGACTGCATCTGTAATATAGTACCAGTACCCTGTGTAATCTATAGCAAGATTTGCTAAGCCCTCCATCAGGAAGTCTGCTTCGTCCGTTTCATAATTATCCCAAATCAAGTGATTGAATTCATGAATAGTAATGCATACAGTTTCATCAAAGTCCCTTTCAGCTTCAATGTAAACCATTTCTCTCCGGTTAGAAAATGGAAACGGGCATTCATTCCATGGAACATGAAATCCCAAATACGCATTTCCCATATACCGTACTAATGGTGCAAGGAAGAGTGTCACTCTTGGATCGCCATCAATATCTCCGAGATGACCGTCAGGGCTTCCAGCAAGCTCAACCGCCTTAGGGTAAATTACATCATCGAATATTTGCCCTAACTGGCTGCATTTCGATACTGCTGCGCTTTCTCCGAGGATATCTATCGATTCGTTTGCCATGTAGACATAGCAGGAATCACCAACAGCGAGAAGAGTAGCATTCAGTTCACTCAACTCTGTGGATTCTGGCTGTGATAGAGGTGTCCAGAACACGCGTTGTTCACCAAAGGACTCAGTAGTATTTTCGTAGGTACTCAGGATACCTGGCGTGAACACAGGTGCGAAATATACTGTTCTCACCTTGTCGCTATCATAGAGGAATTGAAAGGTAAACTGATACTCAGTTCCCGCTACGAAATCACCGTAGACATCGATTGATAAGATTCCATGAAAAGGAGTAGTATAAGATGATTCATTCGTTTTAGTATCTAATGGATTGAGTCCAGTAACGGAGGGTTCACATGTAAGTGTTTGAAGTGTGAGATCTTCATCAAATGGAGCAAAGAGTCCAACAACCCGAATACAATTGGGTCCCATTCCATCATCTCCAATAGCCATACACTGTATGTCAAAATTATTGGTGGCGACAGGTATGAAATGAACAGCGACCCCGATACTGCTAAGAGTTATAATCAGCACGAGAGCGAACGCAATCTGCGTTCTTTTTCCAGATCGATCCTGACTGATTGATGACATGAAACGGACTGACGTTTGCGGATATTAAAAACGTTTGCGGTAAAAGCAAACGTTCTAATTCATAATTTCTTCTTTTGGGCATAAGATGCTAGTTGAACTGGATGCTAACTGGAAATTCGGTGAGAAATAGAAGAGAGAGCTGGTGATTACAAGCTCATTGTGATTAATCTCTACTTAATGGTCTTGACCCATTCTTAGACAGGTGCGCACATCTCCTTCACGATTTCATGTTGACTCATCGCAATCTATACACGTAGTTTTGTAAGTGAAATTAGAGGAGAGCTGGTTCACACCAGCTCTGTCTATATTTGGTTATTTCATTGAGGTGTAAAATGGGCTATATCTGTCAGACCACCAGTGCGTTTTGATTTGTCCTTCAGAACCGCCTTGACCTTCATACCAACCTTGGCTGACTCAGCATCAATCCCACCAAGTTTATGAATCACACCACCATTCGTCTTGTCAATCCTGATGAAGGCAACAAGAACAGGTTCGGTTAATTTATCGCCATTACTGTCTTCACTCACTAAGGTGAATGTGTCGACAACGCCAGTGGATTCTGCTTCGATCCATTTGTCAAGCTTTAAGAAGCACCTCTCGCAGTACATTCGAGGAGGTAGGTAGGTGTGGTCGCATGATTCACAATGAGTTGCGAGAAACTTCCCTTCGTCTCGTAGTGTTTTGAAGAACTTGTCACCTGCAATTCCAGGTGTATAGATATAGTCAGCCTCCATATCTCCAATTACGTGATGAAGTTTCAATGGATTAGTATTCTTATCAAAAGACATTTCTCTAGCCCTCCTTTATTGGTTCGAAATAAGCGATATCAGTGACTGATCCAGTCCGCTCTTTCTCAGGTTTCCAGACAGCCTTGAGTCTCATCCCAACATGCAGGTCTTTCGGATCTACTTTCGGGTCAACATAGTGGAGTATGCCAATGCCCTCGCTCGCACCATCCAGTTCGATGACTGCAACGAGGATTGGCTCTTTAATCCGGTTGGCATCAGCATCTAGATATGACACTGAATAGGTGTTGATGGTTCCTGTGTCCTTGACATACACCCATTCATCTGTGGCACGGAAACACTTGTCGCAGAACATCCTTGGTGGAACAAGAATTCGTTCGCACTCACTGCAATGTCTGCCAATGATACGACCATTCTTGAGTTCCTCCAAGTATCGACTATATGCAATTCCCCCAGCCCAGACATATTTAGCATTTGGACGCCACTTGAACGTGATGGCGTCTTTTGCCTTGAGTTCAGCATCCCGGAGGTATATTCCTGGAACTTCTTTCATCTTCTCACTCATTGTCATCATCTCCTGAACACTGTCACTGTACCAACCTGCATGAGATCTCCCCATGCTTGACACACACCGGTCTCTGCTCCATCGACCTGTCGTTTCCCAGCCTCATTTCGCAGTTGCCAGAATGCCTCGCAGCACTTCATCAATCCAGCAGCGGCTATTGGGTTACCAACGCCAAGTAGACCACCAGATGGACAAATCGGTAGTTTTCCATCACGTTGAGTTACTCCCTCGTGGGTGAGTTTTGGTGCCTCTCCCTTCTTTGCCAAGAGAAGCCCTTCCATGTGATGAAGCTCTTTGTAGGTGAACGGATCATATGGTTCAGCGAAGGATACCTGGTTGGGTGGGTCATCAATTTTTGCCATCTTGTAGGCCATTTTTGCAGCCTCCTCAACGTATTGAGGGTAGTATAGGTCTCGATTTGTCCAGTACGAACTATCGAGTGACCAACCCACACCATCAATCCAGACTGGCGAGTCGGTGTATTTTTTGGCGACCTCCTCAGATGCCAGAACCAATGCTGCAGCTCCATCGCTTGGTGGACTGATATCCAGTCGTTGCACTGGCCAGACCATTGTTTCTGAGTTCATTACGTCCTCAACAGTAATCTTTGCTGCTAGTTGAGCACTGGGATGGTCCAGGGCGTTGCTCTTATTCTTAACTGCAACCTCAGCGATGTGCTCCTTTGGGATGTTGTGTTTCGTCATGTATCGGTTCATCTCGAGGGCGAAGATCCAGACAAGATTAGGTTGAAGCGGTCTCGTGATGATTGGGTCCCAGATAGTACGAAAGGCGGTCTGGGGATGTGGTTGTACTGGACTCATTTTCTCTTCAGCCACGACCAGGCATGTATCATAAAGACCTGAAGCTACATGCCACCATCCAGCAATGGGTGCAAACACACCAGTACCACCACCCACAAAGGGGCGCATATAGGGTCGTCCGGTTCCTCCTGCTCCATCAAGCAGGTTCTCCGATTTCATGTGAATTCCATCGAACGCGTCGGGCGCGGTTCCCATCACAACACTCTCAATCTCACTGAGGTTCATCTCTGCAGAATCCAATGCCATCTTCGATGCATGGTAGGAGAGTTCTTTCCCAGTTTCTTTCAACCTTCTTCTGAACAGTGTGATGCCAGCTCCAATGACTGCAACTCTTCTCTTTATTGTCATCTTTCATCTCCTCCTACTTCTCATTGCTAAGAATCAGCATGCTACCAGTGGCTGTTGGAATTCCGCGCCATGATTGAGCAGCTGCTGTCCGGGCGTTCTTAATCTGCCTCTTTCCTGCATGACCTCGAAGCTGCAGCACGCATTCAAGAACTGACTGCAGTGAGGAGGCTTCTAGGAGGTTGCCGGCTCCCAATCGCCCACCTGACACATTGACGGGAGTTTCTCCGTTTCTGTCAAATTTACCTTGTTCAAGTAGTTTCCCAGCCTGACCTTTCTCACATATTCCAATTGCTTCAAGATGTTGAAGCTCTTTGTATGAGAACCAGTCATCAACCTCTACAAGATCCAGTTGTTTCTTGGGATCTATGATACCTGCCATCTTGTAAGCCTTTTTCGATGCGAGCTTGGCGTAAGTGGCTTCACTCCAGTTTCGTGACTCCAACCACGGTGTTTCTGAGATCCAGCTCAGTCCCTTCAACCAGATGGGATAATCCGAGAGCTCCTTTGCCCTCTTCTCAGAGGCAAGTACAAAAACAATGGCTCCATCAGCTAAGGGACTTAAGTCTCGTCGAGACAATGGGTCAGAAACCATCTCAGAGTTCATCACTTCATCAACAGACATACTAGCTGGATATGCTGCCAAGGGATTGTCCAACGCATTCTTCTTGTTCTTAACTACAACTCGTGCACATTGCTCCCTAGTTGTCTTTGTCTCAGAGAGATACTTTCTCATCTCAAGCCCTGCAACAAAGAAGGGGCTCACATTCATGCTTCGATTATAAACTGGATCAAGTCCATGGCTTACAATCCCTGTGAATGAAAGCATGTCAGATGCCTTGCTATGTGCTTCGATTGCCACAATATCGAACATCCCAGTTTCTACCTGCATGACTCCTGTCATCAAAGCTTGCAGTCCATCTCCACTTATTGTACAGACCGGACGGAGAGTGGCACCAAGCTGGTCAGGCACAAACTCGTCGAAGATTGAGTAGCCTTCCCAGTAGTCCTCAGCCCCTGTGATGAAGCTACCAATGTCTTTTCTAGGACTTACGCCAGCATCGGTGTAAGCCTTGACAGCAGCTTCAAACATCTGTTCCTTGAATGTAACGTCGGGAGTTGCACTTCGAAAATCAGTATATCCAACACCAACAACAGCAACAGTCATGGGGAATACTTCCTTCTATCAAAATCTCCGGGATATGACCTCCTCAGCCCGGAGGAATCGGGATGGATTTGGGCCTCCTATAAAGGCTTCCGGTAACTTTAGCTGATGAAACTCCAACAAAATCAATCAAGCAACAATGAGGTCACCAAGCATATTCTGAATCCTAGTGCGGAGGGTCTTCACAGTTGGCGAGTCGAGGATTTCGAGAGCATCCTGCAAGACCTCTCGTGCCTCGCTCTTTCGGCCCTGCTTTACAAGGAACTCCGCCCTGAGAAGTGCAGCTTGCATCTGGATTCCAGGGTAGTCTCTTTTCTGTGCGTGGCTCTCAAGCCGCACCATCCATGGACCTGATGAGTCGTCTTTACTGGATTCATCAGCCAGTTGAATCTCGACCTGTGTTAGAGCAACAAGACACCGATTGATTCCAATATGAAGATTGAGCGGTTCAACTACAGCAAGTGCTTGCTCCAGACTAGCAATTGCAGCTTGCGGATCCCCTGACTTCAACTCATGGATACCTCTTCCTTCCAAGAACAGTGCTTGATCGAAATCAGCTGCGCTCTCCAGACTCAGCTTGTGCAATTCATTCAGGTGATAATCTGCAGCATCTATTCTATGAAGTAGATGCAATGCACGTAGCATTGCATAATGCATCTGAACGTCGCCTTTTCCGCCTGTTATTCGAAACGATTCATTTGCCCAGTACAACGCCTGTCTTGCATCCTCCAAGTCAGAATAGTAAATTGAAACAATAGCACATCTTGAACTGGGAGGTCCTTTGTCATTATTGTACACCTCAGCAGCGGCTACTTGGCATTCAACGGCCATATCATACACCCCCCTGACTGCATGTATCAATCCCATGTAGTGTCTTGCAGCTTCTATTTTCCTTGGTAGACCAGACAAGACACCGAGTTTGTAAAACTCCTCAGCGTATTCCAGTGCATACATAGCATTGTGATCCTTGAGCATATATGCAAGGCTTCCTGTTATTGATATCACCGAAAGGACATCATTTGCTTTTCGTGCTTGCTCCAAAGCTCTTTGCTTTGTAAGAAAGGAAAGAACATGATCTCCTTCCAAACTGTGTATAAAAGATTGAATAACTGAGAGATATGACTCAAAACATACAAGATTCGGATTATTGTCTAAAATGGTTTCAAGTTTTATCGACAACTCAGCGAATTCTGATGGGGTATTCCCAATCAGATAACTCTCGATATCATAATACAGATCCATGAGCATCCAATCTGGAGGATTTGTTTCTTACACTCTACTCAGAACTCCTGATATCTTGTCACGATAAACAAATGTGTATGGAATATCAATCAGTGAAAATGTCCATACCAATATTTCAGGAGTGTCATTGAATTTTTCCCGCAGTCTGTCCTGAAGACTCCTCTCTTCGGAACGCCACACATGTAAGGCGGCCATGTAGGCAAGTTCAAGGGAGACATCCTCATCGCAGGCTTTGCTACCCAGTCGGACCACAAAGTCATAGTAATTTGTTGCTTGGTCCATAACTTCCTTCAGAACGTCGACTGTTTCTTCTTTTAAGAAGGGAAAGTAGTTGGTTATGGTCCCGATTGGCTCCAAGCTTAATACTTTCAATCAACGAAATTGGTAGTATTACACTGACCTTCTACATCAGTGTTTTGGAATTCAGGTAAATATGATATCAGGGAACATGGAAACTGCCAGATCATTGAGATACTTCATGCTTGGAGCCTTGGCTATTCCTTGAACCTGCTTGAGCAACTTCCGCATGTCATCATTCCATCCTTGTTTCCTGCGAAGTTCAGCCTTTAGTAGCAACGCACGAGCAGCAATACCAGGCAGATCATTCTTCTCAACATGTTCCACTAATTTTGCCATCCAAGGACCAGAGGAATCTAAGTTCTTTTTCAGGGATTCGTCTGTGAGCATTTCGATTTCGATTTCAGTGAGGTTGAGGAGGCATATATTCTGAACCGGGAGAATTGGATTGTTTTTTAGATAGTCCAGCACTTCTTTGAAGACCAGGGTGGCACTATCATAGTTAGCCTCTGCTTTATCAAGAATACCTTCCACTAATTGAACCGTTATCATTTGTCTGGAATCCCCAGATTTTGTTGCTATTTTGCTTGCAATTGCGAGCTCTGCTTCAGCCTCATCATATCTACCAAGGTTGACTAGAGCCCAAGCCAGATCGCGATGAGGGTTGGCATTATGCCGCATTACAGATGTACTAGTGGCAAATTCGACTACAGTCTTAGCTAGTTGATAGGCTTCCTCTCCGTTTCCCATTTGGTTGTACATCGATGCAATCATTTGGTCGCTATATTGTGTAGGTAGACCGAGTGACTCTCTGATTCTTCTGTATTCTAAGGAATATTCAATTGCCGCATCGAATTCTCCGCGAATTGCCATGATGAATCCCAAATTTTGTAGAGCAGCACCAACTCCATTTTTATAACCTAATCTTTCGCTGAGTTCTCTAGCTGAAATAAAGAGATCAATTGCCTGTTTTACATCGGTCGCCCTGATGGAACCAGCCATGTGACAGATGGTACCTACCATTAATATTGGCTCATCAAACTTTCTCGCAATCGCAATAGCTTGTTTTCTTTGATCTATTGCTTCTTTGTCTTTGTGCTCGCTTTCGTACCCAAAGGCCCTCATATTTAGAAGAAATGCTTTGAAAAAGGCAAGATCGGTATTCTTTTCCACACTGGATGCAATTACCTCAATTGGTTTGATGTCTACATCAGACTCCGGGTAGAATGCCATAGCCTCGTGTCTCCAACTTAAATAGAGTTGACTTGTTATCCAGTCATTTGGAGCAACCATTAATGCCCGTTTCATTGATTCTTTCATTTCATCCCAGCTGACTACGTCACCTCTTCGAGCCCTCGTTAGTAGGAGCAGAGGCAACCCTAAGTCCGTTACCTTTCCAGTAGAGGCTAATCTATTGACCAAAGTATAGCAATCAAGATAAAAAGCAAAGTAGACAGCGAAATACTCCAGTAAGGGAGATGACGCTTCAGTACAGACTCTGTCGCATAACTTCTCCGTGAAATCTCCAAAGTTTTCTGCCTCATCCATCACTGATTGGAGTATAGATTTTGTTTCTTCATCCACATGTGGGAAGCACATGGTTATGGTCCCGATTGGCTCCACTCTCACGCACCTCAGACCAGCGAATTCGGTATTATTCAGCTGACCTTCCACATCAATGTTTTGCAATTTAGATCACTATGATATCAGGAAACATGGAAATAGCCAAGTCGTTAAGATACCTCATACTTGGGGCCTCTGCTCTCTTCTTGACCTCTTTGAGTATCTTACGAACCTCATCAAATTGTCCTTGTCTGTGACAAAGTTTTGCCTTAAGAAGAAGAGTTTGAGCTGCAATGCCAGGCAAATCATAATTTTGCACATATTGTTCTAACTCTTGCATCCAAGGTCCAGAAGATTCGGTTTTCTCCTTCAAAGATTCTTCTGAGAGCATTTCAATCTCCATTTCTGTAAGATTGAGGTAACAGGGATTCTGCCAAAGAGGAGTTGGACTCTCTTTGTAATCTTTCAGAACTTCTTCAAAACACTCAATGGCAGTCTCAAAATTATTCTCAGCTTTATCAAGAATACAATCTACTGCTCGACACCATAGGATTACATTTGAGTCTCCTGACTTTAATGCTATCTGATGGGCTTCTGCAAGCTTAGTTTTAGCTTCATCGAATCTGCGGAGGTTTATCAATGCCCAAGCAATCTGTAGAGGAAAATATGCACTTAACCGAGCTACACCTCTTCCAATTCTTGATCCAACAATCGCATTTTCTAGAGCTTTACGCCCCTGTTTCATTTGATTGTAATAATGAGCAATAATAGAGTATACAAAGACGCTGTTATGACCCAAGGAGTTTAGATAATTAATATATTCAGATTGATGTTGAATCGCAGCATCGAATTCTCCTCGTAGTGCTGTGATATGACCCATTTCGTGTTGAATCAAGGCAAGGAGATATTTGTAACCAAGGGTTTCACTTAACTCTCTTGCCGTGAGTAGAATATCGATTGCTCGTTTCAAATCTGTGTGTTTACATTTATTTCCAAGAGAATAGAGAATATTAGCTACAAGAATCTGTTCATCATATTTTCTTAATATAGCGAGAGCTTCTTGCTCCAACTCGATGCTTTCTTGGATCTTATCCTCACGGTAATAGCTCCGCGCCTTAATTTGCATGAGGTAAGATTTGAAAAATTCCAACTCCTTGTTTATATGCACACTAGAGGTGATTAATTCAATAGGCTTGACATCAGTATCAACCTCTGGGAAGAATGGTTCCCCTCTCAATCTCCAAGTAAGGTATAAGTGACTTGCAATCCAATCATTAGGAGCGGCTCTTATTGCTTTAATAAGCGAGTGTTTCATCTTCTCCCAACTAATTGTATCACCCTTATGAGTCATTGATATAAGGTATAGAGGTCTAGCAATATCGGACACCTTTCCCACAGTTTCTAACCTGTCAGTCAGATTGTAGTTTTGAATATGAAAAGAGAAAAAGAAGGCGAAGTACTTTAACAACGGTGATGAGTGTTCTGAGTATACTTTTTCACAGAGTGTTTCTGTAAAGACACCGAAATTCTCTGCCTCATCCATGACTGACTGAAGCATAGATCTTGTTTCCTCATCGACATGTGGAAAACATATGGTTATTGTTCCAAGTGGCTTCAATCATTCAAACCTCAAACCGGCCAAATCGGTACTATATGGCAGAACTTCTACATCAGTATTTTGGAAGTCAGGAAACTATGATGTCAGGAAACATGGAGATTGCTATATCGTTGAGATACTTCATACTTGGAGTTTCAGCAGTCTTGTGAACCTCTTTGATAATCTTTCGAACCTCATCAAACAGACCTTGCTTTTGGAGGAGTTTTGCCTTGAGAAGAAGAGATTGAGCTGCGATGCCTGGGAGGTCATTCTTCTCTGCATGTTCTTCCAGCTTCCTCATCCACGGTCCAGAAGAGACAGTTACCTTGTCTAACGAGTCCTTCGAGAGTCTAGCGATTTCAATATCAGTGAGATTGAGTAAACAAATGTTCTGATAGAGAGGAACTGGGTCTTCTTCTAGATGCTTCATCACTTCGCTAAAGCATTCGATGGCACTATCAAACCTGCCCTCCGCTTTGTCGAGAATGCCTTCAACCAACCGATGCCACAGGAGTTGCAAAGAGTCTCCTGACTTTGTTACCAATTTCTGAGCAATTGCCAGTTCTGCTTTTGCCTCGTCATATCTTTGTAGATTGATCCACGCATATGCCATCTGCGTATGAGCATAAGGAGCAATACGCGGAGAGGACTCGAGTAGGTCAATTGAGACCCTAGCTCGTTCCAAGGCTTCTTCTCCATTTCCACTTTGATTGAGATAGGAGGCAACAACTGCATATGCGAGTGCCGCCGGACATGAGAGCGACCTCGCGATTTCTGCATCCTCAAGATTATTTTCGACTGCAGTGTTATACTCTCCTCTGATTCCCATGATATGACCTAATTCGGATTTGACATTACCTATATTGAAGAGATAACCAAGTTGCTCACTCAACTCTTTTGTTGTGAGTAGAATATCCATTGCCCGTTTTACATCGGTGTGTTTGACCTTATTAGCCATATAATGTAGGAGATACGCAAGCATAATTTTGTCATCGTATTTTCTTGCTATGATGATTGCCTGTTTCACTAGCTCAATCATCTCTTTTAGCTTTTGTTCTCTTAGAAGGTTTTGAGCTTGTATCACGAGAAGATATGATTTAAAAAAGCCTAATTCCTTCTTCTCATTTATGCTTCTTGTGACGACTTCAATGGGTTTGATATCGATATCACACTCAGGATAAATACGGTCAGCAAGCTGTCTCCACTTAGTATATAGGTGAGTCGTAACCCAGTCATTTGGAGCCGCTGCTAGTGCTTCAACAAGGGAACCTTTCATCTCCTCCCAACTAATCATTTCACCCCTCTGAACCAGCGTTATAAGGTATAGAGGTTTTGCAATATCGGACAGCTTTCCTGAAGTCTTTAACCTGTCAGTCAGATTATAGTCATGAATATGAAAAGAGAAATAGAAGGTGAAGTACTCTAGCAGCGGTGATGAAGGCTCAGAACACACTCTGTAACACAGTTTCTTTGTGAAGTTTCCGAAATTCTCTGCCTCATCCATGACCGACTGAAGCACAGATCTTGTTTCTTTGTCAATATGTGGGAAACACATGGTTATTGTGCCAAGTGGCTTCACTCTCAAATACCTTCAATCAACGAAATTGGTAATATTCAGCATATCTTGCACATGAATCTTTTGAATTAATTATCAGAACCTTCAATGCAGTTTTGGAAAAATAGACACAAACATCATTTTTGACCACATTGTACTCGTTAATTAGAACTCATCTGGAAAGTGCAGACATGACAAATGCGAATGAGAACCTTCTAGATGCAGCTGCAGAATGTGACCTTGATAGTGTCCAAGATGCTCTCTGTTTGGGGCAAATATTGACGCTCAAAATGAATACATGAAGGACTCTGCACTTCACCTTGCTTCAAGTAGAGGGCACTTAGAAATCGTGAGAATGTTATTAGATGCAGGTGTGGATCCCACTATACAAATCGAAGGTGCTGAAGGTGAAGAGGGGATGACAGCTTTATCCTACGCTGTGCGGGAAGGACATGATGAAATTATGGTTGTACTGAGAGAAACCATGGATATTTCAGAATAAGGTTTGACTATTTAGTGTGTCAAGTAGCGAAAATTGGCAGAGAAACCATCCAACGAACATTATTAGATATGAAATTGTGACATATTTGCTATGACCAGTGATTCAGAGGAATTTGAAGACATCATTCGGGTCATCGAGGGGGTCCATTGCGCCAAGGGTCCCAAGGGATGCAAGAAATGTGCTGATGCTGGAATTCAGAACAAGCTCTGTCTGATTCGTATCTACAAAAAAGCTAGTGAAGAACCTAGACTGGTTATCGAGCTTGACCGGGAGGATCAACAGTACTTCACATATGATGTATTGAAGTGCTTCGATGACATGCAACAAGCTCGTGATTATGCTCAGGAACACGAAATTTGGGATGTGGAGTACTGAGTCAGTAAAGCATTGCCTTTCTTTGCATTTACACGAAATCGCACCCCACATATTCTAGTTTTGTCAGTTGCATAGTGTCACTTAGTTAGTGGACTCTGAGTGACTGTGAGGTGAAGAGTAGATGGATAGATCGCAAATAGTAGCTACAATTGTTGTTCTCATGATTTCAGGAATAGCGTTCATAGCAGGGAGTCTACAAGAAACCTATGTTACACAAGCACTTCATGAGAAGGAAACGGTGCAAGATCTACAGGATGATTTAGAGAGAATGGAGGACCATGCATACTACATAATGGGTCGAGATGTTACCAGAGTAAGGGAGTACCTTGATCTGCTAGCAGAAATCACACTTCTAGATGTAGAATTTGAAATGCTCAATGCAAGTTTTACACCCGAAGAGAGAGAAGTATATCTCAGGAGAACCATCGATACGTTAATCCAAATGCAAGGATATCAAAACAATCTCTTGGTACTCCACCTGTTTAGACACTTCAACCAAAGTACCAACACATACTACATTGCACATGAAAATAATGAGGGGTACAATTTCTCGATAACGTGGCAGATGTGGCAATCTTTTGAAACAGAGTTTGGTTCACCTGTGATAGTCATGACCCCTGAACAATATTATGGACATTTCTTCGCTTATGACATGATTCAAGCACGTGGAGAGGGACTCCGTCCAGTTGATCCAGAAACTAATGAAGAAATCTTCATCTTTGAGAATGTAGGTATTGAGTTCTTCTGCGAGTCCTTCCTACTCAGCCAAGTTCAATCATTGCAGAGTCAAATTAGTGTGATGTTGAATGAGGTGTCACAACTAGAATCAGAAGCTGATAGAATATCGTCTAGTGTGGGATTAATCACAGTAGCCATGTTGCTTGCCACAGTTATGTCAGGTCGGATTGATGAGAAGAAGCTTGAGAATCAGATAGTTGCACTTCAGGTTGACCTGGGCAAAGAAACAGCGATTGACAAAGATATAATGTCCATTCCCATACTCCTAGTTGCTCTGGTCTTAGCGGCTCTGGGTATATACTTGATGTTGTTCTAGAGAGCAACATTCTTCACAAAGGCACAATAATCCCATACGGATTGTGAAACTATGAAAGAGCGTGATGAGGAGAGAGAGAACACAACAAGCTTATGGTTGGATGGCTTCAGGGGCTTTGGAAAGGAGGATTCAGCACCGAAAGATTCCCCCAAGAACTGGGTTTAGTTCACAGCCTTTTCGGTAGTGTTCAAGCTAAAATCAACATTCCATCAAAAGAATGTTAGTGATTTCATTGGTACAATGATAAATAACATTCACTGCTACCTAATGGATATAGGCATTCCAGAAATCGAAATACTAGCTGGAATGAAACCAGAAATTAAGTTGACAAAAACGCAAGTAGTGACAGCTTTCTATGGATATGCCCTAGACAACCCAGAGAACAACCCAGTTCTCCCGGTCAAGTTATTCCGACCACTTGTCGAGAACCTGACTCAAGGGAGCAAACAATTGAAGCTACCGTCTTGGAAGTATGCGGGACTTCTTGAGAATAGTGATTTTGTTCGAAGATCTTTGAAGACGCAAGTAAAACAACCGTTCTCTGTAGTTCAAGGTCTGAATCCTGCAGAGAGCGAGTACAAGTGGTTTGATCAAACATTCAAAATCATACAGTCAGATGTAGTGTATAAAGAATTTTCAAAAGATGCCGTTGCTTCTGTCTAAAATTGTAACAACCATACAGATATTACCCAAACGGCATAACGAGAAGACTATGAAGGATGATGAATGCATAGAGAAGGTCACAATTACAGTTTTCCCCCCAATGTCAGGGATTGGGATTGTTGAAGCAGACCCGGTTGTGAAAGATGAAGATGCATGTGGAGATACTACTGCTCCTGTAGTCACTCCTCAAGCAGACACTGTTGTTGTGAAGCTTGCATCCAGTGACCCGATGGAGAAAATCAGTCAATTATTGGAGCAGGCTCAAGTCAAGTTTGGAGAGAATATCTGTATAAGATGGGCAGGCTATGAAACTCCTGAGAAAATAGATGATGCTATGGAGTGGTTAAATGCAGCTCTGCGCGGGAGTGGGGATTCAACTGTATTAGATGAACAAGGATTCTCTGCATTCATAGGGGCTTCTGCACCAATTATATCAATCAATAATAGACTCTCCTTCGTGGGAATGATTCCAAATGAGAGCCAATTTCTAACAAGAATAGCAGCCACAATCAGGATTGTTGATGAAGGTTCAACGAGTTAGATATAGGAATTCAATAGAGAAGAGTAACTAATTCGTCTTCGCTAATATTGCCACCAGTGACAACTGCGACTAGACGCTTCCCTTGGAACTCATCTGCTCTTTCTAAGATGACTGCTGTCGAAGCAGCGCCTGCGCCTTCGATGATGAGGTTCTCATTTTCATACAGAACACGCATAGCTTCAATGATTGAGGATTCCTTTACAAGAACAATCCTATCCAAGAGTTCCTGAATGATATCAAGAGTGATTGAATCAGGTTCAACGCCGCCCATCAGTCCTTGGGCAACAGAATCAGATTCTTCAGCATCCACCCAGTGACCTGCCTTCCACGATTCGTAGACTTCTGGAGAAACTTCAGATTGCACTCCAATCATCTCAGTATGTGGACTCATGACCTTCACCACAGTAGCAATTCCCGAGATGAGACCTCCCCCACCAATTGGTACAATCACAGCATCAATGTTACCTAGTTGCTCAACAATCTCAAGACCGGTCGTACCAGCACCGGCAACTATCATGGGGTCATTGTAAGGACTTACGTAGGTCAAACTCCTCTCTTTCGCAAGTCTACGAGCATAGGACTCAATATCAGCATACCCCACATCCTGGATGACTTCAACACCAGCCTTCTGCATTTTCTCCATCTTGACTCGTGATGCTTCTTTGGGAAATACAACTTTTGCAGAAATACCCAATTTCTTTGCAGCATATGCGGTGCCTAATCCATGATTTCCCGTTGAGGCAGTAATTACTCCTCTTGAGGCTTGTTCTTTCGTCAGAGTCATCAGCCTGTTCAAAGCACCTCGAACCTTGAACGATCCAGTGATTTGTTCATTTTCCAATTTCAAATACACTGACCCCTGAATCATTTCACTGAGGTGCGGTGAATGATGCAATGGAGTGGTCTTGATATGACCCTTGATGCATTTGCGCGCATGTTCAATATCTTCGAAGGAAACCATCAGCAAATCACCATCTGACTTTTGGCTTTAAACACATGGAATTATAAGTGTATGACCGAAAATGTCTTCTAGGTGCGTCGAAGAGATAGATAATATATTTGTTTCATAAATAAACGGCGATTTCGATGAGGGATTCAAGAGTTCAGGTGATTACGATAATCACACTGTTCGTTCTTCTTAGCACAACTATTATTCAACAGACAAGCGCGGTAGATAATGAAACGAGGTCCACATACTGGTACACTGGGAACAACTTCGATATCAATCATCAAGATTTGTGGGTTCCATTTTTCGCCCTTTGTGATATCCCCTACTCCCTTCCTCTTCGAGGTTTTATTTCAGATAGCAGGAACTACTTTCTAGACTTTGGAGCTGTGGATTGGCTTTCTGAATGGATTGAGTATGGCTATGAGTGGCCAGTTCATGAGCACGAGAAGGACCTGAACCTTCAGAACTTGACGGGTCAGCTTGAATATCTCTTCGAAAAAACGACGAAGCGTCTTGAGCTGCCTCCATACTATGTGGATGAGTATTATGCAGTGGATTCTGTAGTGGATTATGTGAAGGACTTCGATGCACCATATGAGGCATTCATTCCATTAATCGTGATGTACGGGTTGAACGAAACATATGATGATACTATGATGCACACCTGGGTGATACATCCAGACATCATCGAAGATACACTGAATGAAGCATTCCCGCTCATTACCTGGGAAATTGAGTTATTTTGGTTCGACTATGACAACCATACCGAGTTTGCAGATTTTATGATGGAGAAGACGCAAGATGGTCGAATCATAATTGATGATGATTATCTGAATCGGACGGACTATATTCTTCATGACATTATCTGCTCAGACCTAAGATACACTTCTTCTGATCTGGTACTTCCTGCATTGGTCATGCTTCAGCACAATCCATTGTGGTCAGTATTCTATCAGATGGCGATTGGCGGATTAGGCGGCATCAATTCGACCTTTCCAGAGATTGATGCATGGTGTTTGAACGGTAGAAGTGAATTTTCATACTTCTATGGTGGCGATCCAAATCACCCACGTGCTTCTATCACTCCAACGATTATTCATGAATTGGGTCATTGTATTGGTCAAACGGACATACATACAATGTTTGGATGGGTTTTTGCTAGCACTAGTATGTCAGTGATGTGTTCGTATCAGCAACCCACAAGCTTTGATAGATTTGACATGGACCTCATAAATAATGGGCAAGGGTTGCAACTCTGGGGACGCTATCTAGATGAGATTGATTACTTCAGAGGATTCTCTCTAAACACGTCTCAACAAACTGAACTACAAGCTCTTGAGGACAGCTTGTCATCGGTACCGAATTTGTTGATTTCCTCTGATATAGCTCAGCTACGTCTTCTATTGTATGAAGCGGATTCTGTTTGTGATCAAATTTCGATTGAGCTATCTGTGCCTAGACAATCATCTGATTGGTCTGACTTTGCGCCAGCTATTGACTACCAGATAGATTGGATAATTGGACCGGGAATACCCAATGCAGAATCCGTAGCAGAATCGATTGAATCAGACATTGACACAACACGTATGATTATTCCTTTTGAGAGCACTGTTTTACCAACTCCAATTTACAATGTTACCATTGATGTTCATGCCACTTCTGAGTCCTTTGATAATGCAGTCTTTCAGTTTTGGGGACGAAATATGGTCGAGGCAAACACGAGTTCATTTTCTGCTTCTGAGGTTCCTGAGGACGCATGGGATTCGCTACCTCGAAACAGAGTTTTCCAAAATCAGTCTGGATATGCTATCGATGGTTATGTCATTGAAGAGTGGCTAACTGATAATCCCTTCACCACTGACATCCCGGACAAGATACACTACAGGTTCTATATGATGAATCTAGAGAATCTTACACAGCTGGGTCCAGATAACACAGAAATCATCGTAGGAGCTCTCCTAGTTGGTGCAGGAGTTGTCATAATCGCGGTTGTCTTGATTCAGAGGAGAAGAACTTAGCAGAATTCGGGTCTTCTTCATAGATTCAGTAAGTTTCGTTGTTTTCAACAATCAATGATGATAAGTGGGACGTTCATCTCATCGGAACTCACTCCTCCATGGTGTCCACTCAACTCAGGAGGCTCAAATCCTGGGAAGCAGTTCAAAAGCGCAAAACCCTCATTGAAGGTTAGAGTGTAATCACCTACTCTATCAAGCAGTCGCGGATGGGGGTCATGAAAACCAAACCAGTTCTCATGGACCAACTCTTTGCTTGTATGAAGGTTGCAAATATCACCAAGATCATTCTTGATATATCTCTCAAACTCCGACACTTTAGATGGTCGCACATAACAGAATCCAGTTCTGGTGTCACCACACACTGGGAGGTGTAGACATTCTTCGAGTTTTGGATGATCTCTTGTGTACACTATGTTTTCTGGAGGAACATCATTGAATCCATGATCCGCGGTGATGACCAATGTCGTGTCTGAATCAGTCAAGGTTTCAATGAACGAATAAAGCATTTCATCAAACTCTATGAGGTGTTTCTTTGCCTCATGACTTTCGCAACCCAGAAAATGACTAATGCTATCCAAGGTGGGCCAATATGAGTAAACATAGCTTTGTTTTTTCGACTTTGTTATGGCACTACGGATACTACTGAAGAATGAGTCAATGTCAGAGTAACCAATCCTTCGGGCACTACCTGCGAGATTCCTTGTGTATTCAGAGTCCACGATTTGATAGTCATAAATCATCGAGTACTCTCGGTTGATGTCACTGAGGATACTCTTGACATCAATCACCCTTGAAATCGGAGCATCGATAACATTTCCATCAATTGCATTAGTATATGGGAGAATCCGAGAAACAAGGCCGTACTCCTTCAGGTGAACATACCAGCCAATAACACCATGTTGTTGTGGAGGGAGCCCTGAGAGGAAAGAGGTAATCGCAGAACCTGTGGAGGGAGGAAAGACAGAAGTGATAGAACCTTTGAGATTCTTCTGAAGTGTAGTTCCATTCCCATGTTTTCGAAGGTAATTGAATCCAAGCCCATCTAAGATGATGAGGACTATGTTCTTTGACTCCTTCAGAGAGTCTAGTGAATCAAGAGGAGGATATGGGCTATTTACTCCTGAGGCGGAACCTATTGAACTCATGAGATTAACAATACTTCTAGAATAGTCAGGTCTTGTTTGCATGATGTCCATCACTCTTCTTGACAGTGAGTTATCGGATCTTCCCGAAGGACTGTGTCTAGTGTTTCAACTAACCTATTGGCATTATCCTTATTGAAGACCAAAGGTGGCTTAATCAAGAGGACATTTTGAAGAGGGCCATCAACACTGATGAGAAGTCCAAGTTCACAAAAACGTTCCACAACATACTTAGTTTCCTCCCTCGCAGGTTCTAGGGTTTCACGGTTTCGAACGAGTTCAACACCAATAAAGAGACCAAATCCACGGACATCTCCAATGATTGGATGAGCTTTCATTAAACTCTTCAAGCCTTTGAGTAAATATGTCCCCACGTCCTTGGCATTCCCTTGCAGATTTTCTTGGTCTATCTCATCCAAGACAGCCATTCCTACTGCACACGAAACAGTGTTACCGCCTGTTGTACTAAAGAACTCCATACCAGTAGTGAATGAATCTGCTATCTTGCGAGTCGTGACCACAGCTCCAATCGGATGACCATTACCAATTGGTTTGCCCATCGTTACAATATCTGGAACGACTCCTTGAGTTTCGAACCCCCAGAAGTAATCGCCCATTCTTCCAAAACCCACTTGCACCTCATCCACAATACAAACCCCACCAGCTTCACGGACATATCTGAATGCTTCTTTTAGATAGTCTCTGGGGAAAACAATCTGACCACCACAGCCCATAAGTGGCTCACAGATAAAGGCAGCGAAACCCCGACCATCTTCTTTAATCCTCTTAGTCGCCTTAAGAATGTCTTCTGCGAACTTCTTTCCTGCATCAGAACCCTTGTATTCTCCGCGATACGTGTCTGGCATTCTCACGATATGTACATGTGAAGGTGAACCTTCACCGCCAGGACCATCATGCTTGTATGAACTAATGTCTATAAGCTCGGCTGTGTTTCCATGATAGGCTCCTCTGATAGCAATAACATCCTTTTGACGGGTATGGGTTCGAGCCAATCTCAATGCAAGCTCATTTGCTTCACTCCCACTATTAACAAAGAAACAGACACTGAGGTCTGTGGGTAGTTTCGCTGTCAATCGCTTTGCGTACAGCGCGAGATTTTGATGCAGATATCGAGTGTTCGTGTTTAGGACTGCCGCTTGTTGACTAAGCACTTTCACTACTCGGGGATTACTATGACCAACCTGAGGGACATTGTTGCGGATGTCTAGATACTCGCGACCAGTTTCATCATAGAGATACTGCATGAATCCTCGAACTATGTTCAGAGGTTTTCTGTATGAAACGCTTAGAGAAAGCCCAATTGACTTACTTCTAATCTCCAAGATTTCATTCTTGGATAGGTCTGGTTCTGGAAACATATTTGCGGGAATCTGAAGAATCAAGTTGGGATTCGGACATATGCTTAACCAGACATCACGTTTGCTAGGTGGAGCAACACCATAAAAATCTCCTTTCTCATCCATCATATCTACAATTAGCTGGAAATGAAGATGGGGAGGCCACCCACCATTATCGGGATATTCACCAACACGTCCAATCTGCTGCCCTTTCTTGATATGTTCTCCAATAGACAGTCCTTCAAGTGAATCTCGAGTCAGATGGCTATAGAGGATGTAGAAGGGTGGAACATCTGGAGTTGTCGTGTGCTCAATAACAATGGTTGGTCCATTATCTAATGGTAGAGCGTTGTCCTGAAAGCTATGGATAGTCCCATCATAGACTGAAAATACTGGAGTGCCACTATCAACGAAGAGGTCCATAGCAAGATGAACCGTGCGTTTCTCTCCGTTAAATGCAATATATTGGTCACCAGTATAAATCAAACGGGGCTCATCATATCTACCGACACCTATGTCGACCCCAGCAGCCCTTAGTTTCTTGTTGATCAGATCTCCAAAGGTTCTGTGATCTGCGAGGTGGTGAGGTGAAGTTACATCCAAGCTGCCTACACTTAGATCTAATACAATACTATTTTTTCCATCAATAGGCATCCCAAGAGGACTACCAAATTGCTTTTGATTATTTTTAATCCAATCCACTACAACTTTAGAATTCTGACATGGTTCAAGACCAACAGTAGCTCTGAAGCAATATGATGCAAATCGAGGATGTATCTCCTTGAGTATTGTCAGCGTTTTCCATGCAGGTTTTTGACTAATGCTAAGATATTCATTGTCAGGTTCAAGTTGTTGTTGATGTGCAGCGATTGACACACTCATAGATAATCGTGTACAGACAAGGGGATACAACAGTTCTAAATCAACTACTGACAGTGGAAATATAGCATGATAGCCAGACAAAATCTTCTGAGCAACTCTTATTGGATCAGGTTTGTCAAGTATTGCATATGCGATTGCTATAGCAAGTTCATTAATAGTATAGGAATACACCATATCTCCGAAGTCTAAGATTCCAAAAGAGCGTGAATCTTCGTCATGTGGACGATTAACGATCACATTATAGTCGTTTGCATCATTATGAATGACACTTTTCTTCAGTTCCTTCAACTTAGGAAAAACTAGGGATTCAAAGAGATGCAAGAAGTAATCAACAAGCTCCCTTTTATTATCTTCAGTGATGATTTCTTTATTTTTCCTAATTACCGAACTTGCGTTTTTCAAGTCCCAATAGAATTCACGATGAGCGGCGGGGTGATCAAAATCAGCAAGACATTTACTGATTGAGCCCACAAATCGTCCGAGGTCAAGAAGTAGTTCTGGTGTGTGAGGATTGACTTGAGCAAAAACCCTACCTGGAAGATACGATACGAGCCTGACAAAATGAGTTGTTCGATCTCGAGTGCTTGTTTCAATCTCAAGACCACTGATGCTTTTTTTGATCTTTGGAGAATTGATCTTACCATGAGCAGTTGAGAGATGGTGCATGGCGCTGTTCTGCATCTCAAGAGTTTCTCTTCGTTCTGATTCTGCTGCAATCTTCAGAACATACTCTTCACCTGTATCTGCAATAACGTGAAAATTCTGATCTCGTTCGCTTGGTAGTTCTACAATCTCACTCGAGAAACCATAGAGTGATTTGACAATATCGTGTGCTTCATCTACTGTATAATTCGGTCTCTCATGATCTCTTGACTCCAACTGGAATTCACCTCGCTATGATGACTTAGGAGTTACCCTGTGCCATAAATGTAAGCGTTCTAGTCTTAATGCTTCTTCATGAACTCCTCTAGGTTCCTGATATACTCCTCAACAGGCATTTCCCATCGACCTGTAGACTCCTTGTGAAGATGATAGAATCTATGCATCCCTCCTGGAGCAACTTGGAGATTCACAGCAGTCTGAATGAAATATGAGCGGAAATAGGACCTCAGAGATTCAAACGCTCTCATATAATCGACAATATCACTGGAGTTCATTGTAATTCTGACACCTACCTTATCAGGTGATTCGATGAATATCTCCTTTCGAAAAGGAAGATACCTGAAGCAGGACAAGGCAGGATCATCAGGTTCATTGAGTTCAACAAAAGTATACAAAACAACAGATTCTGGAGTGGGTCTTATCAGCCACAACGAACCTCTGATCACATCTGCCTCTTTGAGTCGTCGAATCCGAACACCCACCTGCGTTTCTGACAAGCCAACATTCCTACTAATTTCTTTGAGCGTGATTCGATCGTACGCCTTCAACTCAGCAATAATTGCGATGTCTTTATGGTCATAGTCCATTGTACCTGGATTCATATTAAATTCTAAACCAGAGGGCTCGCCATCTTTGATCGTCTTCTCTGACTGTTCGACCCATTCTTTCCAATCCCATCTCCATCCAGCTGAAGGACTATATTTTGACAAGTCTGCTGGCAGCGAAATGAAGTCAAGGGTATAGAATCTATAGAAGTCCCTGATGATGTTCATCTGTGTTAGAGCCCTAAGTATCCTTTCAATGATTTGAGGTGTTGCTATTGGATAACCTCCGGCAATAAAATAGCCATTATAGCGTCCATAGGTAGCATAGCTGGCATAAAAGTTACGAAAACAAAAGAGAAACTCTCTGGGTAGTGATCGATATTCATTAGACATCTCAAGAAAGATGCCAACTTCGCCCAGTCCAAGTTTAGTGTCAAGTGTCTGGGTCCATATTCGATCTAGGTATCCTTTCTCTTTGAGACGGTTCAATCGGTATCTGATCGTTCTATCTGGAAAGCCTAATAATTGAGCCAATTCTGTGGCTGTGACTTTTCCACCAAATCGTGTGAGTGCATCAAGAAGCAAAGCATCGGTAAGTTTACGTTTCTTTTTGGTGACCATCATGCTCTCTCCAGTTGATATCTTCCCTTTGTTCCTTATTTACGGAGAAACTAACCTTTATAAATTGCCATCGATATTACATTACCGTAGGATTGGCAATAATATAACAAATATATTGCCGATTTGATAGTGGAATGTGATGGGAAAATGCTCACTCAACATGATGTCCCAAGAAGTGCCATCATTCTTCTTGATCATCTCACAAAGCATGGGCCAATGGCTCCAAGAGATTTGTCAAAGAAAGCAAAGATACCTCTTAGGACTGTTACATTTGCACTCCAAAAGTTAGTGAGGATGAGACTTCTAAACAAAACACCCAATTTGATGGATATGCGAAAACCACTCTATCATCCTAATATTGAGAGAATTCGAGAAGTTGAAGCTGAGATCGAACGACTTCGAATAATGACGGGTCTCCAAATGAGAGTAATCTAGAGTCTGTGACTATTCGAAAGGTCACGAAGTTCGAGTGTGTCAAGATAGGTGTCCATAGCAAACATCGTCAGTGTCCTATCGACCTCTGGTAGCTCTCTCAGAAAGTCAACTATGAACTTGTTCATCTCACCTATATTCTCAGCGCGCACTTTCAACAATACATCATATTCCCCACTCAGTACATATACGCCTTGGACTAAAGGGTGAACCGCAATCTGCTCACAGAACTCCCTTTGCGAAAGAACGCCTTTTTTCCCTGGGGCTCTGTATCTGACTGTAACAAGAATGAAAGCCAAGGTTTCACGATTGACCGAATCAGGATTGATTATCGCTGTATATTGTTTGATGACACCAGTTTCCTTCAAAGCCTTCATTCTGGCATGGACTGAAGAAATCCCAATACCAAGAGATTTCGAAAGGTTTGATATACTCTGCTTACTGTCTTTCTGGAGAAGATAAAGTAGTTTTTCATCCTTATCATCAAGCTTCTTCTTTTTCGAAATTTTTTCGGCCATAACTAAAATAGTAACGAAAAATATGAAAAATCTTCTGTATTCAACAGGAAAAAAATATAGCCATTTCGAGTACTGAATTTTCGAGAGAGATCATTGCCTCAGAACTAGAATTATGGAAACCACTTGAGTTTCATCACCCCACCAGGGCCGCACTGGAGGCAATGCAATCTCTCCAACAATACTGACACAAATGTTCGAGGGCACCCTTGATGTATAAAGATCATAGACAACCTGAATTTCTAAGACTGATTTTTTCAGACCTTCTCGGATATACTAGAAGTATAGAGGTTGGCTATGATAGGTTGGGTGAAATTATCGAACATGGTCTTGTGATTGATGGATCCTCAGTTCCCGGTTATGCATTAGTGAATGAAAGTGATGTTCTTCTCCTCCCATCTCGCGCCACCCCAATCATCCAACCTTGGGACCCATCTGCGGCATATCTCCTAGGCAGGATTCATGAGGTTTCTGGAAATCCCCATCCGAGAGATCCTAGAAACATATTAAGAAAGATCACTTCAAGGGCTGCGGAAAAGGGATTGAAGCTGATGGTTGGATGTGAGCTGGAATTCTTCACAGTTGCTAGAAAGTCAGAGAATGGGTTTGAACCACTTGACCATGGTGGTTATTTCTCATCCCAACCTCATGATTTTTCTCTTGATTTTCGACGAGATATCATAAGAGCCCTTAGAGCTATAGGTATTGAAACAACCTCTCATCATCACGAGGTCGCAAAAGGACAGCAAGAGATTGGACTCCAATTTGTTGAGGCCGAAACTGCAGCAGATAACATAATGCTGTCTCGGATTCTCATCTCAGAGATGGCGCATAAACGAGGGATGATTGCGACCTTTATGCCAAAACCGTTTCCAGATATGAATGGGTCTGGTATGCACCTTCATCAGAGTATATGGGGACTTGATAGCTCGCGAAATCTGTTTGCTGCATCAGGGTATTGTTCTCTCTCTCAATTGGCGTTGGCTTATGTAGGAGGTCTTCTTGAGCATGCAATTGACTTGGCCGCGATTCTGGCACCAACAGTGAACTCATACAAGAGATTGGTCCCAGGTTTTGAAGCTCCGACACGAGTTGCATGGGGGTATAGAAATAGAAGCACTATGATTCGTATTCCATTCTTCAATGGGTCAGAAAAAGCTGCGAGAATTGAACTTCGCTGTCCTGATGCAACTTCTTCACCACATCTAGTTGTTGCATGCATCCTTGCTGCAGGGCTGGATGGTATCGAAAGAGGATTAGAGCCACCTGAGCCTACAGACAAGGACCTATATGAATCGGGAGTCGCTCTGGAGTCCCTTCCTGGATCCTTGGAGGGTGCGCTTGAGAAGTTGGAAAGAAGCACCCTTATGAAAAGGATGCTTGGTGATTCTGTTATCGAGTCCTTGGTTGCAATGAGGAAACGTGAGTGGAATGAGTATGTTGAGTCTACAGGAGATCCTGGAGCCTCAGAAATAACAGACTGGGAAATAGAGAAATATATGCATGTGAACTAGTTTATCAGAGAATCCAAAAGATTTCTATCGAACAGAAGTATTATTTTTCAATCAGGAGATCAGTAATAATGACTGGTTTTGAAAGTAAAGAGCAGTTTCAGGAAATCTTCAACAAGTTCTGGACTAAGGCAAAGGAACATACAGAGATTATGGAGAAGCTTGCCAAATCGCAGGTCGTGGTTCGCTTTGATATAGAAGATCCCGAGGTTCATATGACCATCAACTTTAGAGACCCCGGACCAAGTGGTGAGATTGGAACTTTGACTTTTGACAGCGATGTTGAACCAGAGATATCAGTCTGGTCAAAGTCTGAAACTACAAACAAGTTCTGGCAAGGAAAACTCAACACAACAGTAGCAATGGCCAGAGGTCAAGTCAAGCTGGATGGCTCGGTAGCAAAAGCACTGGGATTGCTATCAAAGATTAAACCCCTGTATGACGTGTATCCAGAAATTCTAAAAGAGATGGGTCTCAATCATATGTTGCTTTAGTAGCAAAAGCAAAGTATATATTCGCAGATTTCAAGTCATCAACATACTAAGACAATTAATTATTGTTAACACGGTGAATACAATGGCAGAAGCAGTAACGAAAGACATGAGCATTGGCGAAGTAGTAATGAAGTGGCCTGAAACAGCTGGAACATTCCTAGAACACGGATTGATGTGTTTTGGTTGCGCTGCTGCAAGATTTGAAACCATTGAGCAAGGGGCTCAGGCACATGGCATTAATGCAGAGCAGCTAGTTAAAGCTCTAAACGAAACAATTGAAAAGAAAGAGAAATAGACTCTGAAAGCAAGCCCTCTTAATGGGGGCTTGATTCCTCCTGATTTAATAATAATTAATCATCTTTAGGTTTTGTGCGACCATAGAGTCGACCGGTTTCTTCTTCAGACATCTCAAAACTATGTTTTTCATCAGGAAACATGCCTGCTCGAACTTCATTAGAATATTCAGACACAGCATTTTTGATTAAATCCCGAACATTTGCATATTTCTTTACGAATTTAGGTTTGAAATCTTCGAAGAGACCCAGCATGTCCCAGAGTACAAGGACTTGTCCATCACAATACGGACCAGCACCAATTCCAATGGTAGGTATACCTACTGTTTCGGTGATGATTTTAGCGGTTTCAGAGGGAACTAGTTCTACGACCATGGAGAAAGCGCCAGCTTCCTCTAATTTGACAGCTTGTTGCACTAGGACTTCAGCCATTTCTGCGGTACGACCCTGAATGCGATATCCGCCCAACTGATAGATGGATTGGGGTGTGAGACCAATATGACCCATGACAGGAATTCCTGCATCTACAATGGTCTTCACAATTTCAACAACAGAGTCAGAACCACCTTCGATCTTCACTGCTTCGGCTCCACCCTGCTGAAGCATTAAACTGCAGTTTTCTAGTGCCTGTTCTGAGCTTATCTTGTAAGACATGAAGGGCATATCACCCACAATAAGACAGTCTGGTCGGGCTCGAGCAACTGCTGCACTATGATGAATAACATCATCAAGAGTGACAGGAATTGTACTCTCATAACCTAGTAATGAGTTTCCAACGGAGTCCCCTACAAGAATCATATCAACACCAACTTCACTGAGGATTGCAGCAGTTGGTGCATCATATGCCGTAAGCATGACGATCTTCTTGCGTTTCTTCTTCATAAGACGGATGCTATGAGTTGTCTTCCGAGCCAAATTGATATCTCCATAAATACTGTGTGAAATCCATCATTTATAGAGTTCCATTTCAAAATATATAATGTATATACAATCTGGATTTTTTGAGAATTCCTAACTGACGGTGCTTATAGGTCAATGTCCTGCTTCCTGAAACGCCATTTGTACAGCTCAACGCCAACCATAGATGGCAAAGCCCCAAGAAGGACAATGAACCAATCATACATGGTGAGTGGTGCGAAATAGAAATCTAGATTATATATTGTCAAGATTTCTTGTGCGAGTGGTACATACATGAGGAGATAGTGAGCTAGATAAATTAGACCTAGTAGAATTACAAAGATCCAGGTTCCAGGCTCTCTGAGGCCCCGCTGTATAGGCATGTTGATTCTACGTATACTGAGGACAATAGTGCTCTCAACAAGTAGAATCAATGAGAGAAGCATAACAGTAGCTTTGTATGGAGAGTCAACAATGGCTCCGTAGTAACCAGTGAGGTTTTCTGGATAGACTTCGACAATACCACCCCACTCAGTGAGGGTGAGCATATAGACTGCTGCTGCTCCAAGTGTCATGAGAATGACATTCAATGCCATGAACTTTCCCAGGTTGCGTGTGATGAGCGCTTGACTATCACGCGGTTTGTCTTCCATAGCGTATGGCGATGTTCTATCAAAAACAAGTGCTAGTCCAGGGAACGAGTGAGTTGTCACAACCAAGTAGATACTTTGCCATACTGATAACATGGTAATTGTGTCTGGAAGGAAGAATAAGGCTCCGAAGAAAATCATGCTCTCAAACAAGTTGATTGCAATGTAGAAATATATCATCATGCGTATCTTGTTGAAGAGACCTCTCCCTTGATGCACACCTGAAACAATTGATGCAAAACTATCATCCGTTATTACAAGGTCAGCTGCTTCCTTCGCCACATCTGTCCCTGTGATGCCCATGGCTATACCAGCATCACTCATAGCAAGAGCGAGTGCGTCATTGACTCCATCACCAGTCATAGCAACAACACGCTGTTGATCCTGATATCGTTCGACAATGATTTGTTTATGATCCGGATTTACTCGTGCAAAAACATTGGTTCTAGCAAAATCTTCATCTGATACATCATCGATTTCATTGCCCTCAACAACCAATGAGTTTGGGGCAAAGATACCAAGGTCTTCTGCGATGGTTTTCGCAGTAGCTGCTGCATCTCCAGTGATCATTATAACATTGATACCTGCGCTATGACAGGCTGCAACCGCCTCTTTCACGCCCTCCCTTGGTGGGTCAACAATACAAGCGAATCCAAGATAGATGAGATCATTCTCGGTTTCATCTCGAGCATCTTTACCAGTAGGTATCTTGTCCAATTGCCGATATGCAAGTGAGATGATACGATATCCTTTCGAGGCAAAATCGGTAGTGAGCATCCGAACCTTGTTAACAGTATCAGGTGTTATCTTTGTAGGAGACTCCTTTCCGTCCACCATTGTGCATTTTGGTAAGAGGACTTCTGTTGCGCCTTTGGTAAAAGAAACAAACTTCTTGCCATCCTTACAGATTTTGGTCATTCGTTTAAGCTCAGATTCAAATAGAAACTCCTCAACTATTTCATATTTCTTAGTAACAACTTCCTCATCAATCCCGCTCTTGCGAAACAATGTAAGCAAAGCAGCATCTGTGGGATCTCCTAATGGTTTCCAGATTTCACCCTGGCCTGGTATTATTTCTTTGACAATCTCAGAATCATTATTGATACCACCGCAGACAATAAGGCGGAAGAGACCCTTCCATTTGAAGACATCCTGTACTTTTTCTTCATTGACCTCAAGTGTAACAACATCATCAGCGCCTTTCAAAAGATAGATGCCACCTGTAGGGTCGTACCCATCTCCCTTGATTGAATACATGTTGTGTGTGTCCCAACAATACTTGACAGTCATCTGATTGCGAGTCATGGTTCCAGTCTTGTCACTGCATATGACACTTACTCGACCGAGACTTTCCACAGCGGAAAGGTCTCTAATGATGACACCTTTCTTTGCCATGGCCAAGACACCAGTTAGCAAAACAATTGTCGTTAGAAGTGGTATGTTGATTGGCATGATGGTCATGGCGCGAGTGATTGCCTCTTGCGTCTGTCGCAGTATATTCTCAAAACCCAAGTCGAGGGGTTGACTGTTGAGCCAATCATATACAAAGACTTGCCACAGAACCGACACACTCATCAAAATTAATGCAGCGATTCCAAGATATTTGGCTAGAAGGTTCACTTTCCTTCTGAGTGGTATATCACCAGTATTCAATGCTTCAAGGGTTCCCTGGATTTTCCCGATCTCTGTAAAACCTCCAGTCGCAGTAGTCACCACAGTTGCCATTCCTGTTGAAACATAAGTTCCAAAGAACACCATATTCCTCATGTCTGTGAGTGGTAATTCACGCTTACCAAGAACTACCTCTTCCTTTGCCACTGGCACACTCTCACCTGTCAGGGATGCCTCATTAGTAGTAAGATTTGATGAGCTGATTATTCTTGCATCAGATGGAATTCTGTCACCTGAATCTAGTTTTATGATATCACCGGGGACTATCTCAAATGGAGGAATGCCAGTTTCTGATCCTTGACGAATGACACGAGCTTCTCCTGCTGAGAGTTTCTCAAGAGCCTCCAATTTCTTCTGTGCCCGATACTGTTGAAAGATAGCCACAAGAGCATTAACTGTTACAATCCCCAACCAGACCAAAGCCTGCCCCATCTCATTCTGACCTGGAGGAAGTAACTGTGCGATTATGATAAGTCCAAAGGAGCTGAGTATATAGATAGTAATCAACCAGTTCATAATAGGAGCAATATAGACTTGCCAAAACGGACCACGAATTTTTGGTATCGCGTTCTGACCATACTTCTGGGTCCTTAATTTTACCTCATCAGCGGTCAACCCCTCTTCAGGATCAACCTGAAGACTCGCTAGGACTTCCTCAAGAGGCATTGCATGATATGCATTAGTTATGTTACTCTCCGATGTGATGGCGTCTTCATTAAACAATGCTGTTACCTCTCAAGGGTAATCATGCTTCGCTTCTTTCATAGATAAATCAAACTCGAATGTTCCTACCTCAAGTCCGACACAGGCAGTTTCCTTTCTGTACCTTTTGAAGCTTTCCGGTTCAGTATTCGATAGGTTCATGTGCTCTGAAGTTAGGGTTCACAAGCCGCATGTTAATTAAATGAGTATGGTACAGATGATGGATGACTACTATTGGCATGGACCACCTAGACAGGAGAAATCGAGCGGAACTCGAATTATCGCTGTCATCATTATCCTAATGCTTGTTATATCAACAGGTCTAGTTTTCATTATTCAGACGGGACCTCTCGCAGATGGTCCGAGCACCAAAGTAAGAGTTGCTGTTTTAGACTCAGGAATCAATATTGGTGTAGCACTACAAGGGCGTGTTGTGGAACAGCGGAGTTTCATCGAAACTCAATACGGTTACAATGAAACGGATGAAACAACTGCTGATTCATATCCTGAAAATGTACCTCATGGTACTTTAGTTGCAACTCTTGTCGCGGAAACAGCCAATGCAGAGATTGTGAATGGTAAGGTGCTGAGTGAATCTGGATCAGCTACTTCGATTGCTCTCGCTGCAGCAATCTATTGGGCAGTTGAGCAAAATTGCAGTGTAATCACAATGAGTCTTGGATCAAGTCCAGTGCTGGGAGATCCTATTGAGGAGGCAATAAATTGGGCCTTTGGTATGGGAGTTGTGGTTGTTTCCTCAGCAGGTAATGAAGGTGATAGTGGTCTGGCTGGTACTAGTATCTCATCACCAAGTGTCTTTGAAAACTGCATATCGGTCGCAGCCTTATATGAAGATGACACACCAACCGAGTTCTCATCTACTGGTCCAACATTCGACAGATACATGAAGCCAGACATAAGTGCGTACGGATGGGCCACCTATTTATCATCAAGATACTATGGCACAAGTTTTGCTGCACCTCGTGTTGCAGGCGCAGCTGCGTTGCTTATTGGATATTCTGCTGACAATAACATCACATACACTCCAGGTTCAATCATGACTGCACTTATGAAAGGAGCAGAACCAATGCCACTCTATCCAAGTTATGTTGTAGGAACTGGTAAATTGAATGTCCAAAACTCAGTCGCATTGATTGAATCATCTTCTCAAGAGGGTAAATTACCAGCTCTTAGTCTGGTTTTTCCAGCGACTCTTCCTATTGATTATGAGAAGTTGTTCTATGATGATATCTATGAGTTTAGTGTTAGATTACTAGCATCCGGAAGTACAACATTCATAGTTTCAATATCAGGTAACTCCCCTGAGATTTTTGACATTCCTTCGACTATCGAAGTGAATCAGAGCCGTCTCATTAAACTCGTAGCAAACATGCCATCATCAGGACCTTCGCTACTCAACAACACAATTCAATTCATGTCAGCTGACTTTGGAACAACAAGCCTTGAGGTTTCATTCGAGTTATCATCTGCAATTGCAAGAGTTGCTTTTGACATAAGCCATAGTTCGTGGTCAATTGACTCATATTATGGACAGTTTAGAGAGTTCTATAAGGAGCTAACAATGAATGATATCTCTGTTAGTGAGATAAGAAACAGCACAGCAACCTCGCTTTTATTTTTGCAGCAGTTTGATTCAGTCATCATTCTTGACCCTTGTGTCTATGGTACTAATGAAACAACACCAACCTCACCTATCACCTACTCGTTGCCATTCTCTGACACCGAAAAACAAGCCTACGAGGATTATTACAATTCTGGAGGCGGAATATTTCTAGCGACTCTTGGTTCTAGTTTCACGAACATATCGCAAGTGAACGATTTCTTGAGCTTCACCGGCTTTGAACTTACAAATACAGAGGTTCCTTCTGGAAATGATCCTGCCTTGATTTCTGAGATCGATTCTCACATTATCACTTCTGGAGTGAGTGGATTTCATTATTCTGGAGCGACTCTGAATATACCAGTTGATGGAAGCCGATTAGCAAGGTATCACCCGTCTGCACCAGTCCTTGGATGCAAGGAGGATGCTGGGGGTGGGAGAATCGTTGTAACTGGGACTAATTTCTTCATAGATAATTACGCCTTGTTAGGAGATTATGGTGCTGGTGACGATGCACTCATCGCATTACGGATAGTACTATGGACAGCTGGATTGCTTGTCTAATACAAGGTGTACTAGGGAACACTATGATTGCCGGTATTTAGGTCTTTAAATATTAAAAGAAGCTTGAATTCTTCACTAACAACCTTTCCGAGTCGAAGTCGGAATATGCTGGTGACATGGACTATTTTCATGTCATCGGCTCACCGACTTTTTTTCTTCAATTTTTGTACAAGTATCTATACCAGCACGCTTAACATAGTGAAATATAGGAGCAACAATTGTCTGGTTGTGAAATTACGATTTGTCAAGAATAACGAAAGCATCCTATGCTACTCTTGCAGCCGTCACGATGACACATTTCTTGAATCATGTGTATACAGGAGCCCTTTCTCCATTTCTACCACTGATTCAAATCGAACTCTCACTGAACTATACAGAGATTGGAATCATCACTAGTGCAGCTGTAGTGGCGATGACAATATCCCATCTACTTGTAGGGTATCTGGGAGATAGAGGGTGGCGCTGGCGTGATGCTTTCATTTCATCAAGCATTCTCATGAGTGCTGTCGCTATGCTCCTCATTAGCTATTCAAGCAATTTTCTGATACTTGCAGTCTTTCAAGCATTTCTTGGGATTGGAGCATCAGGATATCATCCAAGTGTTTTTCCTGCATTGGCAGAGAAGTTCCCACAGAGGGCTTTGGCTAAAGCCACAGGAATTCAAGCAATGGGGGGATTGGTTGGAATGGCTGTGATTCCATTCCTAGGTGTTACACTTCTGGTAGCATTAGGGGGTTGGAGACCATCACTTGTTGCTCTTAGCTTAATGGGGTTTGCTATTTTCATACCAGTAATCATTTTGATGAGATCGTCAAGAGATGGATACAAAGAGGGATTCATGGATGTTGATGATGAATGTAAGGGCACAGATGGATGGACACGTGACTATTGGCTAGGCTTGACTCTTATGGGCCTTCGGGGGATGTCATTCAGATGTACATCATTACTCATGCCAGTATATTTGGTTGCAACCTACACAGAAGACCCGATATGGGCGGGATACCTAACAACAATAATGCTTAGTGCTGGATTGGTTGGTGAAATCGTGTCTGCTCCACTCTCAGACAGATTGAACAGGAGAGTACCATTTCTGGTAGTATCAACAGGACTGGCTACACCAGCACTACTTTTACTTAATTATTCACTTAGTCAGACAGTATTGATACTTATGCTGGTCGTGATAGGATTCTTCTTCTATCTTGGAGTACCTCCCAACACAGCATTTTTGACTGAAGTTAGCCCACGTGCCTCAAGGGGACTCGCATTTGGTTTGTTATTCTCTGTGGGTGCAATTCCTGGAGCAATTTCACCAATAATATTCGGATTGATTGGTGATGCCTATGGTCTTTCTGCTTCAATTCTGTTCCTTGTTGTTACAACTACTCTTGCCACAATTGTAGCATTGTTTTTGAGAGAGATCAAACCAAAAGACCAAACAGGCGAATCGTATCTTTACTTGGACCCTGCAGTTCAACCAGAGTAGCTCAATGATCTAACTCTAGACAATCTGAAATATGAATATTCATGGAGAGAAGACAATGTTTGACTACCACATCCATCCCAACTACTCGATTGATGCTGAAGGAGAAGTAGATGAGTTCTGCCAAGTTGCGCTTGATATAGGTTTGAAAGAGATTGCATTCACAACACATATGGATACAGATCGAGTGGCGGAAGATTGCTATGTGAATGTGCGGGGCAAGAGGGTTGATGTTGGTTCGAGCTTTTGGTTTGAAGACTATGAGTCTACAATTCGAACAGCAGGAGACCACTATAAAGACCTAGGCCTTCAAGTAATTCTTGGAGTGGAAGTAGACTGTTATCCAGGTGTGCAAGACGCTCTTCCAGACAAGTTTTATTCGACTGATTTTGATCTCATTATTGGTTCGGTTCATCTGATTGATCATATAGCAATCTCAGCAAATGGAAGGGCGAATGAGGCATTCAGAAAGTTTTCAGTAGAGGAGCTTGGAGAGAGATATTACACCATCCTAATCGATTCCATGGATCTCGAAATCTTTGACATATTGGCTCATATTGACCTTTATAGACGGTTTGGAGAGATTTTCTATGGCAACAAAATCCATGAGATATGGAAACCTCATTTAGAAGGATTATCGAAAAAGATGCTTTCAAAGAATGTTGGGTTTGAAGTCAATACGTCACCGCTAAGAAAAGGGATGCAACAACCCATGCCAGAGGAGCGTATCATAAAAGCCCTACGAAGAGCAGGTATTGACACAGTTACAGTTGGTTCTGATGCTCATTTCCCAGCAGACATTGGCAAAGGCATCAAGACTGCATTGGATATGATCAAAGAATCAGGATTTGAAGGTCTTTCGGTCTATCGGAGGAGAAAAGCAACTTTTGTGCCTTGGTCAGACTTAACTGATGAGAAAGAGAATTAAACTGGTTTTTTTCATTAATTCAGCTGGTGATAGGATGAGAAACGGTCTCTCTGTTGCTTTTGCCCTCATTGGAGGGATATTGTTATTCCAAGTAGGCTGGGTTGGAAGCATTGGTTTTATTGCAGATATTGCCGCTTATGCAGATCTCTACTTTCCTGCGTCAGCTGAAGCTGTAACACTAATTCTGACAATCTTACTATATATAGCCTCATTAGGAGGTATAGCAGTGATATTAGGTGGAATACTAATAGCATTGAGTCGAATTAGAACAGCGAGGTTTGTAATAGGGTTGGGTGCTGGTATAGGTCTAATAGGACTAATCATTATGCTGGTGGAAGCATACCTAGCTGGAGGTATGGACGCTCTTACCGATGTTCTCACCTTAATATCACAATCCATTGCATGGATTGGCGTGATCATGTCCATAATGGCTCGAAGAATAATAAAATCTGAATGAGTCCACTCCGGAATCCTTATTCCTCACTAAGGGATGGGATACTTGGTTACTGTGTCCGACAATGATATTGAGAAGTTGAACAAAGCTCTAAGATTCATAGAAGCGGACCTAGTTGAAAAAGCAATTGAGGTTCTAAATGAACTAGTCGAAGAAAGACCGGATCTTATTGAAGGTTGGTACAATCTAGGTTATGCCTTAGCAGAAGCAGAAAAATATGAAGAAGCTGTCAAGGCATATGATGAAGCTCTATCTATTGACAACTTCATTTTTGAAATCTGGTTCAATAAAGGTGCAGCACTCTATGCTATGAAAGACTTTGAGGCTGCTCGAGAATGCTACGAAGAGGCTTTGGAGATCAATCCAGATGATGCTGAAGCATGGAACAATATTGGGAACTGTCATTCACGACTCGCAGATGGAGAAGCAGCAATTGAAGCCTACACACAAGCGGTGGCACTCAAACCAGACTATGCTGAAGCATTCTATAACAAAGCCAATGCTCATTTTATAGAAGAAGATGATGAGAAAGCTATTGCATACGCTGAGCTTGCTGTTGAGCTGAATCCAGAACTTAGAAAGATGGTCAATCAATGGATCAATGTTGCAAGGAACCGACTTACATCTAGAAGAGAGAATGTAGAGTATAAGAAAAAACAGCTTGAGGAAAGCAGTTCTAGAGAGTCTTGAGCTCGGTATCAGCAATATTGATTGATTCGCCAGACCTAAAAGCAGTCTAAATACTCGTTTACTTATGATGTCTCAGTTTGCTGATGATGAGGAAAGCATGAGAATGCTACCTCCAAAATATGTTAGTATTGCTGTTGTTATCATATTTATTGGAGGTCTCATCATCTCCATTCTTGCTGGACAGGGTTTCATCGCCGTGGACCCAGTAATGACCATGGGGATGGCTATTCTTTTGATTACAATTTTAGTATGTTGTAGCGCAATTACGATGGTTACATCATATTCCTCACGAATCCCAGAATTTAGCGAGATGGAGATTAGATTTGATGAGGCAAAGTCACATTTCGATGACGGGGAATATACAGCAGCTGCTGAGATTTTCAAAATGTTAGCAGGTCCTAGGATGAATCACAAGAGAGCATTATATTACGGTGCAAGATGTTACGAAGCGCTTGGTGATTGGGAGAATGTGAAGATTTTTTGTAAGGCATATCTAAAACTAAAGCCAAAGGATAAAGAAGTCTGGGAAATGCTTAATCGAGCTCATAAGAGACTTTTCGAGTTTGAAGAAGCGCAGGATGCTCTAGATAAAGCAGATAGCCTATGATGCTGTAGGCTTCTAACAGAGAATTCGTGTAAGATTCTCAAAATCTACTGAATGACTTTATTTCGCAAATAACCAATCTTTTCAATAAAGAGCTCTACTTTATCACCAGGTTTCAGAAACTCAGGAGGGTTTCTCACAAAACCAACACCAGATGGCGTACCTGTCGCAATTATGTCCCCAGGTTCGAGAGTGAATGATTTGGACAGATACGAAACTATCTTTCGAACATTAAACATCATGTTGGAGGTGGAAGACTCCTGTTTTATAACCCCATTCACTTTTGTGTGCATCTTCAACTTTGAGGCATCACCAAGTTCATCTTGTGTAACGATACAAGGGCCCATGGGACAAAATCCGTCAAGTGATTTAGCACGCACCCATTGACCATCATTTAGCTGTAGGTCGCGGGCAGATACATCATTGATGATTGTGTATCCTGCAACAAAATCTAGTGATTTCTTCTCACTGATATTTCTGCAAGTCTTCCCAATGACAACACCTAACTCCACCTCCCAATCAATCATAGATGAAACCTCTGGAATTGGAACTGGATCATCTGGACCAATGACACTTGAGGGAAATTTCGCAAAAACGACAGGAAATTCAGGTACATCCGAACCGGTCTCTTCAACGTGATCTAGATAGTTTTTCCCTAATGCCACAATCTTACCCGGACGTGATATCGGTGCCTCAAGAGTCACAGAACTCAGAGGACGGGTCATTATTCGCTCACCAATAGGGGTTTTCTTGTATCTTTGTACAATTTGGCGTACCACATCGACTCCTGATTCCCAGTTCAAAAGGTCCATCATTGTTGTAGGAAAGCTATGTCCTCGTACGTGATATTTTCTACCAAAATGGGAAGCAGAATCGGGGATGTCGAGAATACCAGATTCCAATTCTACACCAATAGAAGGGACACCCAACCTCGAATATGTGACGAGTCGCATGATGTTTTCGTAACAACCATCTCATTTATCCGTACTGGTTACGAGTTCGATGGAGGTGAATTATTTGACTGGGGACCGGTCTTTGGATGAACTGCCTAATCAGGTATATGTTGCTCTTGGAAGAAGAGGAATGGAACCATTAGCATTGAAAGAGTGTACATATGAGTGCGGTGGACAAGAGCTCAAACTCATAGAACCTCCAACAGAAAACCAAATCCCAGACAAAGGCAACTTAGAGGTGGAGGAGAACTGGCTAGTTGAGTGCACAAAGTGTAATCGTAAATTCATCATTCGATGCATAATTCATTTTTTAGATGGTGAGAGATTAGAAACAAGGGTATATCTGATTGATGACAAAGGGAAAGATCTTGGCTGGTTAGGGAGTTACTAGGTGAATCAAATGGGTCGCATCTACAAGATTGTTATATTACCAGGTGATGGCATTGGGAGAGAGGTCATTCCAGAGGTTAGAAGAGTAATTGAAGATGCTATTGTAACAGTTGATGAAATTGCTTTAGAAATTCATGAGTTTGAATGTGGTGGTGACTATTTCCTTAAGACAGGTCGAGAATGGTCAGAACAGGCTGAATATTTCACTAGGACTAAGGCAGATGCAATACTACTTGGTGGAATTGGCGCAAAAGGACTAGATGGAAAGACCGTTAGACGGCCTGATGGAAATCTTGCAGGGTATAGTATTGTTGTTGGGCTTCGTCAGGAATTGGAACTATTTGCTAATGTTCGACCTGTGAAACTATATGAGGGCGTACCAACGCCTTTGGCTGACAAGAAACCAGAAGACATTGATATGGTCATTGTTCGTGAAAACACGGAAGGGTTATATTATCCAGCAAGAGGAAGAATCAAGAGACCTGACAAGGATTTTGCCTATGATTTAAGGTTGATTACAGCTAGGGGCTCTGAGCGAGTTGCGAGATTTGCTTTTGAACATGCAAAGGAAAGGACTGGAGCTCCTATTGATAATGTGAAACGTGTAACATGTGTCGATAAGAGCAACCTCCTTGCAGGGTGTCAACTCTTTCGAGAGTCCTTCGATAAGGTCGGAAAAGAATTCAAAGAGATAACAAGAGACTATGCATATGTTGATGCTTGGACACTTATGGTGCTCAGAAAACCTGAGTATTATGATGTTGTAGTGACAACGAATGCTTTTGGAGACATAATAAGCGATCTTGGAGGCGCATTGCAGGGAGGTCTTGGTGTATCACCTTCGGGCAATATTGGTATTGAGAGAGCAATGTTTGAACCAGTTCATGGTTCAGCACCAGATATTGCTGGAACTGGAAAAGCAAACCCAATCGCAGCACTACTTTCAGCAGCTATGATGTTTGAATGGTTGAGTAAGAAGTATAATGATAAAATACCATTAGGATGCGCAAAGCGAATTCGAGAATCAATTGAAGAGGTCTTACGTGAAGGGAAAATAAGAACTATGGACCTATGTCTTGGTAGGTGGTCCAAAGTGAAACCTTCAACAACTAAACAGGTGACAAATGAGATAATTAGAAAAATGGGGTGAGCTCATGGGAAAGACAATAGCTGAGAAGATTCTGGCTAGCCACACAAATGATGGAAAAGCTAGTGCAGGAGAGGTGATTGAAGCTAGAGTCGATCTATTAATGGTTCATGAGGTTTTAGGCTCCAGGATTATTCCAATTTTGAAAGAGATGGGTTTCAAGAAAGTGTGGAACCCAAATAGAGTTCTTGTTGTTAACGACCACTGGGCACCTGCATCAGATATCAATAGCGCAGAGATACATAGGAGAAATAGGAATTTCGTGAAAGAACAGGGAATTGTAAATTTCTGTGATGTGGACTGTGGCATTTCGCATCAGGTTCTTCCTGAGAGAGGACTTGTTGTTCCAGGTGCCACTATTATTGGAAGCGATTCTCACTCCACAACTTATGGAGCATTCAATGCATTCTCCACCGGTCTCGCTGCTACTGATACAGCACTCATCTTAGCTACTGGAGAATGTTGGTTCAGAGTCCCTGAAACATTGAAGATTGAAATCACGGGAGAGATGTCAGAGCGTGTAATGAGTAAGGACTTGATATTGAAGATAATCAATGAACTAGGTCCAGATGGAGCCAATTATCAGTCTCTGGAGTTTCATGGTTCAACAATTGAAACCATGAGCGTTGGCGAGAGAATGACTATGTGTAACATGAGCGTCGAAGCCGGAGCAAAATGCGCTCCCATGCCTATCAATCAGGATGTCAAATTTTGGATGGAGGATTATGCTCCCACAAAGAAATGGAAAGAAGTCACAAGTGATGATGATGCAGAGTTTGTAGATATTCTGCGTTTTGATCTTCATACTGACCCTCTTGAGCCAATTGTCGCACCACCCGACTTGCCCACAAATGGAAAACCTGTTGCTGAGGTCGCGGGTGTTCCAATTGATCAGGCGTTCATTGGTTCATGTACAAATGGCAGAATTGGTGACTTGATAATGGCGGCAGAAATCCTCAAGGGCAAGAAGGTGCACGAAGGTGTTCGACTCATAATAACACCTGCAAGTAAAGCAACTTACATGGAGGCATTGGAACGTGGAATCATCAAGATCCTCATGGAAGCCGGGGGAATTGTCACAAACTCTACATGTGGTGCTTGTGTGGGTGGACATCTCGGAGTACTGGGAGCGGGGGAAGTTTGCATATCAAGTACAAATCGAAACTTCAAAGGAAGGATGGGACATCCTGATTCTCGGATATATCTCGCTTCACCAGCAACGGTTGCTGCTAGTGCCCTTAAAGGAGTGATTACTGACCCGAGGAGAGTATAGGTCATGGGCAAGGATTTTAGTAATATCAGTGGACGGGCATGGGTTTTTGGCCACAATATCAACACAGATCAGATAATTCAGGGACAGTATCTAACCCTCCTTGATTATGATGAAATGGTAAAACATGCTTTCGAGATACGAAGACCTGTATTTGCATCAAAAGTAAAAGAGAACGACATCATAGTAGCAGGAAGGAATTTTGGTGGTGGCTCATCTCGTGAAGAGGCACCAAAAGTGCTCATGCATAGTGGTATAAGTTGCATCGTGGCTGAATCATTCGCTCGGATTTTCTATAGAAACTCGTTCAACATTGGACTGCCCCTAATTACAATACCAAATATTTCAAAACTCATCAAGGATGGAGAGATTGTGATTGTCAACCTCTTGAAAGGAACACTGACTGTAAAAGGGAAAGGAGAGACTATTCATGGAAAACCTCTACCAGAGAGAATGTTAGAGATTCTCAAAGCAGGTGGAGCGGTCCCTTGGTATAAGAAGAAAAAATGAGTCTTGTAAGTTCTTACTGGAAAACACTAAAAGGCATCAATCTTCAACACGCAATAGACAGCTTCTGAGAGGTCATTTAATGAACGTACTAGTCTTTCTTATGATAAGTCTGATAGTTCATGCCATACCCATCCCATTTAGACAAGAATTGTTGAGGCCAAATAGACTAATCAAATGGCTTCCATTCCGATTAATTTGGGGAACTGCAGCATGGGTTATCATCTGTTTGCTACTTGTTTCCACGCTCCCTTGGGCAATTATTACATTAATAATGAGCTTTGCAGCTCTTTTAGTGGTTTCCAGTGGTTTTCGTGGAGGACGTATTGAGGAAGTACTCGAAGGCATTAGAGTGCCACTCACCTGTATTGGTTTGATCATTTTGATCATTATGCCAATCTTCTCTGGAATAATTAGTTGGACTTCAGACGTGTCCAATGCAGAGTATTTCAACTCCATGATAATTGTGACTGATGAAGATCTCTTCAATAGCACAATCCCGGATGACAAGGTGAGATTGGTCACAGAAGAATATGCTAAATACGTCGCCCGTCAGCACATTTCACCATTTGGTTCCAATGTTGAGGTTGCAGCTGCACATATAACTACAAATCCAAACGGGACACTTGTATGGGTTTGTACTATTGTATCAACGAATGTTCTGGCTGAGAACTATATCAAAGGATTCATCGTAGTTGATGCAAATGACCCACAATCAGTGGAACCGCATCTTATTTCAGAAACGACCATTCCTGTGGGAGAGGGTTTATTCTGGGACAAGAACATTCAGTTTGGCAATTACTTGAATGATATGACAGCTAGTTATCAGTACGCATATCCAACTTGGGATCCCTCTGGTGCTATGGTATATGTCCAGACGAGAACTCCAATTGGGTTTGACTTTGTTGAGAGAGCAAGTGGTCCAATAGTATACGCAGAGAATGGTTCAGTCTTTAGCTATGACACAATTGAAAATACTCCCGACTGGATAACACAAGCATATGCAGAAGAATGGCTTGAACGTCAAATCACCAGGTGGGGAGAATATCGCCGTGGTGATGGTTTCGATCTATTTGCAGGAGGACTACTCTGGTTCATTGCACCATCGAATGATAGACTGGAGATCACTGAAGACACCCGATACATCGTTAATCCTGATACAAACCGAGTTGAGGCGTTCATCGCAGTTCATCCTATCACAGCCACTCGAACACTAGCAGGGGTCTTCAGAGCAACGAAGGATGCTGTCTACTATCATGACCTTAGTGCTGAAGGTTATGTTAGTGGAGACGCTGCTGCTGCTAATGTAGTTGCAGACATTGGAAAACCAGCAAGTGGCGATTACTATGGTGCGATGCCTTTACTCTACCCAGTCGTCATCAATTCATCACTTACCAAGTGGACATGGTACACTCCTATCTATTGGGCAGATACTTATTATGATGAAGATCTCGAGGAATATACTGCAACTAATATGCGGCTCCATGCACTGGGGATGGTGGATGCTTCAAACATAGATCGTTTTGTGTGGGTCCCCTTAGGAGGAACACTCTCAGGTGAAGAGCTTGTGTACTCAGTCCGCACAGCATACGTAGAACTCCTTGGTGGCACTGTGGAACCTGAGCCCACAGGGGTGTTCAATATCACAGCTAATGTTGTCAATAAGACTTCATATGTTGACGGTGGTGACACTCACATAGTTCTACGGACTGATAACTCCACATACCCGTTCATTGAGGGGGCTCGAAACTGGATGAGCTTGGCAGATTGGTATACATTACTCAATGATATTGATGTGAACGACAACTTCACAGCTACAATCCAGATTGTAGGCGACATGTACCGAATTATTGCAATTGTCAAGAACTAGAAATTGGGAGGGGGTGAGCCCCTTCCAATTATTCTTTGCTTCGCATACGTTCTCGCAATGCAGCGTATTTGCCCTTGATAAGACTCCATACTTTCTCACGGCGGGTCTTATAGAGTAGAGCATTCGTATGAATAGGACACTGGTCTCCCAGAGAGCACTGGTCTTCAAATCCACCATGATCCTTCAATGCATTTACAAGGGTTGACTTCAGCAACACTTTCTCAAAATCGTTCATTATGTCAGATGTGATATATGACCAATCAACATTAAGGAATCTATCTGCCGCCAGTATTTTTGATATATCTTCGAAAATCCGCTCAGCGACCTCAGGCTTGTCTTCACCCATGCCTACAACAATTGAATGGCCGCTCGGTATTGATTTCGAGAAGCGCATCTGTGTGGGACCTAGCTTCACAGCTTCAAGACTTAGTTCTGAAGAAATTGTAAGTGGTAATGTTTGAAGAGCAGACAAAAAACCTGAGAGCAGCTCTGGATTCCTAAAGGCTGTCTTGCAGAACGTACCATAGCACTTGCTATAGATTGGAAGACCAGATTCAGTATAGACTAGAAGATATTCAAGTACACCCATTAATGATACCCCATCATCCGCTACCAAATGAGTTGATGAAGAAATATTTTGTGAATCAATTGAATTCGTGAGGACGCGTGGGAATGATCCTCTTCAGCCTTTAATTTTTCAAAGTGGGAAAAATTCTTTGAAGACCTCTCTCTGTATTAAGAAGCGTAGAATCTCTGCAGTTCCTCCACCGATTGTCATCAATCGTGCATCGCGAAGGAATCGTTCCACAGGATAATCGGTGGTGTACCCCATTCCACCAAGAATTTGGACTGCGTCATTAGTAATCTGTATAGCTGCTTCGGTTGTGTATAGTTTTGCTATAGAAGCTTGTTTAGTGATATTCTCGCCACGATCATACATTCGTGCAGCAGTAAGTGTAAGTGCACGACCAGCTTCAAGTTTCATGGCCATATCAGCGATTTTGAAGCTTACACCCTCAAATGCTCGAATTGGTCTTCCAAATTGATGACGTTCGTTTGCATACTTGACTGCGATTTCATAGGGAGTTCGAGCATATCCAATAGCTTCGCCTGCGATAGCAGTTCTTTCAGAGTCCAATTCATCCATCAGAATATGAAAGCCTTCACCAGGCTTACCAAGTAACATGTTACCTGGTACACGGACATCCTCAAGCTTTAACCAAGAAACTCTTGCAGACTTCATCCCTAGAAGATCATGGTCCTGGACCACACTGAAGCCATCCGTGGTTGTGTCTACTATGAACGCAGACATTCCATCCTTGGAGTGCACATCAGGATTGGTGATGGCAAAGGCACACATATAGTCAGCTTGGCTTCCATTAGTGATGAACCTCTTCTCACCATTGAGAATCCAATCATCCCCATCCTTTTCAGCGCGCGTCTTCATTCCAGCAGTGTCACTGCCTACATCGGGCTCAGTTATTCCAATGCAACCAATCTTATCTCCAGCTACAACTGGTTCAAGGTACTTCTTCTTCTGTTCAGCGGTACCAAATCGAGCAAGAGGCATACCGTAAAGAGTGGTGGATGCCATTCGAGCCATGTCGAGACCACCATTGACAGCAGAGATTTCCTCAGCAACTATGATCTCATAGGAGAGACCACGTTCTGTTCCACCAACCGACCTGTCATGGTGAACACCCATATATCCTACCTTTCCGATTTTGCGAAGAAGCTCTCTGGGATAGGGACCTTTATCAATCTCATCCGCGATTGGTGCAATCTCTTCAGCGCAGAACTCCTGCACTTCTTTTCTAAAGTTGATTTCATCCTCAGTCCAAAGTACATTTGAAAGATAGTCAACCATTGCTGAAACCTAGACTTGCTAATAGAACACATGCTAAAATACATACCTTCCAGTGCACTAAGTTCTAGGAAACGACTCGGAAACAGAATCTTTCTTGAGAGTCGAGTTCAATATCGACAGTATCTCCGATATTGATTGGTAGTGATGATTGCTCACTACCTAGACATAGAATTAGAGCGCCTTGTTCAAGTTCAACGAGCGCCATTGAGAGAGGGGCTTTGAAACCTTCTGGAGGCATACGAAGAGTCGTGTGACTTTGAATGACTCCTCTAGGTGGTAATTCCAACGTTTCCATAAGACCTGCACTTTTTCCACAGTATGGGCAGGTTTCTCTTGGAGGAACTATCACTCTCTTGCATCTATTGCATTTTGAGCTGGTTATTGTTTGCCCTGGCATGACTACCTAGTCGTAATATCATCTCATGAAAAGGTTTCGTAAGCAACTGGGAGCTCATGGTCTTGATCTCCCTGTTCACGAAAATTAATCTTTAGAGCTCTTGAAGGATTCGACTAGGCTTATCAGTTCCTGCTTCGTTAGTCGTTTGAGTTCCTTGGGCGATGTGGTTTCCTTAATGTCATCTGGGATGAGATCAAGGAGTTCCTTCTTAGTCAATTTTGTCAGATCGACAACAGGCTCAGGTTCAATGAACTCCTCTGGGATATCAGCATATTCAGGTTCTGCTTCAGGTTCAATGACAGGCTCCTCGATGATTTCAGGTACTTCATCAACCTCTAGTTCAGGCTCCGCCTCAATGACCGGTTCTTCTATTTCTAGCTCAGCAAGTTCTTCATCAAACGGAGGAAGTTCAACCTCCTCAGGTTCAACTGCTTCAGCGACTGTTTCAGCTTCAATCTCCAGCTCCTCTACTGTTTCCGGCTCCGAGGGTTCAATCTCTTCAACCTCAGGTTCGGAAATTTCCGGTTCAATAGGAACTTCTGCTTCGACCGGTTCAGTAACTTCTAGGTCGCTAGGTTCGATTGCAGCAAGATCAGTAACAACTCCACCCTTCCTTCGTCGTGAAGCAATTATTGCCACACCAAGTAAACCGATACCTGCTCCACCACCAATAATCATCAGTGTCATTGTGTCAAGTACAAATCCAGGTGCTCCAACCCACTCAACCTCCACGCTCAAATCATCTGTATCAAGCGCTGTGATTCCATAGGCATTTCCTGATACACTATCAACTGTGAAGCTGTAGTTGCCCGCTGTGTTCTTTGAAACTGAAGCACTCCAGTATCCTCCAGCTGAGTTATAGGTCATTGCTATAGAAGCTCCATTGTCATTCATATAGACCATACCATCAGTGACCTCAGCAGAATCGAACTCGTATACCAACGTTACTCGAATTTCAGTCGAAGTGCCAACGTCTAGTGATAGAGTTGTGGCTATGATAGAAGTCAGCAAGACTTGATCCCAAATAACAGTGATATCAGATACACTCTGATTGAACTGACTGATCTCTCCGAGTGAAGCGCTCAGAATGCTGTAAGTAATACTTCCAACAATGCTCTCACTAACAGAGCCAGTATAGACACCAGCTGAGGGTGTGAGTGCAATATCACCAGTCATAAGAGCCGTTAGTCCAGATGTGATTGAAATACCGGCATATTCTAGCTGCACACTCCATTGGATAGTGGTTGAAGTCCCAACATTGATTCTGCCATCACCCACTGCAGCTTGATAGAAACCAAGACGGTCCCAATATACAGTGACAGTATTACTATTCATGTTGTATTCGTTGATTCCATAGAGTGTTGCATTGCAAATTGTCAGATCATTAAAGTCAATGGTTTGAAATGTGACTATGGTGATCTGCGCTTCCCAGACTCCTAAACCAATGTGAGCAAGAGGATAGCTAGTAATTTCGAACGTACCAGCTGTAACTGGCAGACCATCATATTCATACTGGAGCTCGATAGTTATCATAACATCATCGTTCGGGTCATGATAAATCTCATCAGCATTGACTGAAACGATCAAGACTCTATCCCAAATACAAAATGCTTCATCATTGATTCCGATTACAGTGATATCATATGAGTCGCCAGAACAACTAATCACTGTATACCCTTGAATCTGCGGAGATGAATATTGGAAGTTAGTATTGTTCAAAATGAGATTTCCATCATAGGGAGCCCCATCAAATGCATAGACTGCACTGACAAAAATACCACTCGCGTTTGCACCAACATTAATTCTTTGGTCAATAGGATCGGTTATTGTGATGACGAGGGAGTCCCAAATTGCCTGTTGTGCAGAAGTTGTGTTAAACCATGCTGTTAACCCATATGTCGATTCACTAGCAGTGGCGATCTCGAATCCAGCAAAGCTAGGACTGATTGAAGTTTCTCGCCACCTCCAGTAGAGGTTACCAGCATCCCAAACGAGTGTTCTTGACCCATTGAGTTCGATGATCAATCCACTCTGTATCTCAGTGCTATCGTACTCGTATCTTGCTCTCCACCAGACCTCACAATCCGAGTTAATATTAATTCGACTGTCAACAATCCCAGCCTCGTATATCTCAATTCTGTCTGTAATGAAAGTATCAGTAAGACTAGTTGTGTAATAGAGGTCTGTGCCAACTGCACCAGTACCCTCAACAACAATCTTGAATGTGTAGGTGTTCATTCGGACTATTGATGCAGATCCGATAGTGGAAATGCTGAAACTGCCAGCCACGAGCTCTCCACTCCAGGACCCAGCAAGATCGTGAACAACCCAAACATCAGTTTCGTTGGAGAGAGGACTTAGACTTGAACCATAGTACGTGACAGAACCTGAACCTATCAAGTCTGCAGTGTTGACATCTCCACGGTCATCAGACAGAGCTGGGACGATTGAATAATCTAGACGAGTTTCAACATTCCAATTGGTCTCATAGAAATCGGAGTCACTGGCAGTTCCGTCAGTAATATACTGATTGATGTCAGAGTCTAGAATGTCTGGATGATTCCAACCAATCTTGATGCACCAAGTTATGGTGAGTGTGTTACCAACACCTACAGCGCTAGACATAGCACCAATAACCACATTCGTCCCACCAGTCTCTACAGAGAATATACCGGTACCAACGGTGTATCGGATTATCCAGTATTGAGTTAGCTGATCATCAGAATAAAGTGTCAACTCTATATAGCTCATGTCAGCGTATCCATCAAGGTCGCTTACTGATGAGGTTATCACATAGTAACGATATCGAGCAAAGAGATAGTCAGTATCATCACCGTTTGTGAGAACAGGACTTGAATCATTCACTGGAATCTCATTAGGAGCTAAAGACCAGGTCACCTGCAAGGTGTTCGTAGTGAACGCAGTTATGCCATACGTAGATTCCCCTGACACAAGGCTTGCATTGTATAAGTATGTAGTGTTAGTGTTGTTATCAACAAAGAGGGACACGTTGGCATCGAGGAATGTATGCCACCACGATGCGTTCCGGTCAATCACGATTTGATATGTTGTGCAGACAACATCATCATAGTCGTATGTCACTGTGAGAGTGAAGTTAGCCTGATGACCGTTCAATGAGGAAGCATCGTCAACACCAATTATGACTATTAATTGATCCCAGATTACATTCATTGATCGAGAGTTTTGGTCTATAATGGTGAGCCCATATGTATTTCCTACACTGGCTACTACGTCATAGGTGTTCATTACAACTACAACTTCAGAGTCAGTAAATCTCCAAATGCCAGCCCCTTGATGAGTTGCTGCTATCCCATTCACAGTGATTGTACCATCTGACACTGGTGTGTTATCATAATCATAGACTAGTGAAACATCAATATCTACACTATCACCAATATTGACCCGCGCATCACCAACAGAATATGAAAGGACCTGCAGTCTGTCCCAAATCACACTGACACTGTTTCCATTTAGATTTAACAAACTAATTCCATAGGTTGAATCCAAGCTTGAGTTCACAAAGTAAGTCCACGAACCAACAGAAGAGTGACTCACTATTAATTCGAACCATGAGTTGACACCATCCCAAATCATTGAAGTGCCATTGAGGATAACAGAGTCACCAGCTCCAAGGAAGGTACTGTCATACTCCAGCAATAATGTCACTCGAATCTCAGCATTAGAAGATATGTCAACCCTTGCATCGTCGACCACAGTACTCTGTACGACAATTCTATCCCAAATCACACTGACACTTTGTGAGTTGAGGTTGAGTGCTGTGATTCCATAGGTTCCATCAGAGGAGGAGTTAACGAAATATTGCCAGAGGCCTACTGAGGCTTGTGATATAGGCAAATCAAACCAGGAGTTCACACTATCCCAGGTCATTGCAGTTCCATCGAGAGTGACAGAGTCAGTTGCTCCAAGGTAAGTGCTGTCATAT
>SMTZ1_10000094_pt1 | contig 78598 bp, 57 predicted proteins | sample DeeMarSWOR136_30_FD_25667 | JGI IMG/M metagenome (IMG submission 25667) | reverse complement strand
GCGTGTGTTCTTGACCGCACTCACAAAATGCTTATGTCTAAATCCAACAGGAAATATAGAGGCTGCTGTGGCTGGTACTGAAGTATATGACATGGTTTGGAGCGCGACAAAAGGTGATGGAATTTGATATCGAAAATGGCGAGTTTTTGTTGATATTGAGACGAATTTATCCAAAAGGATAGCATTGTATCGAAAGTTAGACCTCAAAGAAGAATATGAATTTCATTAATTCGTGATAATTATGTGCCGCAAAGACAGCAAAATACAGGGTGTAGTCCAAAGGGAATTTGATTAGTATTTTCACTTCCCGCGAATTTTGCATCTGCGTGAGCAGAGAAAAGTTTTCACGTATAATCCTTCCGGACGAGTTTACTTGAGGCCAAAACAAGCTTCATTCAAGGCAAGATAAGTTGGTTCTTCAACGGAGAAAGACGGGCAGGACTTTTCTTGCCTACCCGTCTTCGAAGGAGGGTGATGATGACAATTATTCGCATGCTGATATTGAAGAGCTTGTTTAGTCACAATTCCCGATACAATCACCGGGTGAATTAGGATCATCACACGGTTATGATTTCTGTAAATCAGTTTGGTTTCGGGGCAGCTGCCGGAAGAAGCAGAGCCACAGCAGGTTCGTGAGTAGCAGATCGTGTGCGAGCTGCAGTCGCCATCGACACTGTCACAAGTGAATTCAGCAGTGCCACTACATGGTGTATTGTATTGCTCGAGCCTCATCTGCTGCGGTTTGTTGGTCAATTGGATTTTGTTGGGATTGTCCAGATAGGCCTGAACTTCCTCGACGATGCATCTATCAATTTCGTTAGTATCAGTTGTCTGTGACACCCTGTATTCTTCGTGTGTTGCCTGGATGGTACCCGCTGGTATCCGGGCCTTTTGTGGAGTCCCGGCAAGTGTTGCGATTGTCTCGAAAATCTCAGACCTTTCCGGTTGCCTCTCTGCCAGTGCCGTCGAGCAAGTAGTAAAAACCGTCGCTAAAATTACTGCTTTCTTACTGATTTTCAATTCTCCTTAAAAATCAACTTGAAATTCACTACTTTCACACTACTTTTTAAAGAACATTTTTTTGTTCCTCCGCCATTTTTCAAGTAACAACTCGGTAACATTTTTCTTTTTGACAAAGTATGCTGCTTCGATAGCGGCAGAAGCAAGACTCGGAAGGATTTTGGTTGTTTGGTGGGCGTTTTCATTTATCTAACGGCATCCTTTGCAAGTATCCACCCTATCTGATGAATTGCTATTATTATCTGAGGACAAGACGGATCAGGCTCGATAAGTTTTCGCAATCTTCTCACCGCCATATCAACCGCTCTGCCGCCTTCTATTTTGCCCGGTAAGCAAACCGAATTGTCCCAGATGTAGGACTTTATCAATTCGTCTCTTGATATGGGACGATGGGGATTGTTCAGAAAGTACCTGAGCAACTTATATATCACGCCTTTTAACGTATGGCTAAGTCCATTGAGCCGGACTTCTCTACGTTCCAAATCGACTAAAGCTCCACCTTTAAGCATTATTTTGTTTTTTTTTGACAATGGCTGCCTGCCATTATAGAAACGTCTTTTTATCCGACTTGCTAATGTGGATGGAAATGTCTGTTTGCCAGCCACTATGTCATCTACACCGCAATCGAAAAGCTTTCTTTCGATTTTAGGTTGTGCTTTGGCCATCAATACCATAGTGACAGCTTCTGGATTTTCGTGACGAATAAAATAATAGAAGTCAAATATTTGTTTGCAGACAGATTCAAATTGAATTAATACCAAATTGTATGATTGCTCTTGAAGCTTTTGCTTTGCAGCAGATACGGAAGACGCTTTATGCAAGTCGATTCCCAGAGATTGAAGATGTCCTCTGAGACACCCTTGTCCCCGCCAGCCATTGCCAACATGTAGCGCAACGTCCTTGCCCATGGCACACACAAGCAATCCGTACTAACTCGTTGTAATCCTTCTGAACTCGACTTTATTATCGAGTTAGGACTATCAGCAATTGTTTTCGTAATTGGCATCCCTGCCCAGATCATTGTGAATTCCTTTCACTGATTTCAGATCCGTTTTGTATTGCTCGGCATTGAGCGTCATCTATACCTCGCGTAAAAAAGCAACATCTTCCAACTTTTTGCAAAACGTAAACTGATTGTCAGGCGCTCCTTGTAGAATTAAAAACCGCTTTAAAATTTGTCCCTGAGCTTTTGTATCTTCGATAAGCTCATAGTCTCTATTAACAACAACGATAGTGAATTCTGAAAGGCGATGGTGTTTTTACTTTTTTACGGAATTTCTTACATGGGTATATTCTCGGCCTCCATTGGCACGTGTCCGTATGAATAATCATGTCAATGAATCAAGACATCGAAGTTTCCTACAGATATGAAGGCATCACTAACGAAAGGCTCGGCGTATTTGACATTGATACATTGACCGAAATACCTGTTTATTATCTCTACCTTTTCAGTAAGGCAAAGTGGAGACAGTTTTGGAATATTCTTCACTTGACTTTCATAGGCTTTGATAGCAGCTATTTTTTTCTCCCAGTAGTCGCTTATATCGATAATAAAGGAAGGTTTTGAATATTCAAGTCTGTGTGGAGAATAGTAATAGTACAGCTTCGGGATCCAATGTGGAGATCCCCGCATTTTAGTCTTGTAAAATTTTGCTTCAAATCGAGCCTTATCAATAAGCTGAGAGGCAACTTTATGATCCGGGTGCCAGTCAGGCATAACAGGTCCAAAGAGAACATCAGGTTTGTTTAATCTTGTAATTTCTGCAATTCTCCTTCTGTTTTCCAAAGTTGGCTGCAGAGACCTATTGGGCATATCCAAACAGATTCGCTTTTTTATCCCGAGAATACTGCTTGCAAGTTGAGTTTCTTTTGCTCTGCTCTCTTTTGAGCCGAAGGGAGTAGGCTCTCCGTCTGTCAGATCTGCCACAACAACATTCCAGCCGACGGCAATCATTTTTGCTATTGTTCCGCCCATCGCCAGTTCGGCATCGTCCGGATGCGGGGCTATGATTAATACTGTTTTCATTGTTTCACCTGTTTTAAATTCACAAAATTCCGCAGTTTGTACTCGGGGAAAAGACCAAAGAAAAACTCCCTGTAGTCTGAAATCTCTGCAGGTATATTTTCCAGTTGAAGTAAGTTAATTTGCCTTTCGATTTGCCGAAAAGACGGGGCTGCATGTTTGAACAATTGGCTGTTGATCTGTGCGATTTGCTGCCAGGCGGATTTTCTTACCTGATTTGATAAAGTAGGGTTCCTTGAAATTTTGATAAGCTTGTTTTTTCTTTCTGTCAGGGTCTTAATCGATGGAGTTTTTAAAATCGTGTCTTCAATGAACTTTTCGGGGCTAAAACGAACCTGGCGAAGTTGCTGTTTGAGGTTGTTTAGGTCAATAGATGTACTGTCACTATTATCATAATCCGGCAAGGTTACTGTTGCCGTTACAATGCCGAAATGCAGATTTTCTAAACTAAAGTATCTTTCTATGATGTAATCTGTAATTGCTTCATATCCTGCACCGCCGATACCGTGGATAAAAAAGTCAGCCAGGCATAACCGGGCAAACAGTGTCAGGCTGACCGCTTTGGGCCTTAGAAGAAAGCCACGTTTTCTAACCGCTCTTCTTAAAGTAGCTGGCAGTTTGTTAAGGTCTTTTAACTTTAGTTGTCCCAAAACCTGCGAATTTGTACCGAATGAAGTCTTGTCCCTGCATTTCGATGAAACAAGCAAGGAAAACCGTTTGCCCTTTGACGAGACCAACCAGAAAGGAAGCTCGGTTACTTTGTTTTTGGTGTCCATTTTAAGAGGTCTGATTGTATGGGAGGGCTGGACTTTCATAGACCTTATCTGCTGAGAAATCGCCTTGTTATAAATATCGGCGAAAGCAGCAGCATTTTTGATTATGGTGCCGGTAAAGTCCCAAAAAAGGTTACCTTCCGACATCAAAGACACAGGCAGATATAGCATGTCAATTCCCAGCTTAGAATACAGGTTTGCCTGTAGCCCAGTGATTGTGTCAGCGATACTTGAAAAACGAAGTTTTTTAAAATCTGACCTGAGGTATTCTTTCCAAGATGATTGACAAAAACAGTTTTCTCTGGTTGAAACTGCATCCATAAAATCCTGCAGTTGTTTGAATCCGGCGGCACCTCTAAATTCCACGGGGACATCCCTTTTCACTTTCTCAATCCGGACTTTTTTAAGGCTCACGCCGCTGTACCCTCTTTTGTCAGGCATTAACATTTCGGTATCGTGAATATCATGGTCCAGCACGAGATGAACACAAAAGCCGCCAAGTTGTTTTGCAAAGGCATTCGCAATAACACTTTTGGCAAGGATTCCGCAGTGATGCCAGATTGCCTGATGGCCCGTGACTATGGTAATCTTGTTATTTTCAAAGCTGTGATTTATGCCGGTAATTTTTCTTGTATAGTCCACCGCTTTTTTTAAAAGCTGCTCGCGGCAACTGTTTAATTTAAATGACTGCAAAATATACTTGTTGTCTTCCAGCAGTTTTGGCCACCGGGAAAATTCGGGTCTTATAAAGATAGTGTCTTTCTCTTCAGGGACTGCTGATTTTACAGCGTTTTTACAGTCATATAAAGCAAGCTCTTGCTGGATTATCTTCATGTAATATTGTAGCCTGAACTTTGACACTTCAAGCATCCCGGCAAAGTTTCTTCCCGCATAGTGATATATCAGGGGGATGGTAATTTCGCGGATCTTAAGATTGGCTTGAACTGCCCGAATCCACGACTGAAGCGGCAGACCATATCTTTTTTCCGTAAGGTTCGGCCTGCCAAGAGATTTCACTCTGTAGGCCTTAAAACCACAGAAAGAGTCGGCAAGTTTGACGCCAGGAGTCTTATTTAATAGAGAGGTTATTTGCTTGTTTCTGGCCACTTGTTCTGCCAGCGGTTTTATTGAGCCTGAATTTTCCGGCTGAAAGTATCGTGAGCCACTTATGCTGTCGGCAACATTTTTCTCTATCTCCATATAGAACCGAGGTATCAATGAGGGGTGGGATTGATAGTCATAATCTATTGTAATGATCCATTCGAAACCATTTGTTCGGGCAATACTAAAGTCATCTATCAGTGTTTGGCCGTAGCCTTCAATACTTTTATGTGTAAGAAGGCAGATAGAATCACATTTTTTTAACAGCTCGGCGGTTTCATCATTATTTCCATCATCCAAAACGAGTACGTTATCAATATATTGAAGAACTGGTGGGAGAATATCATTAGGATACCTGTATTCATTAAAGACGGGGATTGCCACAAGCGTCGTTGCTTGGCCTGCGGTCCTAATTGTTGTTCCTTCATTCTCCATCGGGCTTCTCTTTTCCGTTGCTGTTGAACTCAACCTCTTCCAGCGCCTTTTTGCTTACCTCTTTCAGATCAGTAAAGTCCTCGCTTTCCATAATGTGTGGTGTTATGAAAAGATACGTCGTTTTGTATTGTTTTTCTATCTTTGTATTTTTAAATACCCATTCAAGTATGGGTATATCTCCGAGCAAAGGAACCTTGTCGACGTTTTCACTCTCCTCGGTTGTCTGTAACCCGCCGACCACTATCGTAAAGCCGTTCGGTACGGTTGCCTCGCTATGAATGCTGCTGGTATTTCTCGGTGGTGGTATTGATGGGTCGGTCGGCTTGGTGCCAAAGGAATTAAGGGTTATCTCATATTCCACACGTAGATAGTCATTCTCGCTGATATGAGGTGTTATGGCAAACTGTGTGCCAGCCTCTACGAAACCTGCGAACGAGGTTGTGGTAGTTGTCTCACCCAGGTTCGTCTGGGTGGTAGGCTCCTCAGCAATGCTGTTAGTAAAGCCGACCGCGTTGTCATTCACCAGAATCCTTGGTGCTGAGGTTATCTTTGCATTTCCATCCTGCTTTAGGGTCTGAATGATTGCCTGAATCTTGTCCGGCCGAAGTACGGCTGCTGTTGCGCCGGGGCTTACGATAATATCACGCGTGCCTGAGACAGGATCAACGTTGGTAGATAATCCGAAGGCACTAAAGGCGAGAGCATCTATGGATGCATGACTCAACTCTACCCCAAGGCTTAAATTGTCCGTATTTGTCACTTCCACTATCATCGCTTCAATCAAAACCTGCCTACGTCTGGTGTCCAGTTCCTTAATAAGTTTTTCCAGTTCACGATGTTGCTTTGCAGTTGCCTGGACAACAATAGAGCTGGTGGATTTACTTAGGGATACCCTGGCTTCTATTTGCGGTACAAATTCTTCGGTTTTGGCCAGTTCCTGTGCAACAGGAGGCTGAGAGCCTTCGCGAAAGGCACTTTTGGCAAACTTTACTTCGGTGGTGTCATCCCTTTCCCTTGTATCGGTCCGGATGAGGTCGGATACTGTTTTAGCAACTTCCCCAACATCGGCGTTTTCAAGCTTATATATTCTTATCATGCCTGACTCATAGGTACCGGGTTTGTCGATTTCCTCCATTATGCTGGTCATTATACGGTGTGCCGAAGGCGGGCCCGTCAAAAGGATTGAATTGGTTTTTTCGATAAGAGTAAGACCCTGGCTTTTTTCGTTTCGTCTTCTTGGCTCTCTGCTTCTGATTCCGAAATCGAGAATCTTCTCCAAGCCATTGAAAATCTCGGATGCATCCACATAGGTGAGCTGATAATTCTGTGTAAGCGGTTCGATATATCTATCGAGTTTTTCTATCAGGCTTCTTAGTTTTTCTAGATCTGTTCTGAAGGCTTTAATTATCAACTGGTTTGTTCTTCCTACTGATTTGATATATAACTTCGATTCCGGGCTTAAAAGAATATCGGCAGTTGAGATATTTACGCCTGTACTTTTTTGAGGGGTTTGGCCTGTCTGAGTCTTATCAGCGGGGATTTTTGTCCCCTGGTTTTTGGAATTACCTTCCTGAAACAACTGCTGCAGGGTTTCGGCCAGGACCTCAGAATCAGCGTATTTTAAATCAATTACCTCAAGTACCATGTTGTCGCAATAGACATCGACCATACTCACGAGAGCTTTTACTTTTTCGACATCGGTACTTGTCCCCACAACCAACAGTTGATTGGTATGGATTACCGCATAAATCTGCGTTGGTTCATCGGCTATAGTTATACTCTTAATGCCTGCTGTGTCTTGTTTTGTCTTCTTTGTATCGGTTATTTCACCAAGAGTCTTATTTCTCAAATCCTGCTTCTGGCCCGAGAATACAGACTGCAGAATTTTGGCAAGATCTTCGCAATCTGCATATTTAAGGTTTACTACTTCGGCGATTACATTCGTAGCCGGGCTATCGAGCTTTTCTATCACAGCGGTGATGAACTCTAAATTTGCATCGGACTCGTAAAGCACAACGGTGTTGGTTTCCTTGTGGACCACGCTTTTTCCCAGTTTTGTCAAAAACGGCGTTATTGCGGCATTTATCGAGGAGCCTGTGGCATACCTGAGAGCAAAGACCTTTTTGGCAAGGCCGTGATGCTGCATATATTCTTCATAGGTCATAACGGTGATGACATCTCCTTCTCTGTGATAGATAAAACCTGCCAAGGTCACAATTGTGTCTAGAAGCTTACCAGCCGGGATATTCTTTGCCCAAAGGCTTATTTTGGCCCTGCTGACATTGGCAGTCGGAAATATGCTCCATCCTGTTGCATCGCTTATTATCTGAAATGCCATGGAGATATCATTGTTGCTAAACTCAACCTGCGGGATAATGGGACCAGACTTACCCATAGATGTGTCGCTCTGGCCGGTATCGGAGCCGAACGGATCAAAAGTTATGTCCTGTTCAACTCCAGCTGAAAGTGTAAAAATTGCCGCAAGTATTAAAGCAATCATAAATGCTTTTTCTTTAATTTTTATTGACATATTTACCTCTTAAAGCTGTAAAGTTACCTTGTGATCAACGATTGAAATCTCAACGCTCTTATTTTGTTTATTTATATTCAGTACGGTGAAAAGGTCGCTTACCGAATCTCCGATGCTGCATTTTTTTAGTCCAAAGTCCTTGATGTCGATATAGGACACCGGCTGGCCCCTCATCTCCATCACGCACTTCAGTGTAAGCTGGGATTTTATCCTTTCTATTGTCTTGTTGGCCAGAGGCCTGTCACGCAGCCCCGTAGCAGCCTTGAAAAGACCGGGCCTGAAGATCTTGACAAGTTCATCAGATGATTCACTTTTTGCCTCAAGCGTTTCTGACAGGCTGCTTGCAGTCAGCACGTCTGAAGCGGTGTTCGCCTGACTGTCGAAGTTAGCTATGGAAATGGGTATCGAAGTCCTAACTGCGGCAGTGCAAAACAGGATTATAGTACCCGCCCCCAGCAGCACATGTATCGAACGCCAAAGGCCAAAGCGCCTTATTATTGTATCAAGACTTTTCTTAAGCATGTTCCTCAGTCATGTTTTATATTCAAATACCACCTTGCTTACTATTACCGAGACATAGACATTGTCTCGGTATTCCTGTGCTTTCAGATCGACTTGTTCAATTCTTATCGGATTAGGATTGCTTTCGACGGCTTTGATGAATCTCAAAAAATCCCTTATGTGTCCTGCCATCTCTATCCTGATCGAAAGGCGTCTGTAAAAAGGCTCTTTTACAGATGGAAGAATCCTTACCGATCTGATCTTAACATTGAGGGTTGAGTACATTTCGCTCAGCTGGCGTGTGAATGCAGAAATTTGCTGTTCAGTGCCGATTGTGGTTATAAGAGGCTCAGTCTGTGAATATATCTGGTCTATTCTGTCCTTGACCAGCAGGTCTCCTTTCGTTTTGACCAGCCTGATCTGGAGTTGATGAAGGTTTTGTGCAAGTTCTTTGCGTTTTTTGAGTTGAGGCTCTACGACTACAGTGAAAATAATAGCTGTCGCTAACACGGTAGCTGTTGCCACAGCCAAAGCCTTTTCGCGATTTTTCACTTTTGCTGTTTTCATCGAATCAGATGCTCCGAATCATACAGTCGGCCTTGAATTCCACGACGCTTCCACCCGGTCTTGGGACTTGCTGGGCATTTATGATATGGATGTCGTTAAGCAGCCTGGCATCTTTCATTGCCTTCGAATACTCAAAGGCATTTGAAAGAGAATCGGCCTGACCCTTGATTGTTATGTTTACTTTATTGGAATGTGAGGTAAATTTAATCTCACTAATTGAAATCGACCGAGGGCTGTATTTGTAAAGCTCCTGCAATACCAAACTGATCTGCCCTCGATTCGAGAGCTGTTTTTGAATGGCTTTAACACGCTGTCTTTTACCTTCCACGCTTGTCGCAATATGCTCTACAGGCGCGATCTGTGCATGAATCTTTCGGCAGGTCCGCTCAATTCGCCAGTTCAATAATACAAAATTCAACCACAGTGCAAAGATTAGCAGGAATGAAAGTCCGGCCGTTACGGCATAGTTAATAAGCTGAGCTTTTTGTTGAACCTTTTTTAAAAGTCTTTTTGGAAGAAGATTTAGATATTCAAATCCGGCTTGTGTGGTAGATCTTGCCAACCCTTCTGCCACTGTAGCATCATGGTACAACTCGTTGGTTTGGTAGCCGGCTTTGTCTTCATAAAAAACAATTCTAGGGCATTCCAGAACACTGACAGTTCCTAAATCTGTATGTTCATTTTCTTCAAGAAAATCCTTGATCTCTGCTATATTGACTTTTGGGGCAGCTAAATTAATGGCAGTTTCCCCATCTCCTAAATGAGCCAGTTCATTTTTTTTGTGAATGATCTCTGAAGTAAGCTGGTGCATGATTAATTTAGTATTGTCGGTTACGGTTTTGATTTTTTCGAAACTGTGGAGATTGCCCTTGCTGCTGATTATTATTTGGCAGCGACCTTTGTCAAATAAGACATTGACAGCAGTGTCACTGTTTTGTTTATTAATCGTATTGAACCAGCATGAAAGTGCCGCTGAATCAGCAATAACCTTGTTTGGATATATGCCGATGGCACGATAAGGCTCCAATGTATGTTCAAGCGTATCTATTTTCATGATACAAACAAGAACGTCCAGGAGGTTGTCATGGCTGCTGAGAAGCGTGCAACCATAAACCAGCTTTTCTGAAGGAATCGGTACAAGAGAGGCAAGTTCAAATTCGACCATCTTAAAGGCTTCGGAAACGCTTTCTGCAGGCAGTTCGACGGTCTTAAAAATACAACAGCTGCTTGGAACTGAAGCTGCCCATTTTCTTACTGAAATCTTTTTTTTATCTATTGCATTCTTAAAGGCCTGCAGGTTTTCAAAGCAGATACATACAAAAGTATCCTTCAGATTTGCGCACACAACAACAGGCCCATAGTGTGTGAGTTTCACTGATGCCCATTCGGTTTTGATTTTCTCAAATGCCATTACAAGAGTCTCTCGACCGTTAGGATCTGCGGTCTGTTTTCAGCCACTCTTACTGTTGCCATCAAAAAGCACTTGTGGCCTTTTACCTCGGCGTACGAAAAAATTCTGAAGGTATCGGAATTAAAACAGCAGTATTGCTGCAAAAGCTCGGCTTGAAGCTCTGTCAGGCCCTCAAGCCGTGAGATACCCTCGGCGTTTTCAACGCAGACATCATCATCCGTTCGGTCTTGGCCATCGGGCCCGGCGCGCAAGGTTAAAATTGCCTCCACAGCCTGCTCATCAATGCCCGGCAGCGACGATAGTATCCCGCCGGATGCCGTATTTATGTTTACTTTTCCATCGCCGTGCGCAGAAAAGATATTGACAAGTCCCGGATTTCCTTTCTCTGGATCGCTTTCAAAAAGAAGTTGATAATCTACCTTACCGGCAATTTTTGCGGCGGAATCTATCAACCGACCAATGTAACGGTCATGTGTAATATTTTTTACGAACAGTAATTCCTTAAGGGCAATTATAGAGGCGTTTTTGCAAAGCCATGGTGGTTCCAGCCGCTCATAGAAGTCCAGTTCAGCGCCGTCAAGGTTGGTGTCGCTGTCGAGGTCTATCCAGTCAAGAATGCAAGCCTGCTGCTCTCTGCGGATACTGCCAAGATTTTCCCAGCTTCCAGAATCCGATTTGTTGACACTTAAATAGCCAAGCTCGTCCCTAATCCAATAGACAAGCTCCATTGGTTCATCAGTGTATGTTTTTATCTGCTCAAAGAGCCTCTCTCTGTCACTGGCAGCACTTGAGTTGAATCGACATACACGTGTAGTTCTTTCAGGGTTGAGCGGCGTTTGGGCCAGAAGTGCTTTGCACCACTGCAGCCCCCCAAGTGCCAGATAATAAGCTTTTGCCCTCTGGCAGCTTGCATATGACAGCCTCATTTCAACACGGCTCCTATAAGCCAGACCGATGGCCAGTATAGTCATGCTCGATATGACTATGAGCACAAAAACCAGCACGCTTGCCCGCCTGCTGCGGCTGTTATGCGCCATTTTTAGATATACTTTTGCCATTTTCTGCCTTTTTAGTTGTCTTGTTCTATGGGAGCCTGACTACTATTACAGCGAAGCAGTTGCCTATATTGTTGATATATCTTTCGAAGAACTTTTAGAGGACCTGCTATAGGTGGCCATATTTATTTGGATATACGTTTATCCTGGTGAGGATTGCGCCTGGCAGGGAATTACTATGATGATTTGAAAGAGGTGTTTGGGCGAATCGCCGCTCTGGGGCCAGTTAAGTTGGATTTTAACTGCCCTCGGGGGAGAAGTGTCGCATTCTAAATTGTTTTTCCAAGAATCCAGGCTAAAATTTGAGTTCGAGTCAATCACCCAGGCATTGAATTCAGCCAATCCTTTCAGAATTACATCTTTATTCTCAGCGGCAATGGGTTTTTCACCTGAAAAATACCGCTCGGTCCTTGTCAATAGCCCTTGATCGGTCTCTGAATCGGTGGAAAATCTATAGCACACCTTGGCTGTATATGAAGATGCCGGGCTCGTCATCCACGAAGGCACAAGAGTATGAAAGCTTATTTCTGTTATTCCATCAGGCAAAGTAGAAAGATGAAACGGGATTAACTGTTGTTCTTCGGTTCCTTTCGGAAAATACAGACATCCCAGTTCCTGCCGCAAAGTCTCAATAACCAGACGGCTTTTTTGATAAATCGGCCGATCTTCCTCAATTCTTGACCAGAGCAGATGTGCCTGTCTTAAGGCGGCATTTACGCCTAAAACCAGCACGGATGTTATCAGCATAACAAGCATTATTTCTACTAGTGTAAAAGCATCGCGCTTTGCTTTTTTAGGTATTTTCCGCTCTATGGTCTGATTTCTATTCATTTTCCTTCAAATTGAGGCTGTATGTGTATAAGTGAAAACAGTTCGAACTGACCTTGTCTTTGCTGTTGCTGCCAGTTTATCAGTATGCAAATGGCAGCAAGGTTATCCATTTGAGTCGGTGCTATTTGAATCTTCCAGCGAAACGGTCCCTTGCTGCCTTGTGTTGTTTGATAGACGATGGATTTTTTGAGCATTGTTTCTGAAAGCAGACTCTCTGCCAGCAAAACGGATTTTGTCAGCATCTGGCTGCTACTGTTGGCTGTCAAGCACGTACGAAGTACCCCGAAGACTGCGAGCATTGAAGTGCAGAGTATCGCAAGTGCCACAATGACCTCAACCATGGTAAAAGCCTGCAGGCCGGAGGTACTGCCCTGCGGCTGACAAAACGCTTTACTATATGCTTGTTTCTTCAATCTCAACATTTCTTGTATTTATCTTTATCGTTTTTGTCATATCTCTTGTAGAGATAGAAAACTGTGCCTTCGGCCAGGGTCTTGCAGGATCCAGTATCAAGGATAATTCTTCGGCTTCCTGCCTGAAACCATCTGCATCGTGGATATGAATTTTGTTGTCGATATATCTGACCGCCACTAAAAAGCTTTCTATTAGCTTAAAATAGCCATTCTCATCAGCCTGCTCAAGATGATAGCTTTTATTCTTTATGTTAATTACAAATTTAACCGGCCTGTGTTGGTCTTGAGTCAGAGCAATGGCGTATCTTATTGTTTGTTCAATATCGTGGCTTTGTTCTATGATTTTTAGCCCTTCTTTGCTTCTTGCAGCAAAGGGAAGGATAACGGCAACCATCGCTGAAATAATCGACAATACGACAATAAGCTCGAAAAGCGTAAATGCGTTTAAGTTTTTGGGTGGTTTTTGAATCATAGGCGGCTCGTACTTTTATACCGGTCTTTTTCTCGAAGGCCTTAAGAATCGGCTAAGGTGAAACTTGTGAAGGACTCGCTTCAGCCCTCACCCCAATATGATCGGACTGGGCCGCCATCAGTATCAGGCTCGTACCGGCCATAAAAAAAGGTAGTTTAGATTTCATAATTTTTCTTTGGTAAAAGTTGTTATTTGTTTTGCCGCCAGAAATCATCGATCATTCGTTTTTAACTGTCTCCTCCCTTCTGACATAAGCACCTTCAATGACACTTGACGATTTCATATTTTGCAATCATTTCTTCAACGGCCTTCATCGTTTTTATGTTCCCAATAACGCTGTCAAGCGGCGCCGGGAATTTATCACCGCAAGAGCGGTTCTGTTTATCCGGCCGGTTCAAGATGTCGTAATCATACAGTCGGGCCGATGGTCAGGTAAAGTGACAAAACAGTAACATCCGTTATCTGTTATTTGCCGGGTCATCATGGTTTGTAACATCATCATTATTTCCAAACGACCCGTCCGGGCCGGCGGAGATTATGTCGTACAGAAATTCAGAATTTGTCAGTTCACTTGGATAGTTGTATTTGTACTCGTTTCCCCATGGGTCCAATGGTACAAAGGTTGTTTTAAGATAAGGCCCTCGCCAATTTGGTATTTGAGGATTTTCCACCAGCGCCCGGATCCCTTCATCACTTCCAGGGTACCGGCCGGTGTCCTGCTCAAACAGATCAAGGGCAATACCAAAGGTTCCAACAATGGTCTGTCTTGTCGCAACGATTCTGGCTTCCTGACTCCTTCTAAAAAATCTTGGCACTACTACTGCGGCTAAAACACTTATAATGGTAATAACCAAGAGTAGCTCTATCAGCGTAAATCCTGATATATTGTGATTTTTATTGAGATTTTTCTTCATTTTTAATTATCTCCTTTAACCAATCATTGTACTTGTTTCAAAAATCGGCATGAGTATCGCCAGAACAACAAATCCTATAATCAATCCCAGGACCACGATCATCAGTGGTCCTAACAGAGTTGTCATTGAGCTTATTGCAGACTCGCTTTCCTCATCGTACATATCGGCGATCTCAAGCAGCATCTCAGGCAGTGTTCCTGTATCTTCTCCTACAGCTATCATATTGGCTGTTAGTTCACTGAAGTGCTTCTGTTGGCTTATTGTTTTTGCCAAGGTGAACCCTTTTAGGATGCCTTCTTCAATGCATTCAATCTCTTTGGCAAACGCGGTGTTGGCGGTTGTTCCTTTAGTAGTATTGACAGCAGATATGATTCTGACACCGCCGTTTAAAAGCGAGCCCAATGTTCTGGCAAAACGGGCAAGCTGAAGCTTGCGATTCAAAACACCCACAACAGGTGCCCTAAGCAGCGTCGAGTCAAACATGAGTTTGAAACGTCTGTTTTTCAGTGTGGTCATGAGAAAACCGATGATACCGGCAATCAACAGCGGGACTAACCACCAGAAGTTTCTCAGTGAATTCGTCACTACAATTAAGATTTTCGTTGGCAAAGGGAGGCTCTGGTTTGCGCTAATGAAAAGTTCAATGAATGTTGGTATTACAAAGGTCATTAAAACACCAACGACGAGAACGCTGACAAACAGCAAGAACACCGGATAGATCATAGCGCCTCTAATTCTTGCTCTGACAGAGGCTTGCGATTTAAGCTGATTTGCGAGAACGGAAAGAGTCTCTGCCAGAGAGCCGGACTGTTCGGCCGCTTCAATAATTGCTGTGTAAACTTTCGGAAATACCCTGGGATGTTTGCTCATAGCATCTGAAAGTGAACTGGATTGTTCGATATCACTATAAAGTTGGGTAATAACGGAAGTTAAATGCTTGTTTTCTGTTTGTTTTCCAAGAGTTCTAAGAGCCGTTGTAAGCTTCATTCCCGCCTTTATCAGTGTTGCAAGCTGGTGGGTGAAGATGGCCTTTTCTTTGGTGCTGACACGGTTGCCAAGCCCGGAGCTTCGGCCAAGCATCGCAGAAATCTGGCTTTGAGCCCGGACACTGAGAAGATAATATCCCTTCTGTTTTAATGCAGCAACAACAGTCTGACGGTTTGAGGCCTGGAGCTGACCGGTAAGTGTTGTGCCTTGTATATTTTTTGCCTTGTAGTGAAATGTAAGCATTATGCTCGATCAGATTATAATCTATTTACCATTAAGTGATATTTGCAGACAGTCGAATTTGATATTGCCACGTTTTTCATTTTTTGCCATTTTGATGAAATCCGGTTAGGTGTTCAAGATTGCTCATTCAATCCATAAGCACTATTCCTTTGGTTACACGGAGAACTTCTTCGTATGTAGTTATTGCCTGTCTGACTTTATCGAGGCCGCTTTGAAACAGAGAAGTCATTCCCTCGCTGCGGGCCTGGGTATCGAACTGGTTTGCGTGTTTTCTGGCGATGGTCATATCGCGGATCTTTTCCGATAGAACCAGAAGCTCTGCGATAGCGGTTCTGCCGTGAAAGCCCGTAAAGTGGCATCTTGAGCAGCCACGGCTATGGTAGGAAGGTTGGATTTTGTCGGTATGGCTCATTGCTTTTATGGCTGTGGCCGTTTCAGGTTCAGGCTGACAGGGTTCTTTGCAGTGTGGACATAAGACACGGACAAGCCTCTGGGCAAGGATAGCATCGATTGAAGAGGCCGCCAAAAAAGGTTCGATTCCCATATCCAGAAGACGGGTAATGGCACTTGCTGCATCATTGGTGTGCAGCGTACTGAAAACCAGGTGACCTGTAAGAGCTGTTCGTATTGCAGTTTCAGCCGTCTCCAGGTCCCTGATTTCCCCGACCAGCATGATATCGGGATCATGTCTTAACATTGAACGCAGTGCCCTCGCGAAAGTAAAGCCAATTTCCGGGTGTACCTGCATCTGGACAACGCCTTGCATGTCATATTCGATAGGATCTTCAACGGTAATGATTTTTCTGTCGGTATCCTTGAGCATATGCATACAGGTATACAGTGTGGTGGTTTTTCCGCTGCCGGTAGGCCCTGTTACCAATATAATGCCGTGAGGTCGGTTGATAAGCTGTGTCAATAACCCGACTTCCCTTTTGGGGATGCCGAGAGACGGCAAATCCATGATTAGTTTACTTTGCGGCAGAATTCTGATATTAATTGCCTCGCCGTATCTTGTGGGAAGAACAGATACACGCAAATCAAATTTTTGACCCGAGAGATTTATCTGGGCACGCCCGTCCTGGGGAAGACGTTTTTCGGCGATATCCAAACCGGACATTATCTTTACTCGACTTGTGATACCTTCCCTGAAGAATCTTATGGTTTGTGGTAACCCCGCATTATGCAGCATCCCATCGATTCTATATTTAGCTTTCAGATCGCTTTCATAGGGTTCTATATGAATATCGGTGGCACCGGCAATAATCGCGTCGGTAAGAAGCTGGTTTACCAGCTTGATTACAGAGGCATCACGGGCCTTGCTTTCATCCATCAAGTCTTCTTTTTCAACTGCAACCTGGTCGATAGCCTGTTCGCTGGTCATCTGCTCAACCGTTGCGGCGCCGACACCATATGATTTTCTAATAGCTTTTTTTATGGTCTCCGAAGTAGCCAGGACAAACTTCACCCTGTGTGAGTTATCAAGGACAAGTTCGATTTCGGCCCTTTTTTGATGATGGAAAGGATCCGATATTGCCAGCCAGAGAGCATGGTCGATAATTTTTACGGGTATTATATTGTAATGAGTGGCTATGTTGGCCGTGATTGCCTTAAGGGCGGCGGGCTCTATATCAGAGGCAGAAATATCCAGAAATTTAATCCCTGTTCTTTGCGATACAGCTTTTAAGAAGTTTCTTTCTTCTGCAAAGCCCAGGCTGTAAATACACTGATGCAGCGGTTTTTTTTGCTTGGCTGCCTCTGAGAGTGCCGCCTGAATCTGCTCGTGGGTCAGACCTGCCAAGCCGGGCTCTATTCTAAATTTATTGCTGGTCTCTGTCATTGAAGCTTAGCTCCTGATAGTTTGGGCTACCATGTCTGCAAATTGCTTTATAATAAACAAGCGGAGTTGATGTATGATATGTTGATGTAGATAAAGCAAATTTTTTTGCGAGCATGATAAGTGAGTATCCCGAAAGGTGTTATCCGCTTCTTTGCAATTGTCCAGATTGAAGCAAGCCATCATATAAATCGAATCTCCATATTCTTCAAATATCTTGCGGTCGGTTCAACTGATTGCTGGTAAATCGCGTTAGCTTTCTTGCCAGGGCTTTTCAGCTCACCCTCCCTGGCCGTGCAAAAAAAACCGGAAATTACAGATTAAATATTCAACATTTTGCCGGTCGACTCCGCCTGGATTATAAAACAGGATGGAGCAATTAAAGGTCATTGAAGTTTTACAATGACCGGTTTGTAAGGCGGCTTCAGGGAAATATGCTGTAAATTCGAAAAAAACGCAGGTTTGGAAAAAACGACGGACTGTCATTGGAAGAATATTCTTTATGCAGAAACTCTATAGTCAATTTGTTTGTTCTGCCACTACTGTGAATAGAACCAGGAATAATACATATTCTGGCTGCCAGATGCTAATTGGCCTATTAGTGCTAATATGTTTGCTGGCAGTACCTATGTTAAATGGCTTATGGCAATTATGGAATTCAGATAAAAACTTTAACGGCCTGATGCTGGTTCCATGCCTGTGCTGCTTGATTCTTTTTGGAAGCAGAAGTGTTATTGTTTCAGTGAGACCGCAGTCCTACAGTTTGTTTTGGTTTATACTTGCCATAAGTGTAACATTGATGTTGCTTTCGTCTTCGGAAGGTTATGTCGGACTGACAAGTGTGCTTTTTGTAGCAAGCTTGGTGGTTTTGTCATTTGCCGCCCTCGGCACTAATGCGGTCAAGACTTTGCTGGGGCCATTGTTATTTTTGCTTCTTATGATCCCGCCGCTTCATCGTCTTATTGGTGTTATCACCACCTGTTTGCAGGGGTTTTTCTCATTTGTAGCTGAACTATTTATGCCTGTGCTTTCGAGAAATTTTTTAGTACGTCAGGGTATCGCTTTCTGGTTTGCAGGCATGGATTATTCCATGATTGTTGCACCTGAATGCTCAGGAATTCGCTCGCTTTTGGATTTTAAAGTAATAGCATCATTTTTTGCTGTCTTTGACAGGCATAATTTGCAAACGACTTTTTTTCTTTTAATCGGAGGAGTTATTGTCGCCCTGATTCTTAACCTCGCAAGGATACTGGTAGCTATGCAGCTTAAACTGCACGGTCTGGAAGATTATTCTATGGGCGGTTGGCACGGATTTCTCGGCATAGCCGTATTTTTAATTAGCTGTGCGACTTTAAGCAAACTCTCAAGGTTTTTAAAACCTGTTGGTTCAGCCTGCAAAGGGGAGGGAAAGTGAAAGTTAAAACTTTTCTGGTATTTGCTCTGGTTTGTCAGCTTTGTGTGTCTTCAGTTTGGGCCGGAGATGCTGAGCGAACGCAGCCTGGTTTTCTGCTGCCATGGCAGGTTATCACCGAGAAATTCGGCGACAAAGCTTTATTTTGCTCAAGGCTGTGCGCGGAAAAGCCCAGGAAACAGACCAAAGAATGCCAGGATTATGCACTGGATCCGAACACTTCTTTCATCCGGCTGCCTTCAGAAGTAATAGACACCCAAAAGCACACAGCGGTAGAACCGTATCTTTCCAGGTGGCAGAAGGACCATTGGCTGGACTTACCGGCAGTGTCTGTAAGACTTGAGCCAAACGGCTTATCAATTGAGCCCGGCTCCTTAGCTGATGGATTCTATAGATTGTCCCTTACTTCTGCAGATAAAAGTAATTCTGCCCAAAATACCGTTTTCTATGCAGTTCTGGCAGGCTATTGGAAAAAGGACTTTTTTGCTTTTTGCAGAGACTGCAAAGAACAGATTGAAACCAATCCGGATCCTCAGCTTATCTATTCATCCATTGTTGTATCACACTTTGACCATTTAATGGAGCTTGCCAGCAAATCATCGGTTCTGTCAAAGAATACACTGGAGAGCCTGACTGAAGCTGTCAATAACAGAAAAACATTTGAACAAGGTAAATGTCCTAACCTTGTCAAAGGCCTGAATAAAATAAGACTCAAACGATTTGAAGGCAGCTCAATAGAGGAATTTGTGGTTTTTATCCCTGCTACCTATGATGGCTCGAAACCCGAGGCGGTTTTTCTGTATCCTGACAATAGGCGGTGGGCGGCAGGACGTAATTATTCATCTCGTTCCGGTCTTATAGATATATGGTGGCATACAGTCAGCAATAAAGACATCAACTGGAAGAATTATCAGTATTTTCTTGAGATTTTAAAGCAAAAGCTGAATATTGATGAAGACAGAGTCTATGTCAACGGCGAATGCGGCAATGGTCTGGCTGCAATGTCTTTGGCGTTAAATTTCCCTGACCAGTGGGCAGAGTGCAGCATGTCACTGGGGAATACCTACCGCCATCTGGCCGGCAATGCCCTGAATCTCCCTCTGATTTTTGTCAAAGGCGGCCACAATGAAGACCACCTTGTAGGCTACTATGATTTTGCTGTTGAGTGTTTTAAGTATCACGGCTGCAAATATTTTAAGCATAGCAAGCCCTTGAGCATTGCTCAGGCTCGCGGGATGCCTGTTCCTGTAGAACAGAGAAATATAAGTCCTTATCGGGTTTCTTACACAATAGAGTCACTTGCCAATCCTAAGGCTTATTGGATTCAGATTGATGGTAGAGAAGATGAGAACTTCATTGCAAGTATAGACGCTATTGTCTGGGGCCAAAGCATATTGTTGAAGACAAAAAATATTGATGCGTATAACCTTGACCTTGACTCGGCGCCTGTAGATGCCAACAGGCCAATCGAGATTATCGAGAATGGCCAAAGTTTGGGATTCGCGGTAGACAAGGTTTTTTCCAGAAAATCCGAAAAATATAAAGACGCCGTATATATTAAAAGTAAGCATCTTCATGGCCCCGTCTGGGACGTTTTTACGGAACCGTATGTTGTTATCTGGGGGACAGGCGGAGAGAATGGCCAAACAAAAATCAATGAAAGAATTGCCAAGTCACTTGCAGGTAAAGAGCCCTGCATAGCGGATGTTAATCTGAAGGATGAGTTGATTAACAGTCACAACCTGATTTTTGTGGGTACGGAAGAATCAAATCTCTGGCTGTCAAAAATAGCTAAGCAATTGCCTGTACAGGTTAAGCAGGGGCGTTTAATTGCTGATGGCCTAAGTTATGAGGGACCTGACCTGGGAGTAATACTCATATACCCCAATCCGCTCAATTCCGAAAAGTACTTAGCGGTTTTTTCCGGCACATCGTCGCAGGCGATGACGAATGTTTTTAAAGCCTATTCTGAAATAAAATCAATGCGACCGGCCGATGTGGGCATATTTGAGGTTACTGACGGAGGCGATATCAAATGGCTCATACTCGAAAAATTTAATTCTGTGTGGGCTTGGCACAGCCGGTGGAACCAGGTTCTAACTGTGGTAAATAAGAACCATTCTGAATGGCAATGGCGTCAATGGATTGCCAAGACACTCAGAGAGCAGCTTGAAGTTGATGTGGTGGTTTGTGAGGATCTTTTCAGGTATGAAGATTCGATACCTGTCGGTCAAATCACATATCGTGACCTGTTCAACAGTTTTAAAAATCTCTGGATTTTAAAAATCAAGTTGGATGGCATGTCACTACGAAAACTTTTGACGGTACCATTTAATGATATCTCTAAGAGAGAGGTTGCGGTACCGATTATAGATGGTGTGAGCCTTGTAAAACTGGGGCAGGATTCCGGGAGGGCAGTTTTGGGAATAAATGAATTAGAAAATGACAGAAAATACACTATTGCCTTACCTGAGAAATGCATTAATGGCGAAAGGATAGGGCTGGTATTGAAAAATTACAAAATCACGGGAGAGGTTTATTTGGTTCCTCTATTGAAAGATTACCTTTATAAGAACAAGAAATTAGATATCGATGCTGAGTTAGCTGTTCTTAAGTTCGGTATATTTTGAGCCATAGGTGTATATATTTATGTCGAAAGAAATGTATGTTTTTATGAAAGGATAGTAAGAGATGAAGGTTGAATTTGGAAAGTTGATAGTTTCGGTTATAGTGTTGGCAATGAGTCTGGGAGGGAGTGTGGCGAATGCGGATCTTGTGGCACACTGGGGGCTGGACGGCAATGCCAGCGACAGCATCGGCAGCAACCACGGCACCCTCGTTGGTAACCCGAGCTGGGAGGCCGGCCGAATAGGGAGCGCACTTCTATTCGACGGCGATGACTACGTAATGATACCTAACGAATCACATTTTGACATCACAGACGAGATCACCGTTGCGGCCTGGATAAAAGTTACCGCGTTTGACAGGGAATGGCAGTCCATAATCACCAAGGGGGATGACTCATGGAGGCTGGCCAGGAACGGTATTGGCAACAATCTTGCCTTCCACTGTACCGGCCTGACTATCGATGGCAGCCAGTGGGGGGTTGAGGGCGGTGTGAACGTGGACGACCATCGGTGGCATCATGTTGCCGGAATCTATGATGGGGCAGGGATTCACCTCTATGTGGACGGTGTGCTTGATGGGTCTCGCAAGGCTTCGGGCAAGATAAGCAAAGACGACTACGAAGTCTACTTAGGCGAAAACGCTCAAATGGTGGGGCGCCAGTTTAGGGGGTTGATCGACGACGTTGTCGTCTTTGACCATGCGATCAAAAAAGAGGAAATCACACAACTATACAGGCTGGGGGGTATTTCATTCACATCTGAACCGACGTTTCTAATGTTGTTCAACGCAACTCTAAAAGCCGAAGAAATCATCAAAGAGCAAAGAGCACAAGAAGCGATAACCTTTCTCAAAAAGACGATTGCCGAATACGAGCAATGGAAACAGAAGGATCCGAATGCCGTCAGGTTAACCCACAAAGTACTGTCTTGCGATCTCTATTCTCTGTTAGCCAGTGCTAAGGAGGCTTCGGGCGCGCCAAAGGCCGATGTTGCCGATACGTATAGACGAGCAACTGAATCAGGTATACTTTCTGCGCCGAGGCGGGGTCCAACCTTATTATGGTTGTACGAGAATACAAATGCGGACGAGTACGGTGACATTGTTGAAACCTTTATTCAAAATAGTAGCAATTATATCAGGCAGGTAGTTACACAGGCAGATTTGATGGTCCGCGAGCAGAGATCGCAAGCTGCCGTTAAATTTCTGGAAGGCAATCTGGCTGCATATAGACGCTGGCTAGCGAAGTATCCCTTTGATGATGTGGTTGCGGAGGATATGCTGCCTGAGATATATTTTCAGTTGGCTAAGGCCAAGGAGACGAGTGGCGCGCCAATGAAGGATGTCGCCGATGCGTACAGCAATACATTCTACCCATCGCGTTTTGACTATATACCTGAACGAGTTGCTGCTTTGACATGGTTAGTGGAGAATGAGCGCACAGATGAGTGTGTGAAAGCGATCGAATCGTTTACACAGGGCCACGATACAAGAGCTTGTTTCAAGAATGTGGTAACCCAGGTTTGCGAGCATTTTGAGTTGGAAAAGGACTGGGCTAAATTTCAGTGGTTTTTGGACATCTTGTTCACTCGCGCGGAGTATCCTTATGATTGGGTCGTATTCGTGGAATCTTGCCTTGGTAACAAGACAAATCGATGGGCGAAGGCATATTATACATATCTTGACAGCAAACCCAGATTATTATTTGGCAGAGACTGTATAATCGCCGAGAAACACGTGACCGAAGAGAAGTTCGCAAGGGCCGTTGAGTTATACCAGGATATTGTGAACCGCTGTGGACCTGATGATGATAAAGAGATGTTTGAGTTTGAACTTTGCAAATGTTTGTTCTATGGAGGGAAATACCACGAAGCTGTTGCCAGGCTGGAGAGCTTCATTGCTAATAACAAAGCGACGCACAGAAGTCTGGTGAAAGAAGCGATGCTAATGAAGGGGAGAGCCCACGTTCAGCTTAGCGAAACAGACGAAGCCATAGACGACTTTTTTGCTTTGATGATCGAATATCCCGAGACTAAGGAAGCACCCGAGACTAATTTTTTTGTGGGATACTGTTACATGCTACAAGGTAAGTTCGAGCTTGCATCGGACGCCTTTGATTGCGTTATCAAAGGTTATCCAAGCAGTGTCTATAGCAGCAAAGCCCGCTTGTGTATGACGCGTATCAAGAATATGACCCAATAACGTGCGTATACCGAAAAAGAAACGCGTTTATTATGAAACGGTGTCGAAAGATGAAAGACAAATATGAAAAAATTATGATTTTGGTTGTGGTGTTGGCCATGGGTCTGGCCTCGGCCGTAACGAATGCGAACTTGGTGGCATACTGGGCGTGCGATGATGTGGAAGGCGGAATTGCAAGAGACAGCGTGGGTGGCAATGATGGCATTTTGCATGGCGGTCCAGTTTGGGTAGATGGCTATTTCGGAGGCGCACTTAAGTTTGATGGAATGGATGACTATGTATCGATCAAACATAATACCATTTTCGATCTCTGTGATGCTATTACGATTGCAGCCTGGATAAGAGTAGATACGTTTGACAAAGAATGGCAAACCATCCTCGCCAAGGGTGACAGTACCTGGAGGATGGCTCGGAACGGCACCTCAGACGCACTCGAATTTGCCGCGAATAGGCTCGATACCCTTTGGGTTGTCCGGGGAAAGATCGGAGTATACGATGGCAGGTGGCACCATGCAGCCGGAGTTTATGACGGCACAAAGGCCTACCTGTATGTGGATGGTGAATTGGACAATTCTGTGGAAGCACCGATAAGTATAAATACTGATACTTATGACGTCTATATAGGGGCAAATGCTGAGATGCCAGGACGCCAATGGAATGGCTTAATCGATGAAGTGGCTATCTTTGACGAAGCGCTGAGCGAAGTTGAGATCAAGCAAATGTCTAATCTGGGCAGCAAGTCCTTAGATGCTGGGTTGCTGCGAGACTTGTGTGACGCCGTTCAGCAAGCAAAAGCAACCTTGAAGAGACAAAAACCAAAAGAGACTGTGTCCTTGATTGAAAAGAAGATTGCTGAATATGAAAGCTGGAAGGAAAAACACCCAGATGACGTTGGGGTACGCCATAAACTCGTTTATTCTGATCTATATTTCCTGTTGGCCAAAGCCAAAGAGACTGTAGGTGCGTCGAAGGCCGATATCTTCCTTACATATGAGCGGGCAATTGAATCAAACGCACTTTCTGTACCGAAGCAGGGCCCCGTTCTGTTGTGGCTATATGAGAATGTCAACACGGACGAGTATGAAGATATAGTTGCGTCTCTTCTTGCAAGCGACACCGATTACATGAAGGAAGTTGCCGCAGAAGCAGAAGCGATGGTTCACGAGGAGAAATCGAAGGCGGCGATTAGATTTTTGGAAGGCAACCTGGTTGCATATACACACTGGCAAGAAAAGCATCCTTATGATGATATGGCTGTGGAGGATGCACTGCCTGAGATATATTTTCAGTTGGCTAAGGCTAAAGAGGCAGTTGGTGCCTCAAAAAATGAAATTGCTGATGCATACAGCAAGACGTTCGAGCCATCGCGTTTTGAGTATGTGCCGCAGCGAGTTGCTGCATTGACATGGTTAGTGGAAAAGGGACGTAAAGACGAGTGTGCGAAGGTAATCGAGTCGTTTGCACAGAGTCACGATACGAGAGTTTGTTTCAAAGATACTGTGGGCAAAGTTTGCAAGCATTTTGAGTCGGAAAAGGACTTGCCAAAATTTCAGTGGTTCTTGGACACGTTGTTAACCGAGGCCGAGTATCCTTATGATTGGGTGATATTCGTGGAGTCTTGCCTTGGTAACAAGACAAATCGATGGGCCAAGGCGTTCTATGCTTATCTTGATAGCAAGCCCAGATTAAAACTCAGCAGAGATTGCTATATTGCTGAGACACATGTAGCTAATCAGAAATTTGAGAAAGCTGCTGAGTTGTACCGGGATATTCTGAAACGTTGCGGACCTGAAGATGACATAGGAGAATTCAAGTTCCAACTTTGCAGATGTTTGTTTGATGGAGGTCAATATCGCGAAGCTGTTGGCAATCTTGAGAACTTTATTGCTAATAACAAAGCAATGCACGGGAATCTGGTGAAAGAAGCGATGCTAATGAAGGGGCGCGCTCATGTTCATCTTGGCGAAACAGATAAAGCCATAGACAACTTTTTCGTCCTGATGGTCGAATATCCCGAGACTAAGGAAGCACCCGAGACTAATTTCTTTGTAGGATACTGTTACATGCTACAAGGTAAGTTCGAGCTTGCAAAGGAGGCCTTTGATTGCGTTATCAAAGGTTATCCAAGCAGTATCTATACCAGCAAAGCCCGCTTATGTATGACGCGTATCAAGAATATAATTGATGAAGAATAACAAAAAATGTCCTCTGTTACTGTAGAAGCTCAAGATATAAAGAAAGATTTTGTGATTGACCGTTCCCTCTGCAAGCAACTTCTTGCTCCATTTGCTGCGAAGCGAAAGATTCGCGCGCTTAAAGGAGTCAGTTTCAGGCTAAAGTCAGGAGAAATCCTGGGGGTGGTTGGCTCCAACGAAGCTGGGAAAACTACTCTTTTAAGGATACTTGCCGACCTGGTGGAGCCTGATGCAGGTACTGTCAGGATTTTAGGACAGACATTAGGAAAAAACAGTTGCAAAGTTCGCAGACAGATAGGTTATGTCAGTAGTGATGAAAGGAGTTTTTTCTGGCGTCTTACCGGCAAAGAGAACCTTGAGTTTTTTGCCAGACTTTATGGTTTGTCCCGCAGTCAAGCAGGTATGCAGACACGACATATTTTAAAGGAGTTTGGCTTTGAGAGCAGGGCCAACCAGTTGTTTCGCGATTACTCCGCGGGTATGCGAAAAAAGATTGCGATTATGCGAGCTTTGCTCCATCGGCCACCTGTACTTCTGCTTGATGAGGTAACAAACAGCCTTGACTCAGAATCGGCTCGGGCAGTAAAGAGTTTGATCAGGGAGTATGTTTCAAACAGCAAGCATTGTGCGGCGGTTTGGAGTACGCACCGGCTGGAGGAGATAACACAGGTCTGTGATCAAGTCATGGTGATTGAGAACGGTAAAGCCAGCTATTGTGGCCGTGTAAGTGATTTTCGTAACAGAGGTACTGTCAGGACCGATTATCTGTTAAAGGCGAAAAATATGGATGGTCAATATGATGCGTTTTGGCGGGAATGTAGCAGGTCAATGAAGGTCGATGCATCGAGAAATGGTAGTGTAAGCAAATTTGTATTCAGCGACATTTCGGATGAGGATTTTGGGCATATAGTTACTATGGCAGTGAAGAATTACGGGGCCTATATAATTTTCGCAGGTTGTCTTGAAAGAAGCCCCCAGATGGTTGCGAGGTTATAAAACAGTGCAGCAGCCAGATTCTACAATCAGTATCAAAAGTTTGCGTATGCCACAATTTGCAGGATTCTTTGGCGAATTGGGCAAGGCTGCAGCCTTTATCAAAAAGGATATGAAGATATCAGTTAGCTACAGGCTGCAGTTTGTCTTTCAGTTCCTGCAGATTTTCTTTGGTATTTCGGTTATTTATTTCATCGGCAAAATGCTCGCTCAGTCCGGCAAAACTTCTGCTTTGGCACAATACGGCAATAATTATTTTTCATTTGCCCTTGTCGGACTTGCGATCAACAGCTACCTGCGGGCAGGTCTGGTTACCATAACCAACGACATCAGACAGACCATGAACCAGGGAACGCTCGAGGCGATGTGTGCGGCACCGATTAACTATACTTGGCTGATCCTGTGCTCATCGCTATGGCAGTTTGTTTTTGAAACTATCCGCGTTGGCTGTTATTTTGCCGTGGCAATATTTCTTTTCGGAATGAGGCTGGATAACGCCAATTGGCCTATGGCTTTGCTTGCCTTAGGGCTTACCGCTCCAATATTTTTGATGCTGGGTATTGTGTCATGCAGCATCCTTGTTGTGGTCAAGCGAGGAGATCCGGTCAACTGGGTTTTCTCGAGTCTTGGAGCGATATTGGCGGGGACAATGTTTCCTGTAAGCATTCTGCCTGCCTGGCTTCAAAAGGTTTCTTTATGCTTTCCGCTGACCCATTCGCTTGAGGCAATGAGGCTTACCCTGCTTACAGGGGCAGGATTTAACCAAGTAGATGTCAATATTTGGGCATTAGTGTTTTTCATAGTAATGCTTGTACCACCGACTGTTTTTATAAACAGCCTTTGCATGCGAGCAGCAAAGAAAAAAGGTGCATTTTCAACACACTGAAAGGTTTGATTATGAGATTAAGATGTTCGTTTGTCCTGATATTTCTAATCCTCGACGCTGCCTGCCTGGCTGACGATGGTCAGGCAGGCCTTCCTGCGATAGAGACAATTATAGCTGAACCAACTTTTATTGAAAACATAAGCATATGGGTGCCGGCGGCAAAGAACGGTCCCTTTATAAACAGATCCTGCCGGACCAGGGAAAACCTTGCTTTTTCGTTGGTTTTGCCGGCTTCTGTACATCATGAAAAGACAGACCAATGTCCGCCGCAGGCGGCCAGGATACTTGCAGAACTGACGGCTGCTTGTCACAGCAAGTCTCTGCCTCTCACGATATTCAATAGCTGGCAGTGGGAATATTCCTATAGTTTGTGTCAGTTTGAGTCGGTGACATATGATCTGGCCGATAGGGGAGGATGCTGGGAGAATTGCTGGGAGGCAATTATGACCTTAAGCTGCGGCTCAATTAGACTTGAATGGCTTGATGTTAAATCTCTGGATCGGTTTGATATAAAGCGATTAAATACACAACCTGAAAGCACTATCGAAGTAATAACGTTTTCATCAATGAGGACACGAGATGGATATCCTAAAGAAAGACAGTTGTAGTGTGGCTGCAATATTTATTGCAATGGTCGTTATTCTTCACAACACATCTTTTACGGCCTTGCCTGATAATACATCAGCGGCAAAAGTTCTGACAGGTTCATATGAGCTTGCCGAGACACTTTCTTTGGAAAGTGTAGAAAAGATAGTCTCTTATCTAAAGCAGGCCCTTGAAAGCTGCGACGACAGTGAACTTATATTCAGGATAAGATATAGAATAGGCATATTATATTTTAAAGCAGGATCTCTGGATAAAGCCGCCCTTCAATTTGAGCAGACCTCCAAAGATGTGAACTGTCCCGAGCTTATTCGTCTTTGCAGTCTGAACATGACAGGTCAGATATCCAGAATGACAGGAAAGGACAAAGAAGCACTCAGGGCCTTTGACGATTTGCTGAAAGTTGCGGAAAAACGCCTGCAGAATAAAACTCAAGATGCAAATATTCTAACTCTTTTGAAACTCAGCACCACGGCAGCCTTTGGGCAGGCTGAGATATATCAATACCAGCGGAATTACGATGCTTCCATCAAAGAATATAAAAGGCTGCTTGATATTCTGGGAAAAAACAAATCGGCGGGGCTTGAAAAGTATATACCTCTGGCAAGAGACAGAATATCACAATTGTACTTAATTTGTGGTGTTCTCGAAAGCTACTTCCATACAGCGCAAAAGCTTATAGAAGAATGCCCCCGCTATTATCGAGTCCCGATTGTAAAATTAGAAATTGAGGCAGTAAAATTTCTTAACGGCAGCATCCCTCAAATTGAATTTCCAAATGGTAGTTTCGACGCACCTGTAGAGCTGATCATTTATGTAAAGACCAAAAAGGAAAATCCACAGATCCCAGAAATAATCTCTACGCTTGAGGAGCTCTGCAAGCAATACAACGGAACTTACGCTGCTTTGTTGCTGAATTATCATCATGCCTGGCTGCTGGATGCTGCCGGACAAAAGCACGATTCTGCAAAGGTCCTGGCAAAGATTAATGAAAGTCCTATCAAAGATATAGATGACAACATTGGAATTCAAACCGCTGTGAACACAATCGCTACGTATGCAAAACTTCAGCGGGCTATTATTCTCGGCGAAGCCGGCAACTACAAGCCGGCCCTGGAAACTGCATACAGCGTAAAACCGGACCCTAATAATATTCATCTGTTAAATCTGACAGAATCGATAAAAAAAAGCTTAAAGACGCTGAAAAGAGAGGTTCCAAATGATGCCAAAAGTCAATAAATCCGGAACAGAATCTTTATTCATACTCTTATACATTATATCAGGCTGTATTTGCCTGTTAAATGTTAGAGCGAGGGCCCGGAATAATCCCGTGGAAGATGCAAATTTTGCTGGGTTTTATACGGCCTTGGAGAGCAAAGAGGATTCCGAATCCATAACAATAGGTGAAGAAATCTTTGGTTGCCTCGAGAGAAAATACCGTGCTGACACCGGTTTTGGGGCATTAAAGTCAAAGCTCGCGGCTGCAGAGTTTCTGGCTGGCCGGATGGTATCGCAATTAAGAAAAGCTACCAGCAAGCAGATATTTGCGGTTGCTGGTGAGCTTTTCGAAGCCAAAGAGAAAAAGGACAATCCTCTCGCGATAGCACCGGCGAAAAGTTTTTATGAAACTTCAGTCAAAATTTTCTCAAAGCCCGTTAAAATAGGTGTATTTGGAAGCGAAGAGAAGAAGTTTCTTACAAAATTTTACGACCTCAAGCTAAGGGTCCTTACAAGTTCAATCGCCAGAGCAGGACAGGCCCTTGCCATTGCTGAACCTGACTTTAAAGGTACGCACAACTATGTACTTGTCCTGCCGCTTCTGCACACTTCAGAACAAAGGCCTGTTAATATTGATGTTTTGCCAAAGTGGATGCGTCAACCCCAGCAGTTGGATGTATTTTCGGACTCGTGTCTATTACATTATGGCCTTAGCTTTCATGCGCAGGTCTTTGCCAGAGAGTCTGCCAAGCTGCAGCAAAAGGAGTTTTCACAGGAAGAGTTTTACAGGACTGCCGCTATAAAGTGTGCAAAACAGTTTCCTCGCGTCGCTGTTGACTGCCTGCAGGGGGCGATCGACTCGATTGCAGTCGAAAAGATTGATAAGAGGATTGACCTTCAGTTTGAAATAGTACGGACTTGGCTGGATTCGGGCAATTTTACACTGGCGGCGGGTGAGGCTAAAAAAATCTCAGAAGCCTTTGGACAGCACCAACAGGCCGGCAAGGCGATCTGGCTTTATTATTACGCACTTTCAAGGGCAAATAATATCGAGTCACTCCTTGTGGGTATAGATTCAGCCTTGGAGGATCCGAGATGCTCTGCTTATAGGGCAAAGCTTATGTACATTAAATGGTGGGCGCTTCGCAGGCAGAGAAGCCAGATTGCCCGCGTGGCGGCCCTGGAGCATAAGCTGTTAAAAGAATTCGGTAATGACCCTATGGTGGCACCAATTCTGCTCTCACGGGCAAGTGACCTTCTGGCAGCTCAGGACTACAGCGGAGCCATTGAACTGTTAGATCAGCTTCAGGAAAAGTTCCCTACAACCAATGCCGCACGGCAGGCGAAAAAGATGGCCCAAAGGCTTAAAGCCGCTAAGGGATCAAAATAAGAGTTCGTATGGCGGTTAAGTTATCCAAAGTTAACTTGTTTTTATTGCTGATGGTACCCTGTTTTTTAATCACAGGCTCTGCAGTTGGGAATTTCAGAATTGAAAAGCCTGAGCATTACAAAGCAGCCGATAACAAAAATGTCATTGTAATCACAATAAGTAGTCTAAGGGCCGATCATATAAGCTGTCTGGGTTATAACAGAGACACAACGCCTAATTTTGACGCATTTGCCGAAGAGAATATTCTCTTTACCAATGCCTTTGCCACCTCGAGTTGGATGATGCCGTCTGTCGGCTCGATGTTTACTTCACTGTATCCCAGCCGGCACGGCGCGACCCATATCGATAAAAGGCTTGACAGGCAAGCCCATACTTTAGCCGAGATTTTAAAGGACAACGGCTTTTATACGGCAGGATTTTGCTCCAATCCAAGGCTATCCAGTGAATACGGCTTTGGACAGGGATTTGACTTTTATGACGACTACAGTGTATCGATGATTTTGAAGAACATGTCTTTTGGCCAGGAACAATCTTTCGATATAAACAAGAAAAGAACCAATGGCCTCATCAATGATGCTGTGATAAGGTGGCTGCAAAACAATACTCACAGGCCTTTCTTTTTATTTGTCCATTTTTACGACACTCACTGGGACTATCTTCCGCCAGCCCCTTTCGATACCCTTTACGATCCTGACTATGAGGGAAAAATAGACGGCACAGAGATAGCCCGGGAGCCTCTGTACAGCAATAAACCCTCCGATGAGGATGTGAAACATATAATCGCACTTTACGACGGCGAGGTCAAACAAACCGACACCGACCTTGGGGATCTGCTTAAATTTCTGAAAGAGGCAGGAAGATTCGAGGATTCCATAGTTATTGTAGCTTCTGATCACGGAGAACAGTTTTATGAGCATGGTCATACCAGCCATCACGGGATTTTCGATGAACTGATACATATACCGATGACGATGGCCGTACCGGATTTACATATTACAAAGACCATAGATTCATTTGTAAACGGTGTTGATGTTATGCCGACGATCCTCGATTTTCTTAACGTTCCTGTGCCTGTGATCTGTCAGGGCAAAAGTATAAGGCCCTTGATTACAGGTGAAAAAGAGAAGGTCAATGATTTTATTTTTGTTGAATATACAGGCGGAGCTGTCCCTGATGCCTTTGCCGTTCGTTTCAATAGGTTCAAGTTTGTTCAGCAGGAAGGAAAAATATTTACCTATGACCTTTGTGGCGATCCCTTAGAGCAGAGAAAGATCTACCAGCATGATTTTACCGAACTGATGAGTCAAAAGTTCGAGACTATTAAGAACCTTTTAGTAAATAATTCTAAGCAGTAATAGTTATATGGAAACTGTGGTTGTCGAAAAAGCCGACATTGAGTTCTACAGGGTAAGCTCGCCTGCCAATCCAAAGACCGCATGGCAGATAGAATCGCTTCTTTTAAGGATATTCGAATACGGGGATTATAGCTTCCGCTCGGCACTTAGCGGCAGGTATTGTGACGAGCTTAACTGCGTTTTTTTTATAGACAAAAACAATGGAGCTGTTATCGCAGCAGCAGGCAGTCTGTATGCCAGGAGGAATCCTGCAATCTGTATCTTGGGACCTGTCTGCGTTGATATCCCCTTTCGCAGAAAAGGCCTGGCGACTGAGCTTTGCGGGCTGCTTTTACTACATCTTAAGACCCAGGGCTGCCAGGCGATTTATCTTGGAGTCGGGCAGGACGGTCCTGCAGCAGGTCTCTATAAAAAGCTCGGCTTTGAAAGATATAAAGGCATCGTTATGAGAAAGCTTTTTTGTTCCGAAGGGCAGTTTTCAGACAGGTTTTCTGCCTGCAAGCAAATCAAAATCCGCAGAATGAGCTGGGTAGATTATCCTGCGGTTTCTGCACTGATGTGCGAGCCTGCCGCAATTTACACATTTGATTTTTATGGCGGCATATATTCTGCAAGGTACGTTGAGCCGCAAAAATATTTGCAGGTTTTTCCAGAGATGATGAAGTCATTCGAAAAGTACGGCGGCTTTGCAAATGTTCTTTTGTCAGGTAATGACCGGTCTTTGGCAGGCATTGCTCATATATCCGGGCTGTCTTCGCCTGCCCAGCGACATATCGCGGTGCTTGATTTCTTTGTCCATGATAATTTTATAAATCAAGCTGCTGCACTGGTTTCTGAAACTATTCATCAATTCAGTTGCCTGTCGGTACAGAGGGTAATTTCCTATTGTCCTGCCTGCGATCAAAAGAAACAAAGTATCTTAAAATCCCTTGGAGCGAAGACAATAGCGGTTTTACCGCAGTACGTTTGTATAAACAATCAATGTACAGACGTTTTTGTTTATGGAATGTGAGGCCTCGATGCAAATAAACAAAGTATTGATATGTTTAATGCTGTTAATGCCGCCGGCTTTAATGAACAGGGCCGCAGCCCTGGAGCCGATTGTAGACGCCAATTCATACGCAAGAATCATAAGAGAGGTTTCAAGTCTGCCTGAAGGTGGAATATTCAACCTTACCTTCAAGAGCAAAATAGACAGCAGTTTCCAGCCGCTGCTGATAAAGGTTCCTAAAGAATACACGAAAGAAACCAAGTGGCCTCTTCTGGTTGTCCTTCACGGTCTGGGAGATGGGCCGATTATAGTTCCGCAAATTGATTCGATGGTTCAGTTCGGACCTTTCGGAAGAGGAGACCTGTGGTACCGGGGCAAGGGCCAGCAGGATGTTTTTGAATGTATAGAACTGGCAAAAAAAATCTTTAATATTGATGATGAAAGAATCTATTTGTGCGGCTTTTCCATGGGGGCAGCAGGTGTCTTTGAGCTGGGCTTAAAATACCCTCACCTCTGGGCGGCGTGTGTGCCGGTGTGCGGCTGGCTGTCTGATATGAATCTGGTTGAAAACGGCAGAAACCTGCCATTTTGGATCAATGCCGGAAGCGAAGACAAACTTGTCCCTGCAAAAGATTCAAGAAAATCCTATGATGAGGCGGTCAGGCAGGGAATCAATCGGTGGAGATACACTGAACATCAGGGGATGGGACACAGTTTCAGGATTGACTGGGACAAAATCGAAAAATGGCTACTTAGTCAAAAAAAGATTAAAAGTCCGGAGCATGTAACATTTAGCTGCCATAGTCTGGGCAGGGCCTATTGGATTGAAATTACCAAAAAACATAAAGAATACAAAGTTGCGAAAATTGAGGCAAAGGTAGAAGGCCAAAAGACCGAAGTCAGAACAAGCAATGTTGCTGATTATATTCTTTATTTAAAGGATGCACCGTTAGATAGTTCGAGAAGGATTTCAATCATAGAAAACAGCAGAGAGGTTTTTGCCGGGAAGGTGCCAGAGGAGGGTTTTTTCGTGAGAAAAAGTGTAAATAAGTCATACTAAAAAGACTTGGAGTCTCAGCTTCATAGAGCTTGTCAACTGGCTCATTGCTGGAATGTATGTACTGCCGCCGTAGCTGTCGGTGTCTTTTTTGCCAGAAAGGCTTCAAGAAGTATAAATGATTATTTCTTAGCGGGCGGGACCCTTTCTTGGTATATCACAGAAACCTCTATTGTTGCTACTACATTTTCCTTTGATACTCCGCTGGTTATGGCTGGCATCTCTCGCCAGACGGGCATCTGCGGCCACTGGTTCTGGTTGTTGGCGACCATAGGCCAGGCGACAAAGATTTTCTTTTTTGCTTGGCTGTAGACAACTTCCAACGTTGACCATGATTTTATGAACGTTTTTCCCAACGTCAGTTCGTCTGCTGTGCCCGTCTTTTCCTTCCTTGTGTATTTGTCTATGACTTAGTGACACTGCGTTCAGGGCAAAGGTTATTACGTGCAGAGGCTTGGGGCCAATCTTTCGGAAAAGGATTCTGTTCGGGCTTTTCTGTGATTCAACATCTGCCGGTATGTGATAAGACCATGGCTATGAATTATCGTGGGGTTCTTTTTAACTGTATTATCTGCCACAGTTAAATGACCCTGAGAGCGGCTTTGCCGAGATGATAAATCTGTTTCAGCCGGCGGGATTGAAAGGCATAATGATCCCCCACACGCCGGTGGAGTATATGAGTACTATAGATAAGCACCTTAACTGGGGCACGGCATATATGATCAATGATTTTTACCGGCCTTTTGTGATTAACAAAAAAAGTAGTCGTTATTATACTATAATCTCAAGGATATTTATGGTTGTCCTTATGGTTATTGCACTGCTTGTCACTACAAGGCTTTCAAGCGGAGCGGGAGCCTGCAAATGCTTAAATTTTGTCTTTGACTCAGGTTAGTCTTTGGGCCTGTAATGAGTAACTACCAGCTTGCTTTTTCCGCTTGGTGCAGGCGCAATGGTGCCAACCTTTTCAAAACTTAAACTAACCGTTGCGGGCAATAGAGGAGAAAATCTGAATTTTAACAGCTTTTCAATATCTTCTGTGTCAGCACCTTTTTCCGGAAGATATTTGACCATGACAGAGCCGTCCCGGTTCTGGACAAGCTGAAACTGACGTATCTGATTATGGTTCATTGCTCTTTTTAATATATTCCAGGGGAGAGTTTTCCCATCCTGTAGATATATGTCTTCTCCGGTTCTGCCTATAATTTCCCAGATCACCGGCAACCTGCATCCGCACTGGCAAAATCCTTGAGCAAATCTTGCAAGATCACCATTTTTATATCTTATAATCGGCATGGAATAGCGGTTCAAATTGGTTATTACAACCTCTCCAACCTGGCTATCCTCAACTGGCCTGTCGTGTTTCAGGATTTCGACTATGCAGTTGTCTGCATTAATATGATAGCCCTGAGCCTTTCGGCACTGCCAGGCGATGTCACCGGCCTCATTGCAGGCGTAGATATCGGTTACTTTGGTAGCGAAAGTCTCTTCCAGCAGTTCTCTTGCCTGCGTACTCAGGCACTCGCCGGTTGTAAGAACCGCAGACGGTTTAATGGCAGGATAAATCCCATCGCGTATCCTGTAGGCCAGCGCCTTTATCGCAGGTGTGATGCCGATAATGGCGGGTTTCTTTAATTTTCGTATTATCTTGAGGGCATTTTGGATTTCGCATTCTTGATTAGCATAGGGGTTTACATAGAAAGTCTTGTGAACTCCCTGCAGAAAGGTCCAGTGAGGCTGTTTTCGACGTTCTGTTTCTGTCTTAAGCGGCGTAAGAATCGGTTTTCCAATAAAGCCGATACCCAGTGCATCGCGATAGCGGATAATGGCAGCAGAGTTGTAAAGACGGGAATTGTTATCTGAGAGTATGCAGACAGGAATACCCGTACTTCCAGAGGTTCTGGTTACGCGGCACGGTGGAAGCTCTCGCGGCAAAAAGTCCCAGAATCTTTTACGAAGCTTCTCTTTAGTCAGCACCGGCAGTTTCACAAGATCTTTTGCTGTCTTTATATCATTGGTTTTTATGCCGTGTCTTTCAAAAAGCTCACGGTAGTACTTTATATTGTTGTAACTGTAACTTATCAGCCTCTTTAGCTTGGCGTTCCGAGTCTCGGTAATTTTTTCCGGACTGGTTTGCCTTTTGAGAGCCCTGTATGAATGGTAATAGGTACGCAGGGCCAGGCTGATTTTTTCAGACAGAATGCTCATCCGGTACTCCGCTTTGGTTTACAACCATTTTAAGCCAGTTCACAACCTGTTCAAAAACCTGCTCTTTCCATTTATAATGAAAGAAACTGTGATTTGCATCCTGAATTATGACGCTGTCATGCGGGATTTTGTACGGGTCGCAGATTCGCTGGTAAAAGGTCTTTGATTCAGCCGCTACGGGATCATTCTGGCCGTAGATGAAAAGCAAAGGGCATTTGGAGGAAAAGCGTGTAAGCGAGGTCTTGTTGTATTTTCTCTTGAGTGCCAGAGCAACGGTCAGCGTCTTTATGATCTGTATAAAATTTACCCTGCCTGTAAATAGTTTTCTTAAAGTGCCGGTGTCTTTTAGCTTGTAGATATATTCTTTCAGCCGAGCAGAAAATGATTTAACGGCGGCCCTCGTTGTTGGTGCCGGTATTGACAAAAGAATTGCACCTGTAGCCGGGAGTTGATAATTTGCGATTGTAGAAAAGCATACCCTTGCGCCTCGGCTTATTCCAAAAAGGCAGACACTTGAAAGTCTTGCTCTGTGTGTAAAGAAATCAACGGCTGCCAGAACGTCCTCAATGTCAGGGATAATATCGTTTTGTGAAGCTGCTCCCGTGCTGTCGCCGCAGCCCGTCAGGTCAAACCGCATTGTGGGAAAGCCAAGATTTTCGAGTATATCAGCCAGCTCGACGAACATCCGATGAGGGCCCAGCCTGTTTCCGTCTGCTGCATGTACGAATACAAAGCCGATTTGTTTGACTTGCTGCGACGGTATCTGGCACACATAGAAAAGCTTGTTCGAACCGTTCTGGAAATATCCTTTCTCAGTCACGACACCACTCCAGAATCTTCCGGGTTAGTATCGAATAGTCAACGTCGGGAATACGCTCCCAAAAGGCAGGCAGCTTAAAACTTTTAACCTTAATGTTTACACCTGCCTTTTTCAAAGTATCAGCCAGAGAGACAATTTGAGGATTTAACCGATTGGTTCCTATTATCTGAACAATCCGGATCTCTCCTGTCACGCAAAGACTATCTGCCATTTTTGTAAGGCAAAGCTGCTTAATCTGCTCTATAAGCACAGCATTTGTCTTGTAACCTTCAAGGTTATGGAAGCCACATTCCTCGAGAGAATCCGCAGAAGGTCCGGTCATCAAATCCTTTATATGCTGTTTTCGAAACAGGTAATCTACATAGTCAGCCCCTTCAATAATAGGTTCGACAAGGACAAGGTTTCTGACCTTCCCTGATTGCCGGCAGCAGTAATCGAAGGCCAGACTTGCTCCGAGGCGAAGGCCGATCAATGATGCCTTTTGGCTGTCGATCTTTTCTTTGATGTCCCGCCGCAAAGTCCGGATGGTAACATCACAGAACCGGCCCTCAGCTTCTCCCGTGCCATGATAGTCAAATCTTTCGAGTTTCAGACCATTATGTCTGAATGTTTCGCTGAGTTGAAATGAAAAGCGATGCGAACATTTTCTTTCGTCAAATAATGGATGGCAGTAAATATATCTCATAACTGCACCTTAAACCGTTTGTTTGCAAGCTTCTTCAGTCTGCGGCGGTCAATCTTGGATGTGCCAAGCCTTGGGATCCCTTTTACAAAATAAAAACTTGCAGGAATCTTATAGCTGCTTAGATGTCTTTTACAAAAGTATATCAGCTCCGGTATGCTTATCCGGGCGTCAGATTTTTTAACTATGAATGCACAAGGAACTTCCTGGAGCCTTCTGTCGGGCTTTCCGACAACGGCAGCTTCCAAAACCGACGCATGTTCCATAAGGCACTCTTCAATCTCAACAGGATAAATGTTGGTACCGCCTGAAATTATGATTTCCTTCTTTCGTCCCACTAAGAATAGGTTGCCGTCCTGGTCAAGTTTTCCAAGATCACCGGTTTTCAGCCAGCCGTTTTTGATTGTCTGTAAGGTCAGTTCAGGCTGCTTGTAGTAGCCTTTCATAACGCCGCTGCTTTTTACCTGGATTTCACCGACACTGTCCGGCGGAAGAGTCCGTCCGTTTTCGTCAGTAATCCTTACCTTGATGCCGGGCATCGGCGTGCCTACGCTTTCCACAGGAAACTTGTTCGGTTCCGGAGCTGCAATTGAAATTCTGGATCCAGCCTCGCTCATGCCATAGGTATTGATAAACTGTATATGTCTAAATCTCTTGGTCAGTCTCTGATAAACCGTCTTCGGTGTCTTGGCTCCGGAAAGCGTGATATATCGCAGACTTTGGAGATTAAATTTTTCCGGCTGCGGAAATTCGGCCATCAGTATGGCCATATAGGGCACAAATGCGGATACGGTGACTTTGTGAGTTTCAACTGCCTTCAGGAAATCTTTTATGAAAAAAGGCCTATCATAAACGACAAAGGTGTCGGCCAGGCTGATATGCGTAAGAAGCTGGGCACAGATGCAGTAGATATGATGAAACAGCAAAGAGCAGTAGACAACATTGTGCTCATCAAATCCCATCAGGAACTTATAAATAAACATGTTCGAGATTAACTGGTCATCTGTAAGCATAACTATCTTTCTTTGACCGGTTGTGCCTGAGGTATAAACCATCAGAGCGAGATCTGTGTTTTCATTATCGACTTTGAAGCTGCCACTGCGAAGTGTTTCTACCTGGAGACGACCGTCGCTATTGTATTCAATGCTTACGATGGAGATTTGAGCGTCAAGCCATTCGAGTAGTCTTTGACCGTAGAGTCTGGCTGTGATTGCTATGGAGATGTCTGATCTTTCGACGAATCGGCTTATTTCATACGTTGTCATACGCGCAGACAACGGCACAATGGTTCCACCGGCAGCGCAGATCGCAAAAAAGGCTGTAAAATACTCGGCGCAATTTCCCAGGACAATTGCAGTTTTGACGCCCGGCCTGCAGCCGTTTAGAAAGCCGGCCAGGTAGTCTGCGTCTGAAAGCAGACGATGATATGTCAGTTCGATGCTTTCACTTTTCACTGCGGCTGAATCAGGTTTTTTCTGTGTGCTGCTTCGCAGCAGATCAATTATCTTCATAAATCTTGCTTTCTATAGTATTGACAAAGTTACCTGCACGGGAAAAAACTTCCGAATCCAGTTCATCGTTCTTTATGGTAATGTCAAATTCTTTCTCAACCCCCAAAACAAGCTGTAGTATCCCCACTGAATCAATTCCAAGGTCGGCAAGCAGATTGGTATCTTCATCCATTTCGTCTGCCGGGTCAGTATCGACAAGCCAGGGCTCTAAAAGAACCTGAAGCTGTTTCAGTATCTGTTTACGGTCTATCCTTTGCTGTTTTTCTGTTTCCATTTGGATTTATTAGTTCTCCAGTAAATCCTGCCCGTTCCACTTCGAATTTTTTCGCCGGAATCTCTTCGCCCACTTGATGAGAATATTGTAAATGTGATATTCAAATGGTATGAAAAAGACTCCGGTTTTGATTCGCAACAAAATTAACTTCCTGTACATCCTGCGTGCAAAACCGGTTTTCCCTTTAGTTTTGCTGGCACCGAAATAATAGCGCAAGATTGGTACATGGACTCCAGCCAGTCGATAGTTTCTTATGTGCTTATTATAGTAGTCATCGAAGCATTCTGAGAGGTTTGACGCCAGAGCAGACGAAACATTTTTCGGGAGCCAATCGGTGCGTGCGTATCCCGGGAAATATACAGATAAAGCTATATCTGCTTTTGGAAAGGCCAGACGAACCTTTCGCGCGAGTTTTAGTGATTTCAGGGCTTCCTTTTCACTTTCGGCAGGGAAATCAAAAAGGAAGAAGAACAAATTTTCGGTTAAGCCATATTTTTTCATTGAGTTTAGTGCTTTGTGTATCTGCGCTTTGGTGATATCTTTTTTCATAAGCTTGAGAACTCTGTCGGCGCCCGATTCGATTCCTATGACGAGCCCTTCGCAGCCGGCAACGACAAGTTTTTCAAACGTGCTTTCAGGAAGCCGACTTAAAGTATCAATGCGCGCGGCACATCTCCACGGGATGGTTTTATCACGAGTTGCCTCATTTGCAATCTCACACAGTTCAAGCGCTTCGGTATTGTTTCTGAACGCGTTATCGTCAGAGAAGCGAATGGAATTGATTTGGTGGTTGAGGAGCAACCTCTGTAGTTCCTTAATAATCTGTTTTTTGGGTTTACGCACCAAACAGCCTCTGACAGAAGGATGGCTCATCGCACAAAAAGCACATCTGCCGTAACAGCCCCGAGTGGTTACATATTGTAAGATGCCGGACCTTACATCATGTTTTTTTAAGTAAGCATCAAGATTTATAAATTTGAAATTCAGAGGTGGGAACAAATATTCAGGTCCCGGATATTCAGTACCGGTATCAATAATGCGGTTTTTATGTTTGAACATAAGGTTGGGGATTTCACTTGGTATTTGACCTTTTTCAAAAGCATTCAGAAGACTGGAAAACGGTTTTTCGCCCGCTCCTCGTACAATTATATCTACATTTACATTTAAAATACTGTGTTTCGGATACAAGGTAGGATGCCATCCTCCCCACACAACGAGAGTTGATTGATGAGCTTTTTTTATCGCCTTCGATATTTCCTCCGCTCTTTTAAGTTGCCAGGGTACCGAATATACGGTCAGTCCGATTATATCAGCGTCATCATCAAGTATTCTCTGAAGGGACTGATGAAAATCGGTTGCAAAAACCTCGTCGTATATAGTCACTTCGTGCCCTAATAGCTCTACCGCACTTGCGAGATAAAGGAGGCCCTGGGGAATTCTAACCTCAGTTTTTGTTCCGACATTAATCAATAGAACACGCATAATAAGTAGAACTTTTCAAATATTGCCGAATTTGCTTGTTTTCCGATTTCAAGACAACTTACCGAATAAAATATTCACTGTTTCGTCTTCTTGATTTCTCTTATGTGAATATCATCAAAATAAGTTGTTGTTTTGCCCAGTAACGACAGTCCGATCCCGCCTTTTATCTGATAGTTTACTGGTATCCTGAGGAGGTCTTCATCATCGATTTTTACTTCGATACTGTTTTGATTTAGTCTTATCTGCACCTGGTGCCAGAAGTTCTGGTTCCAGGCAAGATCAAAGCTGGCCAGGTTATTTATTTCTTTCGTTTTCTTTCTTAAAATCATCATTTTGGCCTTATCACCGGCTACAGCAGGCGTGATTCTTAGTTGATGATAGTTTTCAGGGTCTTTGAGACCGAAGCATATCCCGATGGCCGATTCGGTGGAGTACGAAGGAATTGTTTTAACCGCAAGGTCAAGTGAATAGCTGCTCCAGTTGTCATTCTGATACATAATGAGGGATTCATCCTCAGAGCGACCTATTAATGCGTTTTCAAGAAGACAGGTCCGCGAATCGGGGCTTTGCACATACCAGATGCCACTGATTATCTTCCAGCTGGCGAAATTGCCCTTATCGCAGCCGTCAAAGCCGTCATAGAAAATATCGGAGAATACCAGGCCCTCCCCGTCAGGGCCATGAGAGGCTGAACTGGCAAAAATAACCTTCTGCATCGCGACATGGTCGCTGTGGTTGGATAGAACAAGGCTGTGAGTTCCCTTTTTTAAGCTTACATCGAATCCTCTTGCCCAGTGCCATTTGTTGTATATGGGGTCATTACCGAGAATTGCCTTCTCAAGATCATCAATCTGGGCAAAGATCGCGTTGGCACATTCATCAAACCACAGGCAGTATATCCAGATGTGATATTTGCCGTCTTTAGGTATAAAGAATTTATAGCTTGCCGAACCTCCCGCCTCACCACGCCAGCCTCTGCCGACCTTCGGACCTATGCGAAGGCCTTTTTCACCGTTGTCACCGACTATGGCTGTTTCACAGGGCCAGACAATCGAAACAGGCCTTGCCAGATCGATGCTTACACTAAAGACAGGTTCCGTACTGATTCTGATAACTGAACAGCAGTAGACGATCATACACATAACTATTGCAGCAGTTATTAGGATTTTTCTCAGTTTCATCTGTATCCTTTTATGTAAACTTTATTTACCGCCGATATCAATGAAAGCACCAGAACAAAGACTATAAGGACACCATTGTAATGAACCGAGGAAAACAGGTTGGCAGTGCAGGCCGAAAAAAGTGCTGCCATAGCGGCTGCAGCGAATCTGTGTGCAAAAGGTTCTCTGACAGGATCGATGTTGAAAATCATTGTTACAGCGGTTCCGCCGTAATGAATTATAATCCAGCAAAAAGTTATAAGCCCCAATATCCCTGTCTCGGCCGCTACGGTAAGCCAGCCATTTTGGTCAAAGGCCTCTAATGTGTTTAACTTAGGAAGGCGATAGTAGAAGTTACTTCGATAATCATTTATACATCCTGGGCCGGTGCCTGTTATGCCGCGACTTTCAAGAAGGTTGATTTCCGCCTGCCATTCAATGTAGCGCTGCCTTAAGTTTTTGCCGTCCGTTTCTAATAACTTAAAATCGTCCCATACATTTTTGAAAAAGGCAGGGCCTGCAGCCAACAGTGCCGCAGTTGATAGAGCCAGAGATATCACAACCAGCAGTTTGGCAGTCCTTTTTCTGTTGAAGATAAGAGCCGAAAGAAGTCCTGAGGTGATTGCAGCAACAGCCCCGATAGAGCCTGATGAAAGATAAGCGCAGACTATTAAAACCATGCCCAGGAAGATTTCGACTGTTTTTCTGCTTGAAAGAAGATATATCCCGCCCAAGGGAACAAGGATGCCAATATAGCTGCCGTACTTGTAGAGACTTTCGAAGAACCCGAAGCTGCTGGTCGCTTGGGCGAATCTTCTAAACAGACAGGCACCAACACTTGTAGCTGCAGCGACAGTCGCAAGGTAGTAAATGGTTTTGATCGATCTTTCATTCGCAGCCGCCAGACTAAATAAGACACATCCACCTGTCAGGACAATAGAAAGCTTTATAGTGAAGCTGACCGACCTGAAAAGCCCGGCGGCAAAGGCAATAGATAGAAAATTTACGGCCAGATAGGCAAAGACACTTACATGCGGAAGTGAAGACGAAATTGGGCTGTTTGTTTTCTTCGATATTGAAATCAAAATCTGTACAACTAAGACGCCAATACAGGCCAGATTGGGCAGATTCAGCACCCGCCAGATTCTGCTGTTCCCAAAAGGCCAGAAGTGAAAAGCCGATGCAGCGATAGCTATTGCCGCAATGGGCAGATAAAGCCTTTGATGCCATATTGTTTGACTGTCAGCTATATCAGCATCACTTTTTAAAATCATTACTATCCCTTAACTATGATCAGGCAAATATAGAGTGCTGCAAAGACCGCTGCCGTGATTTGCCTGAAGTGTACACTGTCAAGCTGGCTCCATGAGAAAATAAAGACAGAAAAATAAAGGTACAGGCTTTTGATAACTTTAAGGTTGTGCCCGTATCCATATCCGTAGAATTTACTCAGCATCATAATTAGCAACATCATATGCGAAACTATCAGGCCAAAACACGCCGCCCAGCCTATGAAAAGATCCCTTTCTCGGGCAGTAATTGGAGAGTCAATCTTCGCTGCCTTTATTAACACAAATCCAGCTAATAAAAGAATCAGAGCCCAAAAACTTGCCGGAAAGGTAAGACAGGTTTGGCCTAAAGGGATCCTCACAAACAGCAATAAAAGCTGGTTGAACAATATACAGATAAGATAAAGCAGTATAATTTTTTGAAGCAGAACCAATGACCAAAGCTTCTTAAAATTAAACAGGCACAGGAACGACCCAAGCAGCAAAATGAGGGGCCTTTCGATCGGAACCGGCCTTGTGAAAAAAGTCGCAAATGATGAGACCATTACAGCCATCAGGTTAAACGTAAAACCCACACTCCGCAGTACTGTATTCGTGATACCATTTCTTTGATCGTTTATTGACACAGTTTTTCTCACACCTTTTCTCCTGCAAGCTGATATTTAAAGGTCTTTCTGTGAAAAATAAACTCAGCAAGCTCTCTGAGTTCACGTATTTTCAAAAGATATGAAAAGATTATAAACACTGACACAAAGCCTGCGGCAGGAACGGCCAGATCAAAAACGGCTCTGCGGATTAAGGAGCTCTGATTTTCAATCTTGCAAAGAAGATGCAGCGTAAAGGACGGCAGAATAGTTGCCGCCGCAAGTCTGGATAGAAAGCCTAAAAGTTTGCTGTTGTATAAAAAGCCAAGGTGTTTTTCCAGAACAGCAAAAAGGATTACAACCTTGATGGTTTTTGATATTACAAACGCCCAGGCAATTCCCATGTACCCAAACGGTCTTACAAAGGAAACGGCTAATATTATGTCGACAAAAACACAAAGAATTCCTGCCTTAACAGGCACCTTGGTATTGGAGAGCGCATAAAAGCTGTAGACAACAAGGGATTCCAATGAAAAAGTAACCAGTCCGATGCCATAAACAAAAAGGGCATTTGACGTCCCCAGAGTCGACTGAGCGGTGAATCTGCCTCTTTCAAAAAGAATCTGAACAAAAGGCTCTCTTAATGCCACCAAAAGAAGCGCCGCCGGGACGCTTACATATAGTATAAACCTTAAGGCCCTGGTAAAAAGTTTTCTAAATTCATCCTTGGTTTTGAGTGTTGAAATATGAGCGAGCTGCGAGTAGACAACCGTTACCAGGGCGACCGGGCCTACAAGCAGGATTGCGTTGATGAGCTTCTTGGAGTAGCCAAGATAGGACAGATGTCCCGTTGGAAGTAAGGAGGCAAGTACATTGTCGACAAGGCCGCTTATATGTGAAAAGACAACCCCAATTACAAGAGGTCCCATGAGCTTAAGGAATTTGTTGAACTCTCCGCCGGCCTTGATGGCAGCGGTTTTAAAAAGCTCCCTGCTTTCCGGAACAAAGTAAAGCTGTACCAAAAACACGGTGGCCGCACCTAAAGTTAAAACCAGTGCCAGAGCGTATACACCAATAAAAGGTACAAGGACAATAAGTCCTGCCACAATAAAAAGTTTCAGGCCTGCCTCCGGAAAGGCAGCTTTTAAGAATTTCCTGCGGGAGTTTAAGACGGTATATGTTATTGTACAAAGACTGAGGAAGAAACAGCCGGGAGACAAAAGTTTTAACATGATTGAAGTCAGGTGCTTTTTATCATCTGAAAATCCCGGCACAATCAAACCGGCACAAATATCTGAGAAAACAGCTAAACATAAAGAAAAAATCGCCAATGCCACTGCAGCTAAAAGAAAGATTTTTCTAAACAGAATGGCTGAACTGTGTCTTGGTCCCGGAAGGCTTTCAGCAAAGACCGGCAGAAGTGACGGATAAATGAGCTCTTTCACCAGAAATACTACAGACAATACTACCCCCATCGAGGCAAAATAGACGTCGGCAGCGACATCTGTGCCAAAAAAATGTGCAATGACAAGTTTTTCGGCAAAACCGAAGATTTTTGTAAAGACAGCTATGACAGAGAGGCTGAAGACAACCCTGCCAAGGGCAGATCTTTTACCAGAGGCATCAGTATTTATGCTGTTGGTCTTTCCAAAGCTCTGTTCAGATATAGTTTCCAACCCGTTCTTTCCCTTTTCGTTCCTGCAGCGCAGCCTTGTAAGTCTGTGTTAATTGCATAATCTGCTTTTCCAACCTGTGACATTTGTTGAAATACTCATAGGCTGCTCCTGCAAGCCGCTTTCTTTTTTTTTCATCGGAGAGCAATTCATCTACAGCGCGAGCAATTCTTTCGGGAGAAGGTTTAACCAATAGGCCTCTTTTGTTTGCAAGAAGCTCTCTGTTGCCGGCAACATCTGTTGCAATAATCGGCCGCTTTGCTCTCATTGCTTCCAGCAGAAGATACGGCTGGGCCTCCATTGCAGAGCACAAAACCACGATATCAGTAATGCTGTAAAGGCATTCCATATCAGATACATGGCCGAGAAGTTTTGCCTTCTCAGAGAGGCTGTTTTCGAGGATGTACTTTTGGATTTTCGACTTGAGTTTTCCATCACCCGCTATAAGAAAGATACAACTGCTATTAGATAGAGTTGCTGCCTCGAGAAAGGAAAAAATTCCCTTGTATTCGACCAGCCTACAGGCTGTGGTTACCACAAAAACATTCTCAGCAAGCCCAAGTGAGGTTTTATTGATTGTATCTTTGCTGCATTTTTGAGCACCTGACAGAGGTTCAGTACGGCAAAGGCCGTTATTGACAATTACGCATTTATCCGGTGGGAAGATTCCAGCTCTGTGGGCAGCTTCGGCATCGGACTGCGATACGGCAATGAATCTTGTGGTAATTTTGCCAAGCAGCTTTTCAATGGAGCGATAAATTCTTTTCGTGAAAAAATTTCCACATCTAAGAAAGGCAAAACAGTGTGAACTGTAAAATCTTGTCTTTACGCCGGCTAAGCTGGCCGCTGTCCTTCCAATGGCACCGGCCTTAGAACAGTGTGTATGGACGATATCAAATCTGTGTTTTATCAGCAGCTTTAATATCGCAAAAAAACAGTACAGATCCAGGATTGGGGTGATCTTCCTGCACATCGGTATGATACATACTTCAATGCCTGTTTTTCTAAGCTCAGCAATTTTTTCAGCAGCATCAGGTGCAGAACGCCTGAGCGAGCAGACCAACGTTACATCAAAGCCGCACTTTTTAAGCTGCGGAAGAACGTTGCACATATAAGTAGCCAATCCACCCACGAATCCTTCAAGAATATGAACAATCTTTATTTTCCTGTCTTGCATCAGTTTGTATTCTCAAAAAGAGCGATTAATTTTTTACAGTTTGTATCGATGTCAAAATGCTTTTTAACAGCCTCGTATGCACTATCTGAAATACGGCTGCCCAGGTTTTTGTCGCTCAGGATCTTTTCCAAGGCAGATCTGAGCTGGCTGGTATTTGACGGCTCGACAAGCAGGCCGGTCTGCTTGTGTCGGATAGCTTCTGTTATGCCGGTCAGGGCAGATGCTATGACAGGCGTACCAAGGCAAAAAGCCTCCAGTATCACATTAGGTATGCCGTCTCTGTCGCCGTCTTTATCAATAATTGAAGGCACCACAAGAACATTAGCCCGACCGATAAGCTCTAATATCTTTTGATGTTCCAGCCAGCCTGGCAGTTGGACTTTTTCGGCAAGATGAAGAGCATATATCAATCTGACGAGCTTCTGTTTCTGCGGACCATCACCTGCAATTATCATGCAGCAGTTAGGTCGATCCCGCAGAACTTCTTCAAAGGCCTTTATCAGGTACTCAAAGCCTTTTTTTCTGACCAGCCGTCCGATTGACAGGATGGTCGGGATGGATTTCTCTGCAGCACCTTTTGGTTTGAGGCTCAGTAAGTCAACGTCTATTCCATGATAGTTTAGATGTAATCTATCGTGGTACTTGCCGGGTAATCTGGCCTTTAAATAATCCAACCCCTGTCTGCTGCAGCAGACCACAAACTTTGCCTGCGAGACTTTCAGTTCCACAGCTCCATGTTCAACGAAGATATCTCTGGAATGGGCCGCGATACTAAAAGGCTTGTTTGTTATCTTGGCGATTGAAAGCCCGATGCATGCTGGCCAGCTTAAAAAATATGCGTGGATATACGAAATGCCGTATCTTTCAGCAGCATAAGCAAAAAAGCAAATGGTGTGAAAATTTCCAATCAAAGTCAAAGCCTCAGTAGGACAAATCAATAGAAATTCAAGCACAAGCGTTATGAGCTTTACCGCTGAAAGGGGATGTTTAACTGCCAGATAAATCAAAGATAAAAAAGTATCCCAAGAAAAGAGCCCCGGCCTGTAGAAAACTCCAACAGGTTCTGTGTCCGCTGGCTGTCTCTTGCAGCTTGATGCTGCGAATACCATAATATCAAGCCCTGTTTTTTGAAGGGTTTGAATTTCCCTGGCAGCAAAGGTCTCACTTGGACAGGGAAACGTTGTAAGTATGTAGGCAATCTTTTTCATGGGCTTTCCCTAATCCCGGCTTTAATACAAAAGGGACGGTCAGAACCAGTATCTTTATATCCAGCCAAAGACTGGCCTTTTGAAGATAGTACAGATCATATTTTAGGTTTCGATGCATCGGGCGGTTTCGACTTGCTTTTATCTGCCACAGACCGCTAATGCCTGGCTTGGTCAAAAGTCTTTTTTTAGCCATGCTTGAGTATTCCGCCGTAACGGCCGGAAGTTCAGGTCTTGGACCTACCAGACTCATTTTGTCGGCCAGGACAAGAAATATCTGGGGAAGTTCATCTAATCTGTGCCTTCTCAGGAATCTGCCTGATGGCGTTACAACCGAATCGATATCATATTCGCAGGAAGGTATGCTGGGATCGGCATCCGTGGTTAAGGTTCGGATCTTGACAAGCCGGAATAACTTGCCGTTTTTGCCGACCCTTCGTTGGATAAAAAATACAGGCCTTCCCTCGATGAACAATACATATAAGGACAGTATGGTTATAAGGATAACCGCAGGGACAACCAGAACCGCGCAGACAAGAATATCAAAACACCTTTTGGTCCTGCTTTCCAGGTAAGGTGAATATCGCTGACTGTATTTACTTTTATTCATAGGATTTAATCACCTCTTTATAGACCGAAAGAATCTTCTTCACACATTTCAACCAGCTGAATTTGCTGCTTTCTCTGCGAGCGATTTCTATTTGCCGGTGCCTCCATTCATTGTCAGTAATCAATGAATAAACAATCCTGGCAATTTGCCCGGGGTCGCTGGGCTTGACACAGCGATAGGCTCTGCTGTCGATTTCCTTCAGGATGCCGGTAGATGAAGCAGCCACCGCTGTGCCACAGGCCATCGCTTCAAGGGCGGGGAAACCAAAGCCCTCACATAATGAAACGAAAACAAAGACATCCGCCATTTTGTAAACAGAGGGCAGATCTGCGCGATCCGCATAGCCGGTAATTGTTATGTTTTCCGGATCAAAGTTTGACATAATATAGTTCCAGGTATCTTTCGATTTCCAGGTCCGTTTGCCTACAATTACAAGTTTGTGAGGCAATCTTTTTTGTTTTAACAGTTCAAAGGCTCGCAGCAGACTTATAATATTTTTTTTTGGCTCAATGTTGCCGACAAACAAAATGTACCTCTCAGGCAGGCGGTACTTCAACCGGATACGCTGCTGTCTGGACAAATCAGTCTTGTCGTTAAAACAAGAGTCTATGCCGGGATGGATAACTGTTATTCGTGATTCTTCTATCTTCAATCTTCGGCTTATGTTTTCAGCGGTACATTTTGAAACAGCGATTACTTTTGCAGCCTTTGCTGTTGTATGCTTCATAAAGATGTTGTAATAGACTGCATTAGCTGTTTTGCACCAGTCAGGATGGTCAATTGCAATCGTGTCATGAATGGTGGTAATATAGGGCACGTCGGATTTAAAGACGGGGCAGATGTAATGAGGGCAATGCAGGATATCTAGGCTTTCTTTCCTTGCTGCTGCAGGCAGCCTCAAGTGCTCCCAGAGTATCCTCTGGGTCCGTGTTCTTAAAAAACTCAAATCCTTGACGGTTAAATTGTCTTTGGCTGCGACACGTCTCTTCACCAAGGTGGGCTGATTGGTAAAAACGATATACTGATTTTTGTCATCAATACTTAAAAGACTGTTCAGCAGCCCCAGAGAGTAATACTCTACCCCCGATATATATTCATCCGCTGTATGGAAATTTAATCCTATTCTCATATCATTAAGCTGCCAGAACATTTTTATAAATTTCAGTTATCTTATCTGCGGTATCTTCTGCTTTAAAATTTGATTCGACATAGCGATGTGCAGCCTCTACCAGTTTTCCGGCAAGTTTGGCATCCCCGGATATTTTTTGCATGACAGTTATTAAATCCTTCACGTCTCCGGGTTCAAATAGAAGACCGGTAATACCGTTTTGAATAATTTCAGCAGGACCGCAGGAATTTGCCGCTATGACTGGTATCCAGCGTGACATTGCCTCGATAATTACTCTGCCAAACGGCTCAGTACCGGCTGTGTGTACCAGACAGTCGACCTTATCCCATAACTGTTCAAGGTCTTCATGCCAGCCGACAAACTGTATCTTATCGGCGCAGGCGGCAGTTTTAACTCTGCTCAACAGTTCCTTTTTGTATTTAGTGTCTCTACCAAAAATGTCATCGCCTATAATCATAAACCGGGCCTCACTTCCATTCTGAAGCAGGCCGGCAGCTGCATCTATGAAAAGGTCCTGCTTTTTCCAAGGAACAAACTGGCCGATGTTGGCAAACGTTAAGACATTTGCCCGGTGTTTGTCCTTGGGACGTACTCTTTGCTCTTTTATTTCCACTGCATTGCGGACAAGGTCAATGACGGCTCCATTTATCCCTTGATCTACAAGCGATTTTTTTACTGTATTGCTTACGACAATTATACGGCAGCTGAAAAATGCACAAATCTTTGAGACTGAAGCCGAATTTGCAAGATCACGGGCGTGCCAGATTATTTTTTTCCTGGTAACAAATGCAGCCAGCATAGAAGCCAATAAAGCTCTGGAATTGTTGGCATGGATAATAACAGGTGCTGTTTTGCGGATTATCAGTATCAGTTGCAGATTTACTATCACAAAATAAAACAGCCACACAACTGTCAAGTTGAACCTTCGAGGTGGGCACATAATCCTGAAAGTTCCAATTCGCAGTTGATGCATTTGCTCTCCCAGAGGGCTCAGATCAGGACAGGCCGCAAATACTTTCATTTTCCTGGACAAAAACCTGGCTAAAAGCAAGAGACTCTGCTCTGCTCCTGCGATCTTGCCCTCCGGATTGACCAAAAGAACCCTGATGGGCTCAGTATTACTTTCCTTGCTCCTACGGTTCGACATCACAAACAAATATTCACCTGATTTGATGTTCATTACTGTTTATCAAACTAATCATTTCTGCGGGTTTTGTAGTTGTTTATAAAGCGAAGTAGGACTGCAAAATGTTGATATAGGTTTTACCTCAAAAAAGTCAAAAAAACGAAAATTTTGAGCATGTCCTGTTTCAACAACGACCTTCTCTGATTAGTGTATTGCACCCCGAAAACTGGACCATTTTTTGGGGAGCAATCCAATTTTGACGGCCATCTTTCGGATTAATATCTCTTCCGTTAAATCGAAGAGTCTCGAATCTTCTAGCATATCATCTATTGTTTTTCTAAGAGGAACGGAGAACTCCTCTTCCCAGCTTCCTTCATAGTCTTTACTTATTACAAGTGTATTTGCAGTCTCCTGCCATATTGAATCGATGTGATTCGCTAACGGTAAAGATGTTTGTTTCGAGCTTAGGTTTGGCGCCTTTTCTGTACATACTTCTTGGTATTTGCATTTCCGGCATATATTTTCTTGTCTGCATGATGTAAAAGCTCTTTCATTGCCTTTACGGCATGAAAATCCGTTTCTTTTATCAACTCAATATCCTGGATTAAACGGGCTTGTCCCCTTCGTAATAAATGCTCATTCAGTACTATTTCCTTTTCTGACTCTCTATTTACTAAGAAGATCCTTTGGACTCGGATTTGTTCAGGATTAAGCGAAAGATTTACTGAGGCCCACCACTATATCAGTCGATAGTCTGTATATTTTTGTGGCAATTTTGTGGTAGTTTTAGTTCGAAAATAGTTTTGAAACCAGTTTTAAACTAGTCTCAAAACAGTGCATAATTCCTTATCCAGCGAGAAAAAAGCTCCTTATTGGCAAGAAGTTAGAAAGGCCTTGTCCCTGCTCGACACGCGGGAGGTCACTGGTTCAAGTCCGGTACCGCCCAGTTTGCAAGTCCTTGAAAAAAAGATTTGTGGAATATTATTCCTGTTTGCCTTGCCTGTTCAAATGCTGTGTTGCGCTTATGAAAACTCTGTTTGCATATGTTTAGCCGTCACATCAAGACGTTGTTGACTCCTCTGACTGAGTTAGCTGCTTACGGTATTTTTCAATGAGATTCAACAGCTCCATTTTCTTTGGATGGTCGGGCTCCAAATCCAGGACCATCTGCCACTGCATAATTGCCTTGGCGTATTCCTGGCCCTCCTCGAAGGCGTGGCCGAGCTTGAGGTGCAGCGACGCCGTTTCAGGACTTTCCAGTACCGCCTTGCCCAAATACTTGATGTACTCATCGAGCCGGCCGGCCTGATTGTAACGGTCCGCCACCTTGGTATAAGCATCGACCAGGGCGCTGGCGTATGTGGCCTTATCCAGCTCTATTGCTTTTTGTAAAAGTGTCAGATACTCGTCGTATCGGCGAACGCCGAAAGCTGATTGCGCGTAATAGTAATAAAACAGCGGTTTGTCTTCCTTTGGGATTTTTGCTTCGATTTTTTTGAACATCTCGTATGCCTGGCTGTAGCGACGAGCATTCAGATAGATGTTTGCAAAAAGGAACTTGATGTCGGAAGTTTCCTCGATACCACCATCAATGGCCTTGGCCACCTGATAGACGGCGGAATCGCTCGGTGCGGCATGGAAGAGGTCTTTCTTGCCGGGCACGGATTCGATTAAATACCAGTTGTCGCTTATTGTGCCTGTCTTGCCGGCCTTGACTGTGACTGTTGAGATTTTTCCAAAATAATTACGAAGGTTGAAATACGCAGAGCCAAGCTTGTAGTGAAGAACAGGGATGTCGATCCCGAGGCGCAGAGCCGATTGATAGGACTCGGCCGCCAGGGCAAAGAAATTGCCGGCCAGGTAAATATTACCAAGTTGATAGTAGTCCGAGCCACTCTGGGGATTTAGCTTGATGGCCTCTTCGAAATATTTGCGGGCCTTTTCATAGTTGCTCAGGTTGTACTCGGCTTCCGCCAGCATGTGATAGGTCGGATAATCGTGGCGGTACTTAAGCAGCGGCTCAACAACATCAACGACCTGCTGCCACTTTTTTTGCTTTTCGTAGATTTCCCCGAGCAGTTGCCCTGCTTCAATATGGTCTGCCGTCTCTTTAAGAATATCGGAGAGCAGCTTTTCAGCTTCTTGTTCACGTCCGGCGTAGTAACAGGCGCGTGCCAGATGCAGGCGGTAGCCGGTCTTTGTCTTGTCCTCATCCACCGCTTTTTTTAGTAACTCAACGGCGGCCTCATACTTGCCTTGAAACAAGGCCTGGCGTCCTTGGTGAAAATGCTTTTCAGCGCTTGATATCTCTTCGGGTGGTTTGACATTGGTTTTTTCAGTCGCCAGAGATAATCCAGAGCAACTTATTAGAACCATTGCCGTCAATAAGATTGAAATCGTGATTCGCATAGTCATATCTCCTTTAAAATCCCTGTTTACTCGATTTTATAACCTGTAGGCCTTTATCCAGTTAATCTGTTCACGTGCCTTATTGAGCATCGGACCGCTGGGGAAGTTGTTGATATAATTGGTATACGCATCCATTGCGTCAATCCACTGGCCAAGATGTTCGCTGTTCTCGGCGATGGCGAACTGGGCGTCACCGGCCTTCGGGCTGCGACGGTAATTCCTTAAAAAGGCCCTGTAGGCTTCAATCGCCTCGGCATATTTTTCTTCTCGCTCATAGTACTGTGCGATTCGCCAGCTTGCGTCTTCCGCAACAGCGGTGCCGCTGAATTGTCTTACTATTTCCAGCCAGGCGGCCATTGCCGCATTTGAGTCTTTCAACCGTTCGTAGTAGATAGTTGCCATTCTAAGCAGGGCATCGCCGGCTTTGTCACCGCCGGCCACTTTGGATGCCTCATTGTATGCACCAACGGCTTTGCGGAGGGCAGCATTGATTTTATCCTGCCGATTGGCTAACTGGACGGCTGTCAGGGCCTCGACAACTTGCCCGGCTCTTTCCACTTCGAGTTCGACATTGGCTACATTGAACCATACGTTATCGGCTGCCGCTTTCGCCTCTTCCAGTTCGGCCTTCTTACCCATTCCGCCCTTTTTCAGAGACGAGATAATTTTCTGCTGTATATCCGACTGCCGCACACGAGCCTGTTGCACGCTACGGTAGGCCTCTCGCTGAGCGGTTTCCTGTGCAAGTTCGACTGTTTTAGCCCGCGTCGCCGCAGCGTATTTATTTGCCTCATCTTCAAAACTTTTGCCGACCATATAAAGAGCGTCGTCGGCCAGCGGACTGCCGGGGTATTGTTTTGCGACAGACCTGGCCGCTTCACGAGCCTTATCAGTTTCGCCCATGGCGAGATAGGTGGTGCCGATGGCATGGAGGGCGTCGTCGGCTAAATGGCTTTTAGGCCAATTTTCCACCACTTTACGGTACTCAATTACTGCCTTGACACGATTTGACAACTGTTCCAATACGATCTTTGCAATCTGATACTGGGCATCGAATGCTTTCCGCTGGCCCTCTTCATCCACCAGAGTCTGATATCGAATAAGGTCTTTTAAAATTCCAACCCGGCGGTTTGCTTCCGGCACTTTTGCGTCTCCGGAATAATCACGAGCGTAAGCTTCGTATCCACTCATAGCCTGCCGCCACTGGCTCAGGTTAATAGTGCATTCGGCGATAGACCATTTTGCGTCTTTGACCCAATTGTCGGTGGGGAATTCCGCAACGACGCGTCGGTAGGCCGCGATAGCATCTTCCCAGGCCTCGTTGGCCTGATGTATCTGACCAATCATCGTTAAGGCCTGTCCAGCCTGGGCATGACGTGGGAAACTATCTACAAACATTTCCAGTACATGCAGCGCTTCGACCCAGCGTTTTTTATCCTTCAACTGAGCACCTATTTGGTAAATAGCGTTCTGGATACCGGCATCAGTGCCGCCGCGGGCAATATTTACTTCCTGGTAGGCCTCTGCTGCCCGGAGCGGCTGGCCCAGATTGTTTTGATAAGTTTGGGCAATTTTCAAAGCTGCCTCCTGAGCGAGGTTGTGTGTGGGGTAGCGTATCGTCAGGTCGTTCCAGACGGTAATTGCCTCTTCGTAATACTGTCTTTTTACAAGTTCTCCGGAGATGTCCCACAGTATCTGGGGGATAGTTCCAATCTTAGGGTGGTCGTAATATTTATCGGCCAGATGCTGCAGCTCTGTGGCTGCGCGGACGTACTGGCCGCGAGCTAAGGTCGTGCTAAAAGCATTGACTACTCGTGCCTGTGTCAGGAAACTGTTAGCGATATCCCATTGTGCTTGCTGCAGCAATGTTTGCTCCTTTGGAAAGTCGGTTACGACCTTGGCCAGTTCATCGCGAGCCTTGCCGAACCGCTGGGCTACCTCGCCGAGCATCAATTGCCTGGAGGGCTTATCTTCAACTGGTTGTGCCGCCCAGGCCAGATAGTCACGAGCAATACCGAGGCGAAGTGCAGGAAGCTCTTTGTCGATCGGATTATCTTTTAAGAACCGCTTTGCCATATCTGCTGCGTACTGCCACTTTCGAAGTGTTCGCCAGTGGTCAATCATGACCTTGATCTCACCACGAGCCTGCTCAGCGGTTATCGTTGCCGGGTATTTGTTCCGTATCGCTTGAAAGATTTCATACGCCGCATTGAGGGCCTTTTGTTGACGGGAGATTTCCGCATCAGACAGAACCGGTGTCTGGATTGGTGCCTGTTCCTGGAGCTGCTGTTTCTGGCCTTGCGGTACTGGTTGATAACTAAGCTGTTCACGAAGCTGGGCTACACGAGCCGCCCGGCTAACCTCCTGCTGGCGAATAGCCGCCAGGACCCTGGAATCGTTGACCATGAGATCATCGAAAGGCCCCAAGTATGCAGAACCATATTCAGTAGAGGGGGCGGAACCGTCAGCAGTACTTGTTGCAGGCTTCGCCACCGCCTGGGGCAGCGTTACGACAGCAATAGACGCTATGTCCTCTGCGACATCGAAGTATTCTTCTCCTACACTCTTTTCATCTTTACCTGTTGTTTGGGTTGCCTTTTGTAAAGTCATTGTAGTCAGCACCTGCCTGGCATGGTCGGGGATAGCTTTGCCAAGCTGGCATAAGCCGCGACAGAGTTCTATTCGCTGACGACGACGAATGAGCGGAACTTCCCGGAGCAGCTCGGTGTAGATGCTGTCTGCCACGTCCCAGGCGTTCACCCTGGCGTATTCCAGCGCAACGGCCATGTTTTTTTCAATCGCCCGACCGATGAGTACGCTTTTTGGATAAGCCTTGATGAAATTCCTGTAGGCCTCAATGGCTGCTTTGAAATCCTCGCTAATCTCGGTGGGAGGTTCCTTTCTATCCTTCATTTCTTTAGACAAAGCCGTACGGGCCTTGGCGTCCATCGCAACAGCAGCGGCAAATGCGGCGCGTTCGGCCGAACTGCTGGAGCCGGGTGCTGCCTGTGATAGCACCTTTACATTCGCTGCAAATTCTGCGAAGTCCTGATAAACTGTAACTGCTATATCATAGGCCTTGTGCTTGACGAAAACCTCTGCGATTTTGAATATGCTCGATTCCGCCTGGCCACGCAGCGGACTTGACGGCCGTTCTGAGATAAAATTCTTATAGTCTTCTATTGCTTCTTTGAACGCCGGTGTCAGGGTGATTTTCTCCGTTGCGTTGTAATTTTTCAAAAGCGAATCGAGTTCTCGGTTGGCAACGTCTAATTTCAGGTTCGTAAGCTGTAAAACCGCATAGGCGTCAGCAGAGTCGATAGTTTCAGAAGGTCTGACATTTATGGCTTGCTCCGCGATATCGAAGTATTCAAGCTTTTTGTAGTGGCCAATAATACTGTCCCAAACACTACGAACTTCTTTCAGATAAGAGTCTTCCTCGTCCAGTCCTTTTTGAAATATACAGCACTGCTCCAGAGCCTTGATGAGTATCGGGTCAAGTTCGCGAGGAACTGTCAGTCCCGCTGCCGTTAAACGATTGTGCCGGTCGAATACCTGCTGTCTCCACAGTTTGACTACAGTAAGCTTGGCCTGCATTTGCTGGGCTTGTGGCAGCGATTCGGCCAATTGCATATATGCTTGTTCAGCAATCTTATAGTGTCCATGTTTGATCCACGGCTGCAGGTGTTTGTTTAGGACTTCGAGTGCCTTAGGTGCCTGGTCGGCATAATGTGCCACCAGCTTTGTAAGTGTTGTGAGCAGCTCCTTCTGAGGCTCAATTAGCTTTGCATTTTCTTCGTTCCTCCCAGCCTGATGATTATCGTTGAATACGGCGGCTGCATCAGTGTCAAGCAGCGTAGCCTGTTGCAATATGACAGGGGGCCATGAGAAATTTTTTGGATTAAGTACCTCCAGAAGCTGTGAATGTATTGCCAGCGCCATACCTCTTGCCGCCGGTTTTTCAGTCTCACGTTTGATGCAGTCGTTGACAATGCCCCTGACATTTGCGACTGCTTTGGAGACAGCTGATGGATTGGCATCTGCCTTGATGACAGGCAAAGCAATCTGCACTGCCCAGGAGTAAGGCACTTTTGGCTCGTTAACCTCGGATGGCCAGTTTACTTTTGAGCCAAGCTTTCCCACTCGCTCAGCCATGTTGACCCGATCGATCCAGGTGGGTTTGGCCGGAAACTCTTTGTCGATTGTATCGCACACTGCCAGTGCATCGGTCAGCATCTGGGGAAATTGGCCTCGGGCTGCACCCTGTGACAGTGAACCCGCCCGTGCTTGCTCGTTTAGTTCCTTCATCGCGGCCTCGATCAGGTAGCGGGCCTTGGTCTTTAGGGCTGACAGCCGGGTTTCTCGGGGCAGCGTGGCCGTCAGGAGTATCTCCACGCCCCGCAAGGCCGCCGTGTAGGCCTGGCGACGGGCATACTGGGCCTCCAAGTGCTTAAGTAATACGCCGGCCAGATCTTTGGTCTTGGACCTTCCTGACTCACTGCAGTACTCGGTAAACAACGCCAGCGCCTTCGCATCGGTGACGCTTAGGTCTGAGTCTGCCGTCGGTATCGGGCCCTGGCGAGTCAGAGAGCAGTAGGTTTGCACCAAAGAGTATCTTGCCTCGTCGGCAAATTCGTGCTCACTATTGGCCGCCAACCACTTAGCCATGGCTTCGGCCAGAGCTTTACCTGAAACGAGCTTAGGATCATGTGTGATTATGTCGTACTGAGCCCTTGCGGCGGCAGGAGTCTGGGGATGGTCCGCAACCAGTTTCCTTAATATTATCAGAGCTTCGGTAATCGATTGTTCATCGCCTTGAAGCTTTGCTTCACCCAGCAACAGCGTCGTCTTCACCGGATCGGCTTGTTGGGGATACAGGGTCACCAGTTCATGCAGCACGTTGCGGGCTTCGGGACCTTTGTGCATCCTCACGAGTGATTCTGCCTGAAGTGTCATTACCTTTGGACGTTGCGAGTCGGAGAGTGCCTTTTCATCCAGCAGTTTTTTGCACTCGCTCAGCGCCGACCCGTGGAGTCTTTCCCGGAGCATTACTTCGATGAGCTTGATCCGTGTGTCAATCTCGACAGCTTCGCCTCGCAGCACGGAAAGCATTTTAGCAGCGTAAGGTTGCTCGGGTGCCAGCTTGAGCGTCCGCTTCCAGGCGGCGATTGCTTTGTCGACTGCACCAAGCTGGTATTCGGCCTTTCCCAGCCAGAGATAGACCTCGGGATTGCGGGTATCCGTCTGCGAAGCCTTCTGAAATAAGTCCTGCGCCTTGGTGAATTGACCATTAGCGTAAGCGGCCTTGCCTTGGTCAAAGGCGACTTCAGCATCTGACTGTGCGAACGTGAAGGGTGAAGATGCTCCCATCACAAATGCTAATAAAATAAGGATTATACACCTCTGCATTTTTGACCTCCTTAGGTTAAGATCTTTTATGAAGAGATTCCAATGACTATATTAACAATACGACAATACAACCAGATAACAAAGTAAAATGGATGTAAAATGTTTGATAGCTTTTTTACAAAACATTTACATGCCTTGAACTTCGGTTTATCTGACTTTTCTGGGAACACCTTTTCCACAGATATCCATTAAGGTAGTTCTGAATTCTGAATTTTAAGACGCAAAAATCCAACAAAAAATTTACAAGATTTTTCTGAAAAGTTCGGGATTTTTGAATTTTAGAATGAGAAAAATGGCAAGTGAGTTGGTCTGAATTACCTACTTACCATCGCCGTAGATGCAACTATTTCAAGAACGGTTTGTGGGCATTTCTTCAATATAGAATCCATTATACATGGATAAATGCAATTGAGTTAAATCCGAGTAGAACGTAGATCATATTCGCATTAACGGTCGATGGTATTAACGGGTGCACGAACGGCAGTGATATGAAGTGTACTTAAGTGAAGCTCTACAAGGGCAAGTACGAGTGTATCTGCTCCTGTGATGCTCTCGTAGTGATCTGACTTTAAGCTGGCACGCGGCAGGGGACTATCACCGAAGAATTTTTCTATAGCTGTTTCACCTAATTTAAAAGCGCGTTTGTAATACTTCTGTCGGGCAGTAGCGCGGTAAGCAGCCTGTTCCACGCATATCGCATGACCGAATGTCATTGGCCAGGCATCCGTGTCGTCGCCGGGCAGTGAGTTCATATAAGCATCGGCTGCCGTAGTTATCAAGCTGCGATAACCAATCCTGCCGGTATTTTCATATCTCGACACACACATCATGGCAACCGCTGCGGTCGTAAACCCGCCGTATCTTGCATCCCAAAGTGAACTGTATGAGCCGTCCGGTTTACCCGTGACGAGGTCAAGTCCCAATACAAAACCCTTTTTGTCCTCAAGGTCATGGGGCAGAGAGCAGAAGATTTCATCCTCTCGGGCCGCAAAGTTTACGAGACGCGTTCGCAGCGGTTCCGGTACTTTTCTGGCTGCGCCGTCACAATCGATTGCCAGGGATAAAGACAGCACGGAGTGAGCTATTAGGGAGCCGGATTTGATTTCAATCAATCCTGTCTTCGGATGTCGTTTCTTTTCATAGCGGCCCAGAACGACTTTAATGGCTTCTAAGAAAGTATCATCCTTGGTATGGGCATAGGCCTCTGCCCATGTGCGAATATAGAAGCCTGCGTGCCTGGCAAAATCCATTCCCGCTACTGGAGAAGACTTGTTGAAATTCGCGTGACGATTGAAAGCTCCGGTTTTGTGGTCGGCGATTTGGCTGTTCCATAAACCCAGAGCAAATCTTTTACTTGCTTCCGGGGCCAGCTCAAAGCACTTATCCCATAATAGCCAGGGACGGGCAAACTCATGGACTGGTTCCTGATGTCCCGAAGCGATTTTGTCCGTCATCACATTCCAGCACAAATGTTCGCCCCATGGCAACAGGCCGGTATCTGGCGACTGTGTTTTCTCAAGAAACCATTTCAGTGCATCATCGGCTGCCTGTGGATAGCGGTCCTCGCCGGAAAGTCCCTTCAAAAAGTATAAAAGTCGTAAAAGGTTCTGGTCTAAATGAAGATTAGCTCCGACAAGTGGTTGGCCGGGCTCTCCCGGCCTGTCTCCTTCACGAATCCCGGCTGGTGCTTTTGGACGAATCTTGAGGGGGTCCAGTGTCTTCCTATCAAGTGCGCTAAGGAACAAGCCGGTTTTTTGTGGGCCGTAAGTGTCTCTGCCGTGTTCCAGCATTGCGTTGGCATAATCATAAAAAGCTTTTGCAAAAGGAGAACGCGGTATACCTTCTCGGAAAAGGGTATTTAGATCAATCTCTTTTCCATTTCCGGTTGCTAAAACCGCCCCAAGAACAAAGCAGGTTGTCATGATTATTTTTATATTGTTTTTCACCGATTGTTCTCCTTATCGTTACGTCAATTATGCAGTTTCTTTTTATCTGTCAATTGTATTGGCAGGTATGTCTACTTTCAGGTTATTTGTTGCTGCGTGAACCTCTAACAATGCAAGGGCGAGCGAGTCGGCGCCTGTAATCGTTTCATAGTGCCCGGTCTTGAAACTGGCTTTGGGCAGGGGATTGTCCTGCCAGAAATTATCGACGGCCATTCTCGCAAACCTGCAGGCCTGTTCGAGGTAGACGGGCTTTGAAGTGAATTTATAGGCCGCCACCTGTGCACTTATAATATGGCCAAAACTCATCGGCCACACGTCCACGTCTTCGTCGGGCAGTGCATCCACATAAGCGTCGGCTACTGCAATTACTAAATCTTTATACTCCTTTTTTTGAACCTGTTGATAACGTGCCAGGCCGAACATTGCCCAGCCTGCCGTTACGCCCGAGGAATAGCCGGCCTGCCAGGTAGGTTTGAAAGTCCAGGTTACGTCATCTTGGCCGAATTGTTTGCGAAGGTCTTCGATAATGAGCGTATCTTCTGTATCGGCGAATTTGTGAAGCCGCGAAGAAAGTGGTTCGGGTACCATTGATGCGGCGGTTTCTACGTCGAGCGGACCGATTGTCGCATGCATCTTGCCTTCTTTGTCAACTCGTTTGCGTTCGAATCGTGCAAGGACGGCTTCTATCGCACTAAGAAAGGCCTTGTCCTTGGTATGTTTATAAGCGTGAGCCCATGTGTGAATATAGAACCCGCCGTGGCGGGCAAAATCCTTTCCATCAACGGGGCCGTGTCTGTCGTAAGGAGCGTGACGGTCGAAGCCGCCCGTTTTTTTGTTGGCGATTTGATGGTTCCATAAACCCAAAGCAAATCGCTTTGATGCTTCCGGTACCAATTCGAAACTTCTGTCCCACAGCACCCAGGGACGAGCGAATTCGTGATTATAGTCCGTTCCACTTGATATAGGTATGTCACGCATCACATCCCAAGACAAATGCTCACCCCATGGCAGCAAACCAGTTACTGGGGATTGTGCGTTTTTGAAGAACCATTCCATTTCATGGTCGGCAGCCTGACTGTAACGTTTATCTCCCGTAATTTTGCTTAAGGTATACAATACTCGCAACAGGTTCTGGTCTGTTTGCGGATTAGCGCCCACAAGTTTCAGCCAGGGCAATCCTGCGCGGTCGCCCCGTCGAATACCTCCCGGTGGTTCCGGCCGTATTATGAGCGGTTTAAGTCTGAGTCGGTCTAATGCACTCAGGAAAAGCCCGCTCTTTTTCTCGCCGTAAATGTCTCTGCCATGCTCTATCATTGCGTCAGCATAGCGCAGGACTACATCTAAAAAGGAAGACTTGGATGTCTCGAATTTTTCCACTGTGACAATTGGATGCGTATTGTTAATAGAGTCTTCGATGTAATCTCGCTCATAGAAACGAATCCCACTTCCTCCATGTCCCTGCCCGGTGATTATATCAATATCTCCATCCTTGTTCCAGTCTATGGCATCGGCGCCGGAAATCATCATAATCGAATATGGTTTTACTATTTTAATACCCTCCGGATCGGAGAATTTGGGTTCTGCGTTCGCTTGGCCGGTGCCTACATTTTTGTAGAATCGAATGCTGTGTTCGAATTCACAGGCTATAAGGTCCTTTTTACCGTCACCATCCCAATCAACAAAGGAGCCGAGATTGGGTCTCATATAAGGAGTCAGACCTATGTTTTTAGCGGCGGCAAAACTCGGATTTGCGTCAGTACCGATATTCCTGAAGAAATAAAATCCGGGATTTTCCTGGTCGGAAAAGATAATGTCCTTTTTGCCATCGTTGTTCCAGTCACAGACCATCATGTGTGATCGTGTGCCACGGTCAATCGGCTCAAGAATCCCCTCTTCATTATGGGCTATTACCTTTTGCCCTGTACCAAGTACCGGTTCGGCATCTGTTCCCTCATTCAGATATACCGTGACTGTACCGGCACCATCGGATGCGACTAGGTCTTTACGACCGTCGTTGTTCCAATCGCAAATATCGGGCCGGGCATGGCCTGAATTCTTTGCCAGGCTTAAAGGCTTACCGGCACTTTGCAATTTCCTGCCCTCGGCAAAAACCGGGAACAGATTATTTGTCTGGTTCCGGAAGTACCAGACAAAGCCATCGCAATCGCCGGCGATTATGTCGGTTTTGTTGTCATTATTCCAGTCGACAGCCCGAACGACATTCTGACGCACGGCATCACACATCTGGAATTCTTCTGTATAGGGAGCGCCATGATAGGCATCTGTTCTCTTCCACTTCGGAGAGGTTGCAGTTCCCGTGTTTCTAAATAGAGTGCCATAATCTCTCTTAAGAGGATTGTCAAAATCCGTCAATTCCCAGGCCCTGTCGACCACAAAATCGAGCAGGCCGTCACCTGTGAAGTCGGCAACTGTTACTCGTGGATGAGTGCTCCTTTGTAAATAAGTTTCATCGTAAGCAATTATTGTTCCCTTTGCGAAAGCAGGCTTTGTTCTTGGAACGCTTGTGTCAACATTTTCGTAGAGATGGATTTGGCCTGCCTGGGGAGCGCCAAATAGGTCCCAGTCACCATCTTTATCTATGTCTGCGACATCGAAGCACGGATTGAAAAGCTCAATATCCTCGCCGCCTGCCTGTATTGTGACGGCATCGTCCAATCGCCATCCACCGGCACCGTCCGTTCCAAGGTTGCGATATAAGTAGCAGTGGTTATTACTGCCTAAAAGTATGTCTGTTCTACTGTCACGGTCACCGTCAAAATCTTTGACAAACACAATTGAAGGAAACCAACCGCCATCCTGCTTTCCACCGGCTAAAGGGACGCCGGTGATTGTTTTCATCACACCTCTGTCAACGAAGGTAAGTAGTCCACCGGATTTGGTTGTATTTTCGAAGAAAGCAATTTTGCCAGCATACGGGCCGGACATGAAACTTGGGAAAAAGTCCTGATCACCGTCGCCGTCCCAGTCATAAAAGTGGGGCAGAATCCAGCTACGATTGTTATGCTTATTTTTAGGAAGATCGAGGAGTTCTCCGCCCGATGTAAACCGGCCGGCTTCGACGAGGTGATTGTCACCGACATTTTCATAGCAATATATGAACGGTTCAACTCCTCCCTTAAACAAATCCAAATCACCATCGCCGTCAATGTCACATAAGGTATCGAAATGATGAGCCCCTATTTCGCGCTTTCCGTAATCCTGTCTAAAGAAATCGCCGTCTCCAACGAGACCCTGGTAACGTTTGGGTCTTGCCAGACCGGACTCGGCCGTGTCGAAATAAACAGCGATTTTTGTGCAGGTTTCGTCCGGCATAACGAAACTCAGCTTGACTTTATTGACGCGATACAACTTTTCAATTCGCCACGGCAATAGGTATCGCTCATATCCCTCCCGCGAGCTGTCAAAAACCTTCGGTGAACCTGAAGAATCGTGTGCTATCACTTCGATTGTATGTTCATCGAATGTCCCTGAAATGCCCATATCAGAAAGTGCTTTAACGAAATCAATGTCCACGGAAACAGGCGAGTTCGAGCGCCGGGTGCGTCGGGCGTCAACGCTCAATAACAATCGATGGTTGTTATGTGATCGCCATGGTAGTTCTACAGAGAAAACCGGGACTGCAAGTGTTGTATAGGCAAAGGTTACCAGGACAATCCTTGTTAATGGTGTAAGATAGCTATGTTTCTCTGGTGAATAGGTCTTATTCCTCACAAACTCATCCTTTCTAAAATAAAAACGTGTTATTTTGTGTCTTTAGATGAGTCTCTATTAGTTTAGTTGCTCATACTGTCCAAGTATTTCTATTGGCCGTTTGGTCATGAAATATCATAACACTTGTTCCTATAATTTCAAGAACCTGTACTGCTAAAACTAAGGTAATTAATCGCAATCGGTATGTACATTCATCATGTAAAGATGAGGTATGAAAATTTAATTCGACATTTATGTCAAGTTTTATATTCAATTCTTACAAAGAATCGACTTTTTCTGAATGTAACATAGGGGTATCTTCGGGTACTGATTGCTCCATTTGGTTCTCTGTTGAACTAAACCGTCTGACCATATTCATTGGATAATATCGAAAGATTAATTTACAGCAGTTAATCCGTTCTTCACATGTATATCGCGCTGGGGGAAAGGTATCGTTATATCGTTTTCTTCGAGACTGAGCTTGACCTGTGCGGTGGTGTCAAAATAGACATTCCAGTAGTCGGCTGCATTAACCCAGGGACGGACGACGCCAGGACTTGCTCAATGACCTGTTTTGCTTTTTTGATGTCATCTTCGTACGAGACTCCTATGACCAAATCTACGCGTCTTGTGCCGTTGGCCGTATAGTTCATGATATTATCACCTGTAAGCTTGGCGTTGGGGATTATTACGCGGATGTTGTCAGGCGTGTTGATAAAAGTATTGAAGATACCGATTTCCTTGACAAAGCCCTTAGTGCCGGCGGCCTCGATAAAATCACCGACTTTGAAGGGTCGGAAGATAATCATCAGGAAGCCGGAAGCAAAATTGGCCAGGGAGCCCTGAAGGGCTAGGCCGACAGCCAGGCCGGCGGCGCCGATAACGACGGCAAACTGCGTGGTCTCCACGCCGGCAGCGGCGAGTGCGGCAATCACTACGAAGACTAATGCTACAATGTGAGTGAGGTGCTTGATGAACTTAGCAATGGTTTTTTCTACTTTGGCTTTGAGTAAGGCCTTTTCAACCACTCGGGCAACAACACCGGCCAACCATCGGCCGACCACGAGGATTACAATGGCTCCCAAGACCTTCAGACCATATTTGCTGAGGTATTCAGAGATTGCTTTCAATACGTTTTCCATCTTAAGCTCCTTTCAAAAAAGATTTATAAGTTTCAAATTTTAACTTAGCTCCTACTATTCCTGTCAAATGCATGCAGCTTTATTTGCTCAAGGTTAGTATTTTACCCTCAGGCTAAGAATAAGCAAGCCGGTTTCAGAGATATTGTTGCTCGATAAAGACCGAAGAAATGAACAAGTGTGTCCTTGTATTGCCGATTGTAGCTGGTTTGTTTTAATCTGGCTTTGCTTCTTTAATATTCCTAAAGCTTGTAAAGCGCTAACGAATGGTATATTGTAATAGTTATCAAGCTGAAAAATTGTGGTTTGATAGTGTCTATGAACAACGTTGAGTATTTGCACATAAGAGTGGGAGTGAATCCATGAAAAGAAGAGAGTTTATCAGGAATACGGCAGTTGGATTGGGGATTATGGCGGTGGGGTGGCAAGGACGTGCAAAGGCGAAAGGTTCGAAGTATCGGGCAGCGGTGATCGGCAGGACGGGGCGTGGCAATTACGGTCACGGGCTGGATGTGGTGTGGAACGATATAGAGCAGGTGGATGTGGTGGCTGTAGCCGACGAGGATGAGAAAGGGCGAACGGCGGCTGCCAAGCGGCTGAAGGTGTCCAAGGCTTATGCGGATTATCGCGAGATGTTAGAGAAGGAGCGCCCGGATATTGTCAGTGTGGCGCCGCGGTGGCTGGACTGTCATCGTGACATGGTATTGGCGTGCGCGGAGCATGGCTGCCATGTTTTTCTTGAAAAGCCGATGTGCCAGAATCTCGAACAGGCCGACGAGATGATTGCTGCACTTGAGAAGCGGAAATTGAAACTGGCGATTGCGCACCAGACAAGGTACAGCCCTGCGCTGCAGCATGTGCGAAAAATCATCTCGGAGGGCAGACTTGGTGACATATTCGAGCTGCGCGGGCGGGGTAAAGAGGACCGCCGCGGGGGTGGCGAGGACCTTATGGTGTTAGGGACGCATGTTATGGACCTGATGCGATTTTTTGCCGGAGATGTTCAGTGGTGTTTTGCGGAGGTGAGGGGGGCAGGCAAGCCGGTGACTCGGAAAGAGGTGCGTGAGGGGGCGGAGGGTATTGGTTTGCTTGCCGGCGATGAGATACATGCGATGTATCATTTTGATGGCACGACGACGGGTTATTTTTCGACACAGCGGGCCAGAAATGGTATTGCGAAGCGCTTTGGTTTGCAGGTTTACGGGAGCAAGGGAATCCTTACGATGACGATGGGGGCTTTAGCCGATGTATGGTTTATGGAAGATCCTTCGTGGCAAGCGGGCCGGAGCAAGGCGCGGTGGACGCAGATATCCAGTGGAGGAATTGGGAAGCCGGAGAGTCTTAGTGAGCGTAACCATAGTTTGGGTAATCGTCTGATTGCGATTGATTTGATACGGGCCATCGAGACAGACACGCAACCAAAAGGCAGCGCGTATGATGGGCGGGCGGCGTTGGAGATGATATTGGCGGTGTATGAATCACATAGGCTAAAGGGGCCGGTTGAATTTACTTTGAAGAATCGCAAGCATCCATTAAGCCTGCTTTGAACCGGCTTTGCGGGTTGCAGAGAATGCAAAAAAGTGTATAATGTGTGATGATTTGACGATGGCCGTGCATATCCTGGTAGTGAGAGAGGGAAAGAGCCAACGGCTGTTGTTATTTATCAGATAAATGAAATTGGTGTTTTCGGAAGCCGTGACGTACATTGAAGTCGCTGGGCGCTGCAGATGGGCAATTCCGGCTCGTGATGAAAGGTAGCTTGATGACGAAAGGAAAAGCATTACTGTTATTAACTGTGCTGTTATTACTGAGTGGTTGGTCTTTTGCTGGTGACTGGCCTCACTGGCGTGGGCCTTTTTTGAATGGTTCTTCAGACGAGAAGAATCTGCCGAGTTCGTGGAGTGAGAAGGAAAACGTTGTTTGGGTGAGCCCTTTGCCCGGGCCGAGTGGAGCTACGCCGATAATCAGCAAGGGCAGAGTTTATGTGAGTTCGACGAAGAAGGACGGCGATGAGCTTCTTGCGCTGTGTTTTGATGTCAGGAGCGGCAGGGAATTGTGGCGAAAGAAACTTGGAGCATCAAGCAGGAAGGTGCCGCGGAATAATATGGCGACGCCATCGCCGGTGACAGATGGAGAGCGGGTGTATTTCATGTACGGCTCCGGTGAACTGGCGGGTCTGGATTTTGAGGGGAATATTCTTTGGCAGCGCAATATCGAGGCCGAGTACGGCAACATCTCGATAAAGTACGGGTATAGCTCAAGCCCGCTTCTTTACGGTGACAAGCTTTATATTCTCGTGCACCGGCGGCATACGGCTTATCGTTCTCCCGAGGGCAGCGGGCTGGATTCGTTTATTCTGGCCATCGAGCCAAAGACGGGCAAGAATATATGGAAACAGGTTCGGAATACCGATGCTTTAGACGAGTCGCTTGATTCCTATACGTCGCCGATACTGTATATAGGCAAGGAACGGGTCGAAATTCTCATTATAGGTGGTGACTACGTTACGGGTAACGACGCGGTAACGGGCAAAGAACTGTGGCGTTACGGGTATGCCGAGCAAAAGAGCGAAAGATGGCGTAATGTCAGCTCGATGGTAACGGGTGAAGAGCTGGTATATGGTGTTCGTCCAAGGGGCGGCAACGGTTTGTTTGCGCTCGAGATAGGTGGGACGGGGACAGTGGGTAATGACCAAGTGGCGTGGGGCTTTGACGGACCGACGCCGGATGTTTGTACTCCTCTTTATTACAGGGGCAACCTTTACGTGCTTGACGGCAAGCGGGGAGGAGTGCTGAGCTGTCTGGATGCAAAAACGGGCAGGCAGAAATGGCAGGGCAGGCTGGGGGGTAACGCCCCATGGTATGCCTCTGTTACGGGAGCGGATGATAAGCTTTATTGTATAAATGAGGATGGGGAGGCTGTTGTTTTTGCCGCCGATGAGGGAGAGTTCAAAATCCTATCGCGGATCGATATGGAAGACAAGCCGGTGCAGGCTTCGATAGCGATTGCTGATGGAAGGTTATATATTCGGACAGCAAGTAAGCTGACCTGCGTGGGCAATTAGAATATGATTATTTAAACGTAGTAAGGCCTTCAAAAAGTTGAAAGTGAATATGAACAAGGTGATAACGACAGTTGTTTTTGTTGCGTTCCCTTTTTTTCAGACTTCAGGGTGCTTTGGAGAGGACTGGCCGAGATTTCGAGGTCCGACAGGTCTGGGTTATACCGAGGAACGTGATCTGCCGCTTACCTGGGGCGGTGCGGAGAAGAAGAACGTTCTCTGGGAGGCCCCACTGAAAGGGCAGGGCCATGCGAGCCCAATTGTTTGGGGGGACCTGGTTTTCGTATGCGGGGTGCATTGGCCGGAGACGGTCGAAGATCGTAAGAAAGTGATACCCGATCATCATGTTACCTGCTACCGGAGCAGTGACGGCGAGATGCTTTGGGACACGGTGGTTCCCCCGGGCCCGTGGCTTCGGGCGGATTTTCGCAGTGATCCCGGCGGCGGTTATGCCGCGGCCACACCGGCCACGGACGGCAAGCTGTTATACTGTGCATTCGGCTCATCGGTTCTGGCGGCACTGGATATGCAGGGCAAGATCGTGTGGCGAAAGGAGATTGTGCCTTATACTTTTGACGTTACCCTTGGGAGCAGCCCGATTCTTTATGGGGACACGGTAATCTTGTTTTGCGCGATGTCGAAAAAAAGCGATTCTCGCGTGGTGGCTTTCGAGAAGAGAAGCGGCGAGGTGGAATGGGAGACGAAGATGGAGGAGACGGAATTCGGACACAGCACGCCTGTTATTATCTCTGTTAATCAAAAGGACCAAATGCTTTTGCTGGCGTCTGGTATGAATGAACACGAAAAAGCCCTTAAGAGTCTTGACCCGACTAACGGGGAGATTCTGTGGTGGTGCCGGGGTGAGGGTGATGCGTCATCACCTGCGTATGGCAGCGGGTTGGTTTATTTTGACAGCGGCCGGGGCGGTCCCGGGATTGCGTTGGACCCGACTGGCTCCGGCGGTGTTTCCAAAACCCACATTCGCTGGACGATTACCCAGGTGGGTCAGGCGTTGAGTTCACCGACCATTGTTGGCAAGTACCTGTATCGGCTGCATACCCCGGGCATCGTGAAGTGCTGGGACGTAAGCACCGGTAAGCAGTTGTACTCTGAGCGAGTTCGAGATATTTCAACAACATGGGCGAGCCCGATAGCAGATCCGCTTGGGCGAATTTTCTTTTCGAATGCGGGTAAGAGCTACGTGATAAAGGCAGGGCCTAAGTTCGAGGTTCTTGCTGTCAACGATCTTGGTGATGGCAACCATCCATCGCCTGCTGTTGCGAATGGGAGAATGTTTCTCGTCGGCATGAAGAACCTTTACTGTATCGGCGTTAAGAAATGAATATCCTCAAAGGAACGAGGGAGTACATCACCGCGCCATAGCTGTTGAGTTGCATCGGCACATAGTGATTTTCCAGGACGACACTGCTTTTGATCCTCACCTATCTTTCCCGTCGGCTCACTAACCAATAGGTAAACTGGCTGTGCCGCTAAGAGAGTAAATCATGGCTGTGAGGTTAAAGAACGATGACGACGCGGCTATTCTCGGTCCGAACGGTGTATTGCTTGAGCGGGCGTTTGGCTGGGCCTTTAATGTTTTGGCCGTCAAGGCCATATTCAGAGCCGTGGCACGGGCAAAGGAGATGGCCCAACTTCTTATCATAATTAACATCACAACCCTTATGCGTACAGACGGCGCTGACGGCAGAAAGGCTTCCATTGCCATTGTGGACCACCATGATCTTGTTGCCGTCATCTTTCGACTGGACCAAAAGCCCGACCTGCGATTTAAGCAGGCCCGACGAGTCCGATTCGCTGAGGCGAAGTGTACCATCGACCTTGCTGGCGATTACATCAGGCTTGCGGGGGCCGAACTGGGAGCAGCCACCGCAGGCCGAAACCACCATTGCTGCGAGTCCAAACTCTAAAAATTCACGCCTTGAAGATTTTGTTTGCTCCATCTTTCTTATCCTCTATGTTCATAGGAATCAGATGTAAAATAGATTTTGTATTCTATATGCCATTTAATGGTATTGCAAGCCTCGAAATGTAAAATAGAGAGGGAGAGATATTTTGAGGGTGATAAGTAGGATGTTGTTGGCGCACTTTTGGTACACAATCATCCGGCCCAGAAGGAAAATTTGAGTCCTGACTTTCAGGGCATCGTGTATGAGGCTGATTCCTGATCAGGGGTTCCGTGTGTTTTTCGGCCTATTTTTCACCGGCCTTTTGCTTTTTTAACGGCGTGGTCCACAGATAAATTGTGTGATCGCCGTAATCATCATCTTCGTCTGATATTATAACTGTCTTATCAGGCTTGACTCCCTTCATATCAAAGTCGTGTGAGACAATCCGCGAACCGGGCTTTAGCTTCTCTAACTGGGGGATCAGTTTGACATTGAGGCTCGGGAGCAAATAGAGAGTGACTACATTTGCTTTACTGAGGTCCAGTGTGAAAATATCCTGCTGCTCGATTCTTACAAGATTACCGACGTTGTTTTTCTTTACATTTTCAAGAGATTCTTTTACCCTTTTGGGAGATATGTCGTAGCCTACGGCCCGGCATCCATATTTTTTGGCCGCGGTGACTACGATTCTGCCGTCGCCGCAACCGAGGTCGTAGACTAAATCGTCCTTTTTGACTTCCGCCATTTCAAGCATTTTGTCCACGACTTTCTGGGGCGTTGGGACAAAGACGACATCCGGCTCGCGAGAGGGCTTGCTGATTTTTGGACGGCCTTTCCTCCAGCCTTCCACTTGCCGCGTGCCTCTTGATGTGGTCAACTCGCCGCTAAGCTTGTTACCCTGCAGTGTGCCGGCGAAGCTGATTTCAGATTTTCGTTCGTTATACTCCAGAGTTGTCTTGAAGCCGACCTGGCTATCTTCAAGATTGACCTTCTGAATCGCGATCGGGCCGTACATGCCGCTCAAATCCGGGTTGATTTGCAATACCTGTTTGCGTGTTCCGCGATCGGAGGTTATTTCGAGGTTCCACTTGCCGATAAGGGCGGCGCCGAAGCGATTTCCCTCGGCCTCAATCTCGCCGCGGTCGCTCGTGAATGTGCCGGAAAGCGTATGTCTCTTGACGGTTCCTTCGAAAGTGGATTCCCACTGCCTGTCCTGTACTTTACTCGTACGCTTGAAATTGAGCTTATTTTTCTTGAACTCCACATCCGAGATTTTGTGCTCGCCCCACTGGCTCTGCCAATCGGCGGTAAGTTTACCATCTTGGCCCTGTTTGACTATTAGGGTTGCGGTATATTCCCGTTCACCTACATTGATTTTCATGTCCCAGTTACCGGCCGCCCTTGACATCGGTCTGAGGCGTGTGCCCTCGACCTTAGACTCGCCTCTGTCGCTGGATAGGGTTCCTGTCAGTTTTCTCCGCTTGATGGTCCCGGTAAATTTCGCCTCGGATTCACTTTCCCGGAATCGATAGACCTGAGTGAAATTGAGCTGCCCGTCTTCATAGTTTATGTCTTTTAGTTCGCTCACCCCCCAAAAGCTTATCCAACTCCCGGTTAGTAGGCCTTCTTTGTTGCTGGAAAACGACAGAATTGATGGTATCTGTCGGCCGTCGAAGTCTATTGTGACCTGCCAGTCTCCCGTAATTGTTTTCTTTGCGGACCCGGCTGATACCAGTGCCGAGAGAGTCAGCAAAACTGTAAGAGCAAGGAAAGCGATTTTCCTGCAGAGCATTGTCTGCTTCATGATGTCATCCTCCTACCAAAAAGACACACTTTCATGTTTACAAACTTCAAGTATTCATGAGAATATTACCATAAACCAAACATAATACCAGATTTGAATAATAAAAGCAAATGCTTTTTTTATCGGAAAAGCGCAATAAACGGTAACAGCAGCGGGTTAGGTGTTTGTGAATCGGAGGGAATTGTGCTATCATATAGGGGATAATGCCCAAGGACATGTTGGAAGAGTGATAGAGGGGAATCCGGGTTCGCAGGAAAGGAGAACGGTTTTGTTCGAAGTGGCATCAACAAAAGGATAAGTTCATGTTGGGAAGTCTGCCATTGTTTTATGAGATATGCGTCGCGCATTCTATTTTTTCTTAATGTCAAACGACATCAGGACGTCGCCATGGCGGATATAGAGGCGGCCGTTGCTTACAACGGGGTGTGCCCAATGCTCACCCGTACCCAGAGTAATCTTGAATGAACTGATTAATTTCATTCCATCCCGGTCCGGATCGACAAGGGCGAGAGTGCCTTTTTCGCTGTAGCAGTACAACCTGCCGTCCGCCCATATAATGGAGCCTTTGGCGTCCAGCATTTTTTCTTTTAAAATCACTTCACCCGTGCCGATATTCTGGCATACCCAATTTCCATCGCGATCGGAGCCGTAGAGGTTTTGAAGGTCATAAACAATTCCTCCATGGAGGCAGTCCAGGGCGGGGCTGGACCAGATTTCTGTATAATTTGTGCCTTCCTGTGGGAATCTAATCATAGTTCCGCCTGTTCCATGGCTGGTGAAATATACTCTACCCTGACAGTACCGGAGCGGAGTGACGGCGGCTATGTCGTTGCGGGTTTCGTGGGGGATTGTCCAGAGTACCTGGCCGTTTTCACTATCCACACAAACAATTAGCTTCCTTACCATCGTAAACAACAAGCGTTTCTTTGGTGTTTCATAGAGTATTGGCGAGCAATAGGCGGAGAGGTTGCTGAGTTCTTTGGTGGTCCAGATGGTTTGGCCTGTATGCTTGTTCAATGCGACAATCGTGGCTTCTTTACCGCCAGGTGTGCAGAAGACCTTTTCGTCATCAATCAAGACGGATTCGGCGATGCCCCAGGTAATGTTCTTGCCCTGGAATTTTTCGAGTGTATCAACTTTCCAAATCAGGTCGCCATTGTGCCGGTTAAAACAGGCGATTCTTCCGTGACCGCTCATGATATATACCCGGTCGCCGTCGACGGTTGGTGTTGTGCGTGTTCCGGGATGTGAGCCGGTCCACTCCGGCCCGTATTCTTTTTTCCATTTGGGACTGCCATTGTCATTGATAGCAGAGAGATAGCCCTTTCCTTCGATCATACCGGTCGTGTAAATAGTTCCATCCACTACCGAAACCGAGGCAAATCCTGTTCCTAATCCTTCGAAAGACCATAGCATAGGGGGACCACCATCAGGCCACTTCCGGAGAAGTTTTGATTCCGACGTGGCCCTACCGTTGCGATATTGGCCTCGGAACTGCGGCCAGTCCGCTCCCATGCAAACCGGAGTAGTGCATACGAGCACGATTAATGAGATGAGCCTTGTAGTTCTTTTCATCGTGAATTCCGTTGAGAAGTCCTGATAATACCTTCGTAAACTCAATTGTTTATCAAATGTTTCATTATAATCGAAGATGGCACAGGAGAAAAGCCCTGGTGTAGAGATTCGGGCGATGTGTTTGTGAAGTGGAGGAGGTCGGTAAACATCAAAGGTATGGTTGGATATTGAAAATTTACGTTTTATAGATATTTCAAAACTACATGGCCGGCAACAAGGAGATTGTCTGGATTGCCTTGTTCATGACATAAGGTTCTTCGGTATGGTTCTTGCTTCTGCTCAAGTTGTGGTTTTTTGGGCTTCTGGCTGGCTGGAATCTTGAATCATTTTTTGTGCAGCAAACATATCAGCTGCGAAGTTAAAAACTTTGTGGAGGCCGGCCGTCCTGAAAATGCCTTTGATTGGGAGGCCGGCTTTGCACAGGATAAGCATACGCCCGTTTTGTAACAGGGAGTCGTGAAGCATGAGCAGATATGTCATACTTGAAGAGGTTAGCATCTCGATACCGGCAAGACTGATTATTACATAGCAGTCATCTCTGCCATGGATGATTTCGTTGATTATTTCAAGCTCTCGCTGCAGTTCCGGTTCTCGAGACACGGCAGTATACATAACATACGTATTGTCTGTGAAATTTTCGATCCACATCTTTGCTCACCTCGTCTGCTCAGTCGAAACCGAGCGTGTTTCTTTATTTTATCGGAACGAATCCGAAAACGGTGCTGCTCCTATCTAAAGTATAAGCCGAAAGCAGCAAAACCCAAATAATTTGGGCGAGAATTGAGGCACGGAATTGGAGGGCGGTAGTGTGAGAAGGCTCATCGATTTTGGATTATTAGAAGGGATATTACAGGACATTTGGGCGGGTTGTTCCCTTATCAGGAAATAAAATATCTATCCAAAGTAATAAGCTGAACAGGTATTTGGTAAGTTGAGCATGCCGGACTCGTTCGAGGACATCTAATTGTTTTTGACCTTTGAGGTTTGGAAGTTAGAATAGCATTGCTATTCTTAGCTGTATGTATGAATATGACGTTTTGAGGTGATGTACCAGCTCCCAGGGAAGGGTGTATTTATGATACCAAAATATCCTGATTTTTCAGAGATTTCGATGGAATTAAGGGAAATTCTGCATCCGCGGTTTCAAAGACTTGCGGAAGGGATTTCGGAGTTTACGTTTGCAAATATCTATCTATTCCGCGAGGCGCACCGTTATAGAATAAGCCAATTGGACAGTGAGTTGTTTGTTATCACTGGTATGGATGGGGGCGAAACCTTTTTTATGCTGCCTTTCGGGCTGCCTGATGAGAATGTTTTGAGAGGGCTTTTTACTGAATATCATACTATGAAAGCCGTGCCGGAACCGCAGGCTAAGCTGCTGGCACGGTCAGGTTACCAGGTATGGGAGGATAGGGACAATTTTGACTATCTTTATTCGAGAGAGGATTTAGTCAATCTCACGGGGCGAAAGTTTCATAAGAAAAAGAACCTGTTGAATATGTTCATTCGGAACAACGAATGCCAGGCAAAGCCGTTGCTTGAGGAATACCGCGATGATGCGTTGTGCGTTCTTGAGGCGTGGAATGAACGTCATGGCGGGGGAGGTGATTATGCGGCCGCGAAGGAGGCGCTGGGGAAGATGTGGCCTCTGCAATTGTGCGGCGGGATTTTCTATATCGAAGGAGAGCCTGTGGCGTATTGTCTGGGGGAGGAGAATGCGCTTGGTAATAGCTTCGTGATACATTTCGAGAAGGCGGTTTTGAAGGATGAGTTCAAGGGTATTTTTCAATTTATTAACCAGGCGTTTGCCTCTATTTTGCCGGAGAAGTACGAGATGATTAATCGTGAGCAGGATTTGGGCGATGAGGGCCTTCGACGGGCGAAGGAAAGCTATAATCCGGTCGGCTTTGTTAAGAAGAACAAGGTTCAATCTGCATAGTATATAATAAAGCAGTCTGGAGGGCGTGGTGAAAGAGTACAATCTGTTAATATTTGCAAACTAAAGTAGTAATTTAAGGATGATTATTATGGAAGGTAATAAGCTGGAAAAAGGAAAGTGTGTCATTTCGGTTCTGGTTCTGACGGCACTGTTGCCGGTATTTTTGGCCGGGTGCGGGTCGGAAGATGTACGTACGCTCGGCAGTGGAGTGGCTCCTACGAACGGCCGTATATCCAAGGAAGATATCCGCGAACAGGTTGACAACTTTGCGGAATTTTACAAGGCGATATTCAGGCAGACGGCGATTGAGCTGAATGAGCGACTGCAAAACAAGAAGGTGGAAAGGACCACTCTCCAGATGAGGGCGCGTATGGTACAGGGTTTGAATGCGATGCTGGATCAGGACGATCCCGTGATTGCTTTTATCGAGACATGGGCGTTATGTAAGCGCTTCAGGATTTATGTTGAAGAAGGTGAAGGAAGCACGTTGTTCGCTGAAGGCCAGGAGATTGTGGTCAAGGCGGCGAAACGATTGGAGGCGGAAATCGAGCGCATCGGACATATCTTTATGAAAGACGATGTTTTTGAGGCGACTGCGAAAAATATAACGGAATTCGCCAACGTCAGTCCGATAAGCGGGTCTTTCTACAACGTGATTGTTTATGCGACCGAGGTCAAGAAAGACCAGCCGAATCCTTTTATGAGCGTGCTGAATTTGCCGATGACTCCCTTTAGAGCAATGGAGGGCGTCGACCGGACGGCATCGGCGATATACCAGTTCAGGGACACGGCCGAGCGTTTTTCGGATGTTGTTCGCGAACTGCCGGAATCCTCGCGCTGGCAGATGGAACTGCTGATGTATGATCTGGAAGAGGCGGACATGGTCAAGACGTTTCTCGACAGTTTTACCAGGTTTTCCGAGAGCAGCGCCAAAATGGCCGTATCTGTTGAGGAACTGCCGGAGCAGCTTGGCAAGGAGCTTTCTGAATTTGTTGATGAAGTCGACCGCAAGCAGGCAAACTTGCAGAAAACACTTGCACAGGCGGAGAAGACCACCCTTGCTGTGAACGAGACTGTCGAGAAGCTAAACGCGCTGGCGAAAGATACCTCGGAAACAGCCAAAGCCTGGGAGGGTGCAGCCAAGGCGACGGGTGAGGTGGTTAAGGGATTGAACCGAAGCCAGGAAGCGGGGAATTCAAAATCATCTTTTAGTCTTAAAGAATACCAGGATGTGGCTGAAAAGACATCGAAGGCGGCGACGGATATCAAGGAACTTTTGGCTGCGATAGAGGCGTTCTCAGAGTCTCGTAAATATGGTTCTCTGACCAGCCACCTGACTTATCGAATAATGGGCTTGATTTTCTTTTTCTTTGTTCTGGCAATAGTATATCGGATTATCACAATTCGCTTTATAAAAACGGGAGCTCGCACCGGGGGGGCTAAGGCCTGATTTTGCAGGCGATGTCGTGGGTGAATGGGGGAACGGAAATTGTTAGTGTGCCTTCTTTGAGCGAGCCTTTTTGCGTGTGGATTATTGAGCCTTGGTGTGTGTTCCACCATTTGATGTTGTAGGTTCCGGGCTTGAGGTCTTTTATCGAAATGGTAAGGTCTTTGATTTCAGCCGGCTGGTTTTTTTCGATTACTATGTTGGACCAGGTGGCCTTTGGATTGAAGAGCCAGAAGTAGGCCTGGTCGTTTGACTGACAACCAAGCAGGTGAAGCTGATTATCGGAGGTGGCGGCGTTGAGCTTGTGCAGGCCGGCAAAGGAAAGGTCGGCGAGGAAATCCGCCAGAGGTTTGTAATGGCTGTAAATATCCTGACGGTCGAGCTGGTCCCACCACCAGAACATCGCGGTGCCCGACGTGCCTGCGAAGGCGGAGGCCCAGAGCGAATTGTGGAAATGGACCGCTTCGGTGTCCTTTTTCATATCGCCGCTGAGTCCCCATTTCGGCGTGGCCAGCCCGAATTCACCGATCAGGGCAGGCTTGTTTGGGGAGTGCTCTCTTAGAAATGCGGTTTTTTCAGTAATGACAGTCACTTCGTCTTTGTAGTTTTCTTTTTCCACGGGACGCATATAGTGATGTAACTGGCCTATGTCGATATCGGGGTGGCGGCAGTCTCTGGCTGAAGGGTGCCATGTGCTGGTGGTGCGCAGGTGATGGTAGGGATCGATTTGCTCGAGATATTCGCCGACCTCGGCGTAGAAGCGGTCGGTGGGCTTGCCCGGATCCATCTCGTTGAAATATTCCCACGCGGCTACACTGGTGGAATAGCCCCATCGTGCGACGGCATAACGCATAAACTTTTTGGCATCGTTTATCGCCTGCTGATATTCAGGGCTCTTTTCCTTGGAGAGTGTGTTCATATAGAGGTCTCTGGTGATAAGGCATAACATAAGGTAGATGCCGTTTTGCTCGGCTGATTCGATGAGCTTATCGAGCATAAAGCAATCGAGCTGGTTATAAACGCCCCTAATCGGGCGATTGACGTCGGCTTCCCAGAGCAATTCCGCGCTGCCGTCGGTTTCTTTAAGAGACAGGCTATCGAGCCAGATTGAGCCTGAGCCGACGAGGCTGAGGGCCAGCCTGCCGAGCCAGAAATCATTTTGGCCTGTGGTGAACTCTATCTTAAATTTTTTCCATTTGCCTTTCGGGGCAGCGTCGAATGTTTGTTGGCTATCGGCGTGTGAGAGGTTGACACGCAGGGCGGTGGGGCCGTCGGCCATAAATTG
>SMTZ1_10000120_pt1 | contig 78649 bp, 71 predicted proteins | sample DeeMarSWOR136_30_FD_25667 | JGI IMG/M metagenome (IMG submission 25667) | reverse complement strand
CACAAGCCCTGCCACCGACGCCCAACTCTTGAAATTCGCCAGCATATTTTGCCGCCATCATTAAGAATGGGGTCAAAACAGTGATCGCCGCAATTTGACTTAATCCGCGTCTGAAAATTCTAAGCCCTACCATTACTCCATTTTCCATCACGTGGCATAAAGAATAAACACTGCTCACCATTCTTATAATGCAGTGCAAGTTACACCTGCCCTTAATTCTTTTCTCAGTCTCTTGGCGAGTCCGTGCAATGATCTTACATTAATGTGAAACTCATAATCTCCTGGGGGAACCAACTGATTATTGTCATCAAGACCATTCCATACTACCAAAAATTCACCCGGTGGTCTCCTAATCCCCTCAATCAAATCGCGTACTTTTTCTCCTAATTGATTGTACACATCAATGTAGACTTTGGCATCTTGAGTTGTATAGATTGCCAAAGTCGTACCAGGACGTTCATGCGAGAATTCACTTGGAAAACAACCGACAACAAAACCATCCGCACCAATCCAGAGATATTGTCCGCCTTCTTTTTCCGAAAGGAAAACCTGTCCGTACCTACGCCATATCGATATACCCCTCGGCGATACAAATTCCCCCTGAGAGGTACCCGTTCTTCCGACAGAAATAACATATCTCAAATCATGGTCGAATTTATGAACTTGGTCATTTATTTCATCTGTAACATAAATACTACCAAAAAAATCTATTGCCACATACATAAATTTTGCGTCAGCAAGCCCAATATCAAAATTCTGTAACGAACCAATAAACCGACCATGGTTTGAAAATTTTGAAATTCTCAAACCGTCCTTATCAGTAACTACAATGAAATCATCTCTGTAGTGGTTATACGTTGCAGCTGCATCAATGACCTCAATACCCATAGGATGATAGAGCTCGCTCATTGCTCGTCCTTCTTTACCAAACTCTAGAATAAGAGAATCATCTTCTGAGTAAATGTAGATTTTAGAGTTATCAAAGTCAGTAATGTATAAATTATTTTTTGAATCAAAACAGACATCGAAAGGACGCCCAGGTAAAGGAATTTCTCCAATTTGCTCAATTTTGCGGTCTGAATATTGTAATTTTACAACTCTTTTATTGCCGAAATCGGCAACAGCTATTAGGCCATCTTCATTTACCACAATTCCCTTTGGCTCAGAGAAGATCTTGTTACCACCATACACTTTCACCGCCTCAAGACCGATATTATAAACAATCTGCCCTCTTCCTGAATTCACTGCAAAAACGGAGAGTTCATCATCATCCTTTCCTGTCTTAGGGTTATCATGTTCTTTTAACTTCACAGCGGCAATTCCTTGAGGATCATCATAATCATAACCAGGACCCAAAAATAGCTGCAGATAATACTTCGACGCTCTATAGAAGCCAAATGTGTGTTTAAAAGGCGGTACTGCGAGCGATTGAGGATGATAATCCACACAAAGCAAAAACAACAAAAACATATAAATAAGTATAAAGATTTTCTCGATATTGTCAATACCAACCAACTGCTAAAATCGTTGATCGTTGCTGGATGTTATCACTCGTCCCATTACTCCTTATACCTTGACTTTCAAGAAAAATTCAATATAATACATATGAACCGGGGGGGGTTAGAGCTTAAAGAAATCTGCGATGTCACAAAAACCTATAAGATAACTTATTAAACAAGCTCGCGTGCACAGAATAAAGTTGCGCTCAATTTTCTAAAAACCAGCCTATCCCCTATGTTTCAAGCAGGGAAGGTTAATCCTAGAAAGGAGGAATAAATGGAAATCCAAGGATATAATATGCCAGATGATTTATACTACCACGAAGGCAATTCTTGGGCAAAGGTTGAATCCGACAAGACGGTTCGTGTCGGAATGGATGATTTCTATCAGAAACAGGCTGGTGACACTACTTACATAGATCTACCCTTTGAGGGAGATACTGTTAGCCAAGGCGAAACTTGCGGCAAAATTCAATCATCAAAATGGGTTGGTAAACTAATATCTCCAATATCTGGCGAAATAGTCGAAGTGAATACCGAACTCGAGAATGATTGCCGTCTGATCAATAAGGATTCTTATGGATCAGGATGGATAATTAGAATTAAACCGTCCAAATTGGAAGATGAATTGGCAAACCTTGCTCATGGCCCTGAAGCGTTGAAGAAATTTGTTGAGGACCATATTTCAAAGGCAAAGAGCGGTGGATAATGGTGAAATATAGAATTCAGGCTACAAAACACGATAACCGAACACCAAATTCTGAATCCCAATCTCCCAGTACGGTTGGTTCGTGTAATCCGAATCTTGCCTACGGGAGGAGATGATGGATATACAGGTCCCTTATGGTAAGGATGAGGAACTGAATGTTGATCTGCCTGATAAGAACATATTGGGTGTAGTATATCCAAACAAAGTAGAAGAACAAAACCAGACGGCGATTTTACTGAAGGCGGTTGAAAATCCAATAAATTCAAAATCTTTTGCCGATTTCCTAGCCGATGCAAAGGATATACTTTTTATTGTCAATGATGGAACTCGTCCCACACCAACGGCAAAAGTGCTTGATATAATATATGAACAAATTAAGAATAAGAACATTAAATTTATAATCGCAACAGGCGTTCATCGAGCTCCGACACAAGAAGAGTTCGACTTTATCTTTGGAACGTATTATAATACCTTCAAAGATCAGATATACGTACATGATAGTAATAGAGATGAAGATATGGTCCATATCGGAACATCGAAAAATGGTACTGAGATGTATGTGAATAGAATGGGTATGGAAGCACACAAAATTGTGATTATAGGATCTGTTGAACCACATTATTTCGGCGGCTACACAGGTGGCAGAAAATCGTTTCTGCCTGGTATTGCCTCGCGCAAAACAATCGCTCAAAATCATAAACATGCTCTCAAACTTGAAGCACAGGCATTAGCACTTACTGGCAATCCAGTTCATGAAGATATGATCGATGCCCTCAAGACAATTGAAGATAAAGAAATATACTCGATTCAAACAGTACTTGATGGAGAACGAAGACTTTACGGTGTAACCAGTGGTCATATTCATAAATCGTTCTATGCAGCCATTGATAAAGCAAAAGAGGTGTTTTGTGTAAAAATTCCGGAAAAAGCTGATATTGTTGTCAGCGTTGCTCCCTATCCCATGGACATTGATCTATACCAGTCACAAAAAGCGTTGGATAATGGCAAATTGGCGCTAAAAGAAGATGGGATACTAATAATGATATCTAAATGTCGAACCGGTATTGGTGAACCCACGTTCTTTGAACTCCTATCTTCAAGTAGCTCACCACAGAAGGCACTGGAAACAATCGGTAAAGGTTATAAATTGGGCTATCACAAAGCCTCTAAGATGGCTGAAATCGGCACCTGGGCAGAGATGTGGGGAGTTACTGACCTAGATGATAAAGATATAAACGCTATCTTCATAAAACCTTATCATGATTTGCAAAAAGCATTAGATGCAGCATTACAGCAAAAAGGAGAAAATGCAAAGGTACTGTTTCTTATGGATGGGAGTATAACCGTTCCAATGGTTGAAAGGAGATAAGATGAATATAGATATAGAAAAGCTGAAGGGGATTGTGGGGGTGGAAAACATAAAAGATGACATAGCAGATCGATATATTTATGGTTCTGACTCATCCGTTCATGGAAGCCTCGCTTCGGTTGTACTGAGACCGACAACAGTAAAGCATGTTCAAGATATATTGCGTTATGCAAACGCCGAATTGATACCTGTTATCCCCCGGGGTTCAGGTTCAGGAATGTCCGGGCAAGCAGTTCCTATAGATGGTGGCATTGTATTAGACCTTAAGAAAATGAATCATATACTTGAAATACGACCGGAGGATATGCTCTGCAAGGTTGAAGCAGGCGTGGTGGATGATGAACTAAATAGGGCACTTAAGCCGTACTGTTTGTTTTATCCACCGGCACCAGCTTCCAGTAGGGTTGCAACTATCGGTGGAGAAATCGCCAACAATGCCTCGGGTGTTCGTTCTGTCAAATATGGAGCCACGCGCGACTCGGTTCTTGGAATGAAAGTAGTTATGGCGAACGGTGATTTGGTCACGCTCGGCTCCAATACACGGGTTGAGGCTTCTGGTTATCAGCTTGATAGGCTTATGGTCGGCTCAGAAGGCACGCTGGGCGTAATTGTCGAAGCAACTATGCTACTCAGACCTATACCGAAATTCAGATGTCTTGGAAGAGCAAGTTTTGATAAACTGGCCGACGCCGGTGAGTCTATATCCAAAATAATAGCAGTTGGTGCTCTGCCTTCTATGCTTGAACTCATGGACAATATTGCCATAACAGCAGTAAATACCACGCTCAACATGGGGCTTCCCGATGTGGAGGCGATCGTCATGTTTGAAGCCGATGGCAAAGTCAAAGAAGCAGTGGATGCTGAAATGAAGCTTATGAAAGAGATCTGCGAAAAACACAATGCCTATGGCGTTGAAATGAGCTACGATGTAGCAGAAAGAACAAAACTATACGCAGGAAGGAAAAAATTATTCGCTGCTCTATCACGTTATCAAATGGGCCTATCATGCACTTCCTTGGCTGATGATATGGCAGTACCTTATTCAAGGATGGCTGAATGCGCGGCTAAAATCCACGAGATTGCCAAACGTAATAATGTCGTAATGACAGCTTACGGACACTGTGGTTCTGGATGTATGCACACCAAAATCCTTATGGATCCAACCAAGCAGGAGCAATGGGAGAATGCAAGAAAAGCAGTCGCGGAAGTATATGATTATGTTCATTCAGTCGGTGGGACAACTTCTGCAGAACACGGTATCGGACTCTCTAAAGCACCATCTTGGAAAAAAGAAAAAGCCGATTCTCTAAAATTGCTCAGAGCGATCAAAAAAGCACTTGACCCAAACAACATACTCAATCCCCATAAGATGCAGGATGCACCTGATGATTGGCTTACTGCAACGAAGTTGAGATATCCAGTGCAAGGTAAATAGGAGATAATATGGCAACCAAATACTTGCAAAAATGGGAAAATGAATTTAATATTTGTATTCGGTGTGCCTACTGTTTCGAAGGATGTCCGGTGTTTAAAACACGTAATTGGGAAACTGATACAGCACGCGGCAAAATCATCCTTGCCTATGGTTTGCTCACCGGTGAGCTTGAACCATCCAAATATATTGCCGAGAAGATATTCCAGTGTACGTATTGTCGGGATTGCTCCGAAAGGTGTTCAGCTAATGTTTCAGTAGTGGAAATTCTTGCCGCTGCGCGAGCAGAACTGGTTGAAGCAGGTTTTGCCACTGATATTCATAAGGGAATGGTGAAAAACCTCAAGGAAACTGGCAATATCTTTGGCGATAAGGAAATAAAGGCACCTACCCAGGAAGGTGAAGTACCAGTATTTATCGGATGTCAGTATCTCGCCCGTCCTAATCAAACAAAAATGTATCTAAAAATTCTCGAAAAACTTGGTGTGAAACCTCTGATTAAAGATGAGATGTGTTGCGGCTATCCGCTCTATGCGCTTGGTTTCCCAAAGGAGTTCGAGGAACACAGAAAAAAATTCCTTGAAATGTTTCCGGAAAAAGAAATCATTGCCCTCTGCCCGACCTGTGCAGCTTATATCCATGAAGAATATGGTAAATCTGTAAAACATATAACCCAGGCTATCCTTGAAAACGTACCGGAAAAGAATCTTGGTTTGAAGGCAACTTATCATGATCCGTGCGATCTTTCACGCGTGATGGGTATTACTGAGGAACCTAGGCAAATACTCAAGAAAATTGGCATCGATGTTGTGGAGATGCCGAGAAATAGAAAAACCTCCCATTGCTGTGGTGGTGGTGGTGGAATATTGATGTCCGATGTTAGTCTTTCCGATGATATTGCGTTGGTGCGGATCAAACAAGCGATCGAAACTGGTGCGCCACTGCTTGTTACACCCTGTCCAACATGTGAGCAGGTATTAAAGAAAGCGGCGGCATCAGTAAAAGAAAAGGGTAATGGTGAAATTACCGTCAAGAATCTAAGCGATGTTGTCTGGAAAGCACTGCGGTAATAGATGTCCAATCACAGATTCTTACTGATGGCAAATATTAGGTAACAGATGATAATACTAGTAAATAGCTAAAAAGGGGCGGCTCTGCTGCCCCTTTTTAGCTAACAATCGTCTACATGCTACGGCTCATCATCAATCATCTCCAGAGTTATCTGTTGAAAATAGTTTTAAATACTCACCATATCCTTCTTTCTCCAAATCCTCTTTAGCTATAAAACGTAGTGCTGCAGAATTTATGCAGTATCGTAAGCCTGTTGGTTCTCGTCCGTCAGAAAAAAGGTGGCCAAGGTGAGAATCAGCGTGTTTACTCCGTACCTCAATGCGCGTCATACCATAATTTAAGTCAGTTCTCTCTACGATGTTATCTGGCTCAAGAGGTCTAGTAAAACTCGGCCAACCTGAGCCAGAATCATATTTATCTTTGGAACTAAATAATGGCTTACCAGATATCACATCAACATAGATACCTTCACGTTTATTATCCCAATACTCGTTTTCAAACGGTGGTTCAGTACCACACTGCTGAGTTACGCTGTATTGAAGAGGTGTCAATCGTGCCTTCAAATCCTCATCTGATGGCTTTGCATAGTGGGGCATAATATTCTTTATTTCTTTGTCGTTCCAAATCTTTTTTAGCATCTGCTCTCGACCAGAATTTCTTTTGTATGTATTGTAGCGAGCAGGACAAGTTTTGTAATAATCTTGATGATAATCTTCTGCCTTGTAGAATTGCGTAAACTTCAGTATTTCAGTCATTATAGTCTTGCTGTACAACCCTACCACCATCAGTGCCCTCTTCGATTCCTCAGCAACTCTCTTCTGCCCTTCATCATGAAAGAATATGGCTGTTCTATATTGAGGACCTCTGTCGATGAATTGTCCACCAGCATCAGTAGGATCTATATTCTGCCAAAAAACATTCAACAGGTCCTTATAATTGATTTTTTTGGGGTCATAGATTATCTGAATGGCCTCTAAGTGACCAGTTGTGCCTGAACAGACTTCTTTATATGTAGGATTTTCCTTATTACCACCCGTATACCCTGCAATAACATCAACCACTCCATTTAGTCTGTCAAACACTGATTCCATGCACCAAAAGCACCCGCCAGCAAAAGTCGCTACTGCGTAATAATCATTATTGATTTTATTAGTCGAAATGTCTTTATGAGTATTATCTTCCCGGCACATCGCCATCATAATCAATATAAATGTAAGAAATAGAATTGCTTTCAAAGCAAAAACCTCCCTTCATCTTATATGCTCAAACGTTAGACAACAAGGAAGCCCATATGGTTCACTCTCCTATTGAACGCATCTAAAAAGGCTATATGAATATCTAAAGACGACTCCCATCGCATATGCTGCAATCAAATGCATTCTTTTGCGAGCTTTTGTAGAATATCTAATAAAATTTATTGTACTCAAATCATGCACTGTTATTGTCAGGAAATATCTTTGCTAGTGTGCTACTTCACTATCTAAGGTACAGGAAATCTCACTGTGAAAGTAGTGCCCTTTCCTAATTCGCTTGCAACGTCTATTTCACCATTATGTTTTCTAATTATACCATAACTGATTGACAAACCCAGACCTGTACCGTGACCAATCTCCTTAGTGGTAAAAAATGGATCGAAGATTCTTTCTAGATTTTCCTTAGATATACCACAACCAGTATCGTGAAAGTAAGCCGTAACAAATCTTGTGTCATCACTTAGTCCGGTTGCAATCATCAACTCACCTTTACCATCCATTGCCTCTGCAGCATTGAGAATAATATTCATGAATACCTGCTGAATCTGAGATGCATCTATATTGATCATAGGCAACGATGGTTCCAGTTTCTTATTAATATCGATATTTAGAAATAAAGGATGTTTCTTAACCAAAGAAACAACATCATCGATAATTTCGTTGATGTGATAGGGCTTTGTTTCGGGTTCGGTCTGTCTGGCAAAATCCAGAAGGCCTTTTACAATATTTTTACATCTCGTCGCCTCTTTAATAATTTTTGCTAAGGTGTCTTTTCTGGTATCTTTCTGCTCAAATTCTCCAAATAAGAGGTTACTGTATAATAGGATGCCAGTCAAAGGGTTATTTATCTCATGTGCAACACCGGCTGCAAGTTGCCCAATCATCGCAAGCCTTTCTGCCTCGGCAATCTTTGCCTGAGCAAATTCTTTAATCTTCTCATCCCTCTCTCTTATTGAGGTCACCATAAAATTAAAAACATCGCCGAGTTCGCCAATCTCATCCTTAGATCTAATATCGACTTTGTAGGAAAAATCACCATCTGCGATATATCTTGATGCGGTGGCCAATTTACCTACCGGTCTAACAATCGTATTCGCCAGAATAAATGAAATGCCAAATGCTATGGCAATACCAATTATTGTAATCCCCAAGAAGACAAAGACAACATTATTCCTCATGTCAGTAAATTTTTGCTCAAGGATGCCAACATAAAGTATTCCAATAATGTCATTCTTGATATCTCTTATGGGCTCATATGCAGTAATGTACCAATTATTCACAACGAATGCTCTATCAATCCAAGGTAAACCCTTCCCTATTACTTGATTGTAGACCTCTTCAGAAACTCGGGTACCGATAGCCCTTGTTCCATCAACATTCTTAACATTCGTAGAAATACGAAGGTCGCCCTGGAAGATCGTTGCTGTTCCAATGTCTTTTTCTTTGTATTGCTCACCTCTATAGACTATATCCTTGACATTATCAACAATATCGTAGTTCCGGTTAAGTAGTTTCCCGCCATATAACACGCCGATTAATTTACCTTCGTAGTCAAATACAGGTGCTGCAGCCTTTATTACCATCCCTGATGTCTCTTCAATCTTGCTTATCGGCCTTGCCTTGGGAGTCGGTATGAATTCTATCCTGGCTTGCTCGGCAAGTTCTGAGCCTTCTTTTCTTAGTTCTTCACTAGAAAGAATTTGGGTTGCTACAACAACCTGTTTTTCTAACAAAACCCGATCAACTATGATATCATTTACTTGTTCACCATAGAAGGTAGGATTACGCGCTCTAATAATAACACAACCTTTTTCATCAATCAGAGTCAGCATATCTAATGATTCATCATCTTTGATTATCTGTAATTGCTTTCCTAATTCTTGTCTGTTGTTTTCTAGTATTGCATCCTTCATGAAAAATCTTATAGCATTTAAACGAACTGTATTTTTGAGGTGCTCGCACTCTCTTTGATATACCTCCCGTGCGGAATTTAAATCAAGCCTCACTTTATCCTGTGCCTGCTTTATTATTCCGTCACCGATCAATTGTGTACCAATAATAATACTTATGATACCACTTACAAGAACAACTAGGACAAAACTCATTATTAATTTTGTCTTCAATAGAAACTTCATGAATCAATATTACTAAAAATGGTTATAGAGTCAAGTATAAGAATGCAAATTGCAACAAAGGAACAATTCTCTAGGCTTAAAATTGATTATGCAATTATCTAACCAGCAACTGTCTCTATCATTGCCATAATCTGTCGTTTTGTAAAACCATACTGTTCCATTGCACCTGTGGGACATGCAGCAACGCATGTACCACAGCCCTTACATAATGCCTCATTCACCTTAGATCTTCGCTTGACTTCCTCTGTTATAAGTTCAATTGCCTCGTAAGGACACAGATTGCTGCAAACCCCACAGCCCGCACAAAGATCTTCATTCACATGGGATATAACGGCCTCCGCATAATATTTGTCGTTGGCGATTATCGTCGCCGCCCTTGCTGCAGATGCTTCAGCCTGGCTTATTGCCTCATCGATGCATATGGGGCTATGTGCCATACCTGCCACAAAAATTCCCTCAGTGGCAAAGTCAACAGGTCTTAGTTTAACGTGTGCCTCAAGAAAAAATCCATCGTTATTGAGAGGAACCTTCAACATTTTGGCAAGAGTTTCATTTTCTTCATTCGGTTCAATCCCAGTCGAAAGGACTACCAAATCTGGTTCAATCTCAACCTTTTCTTTCAGAATCGGTTCGAAAACTGAGATATTTAGCTTACCATTTTTATTTTGGAGTACAGGCTTTGAATCATTATCATATCGGATGAGCACAATGCCAGCCTCTCTGGCTTGTCTGTAGAAATCTTCCTTAAAACCATAGGTTCTGATATCCCGAAATAATATATAGATGTTAACTTCAGGATTAATCTCGAGAAGCCTCAACGAATTTTTTATTGCCTGAGAACAACAGATTCTACTACAGTATACATGTTTTTCATCGCGCGAACCGATGCATTGAATCATCACAACAGAGGACAGATGTTCAACATCAGATATTGAATCATTGTTTCCACTTCTTGGTTCTGATTTACCACTTCTCACTTTCTCAAGCAGTTCTTCCAACCCCCTTTGTGTGATCACCCTCTTATCTTTGCCATACGAATACTCAGTAGGCTGATACTCCCGTGCACCTGTAGCAACAACTACTACGCCATGTCTGAATTTTTTGTTATCGCCATTGGCGAAGCTAATTTCTGTTTCATAATTACCAACAAATCCTGATATTGATTCAACCTTTGCACGAGTAAATACATGAATAAGTTTGTTGTCATCTATCTCTTCTATAGTCCTACTGAGAAAATCCTGTACCTCTCTTCCTTCAATCGTAACATAGATGTGTCTCAGATTTCCGCCAAGTTCCTCTTCTTTCTCAACAATGAATACCTCGAAACCCTGTCGAGCGAGTGACAGACCCGAAATCAAACCGGCAATTCCGCCCCCGATCACCAGTGCTTTTTGAATCACGTCAATCTCGACTCTTCTTAGAGGTGTAAGCAATCGCACTTTAGAAACAGCCATTTCCACTAAGTCTTTCGCTTTTTCAGTTGCTTCTTCTAATCTGTTCATATGAATCCAAGAACACTGATCGCGAATATTTGCCATCTCGAAAAGATACGGATTCAAACCTGCCTCACGTATAGTTTCACGAAAGAGCGGCTCGTGGGTCCTCGGCGTGCATGATGCAACAACAACACGATTCAAATTATGTTCTTTGACCATTTCGACAATTCTTTTCTGGGTATCCTGCGAGCAGGTATAAAGATTATCCTCCGAGTAAATAACATCTTTCAGAGTTTTTGCATATTTTACAACTTCTGGTACATCTACGTAGCCTCCGATGTTGATTCCACAGTGGCAGACAAAGACACCAATCCTTGGCTCTTGAGTGGTGACATCAAGTTCTGGCGGATATTCTTTTTTTGCTAATAGTGTGTTTCTTTCCTCCGCAAGCAAACCCATTGCTTTTGCTGCTGCGCCAGATGCTTGGGTAACGGTCTCAGGAATATCCTTCGGTCCAGAAAATGCACCACAGACATAAATACCATCACGAATTGTATCAATTGGCATGAACTCTGAAGTACGACAGAAACCATACTTATTTAAATTAATTCTCAACCTTTTTGCCAACTCTACCATACCTTCTTTAGGGACAAGACCAACGGAGAGAACAACTATGTCAAAAACTTCTTCTTTTATTTCACCTTGTTCATTCTCATAACGAACGATCAAACTTTTCGTGTTAGAATCTTCATCAATTTTAGAAACTCCTGCTCTGATAAATCGCACACCATATTCATTCTTTGCACGCTCATAATATGCTTCAAATCCTTTTCCAAAGGTTCTTATATCCATATAGAATATTGTCGTTTCAAGACCATCTCTGGCGTGTTCTTTGGCAATGATTGCTTCCTTAATCGCATATGTGCAACAAACAGATGAACAGTACTTGTTCTCATCATCCCTTGAACCAACACACTGTATAAAGGCAATCTTTTTGGGTTCTTTTTTATTATTTGGTCTCAGAATATGGCCTTGAAAAGGACCTGAGGCAGAAAGGATTCTTTCAAATTCTATTGAAGTAACTACGTTTTCAAACCTACCATAACCGTATTCGCTTCTGTTCTTTGCATCATATTCATCAAAACCAGTAGCAAGTATGATCGATCCAACATTTAAATCAAATATCTTTGCATCCATTGTATAATCAATTGCCTCTGCCTCACAGGCATCTGCACAAAGGTAACATGAAGAACAAATGCCGCATTCTAGGCAACGCTTTGCTTCCTCGATTGCCTGTTTTTCAGTTAAGGTGGCTTCGATTTCATCCCATGATTTCTTACGAATTGCCGGATTAAATACTCCTGCCTTTTGACGAACTTTCTTATCATGCGCCTTATCAGGAGTCTTAGCGATCTCAATCTGAGGTTTTTCTCTTCCTTTCTTTAAATCCTGGCATCTCAAATATCGATCAATAGAAATCGCTGCTTCATTACCATCGGCAATCGCTTCAATAATCGATGCTGGACCCCGTACAATATCACCACCGGCAAATATGCCAGGAATATTAGTCTCTAATGTCAGCGAATCTACTTTTAATGTCTTCCATGGATTCCAATCTAATTCTTCAAAACCTACGATGTCTGCCTCTTGACCAATCGCTATAATAACCGTATCTCCAATAATCCTTATTGGCTCACATTCCTTACTAAACTGAGGATTGAATTTACCATTTTCTTCGTACACAGAGATGCATTCGATAGTCTCCAATGCTTTTATTTTGCCGTTTTCAGCAATAATTTTACTAGGACCTAATGAATCATGAATTACAACACCTTCTTCTTCTGCCTCGACGATTTCCCATTCATGACCTGGCATACGGTCTTTTGATGTCAGGTCGCGTGTTTCAAGACAAACCAGATGGACCTCTTCGGCACCTAAACGAAGTGCCGTACGTGCACAATCGATTGCTACATTTCCCCCACCTACAACGACTATTTTTTTACCAAAATGTTGAATCTCTTTCCGTGCTTTAGCCGCTTTCAAAAAAGGAATACCATAATGCACGCCATTGGTCGCGCTGTTATCTATCTTCAGTTGCTTGGCGTTTTGTACACCGATCGAAATAAAGACCGCTTTGTAACCATCGTTTTTTAAATCTTTCAAAGTTTTGTCCTGTCCTATTCTCACACCAATATTAAATTCAATCCCCACATCTAAAATCCGATTTACATCGTACAGCGCAATCTCTATTGGAAGACGGTATTCTGGTATGCATGAAGTCATCATGCCACCGGGAATACTCGAAGAATCGAATACTGAAACTGGGTAACCCATTTTTAGCAATTTTTCCGCACAGGCAAGACCTCCTGGTCCAGCACCAATGATTGCCACTTTATCTTTTCGCCTAATCTCTTGCTTTTGTACTATTCCGTCACTATGTTCTCTCGCCCAATCAGCTGCAAATCTTTTTAAACGCATAATAGAAACTGCTTCATCAATATCCTTTCGGTTACAATTATCCTCACAGGGATGATGACAAACACGTCCGCAAATCGATGGAAAAGGTATAACATTACGGATATAATCGATTGCTTCCTTAAATTTGCCTTTGGCAATAAAAGAAGCATATGCCTGGCCTGATAAACCAGCAGGACACGCATTTTTACAAGGCGGTATACCTGTCTTTTCAATCTTGAATGCGTTAGGAACTGCCTGCGGATATAGACGATAGATGGCGTTTTTAAGCGAAAGTCCTTCATCAAACTCATTAGGCAATTCGATTGGACAGACTTTCGCACAATCACCACAGCCCGTACATTTCTCTTCGTCGATATAGCGCGGTTCTTTTCTTATGGTTACGGTAAAATCGCCTTTATCGCCCGACAATTTTTCAATATTCGAATTTGTGATTATATGAATATTCGGATGACGCGCAACACTAACAAGTTTGGGTGCTAATATACACATAGAACAATCGTTTGTGGGAAATGTCTTGTCCAACTGTGCCATTACACCGCCGATGCTTGGTGCTTTTTCCAAAAGATATACCTTGAATCCAGAATCGGCTAAATCTAAAGCGGCCTGAATTCCACCAATGCCGCCGCCAACGATTAAAACCGCACCTACTTTTTTATTCATAGTTCCTTTCTGTTAGAAACACAATAAACAATCAATGAAATAAGAACCACATTATCAATATTATTATTCATACGGATCTTATTACGGGATTCACATTTATTCTAATATTAAATGCCTTTGAAATAAAACATTGTTTGTACTCATCTTCTGAGGCTACAAACAAATGTTCTGCCGTCCAGTATCCTGATTGACCGCCAAATTCTGGCGGAAAAGCAGTTTCTATTGGTATTTTATCTTTGCTTAAAAACACTCTTTGACGAACCTGCATCCATTGTGTACTTGTGTTAAACATATATTTTCTTGCCTTAAGCTTCATATCTTTCATCTCATTTTCCCGAGTACGGCATAGCCCAATATTTCTACACACCTTTTATTTTCTGCAGAAGTGCCTTTGTTGAAACTCTGTTCATCTGTAAACCAAGTTGTCTCTCATCAATGCCAAATGCCAAACCGAGAAGCTGAGGATAGTATAAAATCGGAAGATTATATCTTGCCTGGAATTTTTGTTCTATCTTTCGCTGGTTATCGTCATACATTACGCTGCAGAATGGACATATCAGAATCATGGCATCGACTGTATTTTTTGACAATTCCTGAAGTTTAGGTCGAGCAATTGAATAAGCTAAATCTTCGTTAATCGCAAGAACTCCAGCGCCACAGCACGCCAATTTCTCTGAATAATTAATGGAATATGCCCCAGTTACCGCAATGAGTTCATCTAAGGAATGGGGATTTTCAGGATCTTCGGGATTGCGATAAATTTCAGTAGGCTTTAAATAGTGGCAGCCGTAGTGTGCTGCTAAAGTTAAATTCGAGAGTTTTTTCTTTATGAACTTCTTGATCTTATTAATCCCAACATCCTCGAAAAGAATTTTTGCAAAGTGTTTTACAGTAATATTTCTGTCCATTCGATAACTAAATCCTTGTTTTTTTAACATCGCGAATATTCTTGTCTTCTCATCAAAATCCTCAATCAGATGTTTATTCACTTCGCTGAGTGAACTTGTACAGGCACTACATAATGTGCAGATATCTAATCCCTTATCTTCTGCAGCCGCAATATTACGCGCTGCCATCATGAAGAATGTTTCATAATGAACAGATTTTACCGGGAAACCACAGCATTCAAAATCATCCAGATCAATAAATTCAATCTCCAAAATTTTGGCAATTGTTCTCACTGCCATTTCATAATTTCTGCCTCTACCTAAGATTGTGCAACCAGGATAAAGAGCATACTTCATAAAACCTCGTTTTTCGTTCTATGGCATCGCACCCCATGAGACAAAAGGAAATATCTCATAGGAGTATATGGTCTTTGATGAAATAGTTGTTAGTAGTCTATGAATTCTTACTATACTATTTACCATCTTGCCGTAGAACAAGTTTATTAAGTCCCGTCAACTCTATGATCTTCCTTGTAAACCCCTTTGTCTTTCCGACTTCCGGCAAAGCAAATCCTAATCGCTTTTTATTGTCGAATTCATCGATTTCATATAGTCTACCAAATCGCCCAAGAATATCGATCTGTGCGGTAAAACTTTGGTGACAATATCCTTCTTTAACTGCCAGATTCTTTATTGCATTCATCACATCAGTAAATCGAACGCCCTGAGGGCATCTTTCAGTACATGCATAACACGTTGAACACAACCAGATAAAGTCGCTTTTCAAAACCCTTTCCTTCATTCCAAGAAGGACCATGCGGATAATTTTACGAGGATTATATCGGCTATCAATTTCTCTAATAGGACAACTTGCCGTGCATATTCCGCAGGTGAAACAAAGTTTAATGTTCTCTCCACCTGGTTCTTTTGCGACTTCGTATTTAAATTTTGGCGAAAGTTCACTCATTATTTAGATCCTTCCACGCAAAGTAAAATCTGCGGTCGCATCGCCAAAAATCGAATTATTGCATTCACTTTAGGGCTTGCAACCACACTCTCCTTCAATTCTCGGACCTTACTGAGCTAGTTAACTTATCTAAACAATAGATGTTTTTCAATTTTCTTAATCAGGGTTTCTGTCTTTACAGGCTTATCAATAAAATCGTCAGCAAGATGATCGATCGCGATGTCCACCGCATAATCAGGCATTGATAATTGCTGACCAATTGCCGTAAGCATAATAATAGGTAAAGGTCTTGTTTGCGGAATCTTACGCAATTCATAGCAAACTGTATATCCATCTTTTCCGGGCATGATAACATCAAGAATAATCAAGTCCGGTTTATCATGCTTTGCCTTAGCGATCCCCTCCTCACCGTCCTTCGCTGTTATAACTTCGTACTTATTTGCAATCAAGATTTGCTTCGTTGCATCAAGGAAATCTGGATCATCATCAACAAGCAGTATTCTTGCCTTCACCCCTTCTTTTGTCCGTGTGGGTTTTTCTTTAGCCAAAAGGTCATTAATAACTTCGATCATTTTTTTAGAATCCACAGGCTTAGCAATATAATAATCTGCGCTATGTTCTTTTGCAATTTGTTCCGTATAACTATCGGGTTTTGCACCAACTGCAGTCATCATGATGATAGGTATCGCAGAGTAATTTGGATCTTGTTTCAATTCACGACAAATCGAAAAACCATTTATATCCGGGAGCATAACATCAAGAATTATCAAATCCGGGTTCTCGCTTTTGGCATACTTCAGCCCCTTTTTGCCATCTTCCGCAAGCATAACCTCAAATCCTGATTGCTCAAGAATTGCTTTGCTTGCTTGCAAAAAATCGAGATCGTCGTCAACCAATAAAATCTTCGTTTTCTTCATCTTATCCTCCTTTCTGTAAACTCAGCATCTAAGTATCTCTTCTTAGTTTCGTTAAGGCACGGGGTAAATAAACACTGAATGTGCTTCCCTGTTTCACTTCACTTCTAATTTCGAGTCTACCATTATGAATTTCGAGTATTTTTTTAACTATTGCCAAACCAAGCCCTGCCCCGGCACAACGTCCTTCTGTCTTTACGCGATAGAATTCATCCATGATATGAGGTATTTCTTCCTCAGAAATACCCACCCCAGTATCAATCACATCAATCACCCAAAAATCCTTAACCTCTCCGAACTGAATCGCCACTGTTCCGTTCTCACGGTTGTACTTAATAGCATTACTTATCAAATTAATAAAAACTTCCTTTATCATCTCTTTATTACCACAAGCTGTAACACGGTCAAATGTTGATTTAACCTGAATACATACACTCTTTTCCTGCGCCGTTGGGTTCAATAAATCAACAATATCATTAATCAAAGAAATCATTTCGAAATCATGGAATTCTTCTTGCATGCTGGTTTTCTCGAGCATCGACAGTTTCAGCCATCTATCAATAAGAAGAAGAAGTTCATTTAAACGAAACTTCATTCTTTGAATAATCCTGTTTTGTTCTGCAGAGACAACACCAACCATACCGTGTGACAGAACCTCTATATACTGCATTACTGCAACCAAAGGTGTTCTCAATTCATGAGAAACCATAAAAAATTCCGCTGGAGAAAATGGTTTAGGAAGAAAATCAAATGCTCCTTTCTTCATAGACTCAACCGCAGATTCAATAGATGCATAAGCAGTTATAACAATCATCACAACATTTCTATCTTTTGTACTTATTCTTCGTAAAACATCCAGACCACTCATACCAGGCATCTTTAAATCAACAAAAACAATATCAGGCAGAAACTTATCAAATTTCATTAAGCCTGATGTTCCATCGCAACATGTTTCTAATATATATCCTTCTTTGCTTAACATCTTAGAACAAGCATCGCAGATCGTTTCTTCGTCATCAATGATTAGAATTTTGACTTTTTCCATTCCCATAATTATAGACAATTTTATTGAAACATTATTCTATCTCTAATTGTACACATAACCCCTGCGTTTTACGCAGATTCTGTCAGTATCTTGACCATTAGCACCCTCTGATTATTTCAACCAACTATCCTGCATTCTTCTCTGAACAACATTTTAACTTTATGTGCCATCTTTAAATTCGCCCACAATGATTTTATCCTTGAATCTTAGGTCGAGATTCTCTGTCCGTTCGCCTTTTTTAATAATCGAATTATCATAAAAATAGTCCATTCTATTAAGACTCGTGCCGACTAAACCTTCACTTGAATAGTACATTAAACATGGTGAAATAACCTCGATAAGAGAAGGACCTGGTTTTTGTAGACTATCAGTCATTGAATACGACAACCTTCGGACATGAAGAGGTGTCCATCTTGCGATGTATCGGAAACCACAGGACTCTGCCAAGTGCGGGATATTGAATGGAGACTCAATACTTTTGTCAACGGTAACCCCCATGAATGGGGTCTTTGTAAGATTTTTTCCTTTAATGTATAGGTAATAAATGTAATTATTAATGTATATCACAAGAATATCAATCCCTTTTTTCACTATTCCAACAAAATCATCTGCACCTGAGATCATAAAGTCAGCATCACTCAAGAAAACAACTACTCTCCAGTTAGGGTTTTTGAGTTTTATATGTGATGCGCATCTGATACAACTACGATAGATTGTTTGGAAGGAATTAAACTTCACACAATAAGCTACTTTGCCTGTGCATCCGATACCGGACACAACGCATATGTCATTAGAACTAACATTTGATCTCTCCGCCGCATGAATAAAGGTATTTATTACTGTACCAATTCCACAACCCGGACACCACACAGATGGAATCGAACCCGCTTGCAAAAAATTCTCGAATGGATACGATCCCCTAAGCTGTACCATAATCGCTACACCTCAACTACCTGCTTTTTTTCCTTTAAAACAGACCAAATGGCAAAATCTGGACAAAGCATCTCACACAAACCACAATTAATGCAGTTATCTGGATTCTTAACAACGGGGAAATGATATCCCTTTGAATTAAATTCCTCAGATACCTCTAAGACATTCATGGGACAGTAGCTAATACAAATACCACATCCCTTGCACCTATCCTTTATTATAGAAACTTCTCCCTTGATAACTTGCATTCCGGTAGGGAAAACTTTCATTTCAGACCTCCTTTTTTCACTAATTATTCTCTAACAAAATTTTGCTATTATTACCATTGAAAGATGATCGTAATCTCATATTATCCAAAGTCATTAGTGCCTGTGTGGAAATTTCGCTTTATCAACTTGCTGCCTGACAAAGTATGTGAATTCACCATTTTGAAATTTTTGCAGAAGTTCTCTTAACTTTTCACGAGTCGACTCCGAGAGTTCAACAATTTCTAACTCTCTATGAATTTTATCTTCAATATCCTGAATAGTCATATCATTTTTGACCACGATTGCATGATAAGAATCAATCGTTCCCCTGATCTTCAATATCAAAAAACGAATATCTTGCTCTGCGTCGGTATCCGCTTCCCAGCCTGTACATTTAGCAAATGGATATAATGAAGGGGGCAAATCAAGCGGCTTCACGAAAGCTATTAAGTCAGCTATGTGAATAGATCGTTTTGGCTTAACTGCAACTTCTTCAGCATCTAAATGCTCAACATCGAACAAAACCTTCCTATTTCCTAATGCCTTGTTTGTAACCTCTTTCAATTTATCAGCGGTGAGCGGCTTGCATAAGAAATCAAATGCTCCTTTTTTCATTGATTCAACTGCAGATTCAATTGTACCATATCCAGTAATAACAATGGGTACTACATCTTTATTTTTTTCTCTCAGCTCGTCTAAAACCTCTAAACCACTTATACCAGGCATCTTCAAATCCACAAAGACGACATCGGGTTTGAAATTGTCAATCTTTTTCAACCCCGATGTTCCCTCGAGACATGTCTCAACTAAATATCCATCTTTGGTAAATACCTGAGAACAGGCATCACATATTGCCTCTTCATCATCAATCACCAAAATCTTAGCTGCACTCATTTTACCTCCTTATTTTGGAACTCCACTCATAATATTTGAATTGTTCAATCACTATGGAGCGCGGCATCGATCATCCTATAGACTTGCTTATCATTAAAATTAAACTGTCTAGTGGCACCAGTAGGACACCCTGCTATGCATGAACCACAACCCTCACACAGCACCTCGTTCACCTTTGCAATAAGTTTGCCGTCTTTATCCACTAATTCTCTTGCACCATACGGGCATAATGTAATACAAACACCACAACCACTGCAGGTATCTTCATCTACACATGCAACTACAGGTTCATGTTTCAGTTCGGTTGACGAGAACAAATCGGTCACTTTACTCGCTGCTCCGGAAGCCTGAGCAACCGCTTCCGGTATGTCCTTAGGAGCCTGTGCAGCACCAGCAACAAATATCCCTGCTGATATACTTTCCACTGGTCTCAATTTGGGATGCGCCTCTGATAAAAACCCGTACTTATCAACGGCAATTTTGAGTTTAGAGATTAAGTCGTTGATATTCTTATTAGGCACTATCGCTAATGACAGAACAACCATATCACATTCAATCTCAATCTGCTTACCCAAAAGGGTGTCTGCACCCATGACCATAAGTTTACCATTATTTCTATAAATCTTCGATACCTTGCCTCTGATATAAAGAACTCCATCATCTTTTTGAGCCCTTGTCACAAATTCTTCGTAGCCCTTTCCGGCTGCACGAATATCGATATAAAACACAATTGCTTCGCCATCAGGAACCTTATGTTTGTATAACATTGCATGTTTAGCTGTGTACATACAACATATTTTTGAGCAATAGGGTAAGTGGCGTTCTGTATCTCTTGACCCAACACAGCTAACAAAAACAACTCTTTTAGGAATTCTATTATCTGACATTCTTCTAATCTCGCCAGCTGTTGGCCCAGTTGCCGAAAGCAGACGCTCAAATTGCAGACCATCTAACACATCTTCATCTTTTCCTGTCGCATATTCTGTTATATTCTTCGTAGGATACAAATCATACCCTGTTGCCACCACAATCGCACCGACATCCTCTTCGATCACCTCGGGTTGCATGTCAAAATCTATTGCTTTTGGTTCACATACTTCGGCACATTTACCACAGGCAATAGGCACAAATCCAGGACATTTAGATATATCAATTGTATAGGTAGCCGGAATCGCTTGGGGGAACGGCAGATATATAGCCTTACGCGCTGAAAGATTTCTGTTAAACTCACTTGCCGTAGCTATCGGGCAAACATCAACACACTTATTACAGAGTGTACATTTGTCTTCGATTACGTATCTTGGTTTTTTCAAAATTTCCACGTGGAAATTACCTAAGTAGCCCGAAATTTTCTGAATTTCACAATAGGTTAGTAATTTTATTTTTGGGTGTCTCGATACCTCTACCATTTTGGGTGTCAATATGCATTGTGAACAATCTAAGGTAGGAAATGTTTCAGATAGTTGAATCATATGGCCACCAATGGAAGGTTCTTTTTCGACAAGTAGCACTTCGTATCCCGCATTAGCGATATCTAATGCTACTTGTATTCCAGTTATTCCTCCTCCGATTACAAGAGCGCGCCTAACTACGGGAATACTGATTGGCATTAGAGATTCGTTCTGGGTTACTTTCTCAATTATAGTCATAATTATTCTTATAGCCTTTTTTGAAGCTTGTTTCTTATCTGCGTGCACCCAGCTACATTGTTCTCGGATATTCGCAATTTCACATTGATATGGATTAAGTCCAGCCAACTCACAGGTTGTGCGAAAAGTAACTTCATGTAATGTAGGCGAACAACATGCGACAACCACACTATCCAGTTTTTCTTCTTTAATAACCTTTTGAATTAATTTTTGACCCGGTTCAGAACACATATACACATAGCTCTCGGCATGCGCGACTCCAGGATATTTACTTATTACTTTTTTTACTTCATCAATATCAATTGTATCAGCAATGTTGCTACCACAATGGCAAATAAACACCCCAACCTTCTTCATCTATTGCCTCCTTAGAAATTTTTTGTGAATCGATGCTGCAGCCTTTCTTCCATCACCAAGAGCGAGGATTACGGTTGCATTGCCTCTTATTGCATCACCACCAGCTGCAACACCTTCCACATTTGTCATCAAATTCTCATCAACCACGATCGTACCCCATTGATTTGTTTTTAACTCAGGAGTCATGTCGAGAAAGAGTCTGTTTGGTTTAGTCCCAAGTGACTCAACAACAGTATTTAATTCCATGATGAATTCACTACCATCGATTTTGATCGGTCTTGGGCGACCACTTTTGTCGGGTTCACCAAGTCTCATTCTTATTAATTCGATAGCAGTAACCCAACCATCTTCATCACCGATCACACGGGTTGGGTTGACTAATTCAACAAATTTTACACCTTCTTCAAGGGCATGCTGCAATTCTTCGGCTCTTGCTGGAGATTCTTTCTTTGTTCTTCTATATAGAATGTATACGTCTTTGGCTCCAAGTCTGAGGGCACATCGTGCTACATCCATGGCTACATTCCCTGCCCCAATAACACCAACTACCTTACCACAAACAATCGGTGTATCATACTCCGGGAATTTATATGCCTTCATCAGATTTGTACGAAAGAGAAATTCATTGGCAGAATAAAGTCCTTTAAGTCTTTCTCCGTCGATACCTAAGAATTGAGGTGCACCTGCACCTGTTCCTATAAAAACTGCATCGAAGTCCCTGCGTAACTCATCAAACATTATGTTCTGTCCAACAATGTGATTCAACTTGAGATCAACACCAATTTTACTAAGATACGATACTTCATAATCCACAATATTCTTAGGAAGTCTGAAGGCGGGTATACCATATTGTAGTACACCTCCCGCCATGTGAAGAGCCTCGAATATCGTCACCTGATAACCATATTTTCGCAAATCTACAGCACAACTAATTCCTGCTGGTCCTGAACCAATTACTGCAACCTTTTTCTCCTTTTCTTCTATGTGGAATTTCTCTTCTACGCCATTTTTCATTGCCCAATCAGCAACAAATGCCTCCAATTTCCCAATATTTATACCATTACAGGTACCATGTAGAGGACACACGCCCTCACACTGATCTTCCTGCGGACAAACCCGACCGGCAATGGCGGGAATTGGGTTATCTTTCTTCGCTAATAAGAAAGCCCTCTTAAAGTTTCTGTTGACTATCTCTCTTATCATTGCTTTGATTTCCATATGCACTGGACACATTTTTTCGCAAGGAGCATGAATACACTGGATGCATCTTTGTGCCTCACTAATCGCTTCTTCCTCAGTATACCCAAATGGCACCGAACGAAAATTCTGTACTCGCTGCTTTGGCATCTGTTCCATCATAGTTACACGTTTTCCACCGATCTCAATCATCTTATATATCCTGTTGGATGTAAGTAGTATTTTAATGCTTCAAACTCTTTTTCTTTAAACATCTCAAGACGACTTATCAAATCTTCAAAATTTACTCTATGAGCATCAAACTCAGGTCCATCAATACATGTTAATTTCATTTCACCATCAATGAACACACGACAAGAACCACACATCCCTGTTCCATCTAACATGATAGAATTTAAGCTTACGATCGTCTTAATATTATGCGGCTTTGTAATATCAGCTACGGCTTTCATCATAACCGGCGGGCCGATCGCAATAATTCTTTGAATACCACCAGAATTTTTGTATTCGTCTAGAAGTTCAATAAGAACATCAGTCACAAAACCATGATGCCCTTTAGAACCATCATCTGTGGCAATACAGGTTCGAAAAGACAATTGGCTTATTTCGTCTTCCAATATCAACATATCCGCGGTTCGAGCACCTATTATTGACAACACTTCATTCTTTGCATTGGTCAGGGCTTTTATGAGAGGATAAATACAAGCGATTCCTGTTCCACCACCGACACATATTATCCGACCAAATTTTTCAATCTTACTTGGTTTTCCCAATGGTCCTACACAATCAAGAATTGCATCACCGACCTTGAAAGTTGCCAATCGCCTCGTGCTTTTGCCAATTGCCTGGAATATCAAAGTTATCGAACCTCTGGCAGAATCAAAATCTGCTACTGTCAAGGGTATTCGTTCTCCTTTCTCATCAATACGAATTATGACAAATTGTCCTGGCTTGAATCTTTGAGCTATCTGAGGAACAATGATCTCGATTAAATAGTTCGCACCACTCAAGTCCGTTTTACGTATAATTTCATTTGTCATGTAACAACCTCCTTCTGTGCAATTGCCGTAACCCAAATAGCAAAATCAGGACAAAACATTTCACACATTCCGCAGTATATGCAGTTATCAGGATTTTTTACATGAGGCGGAAAATAACCATTATTATTAGATTCTTCAGATACTGCCAGAACGTCAGCTTGACATATTTCCACACAAATCTTGCATCCCTTGCATCTCTCCCTGATTATATTTATCTTAGCCTTCATCTCTTATCCACAAATTTTCCTAGAATTATTCTGTTATTAGCCCTCATATCTAGATTCTCCGTGCACTCACCCTGTCGTATTACAGAATGTCTATCATAGAATTCCATTTGTTCAACAGAATCTCCTATAGTATCGCTAGCTGAACAGTAAATTGAACACGGAGAGACAACTTCGATTAAAGAGAAACCTCGTTTTGCAAAGGTATCCATAATAGAATACATCAACCATCCCGCACGAAGTGGTGTCCACCTTGCGATATATCGCACACCGTACGATTCTGCTAAATGTGGGATATTGAATGGTAATACAAAATTTTGATCAACCGATATACGTAAAAATGGTGAAGCAGGTACAATTCCATATTCAGTAATCGTAAATACAATGTTATTAATATGTATTACAATAAGATCATCATCTCTTCCTGCAGAATTAATAAAATCAGCTGCCCCAGAAACAAGCAAATCAGCATTATTTGAGAAAACAACGACTCTAGAACTCGTATTCTTAGATTTAACATTTGCTGCAAATTCAAATAAATCACAAGCAGTTGTCGTGTAAGATGTAAAATTCAAATATTCAGCAACTTTACCAGTACAGCCGATACCGGATACGACACATATCTTATTAAAATCTATATCTGACCTTTCCACAGTCTGAATAAAAGTATTAACAACTGTACCAATTCCACAACCTACGCACCAAACAGACGGAATTGAACTAACCTGCAACAAATTTTCCGAAGGATGCACCCCATTACAACATGACAACGGCATTTCAGATGTACCTATGTTTCTTTGTTCTTTTGTTTCCAAATGGTATTTAGTATTAGTACTCATTGGGCAATCCCTGTAATTCAGCAAAGGAGAAAACCGGTCCGTCTTTGCAGACATATTTGTGACCAATATTGCAGCGTCCACATTTGCCTATTCCACATTTCATTCGCATTTCCAATGATAAAAAGATTGATGCTGTATTGAATCCCAGATCCTTCAAAACCGGTAATGTAAATTTGATCATTATTGGGGGTCCACAGACCAAAGCAATTGTATCCTTTGAATTTGGGGCCACATCTTTCAAAACATTAGGCACGTATCCCTCAAGCCGTTTCCATTCCTTGTCTCCCTTATCAACGGTGATATGTACATCTATACTGCCATCTTTCTCCCATAACCAAAGTTCACTTTTGTAGATAAGCTCACCTGGGTTACGTGCGCCATAAATAACGGTTAAATCTTTGAAACGCTTTCGATTATTTGAATCAAGAATGTATTTAATTGTGGATCTTAAAGTCGTAAAAGCAAAACCTCCGCCAACGATCAGGATATTTTTCCCCTCCATTATGTCAAATGGATAGGTATTACCCAGTGGTCCTCTTAGACCTATATTTTCGCCGATTTCTGCCTGATGCAATTTTGTTGTTACTACTCCGGCTCTCTTAACTGTAAACAGAAGGTAACCATTCTCAGTCGGTGATGAGGCTATACCAATTGGACATTCTCCTATACCAAATATTGATAACTCAGCAAACTGACCAGGGAGAAAAGAAAAACCCTTCTCGTCATTCTCATCAACAAAACTAATTTTGAATGTCTTTATATCTCTTGTCTCATTCTCCACAATGATATCTTGTATTCTCACTGACATCGGTTTATATGGATTCTTCATTCCTCCTCCATTATTCCTTTAATTAATTGGCGAATATCCAGATTAACTGGACAATACATAATGCATCTACCACATCCAACACAGAATATCTGATCGTAGTTTTTTGGAGCATAGTTAAATTTGTGCATAATCCTCTGCCTCATCCTCTCCTTTTGTGTCGGGCGTGGATTATGTCCCGAGGCATGAAGTGTGAAGAGTGAAAACATACAAGAATCCCAGGTTCGCACTCTTCTCCCATTTGACTCAATTACCTCATCAGCAATATCAAAACAGTGGCATGTAGGACAAAGATATGTGCAAATACCACAACCAAGACATTTTTCATATATTCTATTCCAATAGGAAGCATTAAAATTATCAAGTTTCTTTACTAAATCATCAAATTCAAAGTCTTTATGGATTATATTTTTTGATTCTAACATAAGTTGTTTTTTCTTTTCCTGATCACAATCGGTAGCAGAACCAAGCAACGTTCTCACACTATTAAGGATCTCTTCTGCCGTATCTGTTACTGGTCTAATAAGAAAACGATCTTCCAGGTCGAAAAAAATTATATCTGCACCTTTTTCCGAATCGGGTTGGCACCCTACCGAGGTACAGAAACATGTCTGACGCGGATGATTACACGCCAATGAAATTATCATTGTCGAATGTCTCTTCTTAATATAATAAGGATCTGCCGGACTGATTTTCATGAATACAGCATCCAGTAACGAAATTGAAAACGCATCACATGGTCTCACACCAAACAATATATGTTGAATAGGATGAGCGGTAGTTTCATTTTCTTTGTCGCTTAATTCCTTGGTTTCGGCATCAAATACGAACAGATTCTCAACCTGAGGAAAGAAAAATGATTTCACCGCAAGTTTTGAATTTGTTTGATTAAATTTAATTTTATCAGGGGAATCAACTTCGATAAAATGACCACGAGTATCCGTGTATGAAGGACTATAAATCCTATATTTTTCTGATAAAGATCTAATGAACTCTTCGAAACGATTCTTTTCAAGTATGAAATCAGTCCTCTTATCCTTTGTCATTTCTTATACCCTTTTACATTATTAACTTCTGGTTCAGTCATAAATTCCTGCTTATCATCGATCTTAAAGGTTGCCAACGGTTGTGGTTCCTCAATAGATAAACCAGGATCATAATCAAAACGCCCTTTTACCTCATCCACAAGCATACGTGTAAAGATCCTAAGATCTATGTCCATGGGACAAGCACGAACGCACGCACCGCAGTCAACGCATCTACCCGCTTGATGGAATATTCTGACTGTATGATAAAACAATAAGTCAGGTAGGTCATTTGTCACACATAACCATCGTGGCTGTGTCTGTTCTGCAAAACATTCTTTACAGTAACAATTAGGACAAGCATTTCTGCATGCATAACACCTGATACATCTGCCAACTTCCATTTCAAATATTTTCCATCTTTCTTCTCGCGTCTTATTCATAAACTTCACTACTGAAGTATCTGGAATCACAACTTGTGGCGAAAATTTTGCTGTACGTATTAGTACATCATATACCTTTGGTGTTGAATAAGCACAATTTCGGCATGATTCATAAAGATATTTATTTTTATCAAATGTCTTCTCGGTATCTTTTAGTTTTACTGTTATACTTTCAGTATCCTCGCTGACATCAATAATCTCATTACCGTTCAGTTGGGATAATACCTTTTTACTATCAACAATCCCTGTACATGATAAGCCGATAATGAATAGATCATCCCTTTTGATCTGATTTTCCTTAATAAGTCCCACAAGTGAACGACTGTCACAGCCCTTACAAATGATTCCTACCCGCTTTCTTTTTTTGTTTTCATTAGTGGTCGACATAATGCGAGGTAAGTATACTGCAAGATTATTTGAGCAAAAACTGTTCCATACAAGTCTGGATGTATCATCACCCTTCGATAAAAAACACGGTGAGGTCCGCAGAGGAAGGGTACCTTTCTCGTAGCCAATAAAAAGATCTACTTTGTTATCCGTAAGAATTTTTTCAACAGTATTAGTTATTTCGTACTCTGCTTGTTTCATTACACTCCCTCTTTGGTATTTATCCTTTTCTTGAAATAAGTAAATGGACCAATTCTTTTAATATCATTGGTTACTTTTTGAATTATCTGCGCAAAACGTGCCCCTTCTGCAGCTGATACCCACGAAAACTGTACTCTCTCAGGTTCGATACCTAAGTATTCAAGAAATCTTTTCAACAAAGCAAATTTCCTACGTGCGAAATAGTTCCCGCTGATGTAGTGACAGTCACCAGGATGACACCCAGACACCAAAACACCATCAACGCCGCTATATAACGCCTTTATTATATACAGAGGATTAATGCGTCCAGAACATGGGACACGTATAACCCTAATGTTGGGTGGATACTGAAATCTACTCACACCTGCAAGGTCTGCCCCGGCATAGGAACACCAGTTGCATAAAAAAGCAACAATCTTAGGTTCAAAAGCGGTCTGGTTAACTGAAGATCTCAAAGTCTTGTTGCCTGATGTTTCCATAGTCTGATAATCTGACGATTTCATTACGTAACTCCTTGGAGAGATTCGATCATAGCTAATATCTGTTCATCTTTAAAACCTTTAAGATTTATTGCTGACGACCTACAGGAAGCCGCACATGTGCCACATCCTTTGCATAATGCCTCATTAACAACGGCTACGTTCTTTTCGAGATCAAGCTCAATAGCACTGTAAGCACATACGTTGACACAAAGTCCACATCCATTGCATCGATTTTCATTGACGCTAGCAACTTGCCCCTCTGCCTCAATCTCGTCCTTGCTTAGCACTATTATCGCCCTTGAGGCAGCTGCTTTTGCCTGCGCAATGCTTTCGTTTATATCTTTAGGATAGTGGGCAAGACCACAAACAAATACGCCATCCGTAGCAAAGTCGACAGGACGTAGCTTCACATGTGCCTCAAGAAAGAATCCATCAGTACCCAATGGAACCTTTAGAGCCTGCGATAAAAGTTTATTATCAGTATTAGGCACAATACCCGTGCTCAGAACGATTAAATCAGGCGTGAATCGTAGAATTCTATTCATTATCTTTTCTCTTATTTCAACATGTAAGCTATTGTCATTTTTAATAACCTGCGGGTTTTCGTCTTTATCATATTGAACGAAAATTACTCCTGCTTCGCGTGCCTTTTTATAGTACAGTTCTTTAAGACCGTAAGTTCGCACATCACGATAAAGAACGAATATCTGTATGTGCTGATTCAACTGTTTCAATCTCAAAGCATTTTTTACTGCAGTACTGCAACAGACTCTACTGCAATATTGATTCTCACCATTACGTGAACCAACACACTGAATCATGACAACTGACGACAGGTGTTCTACATTGGGTGGTGAATTTTTGTGTCTTTCTCTTTTACCTCTCACGTTCAACTTTCTACCGTTTACCTCATATAGCAACTTTTCCAATTCTCTTTGCGTAATTACTCTTTTATCCTTGTCGTATAAATACTCGGTAGGCTTATATTCCTTGGCACCAGTAGCAACAATTATAATTCCATGCTTAATCTCTTTTCGTAGTTCCATATTTTCTCTGCCACCGGAAAACCTAAAATCATGATTACTTCTTATTATAGATTGATAATTTCCAATAAAACCATTTATCTGATCAACCACCGAATTCGTGTGCACGTTAATATGATCGTGTGCACTGATTTCTTCAATTAGGGACTTCATAAAAGATTCTGTTTCTTCACCCTCAAGTGTGAAAGGAATGTGTCTTAAATTGCCGCCGAGTTTATGTTCTTTTTCAACTAGATCCACATGATAACCTTGGTTCGCAAGATCAAGAGCTGCAATCATACCTGCCAAACCGCCACCTATTACGAGGCTATTTTTATTGATAGCCAATTTAGTTCTACTCAATGGTTCGAGGTAGGTTGCCTTGGAAACCGCCATCTTCACTAACTCTTTTGCCTTTTCCGTCGCCTTAACTGGTTCTTTTTGATGAACCCATGAGCACTGATCACGAATATTGGCAAATTCGAAAAGATAAGGATTCAAACCTGATTTTCTAAGAGTGTTTTTAAACAATGCTTCGTGGGTTCGCGGTGTACATGCAGCTACAATCACACGATTAAGTCCAAGCTCGTATATCTTTTCTGAAATCAATTTCTGTGCGTCCTGCGAACACGCAAACATCATATCCTGACAATGTACTACGTGTGGCAGATTTGCTGCATACTCTACAACTTGCTTTACATCAACTGTTGCAGCGATATTTATACCACAGTGGCATACAAATACGCCGATTTTTGGACGATCGCCACTATCAACGGGTCTCTCTGGTGGATATTCCGTTATAATCTCTTTGCTACGAAATTCTTTCAATATCACTCCAGCCGAGGATGCTGCGCCACTTGCTTCGACTACTGATTCAGGAATATCCTTTGGTCCTGATAAACTGCCACATACGAATATACCTGGTCGCGATGTAGCAACTGGCGAGAAAGGTTTAGTATCAACAAATCCAAATTCATTCACACTAATACCAAGTTTTGCAGCAAGCTTATGCAGTTTTGCTGTTGGTCTCAACCCAATTGAAAGAATTAATAATTCAAATGTTTCCTTATTTATATGGCCATCTTCTTCGTACCTGACAATCAGATTGTCATTAACCGGCTCTATATCTACAGATGATATACGGGCACGTATGAATTTTGTGTTATGTTCTAATTCAGCCCGATCAATGAATTTATCGAAATTTTTACCGTGTGCTCTAATATCCATTCCAAAAATTTTGATTTCAGCATCGGGCAGATGTTCGGTAATGATTATTGCATCCTTCGCAGCCTGCATACAGCAGATAGCAGAGCAAAACTCGTGACCTGCCTGAGCGTCACGTGATCCAACACATTGTATGAACGCAATCCTCTTTGGTTCTCTACCATCTGACGGTCTAAGCACGTGGCCCTGAGTCGGTCCTGAAGCACTCAGTATCCGTTCAAACTCCATACTTGTCACAACGTTTGGATATATTTTGTAACCGTACTCATCTTTCAATACTGCATCAAATTCGCCAAGACCTGCAGCAAGAATAATACTGCCAACTTCCAGGTCGATATTTTTTTCTTTCTGATTGAAGTCTATTGCCTTTGTTTCACAAAGCTTTTCGCAGTTCCGGCACCTACCTCGAGTAAAATATAAACAGGTATCTTTATCGATTATTGCCACTGCAGGCACAGCTTGAGGAAAAGGTATACGTATGCATTTTGTATCACATAGACCAACATTGTATTCGTCCGGTATCTTGACCGGGCATTTACTCATGCAGATACCACAGCCGGTGCATTTTTCCTCATCAACATAACGTGGTTTTTTAAGTACCTCCACCTTGAAGTGGGGTGCCTCTCCTTCGACCGAATTTATTTCAGCGTTCGTAATGATATTTATATATGGATGATTACCCGCCTCGACGAGTTTTGGAGAAAGAATACACAATGAACAATCATTCGTCGGAAATGTCTTGTCGAGTTGCGCCATTCTTCCACCAATGCTCGGTGATTTTTCCACAAGATAAACCTCTATGCCGCAGTCTGCCAGGTCTAAAGCAGCCTGCACCCCTGCAATGCCGCCACCGATAACCAATACCTTTTTATAGCTGTTCATTTTTCTCTTTCTATTTTTACATTATCTGTATTTATTTTTGTGTTCTCTTGCTTCTGTTTGATTATGTCGTACTTTATCAAGTCATGTCTGAGTATTTGCAGCCGTTTATCAATCTCATGTATGCGATCAAGGATATCTGGAGCAACATAATTACCTTTGATTGCAAGATAACGCAGCACGCGCATCAAATCCGGGAAATTCACATTCTGCGGACAGTGTGCGTAACATCGATAGCAAACAAGGCAATACCATATGCCAGGAGAAGTCAAAACCTCTTCGCGCATACCAAAAAGTATTTGACGAATTATTCTACGTGGGCTATATTCTGAATCTATCTCACTTACGGGACATCCAGCAGTGCACGTACCACAGGCAAAGCATTTTCTCAAATGCTCACCTCCAGGATACGACATCACCTCTTCTGCAAAATCCAAATCCATTTCATCAATATTGACTTTCTCTTTTCTTGCTTCCATTTTACTTCTCCTTATAGGCGTAATCGGCTGGGCCGAGTTTTTTCATTTCTTCAATGAATGCATTTACTTTTTTCTGAAACTCTATACCTTCACCAGCAGAGATAAAGTGTAAGCCTATGCGTTTCGTATCAACGCCAAATTCTCGCAGAAGTACTTTCATGAAATGGTACCGTCTTATTGTCTTATAGTTTCCACTAATATAGTGACAGTCACCAGGATGACAGCCAGTAATCATCACGCCATCAGCGCCATTCTGAAATGCATTGAGAATAAACTCTGGTTCAATCCTTCCTGAACACATTGTCCTGATCACTCGAAAATGAGGTTCTATCTGCAGCCTTGACACGCCAGCAAGATCAGCACCCGCATAGGAACACCAGTTACAGCAAAACACGATTATTTTAGGTTTAAAATTATTCATAATCACTCCTTAGGCAATCATTAGTTGTTCGTTATACAACATTGCCATCCGTAACGTGTGTATCTTATAACGATACGGGCTGCTACGCCCAACAACAAAAGACAATGTCTTCATTCTTTTATTGCCTCAATCATCGCCATAATCTGTCTTTTTCTAAATCCATACTGGTCCATTGCGCCTGAAGGACACGCAGCAACACATGTGCCGCAACCCTTACACAAAGCCTCGTTCACCTTGGATCTTCGTTTTCCGTCTTCAGTGACAATCGAGATGGCCTCATAGGGACACAAACTGCTACAGAGACCGCAACCCACGCAGAGATCTTTATCCACGTACGAAACTGTTGCCTCGGCATAATACTTATCATGCGCCAAAATCGTTGCGGCGCGAGCAGCAGCAGCCCGTGACTGGCTTATCGTCTCTGATATAAACTTTGGACCATGTGCTAAACCGGCGACAAAAATACCTTCTGTCGCGAAATCTACTGGCCTTAACTTCACATGGGCTTCGAGAAAATAACCATCGCTGTTTAACGGCACCTTCAACATCTTGGCAATGCTCTCATTATGGGCACTCGGTACAATTCCGGTAGAGAGAACCACAAAATCCGGGTGAATCGCAATATGTTTCTGAAGCACAGGATCAAGAACTGATAAGGTAAGTCTATCACTGCCATTAGTCAGAACCGGTTTGTGCTCAGGATCGTATCGTATGAACATAATACCTGCCTCACGTGCTTTAGTGTAGAACTCTTCTTTAAATCCATAGGTCCGTATGTCACGATAAAGCACGAATATGCGTAGTCTGGAATTTATTCCATGCAATTTCAGCGCATTTTTGATCGCCTGAGAACAGCACCGTCGGCTACAATACCTGTGACCATCTTCCCTGGAACCGACGCACTGTATCATCGCTATTGAGGAAAGGTCATTAACACTGGAAGCATTATTGCCATCTGTATGAATCAATTCTTCTAACTGCTGCTGAGTAATTACTCTCTTGTCTATTCCGTAAAGATATTCAGTCGGCTTATACTCTTGCGCACCGGTTGCAACAATAATCACACCATGAGAGAATTTCTTCTTTTTCCCATTCTTGTATCCTATAAGGGTTTCATAATTTCCAATAAAACCGTTGACTGTCTCTATCTGGGCTTCAGTAAATACCTTAATTAGTGGATGCTTCTTTACCCGGTTTACTAAACCTTCCACAAATGCTTGTATATCTCCATTCTCCAGCGTATAATAGATATGGCGTGTGTGCCCACCCAGGTCATTCGCTTTTTCGACAAGGAACACTTCAAATCCCTGTTGTGCGAGAGACAGGCTCGATATCATACCAGCAAGACCACCACCGATAACGAGCGCTTTCTTTGTAACATCGATTTCAACACATTTGAGAGGGCTCAGGCTTTTCGCCTTGGCAACGGCCATCCTTACCAAATCCTTTGCCTTCTCAGTTGCCTCTTCTGGTTCAGTCATATGAATCCATGAACACTGGTCACGGATATTTGCCATCTCAAATAGATAAGGATTCAATCCTGCCTCACGTATCGTCTCACGAAAGAGTGCCTCGTGTGTTCTCGGCGTGCACGAGGCAACCACGACACGATTCAGTTTATGTTTTTCAATCATTTCAATAATGCGTCTCTGGCTATCCTGTGAGCATGTATACAGATTGTCTTCCGCGTGTACTACATATGGCAAGTCCTTTGCGAAACTAACGACCTTGGGGACATCAACATAGCCACCAATATTAATACCACAATGACAAATAAATACACCAACACGCGGTTCCTGTCCAGTGACATCGATCTCTGGTGGATATTCCTTTCTGGTAACAAGGCTATGACGCTTTGTAGCCAGTAATTCCATAACTTGTGCTGCTGCTGATGATGATTGCGTAACGGTCTCTGGTATATCTTTTGGCTCGGTACAAGGTCCACATACATATATACCCTTTTTTGTTGAAGCGGTTGGGGCGAGTGTATTAGTTTTACAAAAACCAGCTTCATTAAGTTCTATTCCCAATATTTGAGCATAGCGTCTAAGATCATTTGCAGGGTGCAAACCACAGGCAAGGATAATCATGTCGAACATACCAATATGAACCTCTCCGTTCTCTTCAGCATATCTTAGTATCAAATCTTTGGTATCAGGGTCTTCTTCGATCGATGATGGACGACAACGGATGTAGCGCACACCACTCTGTTTGGCCTTTTCATAATATTCATCAAAACCTTTACCAAACGCCCGTAGGTCCATAAAGAAAATCGTGCAACTGAGGCCAGGACTATGTTCCATAGCAATCAGTGCTTCTTTCGTTGCATACATGCAACAAACTGAAGAGCAATATGCATACTCATCCTCGCGTGAACCTACACACTGGATAAATGCAATCCTATTTGGAGCATGACCATCGCTCGGTCGCACTATATGACCATGGAAAGGACCAGATGCCGATAATATTCGCTCAAATTCCAGTGAGGTAACCACATTTTCATAACGACCGTAACCATATTCACGTCGTATCTTTCCCTCGTAAGCCTCTGCACCGCTCGATAGAACAATAGAACCAACAGGTATTTTAACCCGTTCTTCTTTTTGATCGAAATCAATTGCCTTTGCCTCACACATATCTTGGCATATCATACATTTGTCAGTCGCAAAATGTACGCAGTGTTCTCGATCAATTACTGCTGCGTTGGGTACTGCCTGAGGGAACGGAATATGAATCGCTGGTCGCGATCTTAGTCCCTGGTCGAATTCATCAAGCAATGGTTTTGGTGCTTTTTCACTTATCTTCCTGAGTTTCTCCGAAGCAGTAGGGCATATTGAATAACAAGCTCCACAAACCATACACTGTGGTGATTTAACATCAAAAGGAGGTGATACTTCTCGCTTGTCGCCCCTCATCTTAAATCCAAGAATATTTTTACCCATTCGTTCACGGCACATCCGCACGCATAAACCACATAAGATGCAATCTTCATCCCGGGATACAAATTTTGTCTGTTCGACGCCGAGTTTTCGAGCTATTTCTTTGACCTTTTCTGATTTAGGTGCGCGCGCCATAATAAGTTCAATTATCGTTCGACGAATATTTTGAATTTCTGGTGTATTGGTCTTAACCTCAATACCATCCTCAACGGGATAAATACAAGAGGCTTGAATCTTCTTTTTGCCATTTTTACATATCTCTACCACGCATAGCCGACAGGCACCATAAGGGCTTAACGCCTTATGATAGCACAAAGTTGGAATTTCAATATTTAAAGACTTCACAGCATCAAGAACTGTTTTACCCCTTTCTACTGTGACAGAATGCCCATCGATTGTGAATGAAACTATATTTTTGACCTTCTTTTTCTTTGGTTTTCTACCCACTTTTTTCCTCATTCGCTTTTTCATTTCACCACTGGTGAGACAATCTTCACCGCCTTAAATTTCGGCGGGCAACTCGTAAAGCAAATCCCACACTTTGTGCATTTTTTCTGATTAATCTTATGAACTTTTTTCAGCTCACCTGAAATCGCCTGACTTGGACAGTTCTTTGCACATATTGTGCAACCACCACACAAATCAGAATCAATAACATACGATGTCAACGCCTTACAAACTAACGCAGGACAACGCCGTTCTTGGATATGTGAATTATATTCATCACGGAAATATCTCAATGTTGATAGAACCGGATTTGCGGCAGTCTGTCCTAATCCACACATTGAAGCTGTCTGCACAACATTACCAAGGTTTTCCAAAAGCTTGATGTCACCATGTTCTCCTTCGCCTTCAGTAATACGTTTCACAATTTCGTACATCTGTTGAATTCCTTCGCGACAAGAGGTGCATTTACCGCACGATTCATCTTTTAAGAATTCCAAAAAGTATTTTGCGACATCAACCATGCAGGTATGATCATCCATCACAATCATACCACCTGAACCCATAATCGAACCTACCTCACCGAGTTTCTCATAATCTACTGGCAGATTGATTAATTCTTGCGGTATACATCCACCCGACGGCCCCCCTGTTTGAATTGCCTTGAATCTCCGGTCATCTGGTATACCACCACCAATTTCTAGAATCTCTTCAAGTTTTATACCCATAGGTACTTCAATCAATCCGGTGTTCTTAATTTTGCCGACCAAAGAAAACACCTTTGTCCCCTTACTCTTTTCAGTACCGATCTTTGCAAACCAATCCCCCCCTCGCGCAATTATCACAGGAATATTTGACCACGTCTCCACATTATTTATATTTGTCGGTTTATCCCAAACACCTGATTCCACAGGAAAGGGTGGTCGCAATCTCGGTTCTGGTGGCCGGCCCTCAATTGAAGCAATGAGCGATGTCTCCTCACCACAAATAAATGCACCGGCACCTTGGCTTATACTTATCTTAAAACTGAAGCTCTTACCAAATATATTCTCTCCTAAAAATCCATATGACTCGGCTTCACGTATTGCTTTTGCGAATCGTTCTATTGCAAGTGGATATTCTGTTCTAACATAGATATGTCCTTCTGTAGCACCGATAGCGTAGGCACCAATAAGCATACCTTCAATAATAGAATGAGGATCGCCTTCTAGAATACTACGATCCATATACGCACCAGGATCACCCTCATCCGCATTACATATTAGATATTTGGTATTCCCCTTTGTTTTTCGACAAATTTCCCATTTCACGCCTGTAGGAAATCCTGCTCCTCCCCTGCCCCTTAAACCTGACTTTTTTACCTCTTCAATTATGTCTTGAGAGACCATTTCTGTAAGAGCTTTATATAATGCATAGTAACCTCCCCGTGCAACATATTCTCTGATGTCTTCTGGATTAATGTATCCACAATTCCTCGTAGCGATCTTTAATTGTTTCTTAAAAAATGGTATTTTGCCGTAAAGCTCCGTAGATTTAATTCCATCAGGCATGGTGCCGTCACATATTTTTCTTTTCTTGCCGAATATCACAAAATCATCCTCATCGTACCGCCAATCAGCAGGAATACTACCAATTTTGCCAACGCTTAGATTATTATATATTTCCTTTATCTTACCACTACCCACATTAGCGAATGCAATTCTTGGTAAGTTTGGAATCAAAACCTCGAGCAGCGGTTCCCTTTGACAAAAACCTATACAGCCTACTGGCACTACTGAAATGTGGTCATCAGAATCTGCTACTATTTCATTAAGGTACTTGTAGACTACATCGGCACCAGTTGCGAGACCACAACTCGCCATACCCACAGTTATTCTAATTCTTTCTTTTGGATAAAGAGAAGCTAATCCTTCATTTCTTATGTCATCCAATAGTCTTGATGCCCGGATCTCTCTCATTTGTACTTCCTCAGTATATCAAATATTTGATTAGTCTTAACATTACCATAGGTATCGCCATCTATTCGCACTGCAGGTGCAATGCTGCAGCAACCGATGCATCTTACCGTCTGTATAGTGAACCTAAGATCATCAGTTGTGCCTCCGTCACTAATGCCCAGTTCCTGTTCAATCCTCTCCAGAATTCTCATTGAACCACGAACATGGCAGGCAGTACCTCGGCAGATTGCGATTGTGTGTCGTCCTTTAGGAACCAAGCTGAAGGCATTATAGAAAGTTGCGATACTATAAATCTGATTCAAAGGTATCTTCATCTCTGAGGCAATATAGCGAAGAAGGCCAATTGGCAAATAATTATAATGTTTGTTGATTTTTTGTAAGATCGGCATTAAATTACCTTTCTTAGTTTGATATTCTCTTAAGATTTCTTCAATTATCGTACGGTCTTCTGGGCGTAATTCTATATGCTCTTCTTCTTCATCTAAATAAACGATCTGCCGAACCGGACAGTTTTGTACACAGATACCACAGCCAGTACACTTTTCTAAATCAACATAACGTGGTTTTTTTCTCATAGTAACCAGGAAATCACCAGCCTCACCAGAGACCTCCTCGATCTCTGCATTTGTGATGATTTCGATATTCGGGTGCCGGGCGACGCTCACCAGCTTAGGGGCGAGTATACACATAGAACAGTCATTTGTTGGGAATGTCTTATCAAGCTGTGCCATAATTCCACCAATACTCGGTTTCTTCTCCATGAGATACACCTTGAAACCTGAATCCGCAAGATCCAATGCAGCTTGAATACCCCCTATGCCACCACCGACAACAAGGGCGGCACCAATCTTCCCATTATCCGACATCTCAATTAGTCCTTTAAAAGTCTATGGACCCGTTCAACCAAAACACGCGCCTCAATCGGTTTATCGACAAAGTCTTCGACCGGTAGCCAGGCTTCATCCCCAGCTGCCTCAGCAAAATTGAGAGGATATTTCTGATCTATTGCCGTTAGCATGAGAATCGGTATATTTTCAGTATCACTGTCTTTTTTTAGTTCTCTACAAAGATCAAAACCGGAATGATCGCTTTCCATCATAACATCCAAAATTATTAAATCAGGTTTTATTGATTTGAGTATAGCAATACATTCTTTTGCTGACATACAGGTTTTGACGTTATAACCGCTTTTCTCGAGCACGAGTTTTGTTGCAACTAAAAAATCCTCATCATCATCAACCATTAAAATATTCTTTTGAGGATTCATTTCTTACCTCCTTTGTCTTGATTCCTCTATTTGCAATTTTTAAGGAGAATTTGGCAAATCTCTTGAGATTTTTTTCGAATACGTTATACAATTGTTTATAGGCATGAAACTCATCGTAATCAACCGATTTACCATCGATGATATAACCAGATTTCGCTTCCACTGTTCCGTTATGCATTTCAGCTATCATCTTTACAACATGTAAGCCAAGACCTGTACCCCTGATTCTATATCTGCTATATCTAGTAAACGGTTGAAAAATATCAGCAAGTTTATCGTGCGGTATTCCACTACCTATGTTGAAAACAGTGATTTCGAAAACCGAACGATTAAAGCAAAGCGAGCAATTGACCGTCGTATTCTTGGCACCATACTTGATAGCATTATGAATTAGATTACAGAATGCGATTTTCATAAGGTCAGGATCACAGTATACTGATCGGCTTTCATTCATATCAATTTCAATGGTCATCCTCTTTCTGCGAAGTAGCGGTTGGAATTGCTTGATGACCGGAGTTATAACATATTTGCATACGTCAGTACTCTTCTTATTACACTGCAATTCTCCTGTCTCTCCTATATATGAGATAACATAGTTTCTTATCATATCCTGCATTAACTTAAGATTACAGAAAGAAGCTAGTAGCATTTCATTACGCTTTGCAATTGGGATATTTTTAGATATATCTCTATCTATGAGTGCGCTAATGTCCATAACCACGGGTCCAAGCGTCTTCTTGGATTCGATGGCAAAGAAATTTGCAATGCGCCTCAAGTTCCTGTGCAGATTATAGAGTTCAGTGTTGTCCCTGACGACCTCGAGAACCTGATTGACCTTACCATGTTTATCTTTCATTGGCAAAGCAATTATATCACAGTAGTGTTCGTTCCCTTCATCATCATAGCTAATATGCATGGATTTAACTGGGTGATTTGTTTTAAACGCCTTGCGTACTGGACATGTTGATACATCGCACGGAACTTCTGAACGATGGCTAACCCGATAACAGTATTCACCGACAATACGATCTCTTGGGACGTCAAGCGACTGTAGATAGGCAGTATTACAACTGACAATCCTTAAACTTCTATCAACAACAGCAACACCTTCATCCATCGTTTCTAGTATCAGTGTACCATAGTTCTTCTGATTGCCCGCAGCCGTAATTCTAAGCCACTCCAAGAGTTGATTTCTTATAAACAACCATTTATTACCGATTTTGCTTGCAGGGATCTCACCTTTATATGCAAGATTACTTATCATCTTTTTGCTAAGTTTTAGGATTTCACTTGCCTGTGTAAGATCCAGAATCTCATCCTCATAATCGCTCACTGTAATGCCTTTTCTATGAACTGCAGAAGTTCCATCTCGAAATGTAAACTTTCTGTTTAGTGCATTCTTCACTGCGAGTCTTATCTCATTCATATCAAGGGGCTTAATTGCATAGAAAAAAACACCCTGCTCCCTTACTCTGATGGCAACATCCATAGAATCGTCAGCCGAAGTAACAATAATTGGTACAAATCTATTTATTTTCTTTATGATAGGGATTAAATCAAAACCTTTTACACCCCAGGCCTCTACCGCTAAAATAATTACGTCGATTTGTTCGTTCTTAATCTTCTCAAAAAATCTATTTGTCTGCTCCGCACGTTTAACCCAGTAACCTTCATTACGCAGGAAGCGACTGAGTTTTTCAACAGTCTCCTGGTCGCTATCCATGATCAGAATGCGACCTTGGGCTGGTTTTGCTGGTTTTCCGGTTATAATAGCCATATCACAACAGTCTTATGTGCAAAAACTATGCCAATAGATACTAAGCATGCATGATGAGTACAAGAAAACATGTTATGCCTTTATTTATCAGCACATTATAGATTCTATCTACATTTTACTTCAATATTATACGCTGCGAATTCATGGCTTAATGCATATAAATAGTATGCACATCGGCAAAAAAACTACCTATATATAAAGCTATTGAAATCAAGGCCGGTGCATACAAAAAGTATGCACGAATATTTACAATGAATTATAATAGATTATTTAAGGGATATATGTTTCTGAATTATCGAATTTTATGGTTTGATATGGTATTTTCGCATCAGTATTTGGAAATTCTGACGCTTCATACCTACTTCGCGGGCTGCCCTGCTTACGTTCCAACCACTTCTTTTCAAGGCATCTATTACAAATGCCTTCTCTATATTCTCTACTGCATCAGTCCTTACCTTTTTCTTTATTATCTTGAGTTCCTCATTGGTTTGGGGTGTTGTAATATTGAAACAAACATGTTTACCTTGAATATGTGTTGGAAGATGTTCAGGCTCAATGATCCCGCTGTCGTTCATTATGACCAATCTTTCAACAATATTTTCCAGCTCACGGACATTACCTGGCCAATCATATTCGACCAACAAGTTCATTGTTTCAGGAGAAATTCCTTTTACATTCTTATTTCTCTTCCTATTATAAATCTCTAAAAAATGATGCACCAAAAGAGGCACATCTTCTCTTCTTTCCTTAAGTGATGGAAGATATATTGGTACTATGTTCAATCGATAAAAAAGGTCCTCACGGAAGGTCTTCTCATCAATCATCGATTCTAAATCTTTGTTTGTTGCTGCTATAAGCCGCACATCTACTTTGATGCTTTTTACTCCACCTATTGGTCTAAATTCTTTTTCCTGAAGCACCCTCAACAATTTTGACTGAATGCCCAGACTCAAATCTCCCACCTCGTCCATGAAAAATGTACCACCATTTGCTACCTCTAGCAGACCTCTTTTGGTAACAATTGCACCAGTGAAAGAACCTTTAACATGACCAAATAATTCGCTTTCCAAAAGTGTTTCTGGAAGGGCACCACAATCAACTGCAATAAATTTCCTGTCTTTTCTGAGAGAACTATGGTGGATAGCACGCGCGATCAACTCTTTACCCGTACCACTTTCGCCACGAATAAGAATGGTTGAATCAGTTGGCGCAACTTTTTCAATAAGTCTAAAGATCTCCTGTAATACTTTGCTTTTGCCTATTATTTTATCGAATTTATATTTTTCGGTCAACTCTTGACGCAAGTAGATATTTTCTGACACAAGTCGTTTTTTTTCCAAGGCCTTTTCTATCCGAATACGTATCTCATCTGCTGTAAATGGCTTCATTAGGTAATCAACAGCACCTTTCTTCATCGCAGTAACTGCATTGTCCACAGTCGCATATCCAGTAATGATAATAACTGATGTAATGGAGTTTATGCCCCGGATTTTTTCCAAGACTTCCATACCATCCATGCCCGGCATTTTAAGATCAACAAGGGCTAAATCCCATTCTTCCCCTTTGATCCTTTCTATCGCCTTAAATCCATCTTCAACCGCGGCGACATCGTAACCAAAACTTCTCAGCAAATCACAAAGTGATGATCTTATACTCTCCTCATCATCGACCACCAAAATCCGTTCTGTTGCCATAATTCTCTTCAATGCATTATAATAGATATTTCATTCGATGTCAATTAAGATGTATGAAGAAATACTTTCTGTGTTCTATGAATATACTATGAGAAATGAATTTTTTACGAATCCAAAATAATCTGAATCGTTTTCAATTGGTAATTACACAAACACGGTCGTCACGCCATGAAATTATTTTACAACGGAAGCCTTTCTACCTTAAAAATCCCTGGTTTTGAATACTCTATTTTCTTAATCTCGATATTTAATAATATGTAATTTGGGTCATCTGGGCCTTCTAAAAATTCTTTCATGTTGTCTACTTCTTATTATCTATCAAGCGACTTAAGAAAATCCTGCCACTCCTTGATAACGTCATCAGATACCTTGGCATTTTTATAGCGCTTAATAATAAGATTCGCGCCTCGTCTTGCTTTCTCTATTTTGCCAAGCCCGCGATATGCATAACATCCAAACTCTCCTGCCCTCACCTGCAAAACAATGCTCTCATTTTCTACTCCAAACCTATGTGCATTAACACATTGTTCCTCAAGATATTCCCATTTCGCGTGCTTTTTTGCCCAATACATCACCCAATACCATGCATTCTCGCACCTTTTTAAATCATGCAATTCCTTTGCAGCAACCGTCAATGCCTGACTCATTACCTGATCCATTTTTTCAATATCCCCAAGATTGCCAAGCGTATTACCATATGAGAAATAATAGTCATACAGCGTTTCTTTATTGAATTGACCAAGCGCAGCCTTTACCAACTTTGATTCAAATAGCTCACGTGCTTCTTCGTAACGATCGAGGTCCATTAAGCAATACGCCTTTCTGAGTTCAATCATTCCCATGAATTCACCAGTCATGATCCTTGGCTCTTTGTAGTCTTTGAAGGGCGCGTGAATCTGTTCATATGCATTTAAGGCTTCCTCATATCTACCTTCACGAGCAAGAGCTGCCGCCTTGTCAAATCTCTCAATAAACGTTCGACTTACAGTCATGCTATTTCCTTGATACCTATTTTTTCAAACACCAAAGAACAGCCTTTTTCACCAAGTCCCAATCAGAACCCTTATCGTCTAATTCATCTGCAAATTCTACACCATCGCGTTCACTATCCTCTTCTATCTCAGGATGAGTACCAATAAGAAAAACTCTGCCCTCGCCATATTCCAGTGACATCATCGCAGGATGACCTATCGCATCATATCTACCGAGAATTGTAAGATCTGTCGTATCGCTTGGCAGCAATACTGGTCCCCAATAATAGAGAATCCACAACATATCAGGTAATGACTCTGTAATCGGGTGAACTGAATTGACTATTTGGGTCTTGCACATACCATAATCAGGGTAGGGTATAATTACGTCATGAGGGCCATCAGCAATTCCGTAAAACAGATTAAGTGATGCTATCTGAAGCTCCTCACCACGCCACACGACTCTGCTTGCTGCAAAATATGCACCACCGCAAATACCGATGTAGCTTCCACCCCCACGTACAAAACTTCTTATATTTTCCTTACCGTCTGATGATAGGTCCTGTGCATACTGGTACATATCGCCGCCAGGAATACAGATTATCCTGAAATTAGCAAGTCCCTCTTTGTTGATATGACCTGCATCCACCAATGCAACAGTATATCCCATCCACTGAAACATCTTTTCGGTAGCCTTCACAGATTCATCCCAGGTTCCACTGTCTGAATAGATTGCAATATCGGCAGCTTCTGGATGCTGACAATCTGCATTTATTGATACCAGAAATAAAATGGCGAACCACCTCAAACAACATCGCATCGACAACTCCTTCTGCTCATTCATACCAAGCACGTTAGCAATAAAAAAGAGGGGACGAAATGGTGTCCCCCCTTTAATAATGGATACGACATTAACGTGTTATTATTAGTGTCTTTGTAGCATTGAATTCCAGTGTTTTTATTCTATAGATATAAATCCCTGAAGAAAGTTGTCTGCCATGGTTATCTCTACCATCCCAATAAACGACATAATGACCAGAATCATGTACACCATCAACTAAACTCGTTATGAACTTTCCAGAAATATCATAAACCTTTAGACTAACATCAGTTTTCCTGGGTAGTGTATATTCTATTGCCGTTTTGGAAGAGAATGGATTTGGCACGTTTTGATTAAGGAAATGACCATCTGGTACCTCTGCAGCATTCTCTTCAATGCCTGATATGACAGCGATATTCTGGGCAAACTCCGATGTGTTGGAATTCAAGTCTATTGTTGTCGCTGTTACGTTATCACCAATTACAAGAATGCCAGGATCTACATAAACCCAGTTACCTGCTGCGTCAGGATTAGTCACCCCTAAGTACTGCGCTCCTTCACCATATCCCGAAGGATCTGGAATTACCCAAAAAAGTTCAACTATTGCCTGTGTGGGATCAGTATCAATGTTGATTGTGCCATTAATTGTTGTCTGACCAGCTAGAAAAACAGCACTTGTTATAACTGGAAAATTGAGTTCCTCATTTGGCCCAGTATCAGGATCTCCAGGATCATTCAGTGTGACTCCATTATCGCCTAAATCTATCCCCAACAATTGATTATTGTAAACAAAGTTCCGTGTAATCCTGTTATGATCTGCATTTATGTTATCATTTTGGTGTTCCCAAACTGTAACTCCATTTCCTCCGTTATGAGCAATGGTGTTTGTATCAATTACATTATCAGTTGCATATCCTCCCTGATACCAGAAAAGCCCATATTGTCCAATGCTTACGCCATCAAGTGTATTGCCCAACGGGTTCAGGTTGATATCGAGTCCAATTATGTTATCTATAACTAGGTTGCCAAATGTATAGATACCGAGCTCTGCATAACCAACAATACATACTCCTTCGAAATCATTCCCTGAGATAAGATTGGTACCTATTGTATTATCGTGTGTACCTTCACCCATGTAAACACCATCGTGTGCATTGCCAAGGTCCACTGCGCCGGTGACATCAGTACCAATGTAGTTGAATGTAACTATGTTAAATCCAACATCTCCTGGTGGGCAGTTTGAAATGCTTACTCCCTCGGCATAATTTGCTGATATGAGATTCGAAATAACAATATTATTGTGCGCTATACCTACTGTATCTGGAGCACACAAAATGTCTACACCGGCCCACAACCTCATTTGATTTTGTCCATTTCCTTGTGCAATATTGCCTGATTGATCTGTACCGATGAAATTACAGTAAATGAAGTTGTTGTTTGTACCTGAATATGAGGCTTGGATACGAATGCCATCCTGCTCAAAATTATTTATCACTAACCCCTGGATTATGTTGTTAGAACAAAATATCCAAAATCCATGGGAAGGACCAGCATTAATCCCATTAACAATAATCATAAGAGTCGCTGTCGACGGAGGATTAGGTCCCGGATTAGACCCCGGCTGAGTAAATCCATCAATCATAACACCAGCTTGGTCAAAAAGTATAGGGAGTTGCATAGTGGGGAAAATCGTATGGGGCCCAGGACCTGGAATATTGAATACTATGGTATCTGGTAACCCATTTGCATTGGACTGATTCATTGCAAACCTTAAGGTTCCAGGAGTATTCGTGTCCAATACATTTGTTACGGTAAAAGTAGCACCACACAAGATTCTGGCTGCAAACACCAGCAAAAGACAAAAAATACATATCGCTGAATGCAGATACTTATGCCTAATCCGCCCATAATGAGTCTCAGGTAAATACCTTTGACGTTCTATCATGCTCAACCTCCTTTTTCTTTAGTCTTTCAAAATATTGCTTGCTTGAATTATTGTATTATACATTAAAAACTCCCCCATGTCAATTCTTTTGAAAAATAGTAAGCAGCTCTTCCAAAGTTCTCTACTTTGTCAGTTTCTGACCTCTACGCGCTGCTTATTGACTCGCGCTTCTATGTTCAGTTCTTTCTGAAAATGGAAATAAAAGAAGGAACCAGACAATAATACAATCTGTTGCAAACTGGTTCCAAGCTGATGTTATGATTTCTCACTATTTCAATGAGGTTCTTCGGCTTCAATTTTCTCAAATGTTTATTTCCTTTTTTACTTAAGGGTAAACCAGGAATACATGTGATACCGACTAATGGTTCATAAGGATACACAAGAACCAATTCTCCCCCTGTGACCAAAACTCTCGAAAATTCTTTAATTGACTTTTCCAGATTAGTAATATGTTCGATAGTATGTACTGTAATAAGAAGGTCGAAACTGTTATCAACAAATGCCAGATTTTCTGCATCGCACATGAATCCATTGTTGCACTCTTTTTTTGAATTGAATATGACTTCTTTATCTATGTCTACGCCAAAAACATTGTCTGAGAAATTCATTAATTGTTTTGTGAGATAACCCCTATTACAACCTACCTCAAGTATTCTAGTATCAGGATTTATGCCAACAAATCTAAAAATCTGATTCAGATGTATTTTGGTTGAAATCCTCCTGAGAATATTAGCCATTACACAAGTCTATCCGCGGTAACTATACTGTCAAGCCAATTATTGCAACTATTGAGCCTTTCATTTGAAAAGCTCCTTAAGTTCATCAATTTCATAATCTGCATATTTCCTTCTCTCATCGATTCTCTCAGGCCAGATTTTCTTAATAACACGAATCGTCAAGACTGTGGTCATACCGATTTCTCTAGCGCCTTTTAATTCATCACAATTACCATCACCAATATACAGACTTTCTTCAGGCAAAACTTGAAGTTTACTGAAACACATCTCATATGCTTTCCTTTCTGGTTTTATATAACCAGCAAAACATGAAAAGACCACACTATCAAAATATCGTTTTAAAGGCGAATCATCCCAACCAGATATTTCGTTCACATCGCCATTACTGATCAGACCAATCAATTTCCCCATGTCTTTTAGTTTCTTCAAAACATACACCGTACCCGGTTCGATATATTTCAAGGCGTGTCTGAATCTCATTGCCCGAGTTCTGGCTGCCTCTCTAATAACCTCATCCGGGATCTGAGCATCTATTGCATGAGCCATTTTTCTTACTATTTCGAATGAATCCTTCACTCTGCCTCTAAGCCTATCTTCAGAATGAAATAGTAGCTGTTCATTCCAATCTTCCCTTAACACACCCAAAATCTCGCTCGTGCCTCGCCCTGGGGCTCTTGTGGATTCTACGGACGTCAATGTATGGAACAAATCAAAAACAACTGCTTTATAGGATTTAAGATCCAATGGTTCTTTTCACCTTTTTATCATAAACTAAGATACCAAATCAGCATGACTTCATGTTCGATTTCTGGTTGACCGATATATCCGTACCGATTAATCTCACCTAATTTGCATCCTTGCTTCTTATAGAATTTGCAAGCTGGTACGTTGACGTTTTGAGTCTCGATCTTCAGCTCTTTACACCCATGTTTTTTGCTCCAATTAACGACATGTGCGAATAACTTCGCCCCGATTCCAATACGGCGCACATCTGGATGGACGCGAATGTCCCAGAGTACCGCAAGATCTTTACGACCACTCAACATGTGCACACCGGGTGTATCAAAAACTACTGCTGCACCTCCAACGTGATAGTCTTTTCTGAAAGCAAAGAAAATTCCCCAATTATTCATATTGAAGTGTTTGGCCCATCTGAGTGGTCTTTCATCACCGCCATATGCATCATAGTCTTTTATATAAGGGAACTTAATTTCTTTCTCTCTTAGTAGCATACCTTTAAGTCCACCATCGGGTATATCAATTTCAAATATCGATTTAACTCCGAATGCAATTGGGATCTCGGCATATTGCGACAACTTATCAACACCGACTTCTCTAATTTCAATGTATCTATCTTTCATTCTTCAACTTTAGCCCTTTTTCGATATCGTCATAGAACTGTCGAGGTACTTTTTAATCCAGGCTTATGACTTCTTTTTTGATAGACATTCTCCCACAACAATGTTCCGAACAATCTCTGGTGTCGGTTGTCTGGGTGGCACTGAAAGATTTTTACTCGAATAACTAGCAAGGTATATCAAGCCTGCTTCTGAAAACATTGTCTGAATTTCAGGAATAGTGTAACAACGTATGGTCTCATTTGCGTGATATCCGGATTCGGATTTGGGTCTAATAATGGTTCCGTCATTCTTAATGATAAAAACTTTCCCCCGGTAAGTGCCAGTTTCGTTATCAAACCAAGTTTCGCTTAATTCCCAACCATCCTCTATTTCTGACCACGTTCTGTTGTGTTCTGTTGGTCTGTTCGCCGAAATGAACATAATAAATACCTTCCCGCCGATTTTTAGAGCTTTTCGTATTGATTGTAGCAATTTCTGATTTTCTTCGTTGCTAAAAAAACCAAATGTTCCACTCAAAATCACGCATAGATCAAATTCAGCCCAATAATCAATATCACGCATATCGCCGATAATGAAAGTACCTTTCAAACCATCTTCCTTAAATTGTTTCTTTGCAAATTCAATGAGCGACGGGGCTATATCAATACCAACCACATCATAACCTCTTTCTGCAAATACCTTTGCTTGATCACCGCCGCCGCAACCTAAATCAAGAACACGAGCACCATGTCTAAGCTGACATACATGTTCAATGAAAGTAACCAACCGTTGATCCCAATCGTATATATCTGGAATGCGATGGCGGTCATCAATACGCCAATATGCTGCCCAAAATTCATTCCACGATTTTTCTATAATTTTAAGCATATTCACCAGCCCTTAATTCACGACTGAAGTTCCTCAGCCTAAAACCAATTCCATGTACAGTGCACCGCTTATAGGATTGTACCGGTACGGCTTGATTTTCTTAAACCCCAAAGACTCGTACAATGCATTTGCCTCTACCATAGAACCAATGGTATCTAAACGCATATGGGTATAACCGATCTTATGGGCTTCTGCAATAATCCTTACTGCCAGCCGACGTCCTATCCCCTTTCTTCGAAAGGCTGATCTTATATAGAGTCTCTTCATCTCACATATATTGTCTTTGATTTTCCTCAAAGCAACACAACCAACTGCTTGCTTCCCCTGTATGGCAAGCATAAGACAACCATCAGGTGGCGCGTACTCTCCCGGGAGCTCAGTGAGCTCCTTTGCAAACTTTTGAAAAGACAAATCAAAACCCAATGACTCTTGATATTCCTTGAATAATATTCGAATATGTTCAATCTGGTTATCAGATTTAACCCGAACAATTCTTATCATGTATTAATTCCCAACAGCGCACAGGATCCTAAAACCAATAAGCAACTATCTTATCTTCGTCAGGAAATCAGTCGCCTGTTTTATGTATTTGCTCTTGGATGCCAGAAATACAGTATCTCCCTCTTGGATAATATGATTTCCTCGCGGAATAAGAAAATCACCTTTTTCTTCCTTGAAGATACCTATAAAAACCACCTCCTTTGGAAATTTCTTTTTTGCTGCGATCTCTTGTACCTTCATACCAACACTTGCTGCATCCTGTGGTATCTTTACAGCATAAATCTCTGCCTTTCCGCCGCCAAGTGTCATAATCTGTTTTACCTTTGGCTGTTCGATTTCCATTATCAGTTGATTAACGAGAAGATCAGCCATGCTGACAATGGCCGTCACACCTGCCAATCTAATCGATTCTTCATAACGTGGATTTCGAAGACGTGTCACAATACGCGGTATACCTAAACTCTTCGCAAGCAAGGCACAAGCGATATTATCGGCGGCTTGATGCATAAGGCACACGATCGCATCAGCCTTTATTGCGCCTGCCTTCTCTAACACGTGTATATCAGTTGCACTACCACGAATTGTGAGTGCTCCAGTTTCTGCATAAATAGATTCACATACTTCTGGGTCTTTATCAATCACAACTACATCGTGTCTGTTTCCCACCAGCACCTTTGTAATTTGTCGTCCGATTATACCTGCTCCTGCAACAATTATGTACATCTTAGGCCTCCTTAATAATCGTAAACACCTATTCTATGCTCTCCATGCCTTACGACTAAATAGTAACAGCACGGGCAATATCTCTAAACGTCCCGCAAGCATACCAAAAATGTAGCCTATTTTAATGACTGGGTTGAGCTGCCCCATAATCGTAACAGGTATATAACATGGACCAATATTGCCTAATGCACTAAACATTCCAGAAAGTGATTGATAAGCGCTAAGACGAGAAAACAAGGCTGTTATACATCCGCCGAAAACAAGCAATGCAACCCATGCAAAAAAGAGTCCACCTACACGATAGACTTCATTCACATCGATCGGCTTATCATCTACTATGATCGTAGATATTGATCTTCTTGGCGTCCTTAACCGAAAAATTTCTCTACGGATCATCTTAACCAAAATACTAACGCGCAACACTTTAAGTCCACCTCCTGTTGATCCCACACAACCACCTATTACCATCATCACGAGGAAAAGCTGTTTGGCGAGCTGGCCAAAGAATGGACTACCAATATCTTGTGTTGTAAAACCGGTCGTTGTGATAATCGCTACCACTTGAAAAAATACAACACGAAAAGTCCTTTCGATCACTGACCACGGACCAAATTTATTCAGGGATATCATAGAAAATGTGTCGAGTTTTATAAATTTTTCTGCGAAGATGACAATAACGAATATGATGATGAATGTCCACCAATATTTCATCTCGGTACCGTCATATAATGCTTTCCAATTTCCATTCAGAATCCGATAATGAATCAGGAAATTTGTACCTCCCATGAGCATACCGACTATTAGTATATATTCTATCCACACAAAATGCGGATGCGTAAGCTGGTAATATCCAACGCTGGCATCATGGGGAGAAAATCCACCCGTTGAAAGGGCGGTGAAGCTGTGGCAAATACTATCAAAGATTGTCATACCAGCGAGGCTAAGACCCACTGCAATAAATATTGTAAAACCTGTATATATAGCCCATATAATCTTCAAGGTATTAGACAAACCAGGGACAGGTCGTTCCACCATAGCGGTCTTGTGACTCTCGGCGCCAAAGAGCATATGTGCACTCCCACCTCTATAGGTCACAGCTAAGAAAAAGGTAAGAATACCTAAACCGCCAATCCACTGGGTCAGACTGCGCCAAAATAATATGCTTTTCGGCATTTGGTCAAGACCAGTGAACATAGTAATACCCGTTGTAGTAAAACCACTAACGGCTTCAAAAAAACCATTCAAATAGCTTGCATGAATAGCCCACACAAAAGGCAGAGCACCAATAGCTGAGAATCCAAGCCAGCCTAAAGCGCAAGCTAAGGCTGCCTGGAGTCGATCCGGCGTTCCCGGATGAAAAAGAAATCTACACACTATTCCGAACGAGAATGCAATGATACTCGGAAGCAGAAAGGCAACAACTGTAGTAAACCCACGCTGCAATTCACCACTTAGGATAACAATCGCTAAAGGAAATATCAAAAATACGCCTAAGACTATGAATAGTGAACCCAAAATACTAAATACTGTGTGAAACGTCTGAAAGCGATTACGCATCTGATTATTCTATTCAGCCGTCATATCATGTCAACATTCAGCGTTACAACTTCCGACACACCAATTCGCCATTACCTACAGGCACAACCAATGCATCTACACGTTCGTCATGCAGTACGCGCTCAACCATCGCTTTCAATACTTCTTCATGGCTGATTACATTGTCTGCCACCAATAATCCACCTGTTGTCATATTGGGGATTATTTTTTCATAACACTCAAGGTATATCTTTTTTTCTGCATCGAGGAAACAGAATGAAATATTCTTGTAGTTCTGAATATAATCCCGTCCATCTCCTCTTACAAGTTCAACGATATCCTCCACATTTGCTACACTGAATGTCTCTTCTGCCAAACGAACTTTTTCCTCAAGAATTTCAAAAGTTACAAGTTTGCGACCAAGCATCCTGCATGCTAATGCTAACCAAAGCGCAGAGTAACCAGCGCTTGTACCAATCTCTAAATATATCCCTTCTGGTGCAGTCGCTGCAAGTACAGCTAAAAATTTCCCAGTTTCAGGCGGTATCTGACGAAGTCTTAGTCGCGGTGATACTCCATTTCGTTTCTGCTGCTCATTGAGTTTCTCCAGATAGTGCATTCTCGCTTGAATTGTCTGTGGGATATCAAGGAACATTGATCATCCTCCTTTTATCATTCTTGATTAAAGAATTTCCTAAAGGCGCTTACTAAGCACATCTTTCTCGTACTGTAGTACTACGGATATCCAATCATCACCAACTGGGATGTTGTTAGTAAGGCAATAAAAATCCCACACCGCACCCAGGGGCATTGTTTTGATCTCCTCGAGAAGTGCAAGTCTCGCAAAATAATTATGCTTTTCTTCACTTCTGACAAGCATATCGGTGGGTTCAAGAAGAGCAGAAAGCAAAGCTTTCAGAGTTGCCCTTGCTCCCGTAACCCATGCACCGATGCGATTAATCGAAGCATCAAAGAAATCGAGAGCAATATGCACACGTTCTAGGGCATCATTACGTACAATCTCTTGAGCGATATCACGCATCTGATCATCAAAAATAGCAACATGATCACTATCCCAGCGTACACCGCGGCTTATATGTAAAAGCATTTCCTGAAAAAATTGCATTATTGATGAAATTTTGTCAGCAACTGATTCGGTTGGGTGAAAATGACCGAGATCCAAGCATAGCATCATATTATGCGTAAGTGCATAGCCCAAATAGAATTCATGTGAACCAACAACATATGATTCACTACCAATTCCGAAAAGTTTTGATTCCAATGAATCTTTTAACTCAAGGGGGTCATATGCTATTTCAAAAATCTCGTTAAGTGAATCTTTCAGAATAGCTCGATATCCCCCTCGATCAACACATGAATCCTTCATGCCATCAGGTATCCAGAGATTATGTATGCAAGGTCTATTCAACGCCTTCCCCATATATGCAGCAATCCTACGACAACACTTCACATGGTCAATCCAGAACTTCCTTATCTCTGAATCTTTGCTACTAAGTGTAAATCCAGCATCTGCCTTTGGATGAGAAAATAGCGTCGCATTAAAATCAAGTCCTAATCCCCTGGTTTTCGCCCAATCAATCCAAGCGTTGAAGTAACGAGGTTCAATTGTATTACGTTCAACACCCTTTGTACCAAACTCACCGTATATAGCATGAAGGTTTACCCTATGTGTTCCTGGTATCAATGAAAACGCTTTTTCCAAATCCATACGCAATTCATCTGCATTACGAGCTCTTCCTGGATAGTGTCCAGTAGTCTGAATTCCACCCCCTGTGAGAGCAGCATCGGATCTCTCAAAACCTCTTACGTCATCACCCTGCCAGCAGTGGAGAGAAATACTTTTTTCCTGAATTTTCTTTAGAACAGCATCTGTTTTAATTCCGAGATGGGCATATCGATCGCGGGCGATTTCATATGCTTTTTCGATATGTGAACTCATTTTAATCCTCCTCTCTTTGTTTTACTTCCGAGAAATGTTTATATGCGGCATCCCAATCCTTTGTCCTCTCAGGTCGGTAGACGCTTAAACTGAAAGAACTTCTAACCACATCTCGCAACTCGCTAAGCGATGAAATTTTACCTAGCGCCATAGTCTGCATCATGATATTACCAACAGCCGTTGCCTCGACAGGCCCTGCGTACACAGGCAACCCCGTAGCATTAGCAGTGAACTGACACAAAAGACAATTCTGTGAACCTCCGCCAATAATGTGTATATGTTCGATTTTTCTATCGCATATTTCACAAAGTTCGATTAAGGTATCACGATAAGACAAAGCAAGACTCTCGAATATGCAACGGACAAATTGCCCGATGTCTCTGGGTACATTCTGTCCAGTCTTCTTACAATAGTCTTCAATTGCCAAAGGCATGTGATCTGGCCTAAGAAAATCAACACTATTGGGGTCTATTATCGTATAAAACGATGGCGCATGCGCGGCCATTTCAATCAGTTGTTCATATGAATATTTCTTATCTTTTGACCATATCTTCCTACACTCCTGCATAATCCATAAACCCATAATGTTCTTGAGTATGCGAAATGTCTTACACACACCTCCCTCATTGGTGAAGTTATAGTAATATGTCTTTTCATTGATAATTGGTTCGTCTGATTCGATACCCATAAGTGACCAGGTACCAGAACTAATATACGCAAAATCGTCTCCAGAAGCTGGGACAGCAGCTACGGCTGAACCTGTATCGTGTGTTGCTACAGCGATAACAGGGATTTTTTTTATGTCTGTTTGACTAACCACGTAGTCGGTAAGCTCGCCAAGCACTGTTCCTGGCTGTACTATCTCCTGCATTATATCCATTGAAATATCTAACTTGCTAAATATTTCCCTATCCCAACCGCAACTTCTGGGGTTATAAAGTTGTGAAGTTGTTGCGAATGTGAATTCTGATTTCTTAATGCCAGTAAGAAAATAATTAAAAATATCAGGTATAAAAAGAAGATCTTTTGTGGTTTTAAGTTGTGGGTTTTTGGTTGCTACTAAAGAGTAAAGTTGGTACAAAGTATTGATTTGCATAAATTGCACACCTGTGCGCTCGTATATTTCCTTCTTACAGATAATTTTAAAAAATCTATCCATCATACCGTGCGTCCGTTTGTCTCGGTATGCAAATGGCATCCCGATTAAATCACCGTTTTTATCCAATAATCCAAAATCAACTCCCCATGTGTCTACTCCAATACTCATTGGTGAATCTGAGTACTGAATGGCGCAAATCTGTAGCGACTTAAGCATTTCCGTGTAGAGTCTATGAACATCCCAATAGAGATTTCCTTCAATATCAACAATACTATTGGGAAAACGATGTAGCTCAGTAATCTCGAGGTATTTGTTGCTAAACAAAGTACCAACAATAGCACGAGCGCTTTCTGCTCCGAGATCAAAAGCAATGAATTTTTCTGTCATGCTACTTCTTGTTCAGACCAAATTGCTCCACGAGTTCTTTCAATTGTGCGGCACTAAGTCCCTGAGCTTCATACCCAGCACTTTTACAAATGAAGAAAATCTCTGCAGCCTTATTTGCGGTATCGATAAGATCAAATGCCTCAAAAACATCCTTACCAATAGCAACACATCCATGTTTTTCCCAAATTATGAGCCGATGGGTTTTGAGCGCTGCAATTGTTGCTTCTGCAAGATCATCAGAACCCGGAGAATGATATCTAGCAAAACCGATACCTTCAGGTAAAGTGACTTTCACCTCAGGATGCATTGACCAGAGAACTCTATTGTACACCTCCTCCTGACAATAAGCCTCAATCTGCGTAAGGGCGATTAAATGGTTCGGATGAGTATGTATAACAGCTTTTTGCAAGAATTTATTCCTCAGCAAAAATCCATGAATTTTCAAATGCGAATTGAATTCTGATGTCGATTGACTGTTTACTTCACCACCCCATAATATGTAGTAGCCACTAAGGTCTTTTGCTATATACACAATAAGTATAACTCTTTCAGGATATCTTTTAAGTTCTCGCAGGCGTGCACCAGTTGCGGTCACAAAAAAATAGCGTCCAGATAATTCAGGATCGGTGATTTTTACATATCTTTTTGGAAATTTTGATAGATTTTTGGTTTGTGATCTGTAAAACTCGGTGATATTCACAGATATATTCCCTGCATTTCTTTCTGCCCAACCTCGATCCCATAAGTACTTTGTGACCTCTGCTATATTATCAATTTCTGTTCTCAATTGCTTATTAAATGTTATGTTCATCATCCTCTTATACTTCATTATATATTATTCACACTATCACTTATACTGCGGGATTTCTGGTTTGAAATATATATCTTCGAAATCCAAGTTTCCTGCTTTATCTATTCTAACAAGAATTGATTGATACGGTTCAAAAACAAGTTTAAATTCAATTTTTTTTCCAGAGAAATTCACTGCCATCGTCAGCTCTCTTGTTTCTGTACAATAAGAGTACCCATATCTCATAGGATAGGTAATCTCTTTTGTTTTAGGGTGTGCAAAAAATATAAAGGCATCATCACCGTCAACTCGGCACCAAAATTCTGGAATGTCACCACCTTCAACAAGAAGTAGGCGAGCAATCTGTTTTTGCAAGGTTGTCTTCACATTTTTTATATTAAACAACCTCCTGAGATCTTTTTCATATGATTCATTCTTGATGAATCCGGGCTGAACTGGCTTTCTTTTCATGAATATTGGAAGCCCCTGTTGAGCCAATCTTAAAATATGGGATAGGGCTTCTCTGTCGAGCCATTCAACATCTACATATAGAGATGTGAAATTGGCATCGCCGTAGTGTAATTGTCCATCGTGATACTCTGCCCGCTCTAAGAAATAATCAGATATCCAAACAGGACGATATCCATATACTTCATGCGCAAACTTTTGATACTGCAATTCCCAAAAGTATTTAGCGCTGGGACGTTGTTTTTCTTTGGGAAGCTCATTCCTCATCCAGTTATCCTCAAGCGGCAAGTACACAGCAAGATCACAATATGTTATCCCACGACGCATAAATTCGCTTACATGTTCAATATAATTATTAAATGCAACAAATTCGCTGGCACGAGGACTGTCAGGTCCCACGTGTACAGAAGCATAAAACTGATTATGCACACCTTGTGGATTGTATGGCATACCGTGCCAAATAATGAAATTAATACCATTGGCAAACAATCCGTCTACTAGAAGTTTCATGTCCGCAACTTGCTCTTGTTTCTGATATGGACCTGGTCCTGGCCAAGGTTTCCATCCATATAGACAGGTGAAAGATTCTGCAGACACAATCCTTTTTCCTGATAAAGCTGCAGCCGATGCTGCGAATTGTGAAAAATGCGGATCAAATAGACTCGCTTCACTCTCAGGAATATCGACAGCACTGTATGCAGCAAGCAGATCAGTAGGTGCGCCGTGACATTGAACCCTGGAAAATCCTCCAAGGTCATGACATATATTGGTAAAAGGAATGTAAAATTCTTTCAAGACATATTCAGCTAGTAGTCTGCGATAATCGTATCGGATATCAGGGTATTTGTCTATATTAGGCATATAAACATTAATATCATAATTGTACTTCCCTGAAAACTTTTTGTCAAACCCCTCTGTCCAAAGCATGTCAGTGCATACCTCCCAAGAATCACAGAAGAGCGCAGAAGGGCCGATTTGCAGGGCAAGTTTCACTGCTGCACCCATCTTCTGAGCATAGTGCTCAAGTGCCTTATGGTCGAGATGGTTGATTATATAGCCTGCGGACGAGACGTGGGGTTCTTCCCATGATTTCCATAAACGTTGTGTGGAAAGTCCTCTAAATGTCTTTGATGCATCGCATTCACGCACAAAAGAGCCTCCGAAGGGCCATAGCGTGCTAAATGTAAAATCACAACCAAGGCCGATCTTCAAAGCATACCTTTTTGTATATGTCACCAACTTAGACCACTCTTCGGAAAGCCATCGAGGACCAGATCCAGAATCTCGCAGTGCGTACACCCAAGCGATCTCAACACCACCGAAATTGTGCTGCTTGAGCCAATCAAGCTGATATCGGATATCCTCTTCTCGGATTTTGCCTGAAAACCACCACCACCGTGTATAAGGTTTCGAAGAGGCATAAATACCCATCGTAAAATTATGATTGTTGTTCGAAAAGAACTCTAAATTTCTTTGGTATCTCAACAACCTTCTTGTTTTGATAATCGAAGAATACCACACCTGTTTTGGCCCGCGCCACTTCCTTATATGTGTCCTTATTGGCGCATCTAAACAGAAAATCACAGCCAGTTCTGCTAAAATCACTGACAGTAACATCAATAACAAGTACATCGCCATGGAATCCTTCCGATTTATAAACAACAACAGCATCTGTCATAATTATTCCAACCCCGTCGATATCTGCTTCTGAGAATCCATATTTTTTCAGAAATCTTACGCGAGCTTCGTGAATTAATGAAAGTATTGCATCATTCCCTAAATGACCTCCGTAATTGATGTCACCAATGCGAATTTGCACTTCAGTTGAGAACTCAAAATTGTCTGGCAATTGAAGTTTGACCCGAGCCATCATTACCTCCCTTCAGTTATTTTGCTACTCATTTATAAAATATCTTAATTCATTTATAATTTCCAATATTTTTTCCAAATTTTGTTTGTCCACTCATATCATATGATAAAACATTGTATCCAGCAAAATTATGATGTCAATTGAGAAACATAATATAAATGAATAACCGCATTAACGGCGCAGTGGAGTGGAAATCCAAATGTGCGCGATCGCTGACACTTGACCAGGGTATGCTTGCATTACGTGCAAATATGGATATAATTTCATCGATGTCATATAGCAAAGTTGATAAGAAGATGGTCAATCGTTTAGCAAAAATTGTTGGTGAAAAAAATGTGATTACAGATAAAGAAGCGTTGGAAGATTATTCTCACGACGAAACGCCCCTCTATAGATCGATGCCTGACGTGGTCGTGAAGCCAATCTCCACAACAGAAATTTCCGAAATAATGAAACTGGCTTACGAGAATACGATTCCCGTGACCCCACGGAGTGGTGGTACAAGTCTTTCAGCTGGTGCTGTACCTGTTTATGGTGGCATAGTCCTTTCTGTGGAACGAATGTCCAAAATCAAAGAGATCGATAATAAAAATCTCATCGTGGTTGTTGAGCCGGGTATCATCACTGAAAAACTCGGTTTGGAAATAGCAAAACATAATCTATTTTTCCCACCTGATCCGGTCAGTCTTGATTCATGCATGATCGGTGGCAATATTGCTGAAAACGCAGGTGGCCCACGCGCGATGAGGTATGGTGTTACAAAAAACTATGTACTTGGATTAGAAGTGGTACTCCCTGATGGAACCATACAAAAATATGGTGGCAAACTGTTGAAGAATGTCACTGGGTATGATCTTATAGATTTACTGGTGGGTTCAGAAGGTACTTTAGCTGTCGTATCAGAAGCGACATTGAAGGTTTTGCCTCGTCCACACATTGTCATTAATCTACTTATACCATTCAGGGCTGTCGAAAATGCAGTAAGTTTCGCAATTGAGTTGCTACGACAGGGTCTGGAGGTTGCCGCAATCGAATTTATGGAAGGTGAGGTTTATAGAATGGTTGCGCCGTATCTTAAACGCACGCTACCCTTTTCTGAGGCAAATTCACACTTAATAGTAGAACTTGATGGTGATAACAAAAATCAGCTGCATCAACATTATGAAAGAATAGGAGATATTGCCCTAAAATATGGCGCATTAGACGTCTTTGTTGGTGAAAGCGTAAAAGATAAAGAAAAAATTTGGGAACCGAGGAAAAATGCGAGCGATGCCTTGAAAGATTTCGCAAAACTTATCGCGCGTGAGGACCTTGTTGTCCCCAAAGATAAAATTCCAACACTCATTACCACAGTGAAAAATTGTGTTAAGAAATATAATGCACAACTTTATGCATTCGGCCACCTCGGGGATGGTAATATCCATGCAGACGTTGGAATTGAAAAAGGGAAAAACATACCGCAGGTTGAAGTCGATAAAATGCGAAGAGAAATCTATGAAATCACTCTGTCCCTGGGTGGTACGATTACCGCGGAACACGGTATAGGGCTATCGAAAATAGCATATCTAGAAATGGCTCTGGATAAAAAACAGATTGCGATTATGAAGAGTATCAAGAGAATATTTGATACGAAAAACATCCTCAATCCCGGTAAGATATTCATAGATACGTAAGAAGAAGAATACATAATGATGTTAGACACAACAATGTTCTCTTTCCTGAAGGAAATGTAGAATGAATTTAATAAAACTCGACAAGCTGCCAGGCCAAGATTCTATGTTGATTTTTCATGTATTGGCACGAATCGGCTATCAAGGCCTCATTATTGTTTCACCGAAAGAGCGCTTAGCTAGTGTTGGTTATTTCCAAGATGTTCAGAAAGAAATCGATTTGGATTATTGTAAAAATGCTGGAATATCTGTAATGCGTAGAGAGGTCGGCGGTGGCGCAACTTATCTGGATGGCAATCAAATATTCTACCAATTAATATGGAATAGCAAAAACCCGAAATTTCCGCGAAACATTAAGAGAATATTTGAACTACTTTCCCAACCACCCTGCGAAACATACAGGAAATTTGGCATCAATACTTCTTTTCGTAGGGAAAATGATATTGTAACTGATAAAGGAAAAAAGATTGCCGGTGAAGGAGGGGGTGATATCAACGATTCAATGGTCTTTGTAGGTGGCATACTGCTTGACTTTGACTATAAAACAATGAGCAAAGTACTTAAGGTACCTAATGAAAAATTCCGTAACAAAATATATAAAAGTATGGAAGAAAACTTGACTACTATGAAACGCGAACTCGGCGAGATACCACCGCGTGAGGAAATTAAACGCGTCTTAATCGAAAGTTTCGAAAAAATAACGGGAAAACTCGAACCCGTGCACATCGACACACAAACTATGGCTAAAATGAAAGCGTTGGAAAAAGTATTTATGTCAGACAAATTTTTGTTCAAAAAAACCCCCCGCATCCCCGAAGGTGTTAAAATAAAAGAAGGTATTGACATTCTATACGGACTTTACAAAGCAGATGGTGGTCTCATCAGGACGGCCGAAGAGATTGAAAATAAGCAGATTATCAAGGACATTGTTGTCTCAGGCGACTTCAACTTGTTTCCTAAAAATGGGCTGAAAAAGCTCGAGGCAACACTGATAAATAAGAGATTCGACCGTAATATCATACAGAAAGAAATTGAAAAAGTATATAAAAATAGCAAAATCGAATCGCCCGGTGTTAAACCCAAGGATTTCACAAGGACAATAACTGAAGCAAAATAGTGTGGCTCAAGTCGTTGTTTGAATCAGGAGAAGAAACGCAGCAAAACCCTATATATAAATAATGTCTGCAGATGTACTAAAATTCTTGACATATATAGCAAAACGGGTATAATAGGTAGTTAAGTTCCAATAACAAAAGGAGACAATAATGGCAAAAGTGGCATTTGTATGTAATGGCTCAGAAAACAAAAATATCATACCTCCGCTTGTCTTAGGTTCTTCAGCTGCAGCGTCTGGTGATACAGTATACATATTCTTTACCCCAGGTGCTTCAGATCTGCTAAAACCAGGTGTGATAGAAAAAATAAAAGCAAAGGGTTACCCAGATGCTATTGAACTCTGGAACGGCATCAAAGATCTTGGAGGCAAATTCTATCTATGTGAATTAGCCCTTGATGTGAAAGATTTAAAAAAGGAAGATTTGCGAGATGATATTGAACTTGTAGGTGCGACAACATTCATGGTCGAGATTCAGGATGCCCAGACCACATTCTCGTTTTGAACAATTTTGTAAAAAATAAGAAAGGAGTCAAAAATGGCAGTTCATACACTTGATGTATTAGGACTTAAATGCCCTCAGCCCGTACTAAAAATTGCGGTTGAGGCACCAAAGATACAAGCAGGCGATATACTGGAGGTACTCGCTGATTGTCCTTCATTCCCCAGGGATGTTGAGGCCTGGTGTAAGAAATCCGGGAAAACTCTCCTTTTCTGCCGTGATGAAGGTGGCAAGTTTAACGCCCAGATCCAATTTTAGGCATCAATGCAAAATACTCAACCGACCATCATTGGATTCCTCTGTAATTGGTGTTCCTATGCCGCTGCAGATCTTGCAGGAAGCAATAAACTAGAGGTTCCCGCAAACCTAAAGACAATCCGTGTCATGTGTTCAAGTCGGGTCGATCCGATATTTATTCTTGGCGCATATTTAAGAGGTGCTGATGGTGTCATTATTGCCGGATGCCATCCTGGTGATTGTCATTATCAGACTGGTAATTACTATGCAAGACGCCGATTTGCATTAGTTCATAAAATTCTAGAAACCTTTGAACTCGACCCACATAGGTTCAGACTTTCCTGGATATCTGCCTCAGAAGGTCAAAGATTTTCACGGGTAACTAAAGAATTTGCTGAAAAAATCAAAGAAATTGGTCCAAATCAACTGAAGCATAAACCATTTGTTGAATAATGTCCAAAAATAAAGATATTTTAGTTATCGGTGCGGGGCTTGCTGGAATTGAGGTAAGTCTATTATTGGCAAATGCCGGAAGAAAAGTTTATTTAGTAGAACGAGAATCTTACTTTGGTGGTAATGCAATAAAATCTGAAGAAATCACTCCAAATATGGAATGTGCAACATGTATGCTTGCCCCCAAGCAGGCCGATCTCCTCGAAAACAAGAACATTGAGCTAATGACACTCAGCGAAGTAAAAGGTATTAGCGGCGATGTTGGTGATTTTAAAATCGAAGTAAGTAAGTGTGCAAGGTACGTTAGTTCAACTAACTGCATTGGGTGTGGTGCATGCTTTGAACCGTGTCCAGTAAGTGTTGATAACGAATTTGAAGAAAAGCTATCAAAGCGTAAGGCAATATATATTGCGTGTGCCGGTGCACTACCTAATGTCCCAGTAATAGACATGGACCACTGTCTCCGTGCAAAAGGTGAAGATTGTAATATATGTAAAGAAGCATGCATGTTCGATGCAATCGTGTATGATGACAAGAATGAAACGATAGAAATCAATGTCGGTGCGATTGTCGTGGCAACTGGTTACACATTAGCTGACACAAGTCACTTGGATAAATACGGTTATGGAAAATTCAAAAATGTCTTTAATGCCTTTGAATTCGAACGTCTGAGGGCGTCAAATGGTCCAACATCGGGCGTGATACAGACTCGAGATCATAAACAGCCTAAATCAATTGGCTTAATCCACTGTGTAGGCCGAGATGAAAGCGGCTATTGTTCTCAAGTTTGTTGCATGTATCTCACAAAATTTGCCCATTACATATTTGACAGGTTGCCAGAGGCTAAAGCATACCAATTCTTTAGGGAGTTTTCAATCCCAGGTAAGGGCAATCAGAAATTTTCTAATGAGGTTAGAGAAAAAGGGGTTGAATTAATCAGAACAAAAAACCTCAAGATTTCTGAGAATAGCGATGGCCAGGGGTTGAAAATTGAATATGAAAATGAATCGGTAAATGAATCTATTGATGTTGATATGGTCGTACTTGCCCCATACATTAAACCACACCCGAGTACCACTAAATTGGCAAAACTACTGGGTCTCGAATTAGACGATTTTGGATTCATAAAGACTGGAGCATTCGATTCAGTTTCGGCAATGCGTCCTGGAGTATTTGTCATCGGTTGTGCTGAAGGACCAAAATTTATGAAAAATGTGATTATCCAGGCGCAAGTAGCTGCGGCTAATACCCTACGTTTAACCGAGGATTAAAGTGGCAAAAATAGGTTTATATCTCTGTGAATGTGGACCAAATATTGCTCAGGCTATTGATTTGGATGAAATCACTGAAGCGATAAAGAAAGATAATAAAGTGGCAGGTATTGAAAGACATAAATTACTCTGCTCAGATGATGGCAAGAAATTCCTTGCCGAAAGTATAAAAAGGAACGCATTCGAACGTGTGGTGATCGCTGCTTGCTCTCCCAAGCAACACGAAGGCACATTTATGGAAGTAATGTTAGAAGCCGGGCTAAACGCCTACATGTTTCAACTGGTAAATATTCGCGAACAGTGTGCCTGGGTAACACCTGATAAAAATGCAGCAACACTGAAAGCATTAACTGTTATTCGTGCTGCAATAAATAGGGTTAAGCATCATGCTGCCTTGGAGAAGAAAGAGATCGAGTGTAACCCTAATGTCATTGTGATTGGCAATGGTATTGCTGCGATTGAGGCTGCCTTAAAGACAGCACATAACGATCGCAAAGTTTTTCTAATAGTAGAAGGAAAAAGAATTGGTGATACATACAAAAACCGCCGACTGCTTTTGTCATCAATGCAATCAGCTGAAGAATTTCTAAGATCCAAGGTCGATGAGTTAAAAAGCAACAAGCAGATAGAAGTTTTCGAAAATAGCAAAATTAATGAAATTCTCGGCTTTTTTGGCAATTTCATTGCAAATATAGATACCGAGAAAAATAAGAACGTTGAATTGGCAGCCGGTTCGGTAATTTTTGCCCTCGAAGCAGAATCATTTGTACCCAAAGCTCTAACTAATTTAGGTTATGGAAAATTTGACAAGGTATATACAGCTGCAGAATTTGAGACAATAGATGTTGATGAAACAGAACCAAAATCTGTTGCCATAATACACTGTGTCGGTAGAAAGAAATTAGGTTATTGCTCAAAATTCTGCTGTATGAATTCCATGAAAATTGCCCGATATATAAAAGAAAGGTCACATGAATCAAAAGTAGTTCAATTCTACAGAAATCTGTGTTTACCCGATAAGCAATATGATAAATTCTACAAAGATACGAAGGAAAAGGGCGTCGAATTTGTTAGATTTCAAGATATCGAAGTTGCAGGTGAAGAAAGCCGATTGGCGATCAAATACAAAGAGGAAAATGGCAAGGAAAGTAAATTATTAGTTGATATAGTTATTCTTTCAACGGGATTAGTGCCTGCTTCGAAAACTGAAGAGTTCTCACAGATGTTCAACATCCCTTTAGATGAATATGGTTTTATGAAGGAAGAACATAATATACTAAATCCCGTTGCAACCATCACCGAAGGAGTTTTTATCATCGGTGGTGTACGCGGACCCGGGGATATCGATGACTCATTAGAACAAGCCGGTGCCGCCGCTGGGAAAATACTGTCATCGCTTGTCCCTGGTAGGCTTCAACCACTTGAAACAAAGATTTCTCGCGTTTCCGAAGTAATATGCATTGGTTGTGGCGTCTGCGTAAATGTCTGTGCATATGGTGCAGTAAAACTTGATGAATCAAAACATATTTCAGTGGTGAACGAGGTCCTCTGCAGAGGCTGTGGCAATTGCGCCTCTGCTTGTCCATCAGGGGCTGCACAGCATAGACATTTTACAACAAAGCAAATAAATCAAGAAATGATTGAAATACTGAAATGAAAGGTCATATAATTACTTCAACCGAAGGTTTGAATAAAGCAGTTAAGAGAATTTTAATGTCCTTTATTGAACAAGGAGTTTTCGATGCGATACTTGTTCCAACCAGAGCACCTTCTGGCGAATCTTTTGTTTATCTATTGATAAAAGATAAAAAATTCATTGAATCATGTAGTCCGTTACCTCCCATCATGCCAATTCAAGGGGCACGTGCATTAAAAGATCTCACACGCTTAGGAAAAACCGATTTGAGGGTATTATGCGTGATGCGTGCCTGTGAAATCAGAGCATCTATAGAATTATCTAAACTTAAACAAATTAATTTAGAAAACATATCATTTATCAGTATAGATTGCCCAGGTGCATTTGTGACGAGAGACTACATTAACAATTCTGCAGAATTAGATAAATCATATGGGGAAATATTGAATGTCTGGAAAGCTGATAATCTTCGACCAAGCTGTAATACATGTGTTTCTTTCAGCTGCAAAGATTTACCGATTGATTTACATATCGGGAAGATCGGTATGAAAGAAAATGAAATTATTGTTGTGCCACTGAGTAAAAAGGGAGAAGAATTTCTAAGTAGTATTCAAATCGAATGTGCGCAAGACATTTCCGAATGGCAAACAGCGATAGAGGATATGCAACAAAGAAAAACCGAAAATAGAAATAAAGCTTTTTTAGAATTAAAAAATAAAGTTACAGGCATAGACAATCTCAATAATTTCTTTTCAAACTGCATAAATTGTCATAATTGCATGAGAGTTTGTCCAATATGCTATTGCCGTCAATGCTTTTTTGAATCGACTGATCAGGTGAGACTGGAGGCGGAAAACTATATAATACGAGCTGAGAACAAAGGTGGTATAAGATTTCCAACAGAAATGATACTTTTTCATCTCGGTCGGATGTCCCATATGGCACTATCTTGCGTAGGCTGCGGGGCATGTGAAGATGCGTGCCCGATGGATATACCAGTCGCTCAAGTGTTTAAATTTATGGCTAATGAACTCCAGCAAATGTTTGACTACGTACCCGGTGAGAAAATAGATGAACCAATACCTATCTTGACATACAAAGAGGATGAACTCCGCGAATACGAAGATGCACAAGGATCGAAATGAAGTCATTTAAAATACTGAAAGCACCTGATGAAGCGCTAAAAGAGATATTGCTTTCGCTTTTTGAACTTAATAAGATAAAAGGAGTTTTTGCTCTTTCGAGAATTAATTCAGATAATTATGGTTATGCGCTCATAACAGATAAAACACTTATTCGTGATATTGCACCCACTATCCCTTTAATGCCAGCAAATGCTGCTAAATCAATCTCAAGACTTACAATGGTCGAGTCACTCAAGTCACCAATTGCTGTTGTATTAAGACCATGCGAACTACGTGCGCTTTTTGAACTTGTTAAACTTGAGCAGGCAAGACTGGATAACATGATTTTTATAAGTTTCACTTGCGGTGGTGTTTTCCCAACAAGAATCATGAAGGATGGATTGCATGACAAATTAGAAAAATACTGGGAAAATATAAAAACAGGTGAGAACTTAGAAGATTTACGGGAATCCTGTAGGATTTGTGAACATTTTGTACCAGACAATGCAGATATAATCCTTAACCTTGTCGGCGAAAATAATATCTCTCACGAAACAACCGTATTACTGAAAAGTGAAAAAGGAGAAAAATTATTGACCGACAAGATTAATAAATTCGTGGAAATAGATTTAGAATCAGAAAAGCTGCGTAGTTGCATAAATAAAAGAACCGAAGTGAAAAGCAAAATCTATGGCGCTTTTGAAACTGAAAAATTTGGAGTAGATGGTTTAACAAGATTCTTTGGTCGATGTATTAATTGCCATGCCTGTAGCAAAGCATGTCCTGTATGTTACTGCAAACTCTGTTTTTTTGAATCAGCCGAGAATGAATATAATCCATCAACACTAGAAACTATGCTTAATAACCGGGGCGCCTTAAGACTGCCTGTCGACACTATATTTTACCATCTCGGCAGACTTATCCACGTTGGCATTACATGCGTAGGATGTGGAATGTGCTCGGATGCGTGCCCAACAGATATTCCCGTTTCGAGAATTTTTTCAAAGGCTGGGGAACGTGTTCAGCAGCTGTTTGAATATGTCCCAGGTAGGAATATTGATGAAAAAATACCAATCGCAACATTTCAAGATACAGAACTCACTGAAGTAGAACACTGAAATGGCAGACAACTCAACACCACGTATTATCGGTTTTCTTTGTAAATGGTGTTCTTATGCAGGTGCTGATTTAGCAGGTGTAAGCAGGTTAAAGATGCCTGCATCCATGATTCCAATCAGATTCATGTGCTCGAGCCGCGTTGACCCACTATTTGTCTTGAAAGTGTTCTTAGGTGGCGCAGATGGTGTATTAATTGCTGGGTGTCATCCTGGTGACTGCCATTATCAGACCGGCAATTATTATACAAGACGTAGATTTGCATTAACCCAGAAGATTTTTGAAGAGTTGGGTTTAGAAACGAACCGAATAAGGCTATCTTGGATATCAGCCTCTGAGGGACAGAGATTCGTCAATGTCATTACCGAATTTACAGAAAATCTCAAAAAAATAGGTACAAACCCGGTTAAAGAAGAAATCTTTCTTTGAAATAAATAAAAATCTGAAAAATAATACGCAAAAATTTTCACCTGTGATTGATCTGGAATAATACAGAAACCCCTGACTATTGACATTGTTCATTTTTCCAATATAATATATCAAAATTTGAATGATGAACAAGGGGCTAGTTTAATGCCATTCAAGTTAGCAGGGGGGGCAGAGCGAATTACCCACATATGTGTTGTTATAATTGAGCATATTTAGAGCAGCTTGATGAGGTAAGAAGAACAATATGATAAATTTAAAAGATGCTGACCCGCATTTTGTATGGGAAATTATCAAGCAGGAGGGTGATAAACATCTACTTAAATGTTTTGGCTGTAGCGACTGTGCTGCGAGTTGCCCAGTAAGATATTTTGACGAACGCTATAATCCACGTAAGATCATACGTCTTACCCTACTGGGGATGAAACAAGCAGTATTATCTTCACCTTTTCTGTGGTTTTGTGCTCACTGTCACGCCTGTACTGAACGCTGTCCCCAAGGCATTCCAGTCGCCGAACTGATCAACTCAATCAAAAACTATGCAGTAAAGAATGGTTACTGCCCAGAAGGTTATAAACTGCAGCTAGATCTACTGAAAAAGCTTGGTAGGCTCTATGAGGTTGAAGATTTTGACCTGAAAAAGCGACAAAAAATTGGATTACCGGCGATCGACAAGACTATTCCTGAGGTCGAAAGAATCCTCAGGTATACTGGAATAGAAAAAGTAATCAAAAAATGAAGAAGTATGCATTATTTTTAGGTTGTACAGTGCCTGTTAGGGCGCAACACTACGAACTCAGTGCCCGTAATGTTGCTGAGAAACTGGAAATCGATTTTGAAGATATGAAAGGTGCATCGTGTTGCGGTTTTCCCATAAAGGCAGTCGATGCTGAAACCGCACTCCTTATGGCAGCACGCAATATTTCAATTGCCAGTGCGATGAAATTGAATGTAGTAACACTGTGCAACTCATGTACCGCAATGTTATCTGATGCTCAATTAGAACTTAAAAAAAATAATTTTTACAGGAAATTTAAGGAACTTGGATTCTCATATCCTAATGAAATAACAATCAAACATTTTGTGAGAATGCTCTATGAAGATATTGGCATCGAAAAAATAAAATCGTATGTAAAAAAACCATTAAATATGTTGAATGTTATTGCACATTATGGTTGCCATTATATGCGACCGTCATACCTATACGGCTTTGACAACACCGAGGTTCCTCAAACACTTGATGAGCTCTTGAGTGCAACTGGGGCAAAGACACTTGATTATGTCGACAAAAAAATGTGCTGTGGAGGTTCAGTACTGGGTATAGATGAGGAATTGGCAATCACCATGGCAAATCATAAGCTGAATATTGCAAAAAATAAAAATGCTGACGCCCTGATTTCAATATGCCCGTTCTGTACAATCATGTATGAAGATAACCAACGTAAAGCTGAAGCAAAATACAAAATCCAGTACGATCTCCCCGTGTTATACTATCCTCAGTTGTTGGGCTTGAGCTTTGGTTTGGACAAAAATTCAGTGGGAATGAGATTTAATAGGGTGCGACCAAACAGACTACTCGAAAAAATTGGAGATCAGTGATGAAAGTAGTGGTATGCACATGTAATGGCAAGATAAAATTGCCCTCATTAAACCTCGGGCAAGACATTAGAATTGAGCAATGGGATGATTTGTGCCGGATGAAAACCCAACTGAAGATCGAACCACATGAGAAAGTTGTCATTGCCGGATGCAGCCCAAATCTTATGGAAGGTCTATTTCCAAATATCAACGCTGAATTCGTGAATCTCTACGAACAAGTGGTCATGATGAATCATTCTATGGATAAAGCAAAGGATCTAATCGTAGCTGCAATTGAGAAAATGAAAGCGATCACCTCCATCGAGCCGAAAATATACGAAATAGAGCACAAAAAAGCATTAGTCATCGGTGGCGGCATAGCCGGTATTGAAGTAGCTTCACAGCTTGCCAGCAATCACATAAAGGCGGATTTAGTTGAAATATCACCGTTTCTGGGCGGCACAGTGGCAAATCTTGACCGCCTCTATCCAGAAGGCACACCATATAGCCACACATTAATGCCTCAGATTGGTAAGATGCTCAGAGCCGGGAATATCACATACTATTTCAATACTGAAGTAAAGGCGGTGAAAGGAAAAATCGGTAATTATCGGGTTAATTTAGAAACATGTTCACGCGGTGTAATTGAATGTACCAACTGTAGGAAATGTGTTGATGTTTGTCCGGTTGAGGTAAATGAAAAAGGCAAGAAGCGCAAGGCAATTTATTTTATACCCACTTATCCAAACAAGTATGCAATTGATTGGAATACCTGCACAAAATGTGGTGAGTGTGTAAAAGTATGTGAAGGAAAAATAGAGCTCGAAGAGAAGAAAACTGAAAAAGAAATAGAAAGCGGAGCCATAGTTGTTGCCACGGGCCTAAACTGGTATGATGTCAGCAAGGTCGAGGAATATGGTTATGGACGCCTTGATGGTGTTATGACCACACTTGAATTTGAACGTGCTATAGCATCTGGTCAGCTTAAGCCAAAAACAGTCGTAATTATTTGCTGTGCGGGCTCGCGTGATTCCAAACATCTCCCCTATTGTTCAAAAATCTGCTGCTTCTTGGCTTTAAAAGAAGCTAAACTCGCCATCGATCGATACCCCAATACGCAGATTTATGTTGTTGCCATGGACATGCGCAGTTATGGAACATTTGAATATTTCTATAATACTCTAAGGGAACAAGGTGTATCTTTCATAAAAGGTAAGCCATCTGAAGTATTTAAACGCAATGAAAAGCTAGTCGTTAGGACTGAAGATCTATATACGAATGAATTACTCGAGATCGAAGCAGAAACAGTGGTATTAAGTTCGGGCTTCGTGGCTGACACAGCCACATTCGATAAGTTAAGGATTAATCTGAATGGTGATTTCCCAATACTCTTTGAGAATGCAGCGTTGGGTAATACTGAGCTGCCCCGCAGCATCTTCACAGCAGGTTCAGCAACCTTTCCGGCGGGTGTCAGAGATTCCCTCATAGACGCACGCAAAGCAGCATTTTCCGTTATCAATTTATTCAAAGAGAAAAAAATTGAGACAATGCATCCTAATGCACAGGTCAGCGAAGATCTCTGCAGCCTATGCAAAATGTGTATTGGCAGTTGTCCCTACAATGCAATTTCAATTGTTGATGATAAAATCAAAGTCGATGAGGAATTATGCATGGGTTGTGGTATCTGTTCGATAACCTGTCCAGCATATGCCAGCCAAATCGAGGGTTCTAACCCTCAAGGGTTAACTAATCAAATCCGTGCTCTCGTCAAAGAAGGTGATGTGTTAGCCTTATTATGCCGCTGGTCAGCATACAATGCCGCTGACCGAGCAGCCTATGATAGGTATTCTTATCCTGAAAACGTTAAAATAATTAGAGTTCCATGCAGCGGGGCAGTAGACCCATCTCATATAATGAGTGCATTGGATAATGGCGCTAAAGGCGTGCTTATTGGTGGTTGCTATCCCAATGCGTGCCACTATGCAAAAGGTAATTTCTGCGCCAAGGCCCGCGAACAGCTTTTGAAATCTAATCTCGCTCTATTAGGATTTGATAGAAATATAATCCGATTAGAATGGATCGGGAAAGATGAAGCAAATAAATTCGTCGAAATAGTCAAGGAGATGAACAAATGAGGTTGTCTATGAATTGTAGCATGTTATTCATCCAATTAAAGAAATCGTGCAATTAATTTATAGAAATTTATGTAATTTATGTGTCTGAAAGGAGAAGACAAATGGCGAAACCATTAGTCGCATTTTATTGGTGTGCCTCCTGTGGTGGTTGCGAAGAAGCTGTTGTTGATTTAGCGGAAGATATTTTGAAGGTTGTGGATGCGGTAGATATCAGGTTATGGCCGGTCGCATTTGATTTTAAGTACAAAGACATAGAAGCAATGCCGGATAAGTCAATTGCGGTGAGTTTTATTAACGGTGCCATCCGGACAGAAGAGCAAGAAAAAATAGCAAAGCTTCTGCGACAAAAATCGCAGCTTATTGTTGCCTTCGGTGCCTGTGCCCATTTAGGTGGTATCCCTGGTTTGGCCAATGTGGCAAACAAGAAAGAAATATTCGAAACAGCATACAGACTTACGCATTCAACAGCGAATCCAAAAGGCACATATCCAAAAACTGTTACTGATATCCCTCAGGGTAAGCTCACACTTCCGGAGTTTTTTGATACAGTAAAATCCTTAGACCAAACCGTTGAGGTGGACTATTATTTGCCTGGGTGTGCACCACCTCCTGATCTCATCATGAAAGGCATAACCGCAATATTGGAAGGGAAATTGCCACCAAGAGGATCAGTTATTGCAGAAGAAAAAGCATTGTGTGAAACTTGCAAAAGAAACAAGTCAAAACCTGATAAACTGGCAATAAAAGATATCAAGAGAATTTCCGAAGTAAAAGCAGATCCTGAGAAATGTTTCCTGGCAGAGGGTATCATCTGCCTTGGTCCAGCAACCAGAGGCGGATGTGGTGAGCGCTGTATTAACGCAAATATGCCCTGTCGAGGTTGCTTCGGTCCGACAAAAGAAGTGAAAGATATGGGCGCAAAATTCTTATCGAGTCTCGCTTCCATTATCGATATAGAGGATGAAAAAGAGATTGAAAAAATAGCTGAATCAGTCCTTGATCCGATCGGTCTTTTTTACATGTACAGTTTACCAACTTCAATATTAAGAAGAAAGCATGGGGTGTAGAATGGCTTACAAAGAGATTACAATTGATCCAATCACACGCTTAGAAGGTCATGGTAAGATTAGTATTTTCCTTGATGACAAAGGTGATGTGGCACATGCCTGTCTTCAGGTACCAGAATTACGCGGCTATGAAAGATTCGCAATTGGTCGTCTTGCTGAAGAAATGCCGCGTATTACCGAGACTATATGCGGTGTCTGCCCAACTGCTCACCATACCTGTTCGGGCAAAACTCTTGATGATCTGTATGGTGTAGAACCGCCACCTGCAGCATTAAAGATAAGACAATTTGTATACAACGCGTTCACATTCGAAGACCATAATCTACACTTTTACTTCCTTGGTGGTCCCGATTTTATTGTAGGACCAGATGCACCGGCACCTGAACGTAACATACTTGGCGTTATTGGCAAAGTGGGCGTTGACATTGGCAAGAAGGTCATTGATATACGAAAACGTACGCGAGATATAATTCAAACCATGGGCGGACGTGTCGTTCATCCAGTACATTGTCTACCAGGTGGAGTTTCTAAACCAATGACCAAAGAAATACAGCAAGAGTTCAAGAGGACCGCGGAAGACACGGTAGAATTTGCGAAATTTAGCCTTCAAGCCTTTGACGATATTGTCCTAAAGAATAAAACTTATGTTGATCTTATTGTCGGCGACATTTACAAACACTCTACGTATTATATGGGTCTGGTCGATGACAACAATAAGGTCAACTTCTATGATGGTTGGATCCGCGTTGTTGACCCTGAAGGTAAAGAGTATGCCAAGTTCAAAGTGGAAGATTATCTCGATCATATTGCAGAAGGTGTTGAATCGTGGACCTATATCAAATTCCCTTATTTGAAGAATATTGGTTGGAAAGGATTTGTAGACGGGAAAGACAGCGGCGTGTATCGTGTAGCTCCGTTAAGTCGGTTAAATGCCTCTGATGGTATGGCAACACCATTAGCACAAGAATATTATGAAAAATTCTACGAAGTATTGGGTGGTAAACCGGCTCACAACACTCTGGCAATGCACTGGGCGCGTCTGATAGAAGCGATGCAGGCTGCAGAATCGATGGTACAGCTCATTAACGATCCTGAAATTCTTGACCCAAATGTGCGAAATATGGATTTTCAAGTACCGAAAGAAGGAAAAGGTGTGATTGAAGCACCACGGGGAACCTTATTTCATCATTATGAGACTGATGAAAAGGGTAGACTAACGAAAGCAAATCTGATCGTTGCAACAGTCAACAACTCAGCTGCAATTAATATGTCAATTGCAAAAGCCGCCAAAGGATTAATAAAGAACGGTCAAGTCAATGATGGACTGCTCAATATGGTCGAGATGGCATTCCGTGCCTATGACCCGTGTCTGGCATGTGCAACGCATACGATCAACGGTCATGTTCCCCTTCAGATTGACATCCTTGATGCTAACAGGAAGACTATTAAGGTTCTAAAAACTGTATAAAAATGTAAATCAACTAAGAATCAGTGTGGGAGAGGTTTGGAAATCTCTCCCACCTTTCTATTGATATTCCAATTCCTTGACTTATAGGCGGTTTTGCTATATTATAATAAATATGCAAAAAATTCTCGTCTTTGGTATTGGCAATCCTTATCGTTGTGATGATTCAGTGGGTCTAAAAATTGCTGATTCACTAAAAGAAAAAATCAATGATCCGCATATTACTATTAAATCAGGAAGCATTGATGGTTTAGCAGTACTCGATGAAATGCTAGGTTATGATAAGGTATTCTTCATTGATTCAATAGAAACGAAAAAGGGGAAACCAGGCGATATATACAAAATAGAGCTTGATCCATGTAGCAAAACTCTATCGGTATCTGCTTCTCACAATATTGATTTTGCTACAGCAATTAGAATGGGTCAGCGATTTGGTTATCAAATGCCCAAAATAATAAGTGTATATGCGGTCGAAATAGAAAATAATACTTCGTTCAATGAGGAGTGTACAAAGAAGGTCAAGGCAAGCATCCCTAAGGTTGTGAAACGAATAATGGACGAGATAAATGAATAATGTAATGGCGGTACAGGCCAATATAGAACTAACAACAGTTGCCGATTCAAAATGCATAATTATTCGCCCCTCTGTTCAGCGGTTTCTGCTAAATATCTGTAGCATCGGTGGTAGATTACCGTAATGATTCGCGCAATAATCGAAACCTCACTGGTCGATTGGGATGGCAAAATCACTACCGTTGTGTTTTATGATAAATGTAATTTTATCTGCCCCTTCTGCCAGAATTGGGAATTAATACTACATCCTAAAAGATTCCCGGTCATCGCGTGGCCAGAGATAAAGAAAAAATTGCAGAAGAAAGAAAACTGGGTAGATGGTTTAGTCCTTACCGGTGGTGAACCGCTTGTCTACAAAAAAGAAGTATTCGAGCTATGTAAGAATGTAAAAAAATTGGGACTAGATATTAAACTTGACACCAATGGCGCATATCCAAAAATACTGCAAAAATTAATTGATGAAGAACTCATAGATTACGTGGCAATGGACGTCAAGGCATCATTAGATAAACGTTATTACATTGCTGCTGGTAAAAAAATAAACATCGTAAATATAAAAGAATCAATAAATATATTGATGAATAATAAAATTGACTATGAATTTCGTACTACCTGCGTACCTGGAATAATCGATGAACCGACAATTCGTGAAATTGGAAAAACAATAAACGGTGCAAGAAAATGGGCACTACAAGCATTTGTTCCAGATAATGCTTACAAAAAGGAATACCGAAAAGAACTGGATACAGATTATACTCTCACTCTGCAAAAACTGCTTACAACTGCAAAAGAATACGTCCCCAATACAATTCTAAGAGGAAGAGTTTAGTCACACAAGTCCAATATAAAAAAACCAATATTTTAGTTATCATGATCTGCTCTCCTGATATTATTATCACATTTTAGACTTAAGTTTAATAGAGAGCGACAATTTATAGTTGATTTTTTTGTAATCTACGATATAATTATTTTATGACAGATGAAGAAAAAGTAAAAATTAACAATTTTGTAATCACAAGATTACTAAAACTCGTCTTTTCAGGTGCGAACACTTCTTTGTTCAAAAAATTTCTCTTCCCAATTGTAGAAAAAGCCATTCGAGGCGCAGTTGAAAGAGTACCCGGACCCGTCGCCCTTCCCGGGGTTATAAGAGATAAATACTATATGCTTAGAGCAATGGTGTACTCTGGTCTTCGTGTCGGTTCATCATCAAGATTCGCCAACACAATTGTCAAAAAAGCAATCCTAAGCGATCTTAGGTTAAAAAAAGAACTCGTATTCCGCTCTAAGTTCGGATTTGATCCACCTGGTTTCATGGTTATCTCTCCAGCTAAACGCTGTAATCTCCGCTGTCATGGGTGCTATGCAAATTCTGCTTCAGAAAAAGATCAGCTCGATTACAATATCCTATCACGTGTCATCAAAGAGATGCATGATCTATGGGGCGCTCGTTTTGTAGTGGTTTCTGGCGGCGAACCTATGATGTATAGATGGAATGGCAAGTGCATAATGGACGTTTATAGAGAACATCCTGATTCCCTGTTCTTGATGTATACAAACGGTACATTGATAAATGACGAAGTAGCAAGGAAAATGTCTCAACTCGGCAATATCACTCCTGCAATATCTGTTGAGGGTATGAAAAAGCTGACCGAACAAAGACGTGGCAAGGGTATGTTCGAAAAAATTGACAGCGTGATGAGAATTTTGAAAAAACATCGCATAACATTTGGTATCTCGATAACAGCAACACGGCATAATGCAGAAGAGATCGTTTCTGATAGATTTATTGATCACTACTTTAATGAAATGGGTGCTGCTTACGCATGGGTATTCCATTACATGCCAATTGGCAGAGATATTGATCCAGATCTGATTCCAACGCCGGACCAAAGGCTTTTTCTCTGGGAAAAATCATGGGAGATTGTCAAAAATAGAAAAATTATGTTTGTAGATTTCTGGAACCACGGCCCTGTCTCTGATGGATGCATCTCAGCTGGAAGACCCGGTGGATACTTCTACCTTGATTGGCAAGGCAATATTTATCCGTGTGTCTTTTTCCCTTATGCCGCAGCAAATATGAATGAAATATATGCCAAAGATGGTACTATAAATGATTTAATCAACCTATCACTTCACTGTTCTATTCGAGACTGGCAATTCAGATATTGGAAAAGCGGTGATCTCTTACGACCGTGTCCTATTCGTGATCACTACAAAATGGCGAAGGATTTCGTTATTAAAACCAATGCCCGACCTTGTGACGAGGCAGCAGCGAAAATACTAAATGATCCTGAGTATGAACAAAAGATGATTGAATACGATATAAAATTGGAGAAAAAAACAAGCAAAATCTGGGAGGAGGTCTATATCAATGGCATTGAAACCAGAAAAACAGCTTGAAATAATTCAAACTATCACCGCGGAGACTATTTCAGAAGAAGAATTACTAAAAAAACTACAAAAAAGAAAACATCTTAGAATCAAACTGGGCATTGATCCTTCGGGACCCGAGATTCACCTCGGGTTCAGCGTTGTTTTGAGGAAATTGAGGCAGTTCCAGGATTTGGGTCATATTGCAGTAATGGTTGTCGGTGATTTTACTGGTATGATTGGCGACCCAAGTGGTGTTTCCAAAACACGACCCAAGCTTACAAGACAACAGATCAAAAAGTACATGGCGAAATATAAAGAACAGATCTTCAGAATTCTCGATCCAAAGAGGACAGAGTTTACTTATAATAGCAAATGGCTTGGTTCATTGACTATGTATGATCTTGTTGAACTCGCATCTAAATACACAGTGGCAAGGATACTGGAAAGAGACGACTTTGATCAAAGACTGAAGCAAGGCGCACCAGTTTACATGCATGAGATATTGTATCCGCTCTGTCAAGGATATGATTCAGTTGCCATAAAAGCAGATGTAGAGTTGGGTGGCACAGATCAGAAGTTCAATCTCATTGTGGGCCGGGAATTGATGCGTGAATTCAAAATGGAACCACAGGTCGTAATGATGTTGCCTATATTGGAAGGCACTGATGGTATACGTAAGATGAGTAAGAGTTTTGGTAATTACATCGGCATAACTGAATCGCCATGCCTTCCCTCACAAAATTGAAGAATATAGAATGGCATTACATGAGGGTTCAATCAATCCAAGAGATGCAAAGTTCGATCTAGCATGCACAATTGTACGGATGTATCACTCTGCTAATGCAGCACAAAAAGCTGGTGAGGATTTTGAGAAAGTCTTTACAAAAAAAGAGCTGCCCACACATCTGAAGGAATATAAGATTAAAAAGAAAAAGGTTGGCATAGTTGATCTACTTGTGGAATCTGGGTTGATGGGCTCAAGAAGTGAGGCAAAAAGAAAAATCCGAGAAGGCGCAATTGATATTGACGGCAATAAAGTAAAAGATATCAATCATGTTGTTAAATTAAAAAAACCGGTCGTGGTAAAAGCCGGAAAACATAAATTTCTAAAGATTAAAAAAGGGGCCTAGCAAGTAAGTAACTAAACCCCTTTTTCCCTCCTAATGT